>Ga0180433_10001726_pt1 | contig 35907 bp, 43 predicted proteins | sample SS_ome_8_FD_132980 | JGI IMG/M metagenome (GOLD analysis project Ga0180433, IMG submission 132980) | Hypersaline lake sediment archaeal communities from the Salton Sea, California, USA - SS_1_D_1 metaG | ecosystem: Environmental > Aquatic > Non-marine Saline and Alkaline > Hypersaline >...
AACATCTACACGTGAAAGGCCAACATCTGTCGACGCTATAGTGATAGCAGAAGCACCAGGTGTAACAGTTATACCAGCACCAGCCGTTATTGTAGATGTACCTAATTGACCGTTAGCGTCATGCGCCACAACAGTAGCAACTGAGCCTACATTTGTACCAACTATACCAGCTATAAAACATGTGTCTTGTTGGCTATCACCAGTTCCCTGTGTTCCTATACGAATTGTATTATTGTCTGTAGCAACACCGGAGTTAGATATGCATATATTATCGCTATCGGTTGTCGTTAGTGAAGACCCTGCACCACTACCAAGACACAAATTATACTGCGCAGATGTAACGCCTGGGCCACCTAGTGCCCCTGTTCCAATAGCTGTATTCCTTACACCTGCTGTAGCAAAAACCATTGCATTGTCGCCAATAGCAACATTAAAGCTGCCACCAACATTGTCTCTAATGGTTTGCCTTCCGACACCCATATTTGCTGATCCAGTTGTTGTATTTGTAAGGCTATCAACACCGATACAAGTGTTATTGTTTCCACTAGTTAGGGCGTCTAGCGCTCCTGGCCCAATTCCAACATTTTTATTGCCACTTAGTGTGCCGTTTCCAGCACCTGCGCCAACAAATAGATTGCCTGTACCATATGCATGAAACTGTCTAACACTATTAATCTCTATAACACCTTCAGAGAGTGCCGAATTAGTTGTAGGAAGATTTAAGTTACCAGCAGATATAGTTGCGTCGCCAGTTGTTACTGCTAGACCTGTTCCAGCTGTTACTGATCCTGTAAAAATAGGTGATGTCAGACTTAAATCCGAATCACACATGGTTAATGTACGAGTATTACCTGTAGTAATACTACTCATGTCAAAACTTAATACCTTAGTGGAATCTGTATCATCTTTTATATCTAAATTTGTAGCTACATCATTTATAGAATTAAATATAGGCATTATTGCTCCTATTCATAATATAAGTTTCCTTTACTATTGAAAACCGTCCAACCGTTGTTTGCAGTAGTACATACTAACTCAATAGAATCATAATCATCAGTAGATCTAATAAAACCCGCTAATCCAACAGTTGTTATTTCTAGCTCATTGATTCTAATATATTGACTAGCATTTTGAGACAGTTTCCATCCTCCTGCACCATTTCCTAGGATCTTTATAGTAGACCCAAATGCGGCTACAGCCGGCAATACAATATCTGTCTGTGCTGCGTTAGTTGATACATATCCATTGTTAATTTCTGCATTTTGTGTTGTACCTGCAATTTCATTCCAAGTTTCATGACCTGTAGAGGCTATAGTTATAGATCCAGCACCATTAGTAACAGTTATATTTGCACCTTCAGTAATCGTGGCTAAAACAGGATCCGCACCAACTGAACCAATTGGTATTTCACCGTTTCCAGCAACACCTAATTCAGTAACTGCACCTGCACCAGATCCAACTATAAGACTGTGATCAGTTATACTTGATGGTATTGCCGCAGTTGTTCCAAGCTCACCATTATTATTTATAATGACTGACTGTGTTCCACCAATTGGTGTAACGCCATATATGCCAGCTATAAATGTATTATTTTGCTGACCAGAACCAACACCTTGAGCACCTATACGTATTTTATTATTATCACCAACTACACCAGTATTACCTATTATTATATTATCTGAGTCAGTTGCTGTAAGATTTGTTCCTGCATTGAAGCCTATGCCAATGTTTTCAGATCCTGTTGTAATATTATCAAGGGCATCCATACCTAAACATACATTTCCTGAACCATCTGTAATATTTTCACCTGCAAGACTACCTATAGCTACATTAAAGTCTCCGTCATTAATATCAGTCAAACTATTATACCCAAGACTGGTATTATCTGTTCCAGTATTTAAAAGACTACCTGCTGTATCACCAAAAAATGTATTTCTTGTACCAAGGTTATGCATAAATAATTGACCACCTACAGTCCATACACCTTCTGTAAATGCAGCATTTGTTACAGGCATACCAATATTGCCACCTGTTGTAACAGTACCTGGAAATGATGGCGTAATTAAACTTAGATCTTGATCACACATTGTTAAAGTACGCGTAGTACCTGTGGTAACTTGATCAACTTCTAATGCTATCTTTTTAGTATTATCACCATCATCATAAACTCTAAAAACATCATCTGAAAATTCTGGACCTATGCCACCTCCTGTAGCTGCTATTGTTATAGATCCTGGTGCATTAGTAATAGTTATATTAGCACCCTCAGTAAGTGTAGTAATTACAGGATCTGCACCTACTGAACCAATTGGCAATTCACCATTTCCAGCAACTCCAAGTGATATCAATGAATTATCAGCATCACCAATAACTAATGCATGTTCTGTTGCACCATTAAGATCACTTATATCAATAGGCAATAATGAACTAGGACTCGACACTATAATTTGCGACATATTTTACCCCTATATTACTCGATACGAAGATGATAGTGTAACTACTCCAGTTGTTGGAGCAGTACCAGCAACAAATTCTTTAATATAAAACTGAGTACCTTTAGGAAAAACTATACCATTTGCAGCAAAATCCGTAATAGAACCACCATCCTTTTTTATAGGAGAATGATTATTTATACCATCTATACTAATCCATAAATCTGCATCACTAAAATTATATACTGAGTTAATTCTACACGGATGATCTAATGGCGTTCCAAGAGCAACATAAGCAGCACCTACAGGAGTTACAGATGTATCTACAGTTCTTGCGGGCTCCATCCATCCACGCTCAGCACCTTGAAAGGTATACGCATTCATTTACGTCTCCTTTTTTTTTTGGTTTTCTTTATACTTCCACGTTTAACAGCTTTAGCAGCCGATGCCAAAGCGATTGCAATAGCTTGTTTTTTGCTTTCAACTTTTTTATCACTTTTTCCAACATTAAGTTCACCTTTTTTTGCCTCATCTAAAACCATTTCTACTTTATCTTTAAATATTTTCTTACGTTTTTTAGTTTTAGTTGTGACTATTTTTTTGGTTTTTATACCCTTAGCTGACTTTATTTTTTTTCTTGCCATATTTGTTCCTAAAATGTGGTACCTAACTTTATACTAGGTACCACACAAACACTCAAAAGAACGATAATCAAGCCTTCAATATCCAGAATGCAATTGTTACATCAGAATTCAATGCAGCTGGACCATCATTCATTAAATACACTGTAAATGATCCTGCGGCAGGTCTTACACGTGTTACATTCATTCTTGCGTCATTACCAGCAGCCGTTAAAGCTGTTGCAAGTATGATTGAATTTGCAGTACATATACTATTTGTTATAGTAAATTCAGTTTGAGCGCCAATTCCAGTAACTTGTCCTGTAAATATTCCATATCCAACATTAGCGTTGATAGTTAAGGCAACACCTGCAACCGTTGCTGTGGCTGCCTCTAAATCAACTAAACCACCTGCATTAAGTGAAATGCCACCTGTTCCAGATTGTATTGTTGTTGAACTTGTTGTATTTGTTGAACCTGCAGTTAAATCACGTACCGCAGCTCCTGTACAAATATTAACAGCTTGAGCATTTGCCCCAGTGCCAATATTTGTTGCAGCACCTGTTGAATCTATAGTAATAGCTCCAGCTGTTGTTGCTCCAAAAGTTCCATCTGAAGCAAATACTGTTCCACCTGTACCAGAATCAAGCTCAAGCGTACTTGTTCCACCTGTAGCACCAATACTTATAGTTCTATTACCTGCAGTACCAATTGACATATCTTGGTTAACTGCATCATTACCTATATTAATAACACCTGCACTAGAATTAAAAGATAAAATGCCTGCTGCATCAACATCAATAATGCCTGTAGATGTAATTGAAGTACCAACCGTACCTGATTGTAGAACAGTTGCGCTAGTTGCATTAGTTGAACCCAATGTTAGATCTCTAACCGCTGCTCCCGTACAAACATTTACTGCAAACGCATCTGCATCATTACCAATATTTAATATACCTGCTGTAGAATTAATAGAAATTGCACCTGCTGCATCAACATCAATAACACCTGTAGATGTAATCGAAGTACCAACTGTACCAGACTGTAAAATAGTTGAACTAGTTGTATTAGTTGAACCTAATGTTAGATCTCTAACCGCTGCACCTGTACCAACATTTACTGCAAACGCATCTGCATCATCACCAATATTTAATGTGCCTGCTGTAGAATTAAGCGATATATTTCCAGTAGCATCAACATCAACTGTACCTGTAGATGTAATAGAAGTATTTCCTGTACCAGATCTCAACACTGTTGCAGATGCACCTGTCAAACTACCAACTGTTGTAGTATGGACAGCAGCATCAGCACCAACATTAACTGCACCTGTACCTGAAATTAATGATATATCAGAATCGGTTGCTGTAAGAACAATATCGCCAGAACCTGCATTAATATCTATACCAGTTGTTCCCGTAATATTGCCAATTACTATATCTCTTTGTGCTGCACCTGTACCAATATTAATACCAAATGAATCTGCATCATTACCTATTCCGATAATACCTGCAGAGGAATTTAATTCTAATACACCATCTGAATCCAGTAATAATGTATCATCAGAATCAATTGTAATATCACCAACACCCGTTGATGCCAATTGTATTCCACCTGTTCCTGAATTTAAAACTAATTGTGATGCAGCTGTAACATTACCCATAGTAATAACTCTAGCTGCTGCACCTGTACCAATATTAATATTTTGTGCTACTGCATCATTACCTATACCAATAACACCAGCTGAAGAATTTAACTCAAGCACACCCGTAGCATCTAGTGTTATCTCATCTGTAGATGTACCAATAAGGCCACCTGTTCCAGATTGTATTGTTGTTGTACTTGTTGTTGTGGTTGAACCAATTGTTGTAGGATGCGCAACAGCAGTAGTACCAAACGTAGCTCCAGTAGTACCACAATCTACTACTACCGACGTATTACCCGTAGCATTACCAATAGTGACAACTTTTTGAGCAGCATCAGCGCCTAAATTTATAGCACCTGTGCCAGTTTCAACCGTAAATGGACCATTAGCACCTACAAAACTTGCGCCTCCTGTACCAAAATCACAATCAATACCTCCACCAGCAACATTTGATGCATTAAGTATTAATGCATTAGCGGCCGCTCTATTTGAATTAATATTAACAGAACCAACATCTGAAGTAATTTGTACAGAATCATTCGAGGTGCCTTGGTCAGATCTGATGCGGATAGTTTCATTGACCCCTCCATTTGCATGCAAGTAAATTGCATCAACTGCATTAGAATCAGATGTAATAGTACAATCACCACCAAGCATATTAAGATCTACTGTAGCAGTTACAGCGCCAGCAGCATTAAGGTAACCTGCAAGATCAACATCGTCATCCAAATCAAACTGTACAACATTAGTTGCACCTGGAGCACTACTTGTTAAATTTGTACCTCCAGCGAACTGCGTTACTCCAGCTATTGGTGCGGCATTACCTGCATCCGTTTGGAACTGAGCAGCTGCACCTGGAGGTATGACAGATAACGTAATTGTTCCAGCACCTTCAGCAATTCCAATAGACCCATCTGAAGCAAGATTTGCCCATACTGGCGTCAAACCTGTTCGAGCTATGTACAATTGTCCATCTGTTCCATCTGGTGTAGCATCTGCAATAGCTGACCAAGTAGGAACTAAAGGACTACCTGATAAAGCTGTCAATACATAATAAATACCTGTGGACTTATCAAGCCACGGTCTACCAAGATCTGTTATATCTTTAGCCGTAGGCGCTCTATCATAGATTAGACACCCTTTTGTTTTTTCAACTAATGGTTGTGAAAAACCATACGAGGTTTCAGGATATTCTTTAATGGCCATTAAAATCTCCTAAATTAAATTTTATCTTTTTTGAACCAATTATAAACTCTATTATATAAACTCTTAATTTTAGGAGCTGCCAGTTTTGTAATTACACCTCCTGCAATAGCTCCTATTACCATTCCTGCTTTACCACGATGCTTATTTGTTAATGAACTATTGGTAACTCTATTTTCAATTCTATCTAAGACACATGCACTTAGTGAAGAACTTAAAAATAAAATTAATAATATTTTTTTCATAATTATCCTTAATTATCTATTCTTACTTACTCTACTACTTACTTTTGTTATCAAAGCTTTAATAGAGGAATCTTTATAACCATTATCAATTAACGTCTTAATAACATTTGATAATAGTTTACTATCTTTACGTTTTAAAGCTCTTGCAACATAATTTTCTGCTTTTCGTAGGCTCATACCTTGTGATATTGGAATTGCCCCTAAGCCTGAACCTATATAGACACCAAAACCCTTAGATGTTAATGATGATACTGAAAACGGCAAAACACCTTGCATTAATGACTTAATACGTGAAACAACACGCTCTGGTGTATATGGTTTAGTTGCGTCCCAAGGTTTAAATTCACCCTGATCGTATTTACCTCTAACTGGATAATTTGTATCATCAGATGGTGTACTACCTATAAGTTGTTGATTTAATATCCTTAAAACAGGATTAGTTTTACCAAATAATGTTTGTACAGGATTAGTTATATAACCAAATATTTCAAGTGCTTGTTTTCCAAGATGTCCATATGCTCTTTTATTTCTTGTATCACGTCCAGGATTAAATATAGAAGATCCTACTTTAATATTTACATCTGGTAATGAAAACATATACCATTTACTAGGGTCACCATTCCAAAAATTCTTAGATGCTTTTTCACGAGACCATCTAACACCACGTATAGAATTGTTTTTCTTGTCTGTTTGTTCCCAACCTCCAAAAAAATACTTTAAAGCACCCTGCATTAATGATGTTTTAATTATATAATTAGTCCAATATTTCCTACCTAATCTACCTTTAGTTCTAGATGCAAAAGCACTACCAGCTTGTTTTAAAGCTGATATAGTCCAATCAGGATACGCTATAACTCTACTAAGTTTCTTCATAGTATTTTTATCATTTAACCACTTAGATGTTTCCCATTGTTGTCCACCATATATATTATTTACAAGACTTGCTATATCTCTTCCAATAGCTTTACGTTGTTCTGGTGTTGCTGGTTTGCCGGCTTTAATTAAATTAGTAAGTTCTTTATTTAATAACTCATTATACGTTACAGCTTTAAGGCGTGGATGATATACTTCAAACATATAATTAAGTACTTTTTTTGTTTTACCAATAACAGAATTTGTAATTTTTCCACCTTTAGATGCTATTTGATCTAATCCTCTATTTATTAAATTTGAACCTTTATTATAATCAATTGGTTTTTCAAACTTAACACCATTACGTACAGCATCTACCATGAATTGCTTACTATTTAATAATTGATCACCTTGCTTTGCAATCCACTTAAAATTTAAACCTTTTGAAAAACCTAATGCACCTACCGCAGATTCTGTAAGTGGAACCATATGAAATGGTGATAATGTCACATTAACTGTTTTCAATATATTAGATGCATTATCAAAATTACGCCAAAATTTACTATCTTGCTTAAACCCTTCTTTGCTAAATACACCCTGAAATGCATCTGCTATTTTAGGATCAATTAACACAGGTCCAGCAGCTGTTTTCCATTCACCAGTTGGTGTTTCATAGCGTTTTAATATTGATTCTTCAAATGGCACAAACCCTAAATTTTTAACTTTATTATACAACTCTGCATTATTACTTCTAACAATTAATGGTGTATCTCCAGGAGTTTTTTCAATAGCATTAATCATTTTTGATTTAGCTAACGTTTTATTAGTTATCTCATCATATACAGCAACATTTTCAACGATACTCTTATACTTAGGTTTTAATCTTGCTTTAATTGCTTCTTCATGAGTTAAGAATTGTTTTTCTTTTGAAAATGGTGTTAATTCAGGAAAACCTTTTGTCTGTACAGCTTTCTTAATATCACCCTCATATAATCCTGGTAAATATGTATCTATAAGTGTGTCTCGTGGATTAATATCTTTCAACCTAGGATCACTATTAATTTGTTTTAAACGTTGCTTAAAATAGGTATCTACATCGTTAACTAGTTTCTTAACTTGAGGTGATGTACGTTTTTCAAGAGACTCATATGTATCACCAGTTATATTTGGATTACCCGTTTTTTGTCGTAAATATGAAGCTTCTTCGAGCTGTGTTGGTGTAAACTTAGGAACACGTTTTCCATTTTCTTTTTTATAAATTTTATCTCTAAACTCTAATTGTGTTTTAAATATCTGTGCATCACGTTCACCAACATGCTCCTTTAGTAAGTCAAATGCTTCTTTATTTTGAATACTCTGCTTGATTTCTTGAGTATAACCTTGAATTTTTTGAATAGGTTTACGTATGACTGAAGGTAATTTTTCAACAATTCTAGATGGTGCTTTTTTAATGGGTTCAGGTAGGTATTTTTTAATCGGCACTCCAAACTTATGTGCTATCATACCACCAACCATAGCTAATGCATTATTTTTTAACTGTTCAGTAGTTGGCATTTCACCCTCAAGTAATGATTGTGCTGTTGTTATACTTCCATACTCCAATGCTCTATCTGTAGCACTTCTACCTATTTTAGTATTAAGTATTTTCTTATATACAGGTATTTTATTAAGCAATGGTAAAAGTTTACTTGCTTTTGAAGCCACTAAACCAACTGTACCTGCCTTACCTGTTTCTTTTAATACATGTCCAGCTCTACTTATAAAACCTCCTAGAGTTGCATTTCCACCTTGTTTTGCATAATCATTATATTCTCTTAATGATTCCTTAATTATTGTTGGAAATGCAATACTAAATATTACTGCCCCTGTTTGTGCTCCAGCTACTGTTCCTGCTCCTGGTATAATAGAACCTATTAAACCACCAACTAAAGCACCCAATGCAGCTCCTGACATATTAGCAGGAGCATCAGACAATGCTTCACCACCAAGTTCTACAATACCTTCTAAAAGACTATCTGCAACTTCATTATCTTCTTCTGAACCAATAAGTGTCTTTGCAACTGCACCAGCTGAACCTTTACCAATACCTCGTGAAGCACTTCTAGCTAATTTATTAATTATAAATGAATCTTTTTTATATTTTTTGCTAGTTTGTGATGGGCCATTTAGCTCTTCAGGTGTAAAAATAAATGGATCTTCAATATCTTCTTGAAGCATGTCAAAATCAATATCACTATTTTCTTGTTGTCCAAGTTCTAATTCTTCAGGTGTAAATATAAATGGATCTTCAATATCTTCTTGTTCAACACTTAAATCTAGTAATGAATTATCTTCTTGTTGTCCAAGTTCTAATTCTTCAGGTGTAAAAATAAACGGATCTTCAATAGGTTGCAACTCATTTGCCATATTATATATCCTATCTATAATTTCTATTTAAAGCTTTCAACATTTCATTTATAGAACCTGAGTCGCGTCTATCATCCTGTAAACCTGTCTTAATAGCATATGGATTCACTATAGGCGCTCTTTTTTGTGATAATGATTGATATACTTGTTGCAAATTTTGTTGTTGCTGAAGTTGTTTTTGTCGTTGTTGTTGCTGTAGAAGTTCTTGTTGTTTTAAATTTTCTTTTTCTAATGATTTTTTTCGCTTTAGCATTTGTTTTATAGCTTCTTGAATTTCTTTTCTGCTTTTTTTTCTAACCTCATATCCAGACATTTTTGCTTGTGCTTCAGTTGCTCTTGATAATCTATATAATTGTTCAGCATATGGTTGCTTATAAAAACTCGCACTTGTTTTAACTTGATTTAATGCCTTATCTTTAAACCATTTACTTATTTCTTGATCAAGTGGTTGCCCTGTAATTATTTTCCATTCAGTTGTTCCATCTAAATTTGCTTTATCAATCTCACTAAGTTTACCCTCTTGATATTGCTTTTTAAGTGTACGCACTCTTAATGTATCTGGATGTATTGCTTTTTTATTTAACTTTTTAAGTTCTTTATCTTCTTTTTTCTTATTATATAATAATAATTTTTGATTTTCTGCTTGTTTGTTTTTTACATAATTTATTATATCTTTTGAAGACCAACCTTCAAACATTGCTGGATCTGAACCGACTTCTTCGGCATATTTAATAGCTGATTCTCTTTTAGTTTTTTCCTCTTCTGCTTTTTGATCTTGCCTAGATGTTAATAACTGTTTATTTCTATTGAATTCTAGAAATTTTCGTTGTTGTGTAGGTGCCATTTGTTGAAACTCTGGATTATCAACTATACTTGGATCTTGCGCTCTTGCTAATGCTGCTATAGATCTTTTTTCACGCTCCTGTTTACTGCGTTCTAATCTAGCACCTAAATAACCACCTAAAATATTAGCTAAACTATTACCTGTACTAGCTAACAATCGTTTTTCTGGACTATATTCATAATCATCATTGTAATAAGGCATTATTTTCCTCCGAAAAATTCATCTACTTTTCTACCAATTATTGGATCTCTTACAGCAGCCGTTTGTTCTGCTATATCCCATAACCTAGTTGGCTTTGGTATAACACGTCTTAATTCAGGCTGTGGTGTTTGTTTTTGTCCAAGTACAGCTTCTTCTGCAGTTAACCTATTACCACGTCTTGTTAAATCAACATTCATTGCAGATTCTTGAGCAACTAAATCTTGATTACGAAGTGCTTGTTGGTATTCTTGTTGTTGTTTCATATTCCTTAATTCCTCATTAGCTATAGCAGTTTGTCTATTAATAGCAGCTATTTGCTTACGTTGCTGTATTCTTGCATTAGCTATATTTGCATTAGATAGATCAATATTTCTTTGTCTTATTTGTGGTCCAAGCACATTTCTTAATTCAGACTCTAAACCCATTGTTACCTCTTCAGGTGAAACATTTCTACCTAACATTTCTGATGTTTGCTTTTGCAAGAATGGTCTAGAAGATTGTAAAAGATTTTCAATTATTGGATTAGCTAATTCATCACCAGTTTCATAACCTTTATATGTTGGCTGCTCAGGTCCAAGTATTCCAAGTTTTCTACCTAAATAACCAAATCCTTTACCTATTTGTCTATTAAGTCCAACTTCTTCAGAAGTATTATAAATATTTTCAAGCAATGATAATGCAGCACGAATATTATTAGCAGCATTAGGATCTTTCAATAAGTTGCCTAATCCTCGAACTGGTGTTGCTGCTTGTCTTCTTAAACGTTGGAATCTTGTAAGAGGTGCCTTTCTACTACCAAGATTTTTCATATTATAAAAATTATAATCACCAGTATCAGCAATTCTATTATAAATATCTATAAGCGGTCCGAATGTAGCAGGTTTACCTTTAGTTCCTGCAATAAGATCTGCAAGACCTCTTTTACCTCTACTAAAATAACCTTCTTGTCCACCAGATAATAAGTCTCCTAAACCTGCTAATTCACCTCTATTTTGTTTTGATAATAAATTTGTTAGATAGTTAGATCCTGCACTTCCTAACATTTGGCCAGCAACACCACCTAAACCAGGCAATCCAACCGTAGAACCAAGAGCAGTGCCTGCTAATCCTCCACCAACTGAACCTCCTATATTAGTAAAAGGACGTGCTTGTCTTGCAAATTTTGCTATACCTGTTTCTGGTGGACGTACCATATTTATAAAGTTATCATATTTACCTAATAGTCGACTATTTGTAGGTTGCCCATATCTTGGTCTAGGTTCTGGTTGATATTGTTGATATGCATTATATAAATCTGGTAAAGATTCTGCTATTTTTTCACCAGTACCTTTTGATACTCCAGGTATTTTACCTAATAAGCCTGCAATTTCAGATTCTGCTGATGATTTTTTGTCACTATCAGTTCTAAATTTTTTAGCTAGATCTTCATTTGCATCACGTTGTTCTTGATCATATCGAGAACCAGATTTTGTATCTCTTACTTTATTATAAAGATTAGTAATAGAGTTTTTTTTAATGTCTTTTTGCAACTCAGGCATCTTATCTGCTGTAAATATTTTTTTTGCTTCACTATAAATCTTACGCTCTTCCTCAGTTTGAGGATTCCTTTTTACAACAATTTTATTAAATTCTTTATCATTTAAATTATTAATATTTTTAAAAAAAGTAACATCTTCTGGCGTTATTTTTTCTTTTTTAATAAGATCTTTAACATTTTGAGAACCATAACTAACAAATCTACCTAATAATGATGGATTTTTACCAGCTGCTCTTGCTTTTGCTGCTGACTCTTTATTTGTCTTTGCTAAATTTCGTATTAATTTACCAGGTAAACCTCTTATATTATTATATGACTTTAATATTTTATCATTTTTAGCACTAACACCTTTACCTTTAGAGACAATATTTCGCAATTCTCTTAATGTTATCTTATTTCTACTTAAAAGTGCTCGTATTGCTTTTATTTCACTTTTTTCAGCCATATTAACTCCTTTGTTGTTGAAGATTATATACTGGCTGGTTACCCATTCTATATTGTTGCACACCTTGACGATAACGCTCTGACCCATATCTATTTAACAGATTTGATTGACCCTGACTATGTTCTTGTCTTCTTAAGAAATCCTGTTGGCTCATACCAGTTTCAGCTCTATTTAATCCAGACAAGAAACTTTGAAGTTCAGTTTGTGCACCAATTTGTCCTAATCCAAGATTCTGATTTTCTATATCAACAATAGCATTTTGCCTAGCATAATCACTTAATGCACCTAATTGGCTTTGTGCAGACTGTCTTGCTCTTTCATTATATAATTCATTAAATGCACCTACAGCATCTGACCCCATTAAGCCTAACGGATTAGATGCTTCTACCTGACTAGATAGTTGACCATAATCACGTCTATATCCACGCTCATTAGCTTCTTTAATACTTTGTAACATAGCTGCCAATCCAGTTAATTTTTGTACTTGAGGTGCATCTCCAACAGTCTGAGGTAAACCACCCGCTATATTACTACCTTGTTGATATAATACACGTCTTGGTTGAAAAGTATTTTGACCAGAAGATAAATATTTTAAACCCTTAGATAGATTTTGCTTTTGCAACTCATATGCTTCAGGCCCTAAATTCATTTGTCCAAGTACTTTATCTCTACGATATGCATAAGGATTTTTCCATTTTCTGTATCTATCTAAAGCATATGCGCCACCCTTTAACGCTTCTGGTAGTAATGCTACTCCTGCACCTATAAGCGCTCCTGTTCCTGCTCCTGCGGCAGCACCTGCAGGACCACCAGCAGCACCAATTCCACCTCCTATAGTAGCACCAGACCCTGCTCCAGCTGCTAAATTAGTAAAAAAATCCATAATGCTTTCTCCCATTTATGATATATATATCAATTAAACATGTTTAATTATAGAATAGTCCTAAGTAGAAAAAAATAAGAGGCATTTATGGATTATAATAATTATTTAGTAGATAAAATACAATATACACAAAATCAAGATGATTTAGTTTTTAATTTATATAAAGGTGTTAACGATTTAATAGATATAACGAATATCAAAAAGAATGGAATTTTATTTAATGGTGAAACATCTAGTTGTGAGCAATGGTATTTAAACACACCAGGGAGTGAACCAAAACCAGTATTTACTATAGTTGTAGATTGTGGAGCATTACCTAACACTGGAACCATTGTAATACCTCACAATATACCAATAATAACTGGATGGAAGATAATAAGTTTCGATGGTACTGCAACAGATCCAACCCTATTACATACAATATCAATGAAAAGTAATACAATAAATATAATAATAACTTCTATAAATATATGTATAACAACTACAGCTAATCTTAGTGCATTTACTGAGTCACACTTAATAATAAAATATATAAAAAATTAAATATATTTTGCTGGATCTGTATATAACATTATTGCGTTAATAGTTAATTCTTGAAATGGTAGTGTATCATCAAGAATAATATTTAATGAATATACCAATTTCAATGATATTGATTCAGCCATACAAGGTAAATAAACATAATGCCATAAACGCTTCTGCTCTAATTCAGTTGCATTATATCCAATAGTCTCTAAATATGATGTTCCTAAATATACATCTGTAGCTGTTATATATGCATCTTCAGAACCATTTGGTCTCATTGCTAATGCGATTTGACCATTAACTGTGGTTCTATTTACATTGAAAGCAACTTTATTAATAGATAATCCAAAACCTTGTTTCATATAAGTATTAAATTGTTTAGTTTCTATATCAATTCTATCAATAATTAATACAGTAGCATCACCATTATAGTCAGTATCTACAGATGTAGTATTTAGTATTTTAATTGTATTAACATCAACACTTTCTTGTATTTGATATGAACCATTTAAACCAACTAAACCTGAATTAGTAATTCGTATGAAATCGTTTCCATCTAAATTATGATTATATATAGTTAAATTAATATTATTTGCATCAACACGTACTATATTAATTATATTTTGAGATATAGCGTTTTTATATATATCACCTCTAAGTCGTAAAATATAACCTTTATGGTTACCACATACAATTATACCTGTAATATAACTAAGACCGTTTATTCCATGATTTATTTTATATACCGTTGTATAATTATCTCTTATTAAACTAAAAGTATTATTTTTATAGTTATACAAAATAATAATATTTGGTATTCTTTCATTTATTTCACTATTTGCTAATATATATATAAGTTCTTCATCAGAGTCCTTATAAATATTTCCATATCTATATTCATAAGATTCAATATCACCGCTAAATTGATTGTTTATTTTTATAATATTTTTACCATCGTAAATATAAATACCATAATTATTCACAAATAAAAGTGTATTATTGACTTCAATTACATTATTGATCTTGGAACCAAATGTAGAATCTATTAGAGTTACCTTAAAGCGTTGTGCTGGATTATTACTACTTGTTAATTCATATATACTATCTCTACAAAAAACTATAAGTCTTCCATTTAATATTTCACAACAATTTATTTCTTCATGTATAGGTAAATCAATGAAACCACCTTTATTTGTAGCTACTATAGATTCATACCAAGAATCTACTTCAAATATTTTACCAAATTCACTCCACCTAATTCTATTTTTATGTCTTACTTCAGTTGCTACACCACCCCCATATTCAACTGTATCCATCAAAAACAGATGTCCTGAATATTGCTTAATAACACTACAGCGTCTAATTTCATTATTAGCAACATTTGAAAATTTTGGATAAAAATTAGTAAACACATTTGTAGTTGAATCGTAATATTTTAATGGATCTAGATACTTAGCAACAACTAAAGCAGTTTTTCCAGATAAAGCACCTTGAAAGTTTTCTGATTGATACCTACGAATTGTTGATGAAGTCCATTTACTATTAGCACCTATTATTCGTTCCCACCCAGTTGTTTGAAATTTATATGCAAATTCTTGATCAAATGCTATTTCTAATATATCACCTTCTTGATTAAATTCAGTCATACCCATTACTTTTGTTGATGGGTACCAATAAACTATTGTATTTACTGCTGCTCCAGTAATATTTACACTTATAGGTGGTCCAATTATATTATTATTACCAGTTACTCCTAGTGTAGATGATTTCATAGCACCAATATCTTGATATATTGTAAAAAGTGTATCTCCTACTGAAAATTGCTGTCCTAATGCTGGAGCACTACCAGCAAAATCCGCGATAAGTGCAGCAAAATCTCCTGATACAGGGTCTGTTGTACCTATATTAACTCTTAACCTGGAATTTAAACCTCTAGCATTAGTAGTATCTAACAAGTACGTACTAGGACGCCTAACAATTTTTCCATCACTAATGTACATATTCTTTAAAGTTGTAAAAGAATCTTCAGGGGTTAAAAATGGCACCAAATCTGTATGGAGACCAGAGTTTATTGGTGCTATTAAAAACTTATCCACGATAGTACCAACCGTATGGGTCAGGTGTCATAACAGTATTAAATATAGTTGCAGGAGCTTCTTTACCTCTAATTAAATCTGACTTTGTCGTAACTAATGATTCCTGTTTTTCAAATTCAGGCATTAAGTTTTGTATAGCTTCATAATTAGATAGATCTTCAAGTATCTTCTTAGCCGCACCTAAAGCAATATATTGCCACCATTCTTTTATTAATGGATAATCAATATCATTTACTAATGCATCTGGCTTTGTACGTGCTTGAAACTGTACCTCATAAACCTGATCAGGTACAGGTCTTAATGTTAATTTATTATCATAATACAACATAGCTTCTGGTTGAGAATAACTATATGCATCAAACTCATATGTAATTGCCTCACCGTCTTTAGGTGCTCCACCATAAGTAATATCTATTTCACCTGTAAGATAATCTATATTTCCTACATTATTGTTACCCTGATCTCTTAATGTTCCTACATTTTTCTCACGTCCAAATGAATCAATATTAGGAAGATCTCTTATAATAATTGCCTCACCTATAGCATTTAAAGTACCAATAATAACAGAGTTATGAAGAACCTTATTTGGCAACGTATAAGTAAATACTAGTGTTACACCATCACCGGTACCAATCTCACCATGCAATTTATTCATTGGATAGATATTATAAAACTCATTAGGAGACTGTGATAAAAATATTTCATCTCCTGATACATAAACTGGTCGCTCTAAAGATATAATTACATCTTTAAAATCTTTCAAGTTTAAATCAAAATTACCTGTTGTAGTTGTATAAACATCTACATAAGGAGTTGTGGCAAACTTTATAGTTTTATTCAAATCAAATGTTTGTATTCGACTTGGTAAATCTTCTGTTAAGAACGTATTAATATAAACTAACAACTCTGCATCACTTAATTGTGTTGTAGTTGCCATTTTTGTTATTCGTCTTACTTTATTTTTAATATCTAAAAGTGTTGCCATAACAACTCCCTTTAATTAGTTAATAGTTCACACTACTAAAAAAATAACGTTGTACTGTTACATTCTCAACACCAACTTGCTCACCTTGATTATTAAATATTGCTTTAGGTGTTGTATATGAACAACTATTTATATGATCTGCAACTTTTCTAGGTATAGTTTCTTCTTTTCCATGATGTAAAGTATAAAATTTTGCAGGATAAGTGCTATCACTATAACTAAATTTAATATCTTTATCCGGAACTTCTAAATTCCTAAAGACTCCTGTTACTAATTCATCACCTTTCTTCTTAATTCCTGGATTAGTGATTTCAACAGTAACTTCTTTTTTATGTTTAGTGTCTAATGTTTTTTGCAAAGTACTTTCTTCGTTTTTATTCTTTTTTATCTTTTCAGACATTTTGTCTCCTTAAAAATAGGAGGGGAAAAGCCCCCTCCTACTAAATTTAATCAGTAAACGGATTACAATCAACTGTACCAGCAATCCAATGTATTTCATCACCATCAGCACCAGCCGCACCAGCACCCGCAGCAGCACCAGCTTTAAGCTCAAAGCCTCTAAATGAATTATTTACAACAGGACCACTAAGCGGTATAACTTGCGCATAACTTGTTAAAGTTACACCAGTTAAAGGAAATGCAAATGCAGTATAAGTTGTTGTATTAAGATCAACTGTAATAGTATTTGTTACATCTGTAGTTGTTACAGCAAGCACTTCAACAATCTTATCATTTGCTTCAATCATACCAAATTCAGCAGGTACCTTGAGTTTAACCTTGTCACCAACTGCATATCCATGAGCAACACTCATTTCTATAACAGCCTGTGCAGCTTGTGTAATACTGGTAATGTATCTTACACCTGGATAAAATACTTCTGGGTATTTTACTTTATAAAATGCACCTGTTGTGCCAGCTACAATTGTAGCCATGAATGGCAAACTAAATGTTACACCAGACAAATTAGTAATAGTAAAATCCATACCATTTAATTGAGTTGCACCAGTTACACTCTTAAATCTAATAACATCACCTGTTAAATACGTACTAGCATCTGTAACTGTAACTACTGGAATAGCATCAGCACTTACAGCTGTTACAGTCGCATCTACGGCACTAAGTGGATTATCATTAGTATTTATAGGCGTTACACCAGTTGTAGCTGCTAATGCTCCTGGGATTAAAGCATCAATAGTATTTTCACGTACTTCACCAATACCATATTGATAAGTACCGGTCATATCAGAATCCCAGAATGTCTTACATAATGTAGCATTAACTGCTGTACCAATCTTTGTAAGATTACGTATAGCAATCCAATCTGCTCCAATAGGTACATTTATATATTTATCTTTACCATCAGAGGTAAAATAACCTTTTATTGTACTCATATTATACCCCTACGAAACTAATAAGGTTGCTTTAGTTCTTACCATATACGACTCATTAAGAATTCTAGTTCCTTGTACCCATTTAACTGCACAAGTAAAGTTTTGACGCATTGGGTCAATTGGTGGATTATAAAGGAACTGAGCATTACCTTCTAATTTTACCCTTATAGCACAATCTTTAGCTAATGTGATAATATTATATACTGTTGCTCCAAGTGTTGATTTTCCTGGATCAATAGATCCTTGTGAAGAAACAAAGAATCTTGTTCCATGTACATAACCATCTTCAGAATTCAATATTCCTTCTCTATCAGAGTATTTGAATTTTTCAACATAGTTAGGTATCATTCTTAAATCATTAATCAGATCAGTATGACATAATGCAAAATACGCATCGCCAATTGGTGATGTGCCATATTTATTTGTTCCAGCTTTACTACTAGATATTTTTTTACCATCAGCACTACGTAATGTAGTATATGTTTTAGCAATATCAGCTGCCGTAATATTTGTAGGTGTATCACCATTAGTTCCATAAGCACATAATTGAAATGATGCTGTAGATGCTAATACATCTCTAATAATCATATCATCTGTTTCTTGAGCAAAAACACCAAGCTTTTCAGCTGCAACATTCAAGATAGGATCTTCATTAGTCAAAACTACTTGTTCATTCATAGGTATATATGTACCGTACCATTCTACTTTCGTTGTAAAATCAGTTTTATTTAACAACTGACCCTTTGGCGTTGCTCCCATGTCACCAAGTGGCGTTTTGTCTGGCACCAATGGATCGTGCATAGTATAAACAAGTTGTTTACTATGATTTTTAGGTAACACCCTTGTTTCAAGTCCAATACCATAGATCAAATCTCTAGTTCTAGCTTCAATTAATTTGTAGCCATACATTTTAGCCACTGCTGGTTTAAGATTATTAGTAGTTTGTAAACTACTCATAAACTACTCCTTAAAGTATTTATTATTAATTTTCTACTTTGGAATTAGCGATTTTCCATTACTGCCAGTGGAGTGGCGTTCTCCATACAACCATAGAGTGGCGAACTCTTATACAACCATTTATAATATATTATACAAAATGAAAAAACTAAATATGCTAGACAATTATTATAACTATCTAGCATATCTCACAGAAAACAGATCACTAATTTCTGTTATTATATTTTTCAATTGCTTCATCCATTTGTCTTCGTAGATGTTTTTTTACTTCATCTGTATAACCATTTGAAAATAGATTTGCATAATTCAATTGAGTATCAGCATTTTTACCAGGAGTTGCTGAAACTGCTGGACGTGGTTTATTAAAATTATTATTAATTTTATTTTGTGCTACATGATTCATTGCATCATCAGTTTTATCATCTAAAAATTTTTTAATAAGTCTATATGTAGCTTTGCCACGTGTATACAATGGAGCTCTACCACGAATAATTTCTTCCATTTCTGGATAATCATCTAATAAATTTTTAATATTTTTTCTTGTTACTATATTATTAAAATCAGAAAATTCAGCTTTCAACTTTAAATCTGCAGTAACTTCTTCATTATGCATTTTGAAATCACTAACTTCTTTGCGCAATCCTTCAAGAGTATCATTAATATAATTTACGTGTTGTGGTTCTACATAATCATCCTCATTAACAAAAGCTTTCTTAGCTTCTTGTTGTTGCACTCCTTGAGGATTATTTAATCGTTGAACATATTGCAATATTTGATCTCGTTCATATTCTGCTCGTTCAGCACGTTCTTGCTCTCTTTTTTTTGACTCTCTTAATTGTTTTACGTTTTCTTCAAAATCATTATTTTGTTGTACAGGCTCTTGTGGTACAGGTTCCTCATTTTGCTGAGTATCTTCTTGAAGTTCTTCTTCTGTTTCTTCAATTTCTTGATTATCAATTTGATCTTCATTTATCATATTCAACCCTCAATAATTATATTTTTTTGATCTCTATTATTTTCTGTAAAAGCAAGTTTAGCATATGTTCCATCATAATATTTTACAATATGCTCATATATATCATATTCATCTTCAGGAACTATAAGCAATATATTCTTATAATAATCACATACTGTTCTATCTGGTATACACCATAAAAACTTAATCTCATCACCATCTTTTATGTATTTATATACTACTTGATCATGAAAAGGATCTGGACAAGTCCTTCTTGCTGCAAATATATTCATGATAGCATCTTCAATATGTCGTTCTTTCTTTATAAGAACCTCAATATAAAAATCTCCATTAAAATGCTTCCTACCATTTTGAGCACATTTATTTACTTGTTCATCAAAGTCATGCAAATTAGCCTCTACTTGCTCGTAAATACTATGAGTATTGTATTTGCGTTGTGGATCCATAGCACGAGCTTGCTCACTAATAGTTGGACCACTCGTGTCCCTTAACTCAGTATATCTAACCCAATTTTTATGTTTTTCCATATATTTTCCTTTTAATATGTTATCTTATATATGATATTAACACTTAAAATAGGAGGAACCAAAATGAAAGTTGTTAATACGTTTCTTACAATATTACTATTATCTTCTACATTAAGTTATACAGCTCCTAGATATAAACAACAGACTAAACGCATTCACAAAACACAAAAACGATATAAACAAACATATCAAAATAGAAGATATCAAGATGATGAAACAACTTGTTGTAATCCAACAAATATAAAAAGCATGCTTAAAATATCCGTAAGCATAACTAAACTATTTACTACATTGCTAGCTAAACTACTCCCATTGATTCTAAACTAATACAAGTCCGGCCTAAAAACCGGACTTTTTTATTGTATTTTTATATATAACTATGCTATAACTTTTATATATGCTTAATTTTTAAAAATAATAAATACAAGGAACATTATGGAATTTAATTTTAATGATTTTGAAAATGTAAAAAAAGCTGAACTTAAATTAGATAAAAATGACAGTGATAATACATATAAAGTAACTGTTGTTTGTGATGATAAAGATGCAATAATATTTTCACATGTGCCATCACAATACGTAAAAGAAGATCAAGTACCAGAAAAAGATAAAAAAGAGTTGTCTGATGAAGATAGTATTAAACTTACTAAACAAAGAATTAATGTTCTTCTATCTCAAATAAGACAATGTATTTTTACAGCAAAACTATATGGCGCGAATATTAATGGATCTATAACAACTATTGAAAAAGATGAAAAATAAACCAATTTATATCTTTATGGATGATGAATATCATAAAATGCTTAGAGATCTAATTGTGAAAAAATCAAAAGAATTAGATTACACTAGACGCGTAACTGCAAAAGAAATAATACTTCAAGGATTACAATTGGCATATGAAAAGCAATTCAAAGAAGATAAACTATGAAAAAAATAAAAAAAATAATATCTCTAAATGAAGACTCTTTAGCGTTACTCAATACAACACGTAGAAGATACTTTAACGGTAATGCATCAGATGCAGATATTAAACAAACATTATCTAAAGTTGATCGTACAATACCAACATTATCAGGAATATTTGAAAGAGCATTAAACCTTTTTTATGATAAAAAGATAGATAAAATAATTAAGAATAAAGAATTAATAATAAAAAAACAAACAATTTATTTACACCAAATATCAAATCAAAAATATAATGAACTTATAGTAAGACATAATTGTAAGGCTGTAGATTTAATAAACATGATTATTAAGAGTATTTATGCATAATATTATTATCCTATACGGTTTATAATAAATATTTAACAATATAAATGCATAAAAAGAGACAGGGTAAATTAATACCCTGTCTTTTTACTTCTTCTTTTTTTTCGCTTCTTTTCACTTAATATATTTTTTAACGCTTCATACATTTTTTGTGCTTCTTTTGTTCTAATGCATGTAGGCATAATAATTCCTATTACTTTTCGTTATTCATAGGAAGAGTTTTATCTTGATAGTTTTGAGGTACTTTACCTTTAGATGCATTAATTAAATTCCAAAACTGAGAACACCCAGCACCATTGGTGCTATCTTTGTATAAGCCTTTTCCACTTGATACAGGTTTTTTGTTTTTTTTCATGATTACTCCTAAAAATGAAAATATTAATATTTAAATCTCTTTATTATATAACGGGATAACTAAATTTAGCTACCCCGTTTAAAAGGAGAACATAATTCTTACATTAATCCTGTAGGAACATCTTCGTTCATCGGTTCAAATTGTTCTGGTTGCTCTTGCATTTGCTGCTCTTGCATTTGCTGCCCCATAATATCCTGTTGATTAATATTTTGTTGATCTTGTATTGGTTCATTAGCAATTGTACTCATTTCACTTCCTTGAGCCACTATGTCTCTATTTTGTTGTATTATGTCTAATAGCTCAATAAGCTCATCAATTTTATTTGGATCACTCTGTTCGAGATCCTTAAGGGTCTTTATTACATCTGCATTTGTTTTTTGTTCATCTCTAGAAGCCTCTGCCGTCTTATATAGCATATTGAATTTATCTAATTTAATTTCGCTAGCACGTCTTTTTGCTAGTGCTTCATCTGATTGAGCTCTAGCATTAATCATGTTAGTTGTTGCAATTTGTTCTTGAAGATCTGCTGATAAACGTTGTTGTTCTATTTCTTTAGTTTGTTTGTTCTGTTCTTCAATAGCTTGTATTAAATTCTTTTTATTTTGTAATGGAGCAGAATCTATTAGCACACTATCAGGTATATTAATACCTTTTTCACGTAATGTGAGTAATTGCCCAAATTCATTTTGTCTTTGATTAATTGTGTCAAAGCCTTCAGATATAACAATATCAAATTTAGAAAACAATTTAGTATAAAATTGTGCGTTTGGTTCCTCATTAATAATTCGTTTCACTTTACCAGGAGTATAATTTTTTTGTATAAGTTTCACTATTATATCACCTATCAACACCATAGATGCCTCTAGATTGTCGTATAACGATTGAAGTGTTGTTACACCTTGAGCTTGACGCATCCTTGCTCTAAGGCCGGATATATCATCATCACTAAAGCCTAATAATTCTTCGTTAACACCTGATATCTGTTGGATCTCATCAGCAAGCATTTGTGATAACTGTGTAAACGATTGTGGAATATCAACAGGTGGAATTGAAGTAATGTCTGAAAGTTCAAATCCTTGGTTAATTATTATAGGTCTTCCATCACCTGCTCTTAAAATTGAATCAGGATCCTTTAACGCTCCTTCTTTTACTATAAATCCAGAATTACTTCTAGATTCTACTAAATTAAATTCTATTACCTTACGTCTATTATATAGATACTGCACATCTCTTAAACCACGTACAACACCTTGAATCTTCAATGAAAAATCAGATACATCAGGATAAAAATAACCAAAAATAGGTACAAAAGGATATGTATCAATTCCTAAAGGGTTAACATCGTCATATAATACTTTTCCATTAATAAGAAGCGCTAATTTAACAGTTGGTACCATAGTTTCAAGTACTTGAATATTAGGTGCAAATTTTAAAAAATCTTTTAGACTCTCATTGTCTCCATCCCACTCAATAACTTCATTTGTACTAGGGTCAACTAATTGTTTTTGTTTTCTATAGTCACGATAATAAAATTCATCGTATGCTAGCAAGTTTTTATTTACAGTAATATTTTCAGGCATATAGTTAAATTTGCCATCACCTTGAAATGAACTCATTTGTTCTATTTCTTTGCGCTTACTTGGAATTAAAGAAATACATGCATCTTTTGTAAGATAAGATCTTTTCCATATAGCATTACAGTCAGATAGATCTTTTTCCTTAAAATAAGGATCAATGATAAAACTACTATGTCCACAGTTACTCAATTTAATATCACCAGAAATTGGATCATTTCGATAATCTACCCAAAGCTGTATCATATTGATTCCTGATACAATAGCACCTTCAAAAGCATCTGAAATTATAGATGATGCCCTTGATGTCTTAAACACAGATGATAAAAGTTTACTTGTTTGATCAGCTGCATCTTGGTCACCACTCTCAAAAGGTGAGGCCAATAATGATCTTCTTTCACGTCTTTGAAAACCGGATATTAAATTAACGTTTCTTTTTATTCTATTGCAGGTAAAATTTTGTCTAGTCTTCAATGGTATATTATATAACTCTGACCATAAAGTTTGATCTCCTGCATTAAAGCGCACGTCAATAGCTGCTTCATCCTGAAACTCCTGGTTCATCATTGTAACATCAGTATAAAAAGTTTCTATCTTCTGTTTTACGGCTATATCTTTTTCATCGTAATAAATACTATTCTCAGGAAACAAAGCCATTAAACTACTCCTATCATTATAGATATACTTATACACTTATTATAATGACAAACCAGATAAAAATTTAAGTGTTATTATAATTACTTAAGTTTTAGTGTATATAGATCTTCTAAATTATCTACATTCCAAAACACAAGTTCCTCTTTATTATTTATCTTATTAACTCGTTTAGATATGCGTTCTAAGGTGTCTATATCTGCAAAGAATTTTCCACTAGGAGACTCTAACCCACTTGCTTTATCAATACCACCATCAATACACCAAGCAATAGCCATTCTAAATGCAGACTTAAGATTTTTCTGACGTTTTAATTTATCATTAAGTCTACAATACCCCAAATATTGTTTATAATTCATTGATATATTCCAAACTTGATCATTCCTGTACCACCTACAGGTACTTGATCTTTTAACATCTACAAATGAAGTTACGGCATATGAATGAATTAATAAATCTGGACATGCAAAACTTTCATTATTAACGATTATTTTTGGGCCACCTACATTTGGACTATTAATATCTTTCTGGAACTCTATAACTGTATATTTTTTTAATCTAAATATATTAGCTATATCTTTCTCAGCTGCAAGACCATAAGCTAACCTCTTTGAAAAATCAAACATTTCCATCATTTTATAGGTTCTCCTAATATTTAATGATCCTTGTTCAATAATTTTTCTATTTGTTCCAACATTTTATTGATATTATTTACTTTTTCTTCTTGTTTACTCAGTAACTGTTTAAATTTTAGTTCATTCTCTTTAATTCGTTTTTTCAATATATCACCAAAATCATCAATTTTCTTACATGTCTTATTTAACTCTCTTGAATATTTAAAATCCTCCTCAGTCCACTCGGGGGTTCTTTTCATTGCACAAAGTGGACTAAGGAGTAGAAGGTAAAAGAAGAATATTTTTTTCATTTACTATCCTTTTAATATTTTTTATCTTCGAACATAGGAGGCAACTTTCTTTTGCCATACATAACTCTTTGATATCGTTTTTCATCGTCTTCAATTTGACCTACATTACTTTCAATAATTTTAATTGATAAACATAAGTACCTTAAACAGTCTGCCCAATCATTAGCCCAAGTCTCATTATCCTTAGTACTAAAGCATTTACCTATTGGATCCCACTTGCGACTATAATTTTGAATAGCATTAAGTAACGTTGAACATTTTTCTTCATCAATAAATAACCTATTAAACATATGCTTTACAACTTCAATACCCGTAACAAGTGCAGATTTTTTTAAAACATGCATATTTATACCAAGATTTCTAAAGATACCCAACCTAGTATTTCCATCATTTTGGTTGTGGCGAACTGCATCGTGAGGGCAAAAGTGACTACCATAAAAATAGTTATTGTTTATCTCATACGATCGTAACATACTAACTAACTCAGATATTTGAGAATTATGCTTATGAAATGAGTTAATAATATTAATTTTAGAACCAATTACCTGATAAAATAAAAAGACACTTGGAGATTTCCAACCAAGATCGCAAACAGTGTGTACCTTGTGCATTGGATCATGAGGAACAAAACCAACTCTCTTTTCTACATATGCCATCTTTAAATTATTTGCGTAATATGTTCCAAAATTAGCTATCTCAAAACTGGAAAAATATTCTTGTAAAAATAACTCCTCACTCATTTCAAGTTTTTCTTTTTCTAACGCTTCTGCAGTAATATGCCTAGTGTCATCTACAGTTAGCAAACAAGTAAACCAATCTTTAGATTTTAATGCGTTTTTGTATAAAAAGTAGAAGTCATTATATCCTTTAGGTGTTGAAATGAAAAGAACCCATCCGTTATTTGCCGCTAATATAGGTCTCATTAAACTATATGCCATTGGATTATTTTGCGATGCATACTCAGAATACACAATGCCGACGGGGTTAGTTCCTAAAAGAGTCTCGATATTATCTGACCCATTAAACTGCAAGATACTACCATTAATAAACTTAATCTTCATCTGAGTATTATTAACGCTTTCAATAAGATCGTCAGGAATAAACGAAAGGAACTTTTCACCTGTAATTAGTATCGAATCCCAAATAGCCTTGCGGCACTGTGAATACTTTGGAAATAAATAATAGTATGTTCCCACACGCAAAAAAGCTTGTCGTATGACCAAATTTAAGGCTGCCACGTCTTTTCCTGCTCTACGTGGCCAAATAGCTATTAAGTTCTTAAATTTATCAACCTCTAACGCATTAATTAAATCAACCTGGTAAAACCGTGGTTCAAATTTATCCACATGTACTAGTTTTGTCTTTTTATCAAGTTTGTTTTTATTTATAGACGTTAGAGGTTTCATATTGACTCTTTGTTTTAAGTTCATATTTTTCTAAAACAGTCATCTTGCATTTATCACAATAAACTTCATACCTTAAGACACTGGTCCAGTTCTCTCTAGGGTCAAGCATCTTTTTATCTTCTTCACTTAGTTTGGATTTAGATACATTTTTACAAAACAAATCACTATTGCATTTTGGACAATTTATTATTCCTACACCATCTTTAAGTTTCATATTTATCACCCTACACCATCTTTACAATCTTTTATTCTGTAACACATAACTGATAGTTCTTCACCACAGTTAGAGCACTTATATATATAAGAAGTTGTTATAGATATTTTAGTTTCGCTATCAATCTTTTTCCTTTGAAAAAGCACTTCATCCTTTAAACATTTTATACATTTAAGTTTATCTGCCATATTGTCTTTCTTATGTCCTCAAGGTGGAATCGAACCAACCGACCCGCTGTTGCAAAGCGCTCTACCACTGAGTTATTGAGGACTGTCGTTACTAATTTTTGTTTCTACAGCTTTTTATCGCTATTTTTTACTATTTTTATCATCTTTTACCCCTTCTGGTGTAAATGGTGTTTGCTTCTTTTTACCTCTTCCAACGACTTTTTTGCATCGTGTCTCAAGGCTATAAAGATCACTTTTTAAAGTCTCATATCTAGAAATATTGATTGCACTGATATCACTCATCATTACTTTAAGTCTATCGATCTCTTTATTCATTTCACCTTCTAATGATGAATAAAGCAAATATGTAACAATAAAATTAGTAATAACAAGCCCCATGATAACTAACAATAAATAAACAAGAAACATATAGTTCTCCTACGGATTAAAGGTTGAATTAATTACTTCGTTCCAAAAAAACACTGCTACAAATATTAATGGCACCCCAAAAACAATAAAACCTACAGCATATAAACTAACATTAAATAACATTACAAGAGTTAATAACACAAGCAATAAGCAAGTGCCTATAATTGAGCTATGCAATTTATCTTTAATCACTTTTTATCCTCTAAACTGTTAAAGTGTACATGCACTTCGGTTTCTTTTTTCTCATCACGTTTATTGCGCAGCTCTGCGTTTCTTTCATCTGCTGTGTTCCATTCTTCAGAGTACATAAAAAGGGTGTGTTTGAGGGTATTGGTATCATGCTCCTTCAGCATTTCTTCACGTCTAAGACCTAAAAGATCAAGGCAACGTTCATGCATAGACTTAAAATATTCGTTTTTATCGAGCCAATCACGATACATGTATCTAGTTACACCTCGTTCGATTCTAAACTTATGCAGATGGCAACAATCTTTATTTTTTTGCATATAAGCTAATTGTTCATCAGCAAATCGTTCTATCATATTTTGTGTTACAGCTCCTCGTTGTCCAAAAAACTGGTAAAAGTCGGCTATTTCTTTTTTAAATGCTCTTACTTTGCCTTTAGAAGGGGCCTTATTTGCGTTCCTACTGAGGTTCGTTTTACGTTTAATATTGGTTTTAGATGCTTTTTTAGCCATCTTTAGAACTCCTTAAAGTATGTGGCTTTATTGTAATTTCAATCCTAGGTTCTTTATCATAATACTTATTCAAGGTTAATCCATGAATCAAAGATTCTTTCTGATATATTTTACCTATAGCAATATTATTAATAAACATAAATAGATGTGTTATTTTTGCAACACGAGCTATTTTCACCATAGGCATATAAAAGTTCATTTTAATATTTATAGGCTCAGTAATTAAAGGTTCATTTGCGAATTGGTTTTCTAGTATTACTGTGTATCGGATTCGATTTTCTGAATAATTTCTACATAACATATTATAGTTAACATCTGATTTATAATGGCTATAAGGTACTCCAGGAATACAAAATTTATACATTTTTTTCATAGTTCCCCTAAAAAAGTCACATTATTGTTTATTTTTAACCCCAATATTTATACAAGAAAAAATATCACCTATGCTTTTAAAACCACGATGATGAGAGCGGGTTAGTTGATCGTTCTCATCATCGTGGTTAAAAGGAGAGTAATGAAGCCTTTTTCTATATATTCTTTGTATTGGAGTGCTAAAAATGGAGTATAATTGCTTTATAGCAAGAGGTAACAAAGAAATACTGGGTATAAACTTTTTCAACAATTTTTTAATTTTAAAATCTCTAAAGAAATCATGTATGAAATATATAGAAGTATTATATTCTCTATATATTTTTGATATTATACCGAGATCGCATATTTTCAGAATAATTCTATTGATTTGGCGTCTAGTTAGTTTGGTCCATTTTGCAATTTTAGATTGAGATATATACGTTGTGTCATGTTTAGCACAAAGATAGCAAATAATATCTATTACTTCTAAGTCACTCTTATTTAATTTCTTAAAAGCAGCCTTAGGATTACTTTGAATGTCTAAGCTTACGTCTTTCACTATAGTATTTTTATGTTCAATATTATATTTACTAACATTTACCATACGACTCTCTCCCTCTAGATTGCCATTCTTATACTCACCTAATCAATTTCAATAAATCACCATGTATTTAAGAAGGTGCCATCATACAGACACCTTCTTAGTCCCTACATGTAAATAAACACTCATCACGATATATTTACAGATTTCAATCTTCTAATAATAGAGTAGCACGCTATTTATTCAATGTCAAGAACTTTTTTACATATTTTACTTAATTATCTTTTTTCTTAAAATAAACAGTGCATTTTAAACCACTATGCTACATATTTCTAATTAAACTTTCTTTAAGTGAAAAAATCTTTATTCATCTCATTTAAGGAATTCTTTAGTGTTACATGCATAAATAACGATAGAATAGTAAATTTGTGCGCCTACCATCATGCTACGCACCTGACAATTGTAGGCACTATCAATACATAATACTTTTTAAGAAATAACTTAAGTGTATCACTTAAGTGATGAGCCTCATTATTTAAGTGATATGCTTAGGTTAAATTTTTAATTCAGGTTTCAGAAATAGTTTTTGCGTCTCATTCTACAAAAACATGCTCTAACCAAAAACCTGAAAAATATATATTTAAAAAATAACATAGCAACACTCTTTTACTTAGAGCATATCTTTGTACATCTTAAAATAGATAGAAACTCTTTTAATTATTAAGATAGATTACTAAAACTATCTTAATTTAAAAGTTACTATCTTCTACATAAAGAATTCTAAAAAGGGTTAATGTTAAATAAAACAGTATCTTACTATCGTGTTCCATATATATTTAAGACATCAAATTGATCATAAATAGAAATCTCTGATACTTGTGAATCAAATGTTAACAAAGTTGACGTTATTTTATTGAATATTGCTCTTCTTCTAAGTTTTTCTCCTTTATATAACGTTACGTTAGAACATATAGGTGTTAACTGTCCGCCAGGCAGGACATATTCAGGACTACAAATAAGATGTAATTTTAAGATATTGGGTATATATTTCCAAGCCCAACTCTTAACACTATTTATATAAAATAACTCATCTACTTCGTACTCAAGAGTTTCATATATATCATTGATACAGAATTTTTTAATAAACCCTATATCACACAAGAAACCAATAACCTTGTTAACATAAGTTCGAGTAGCTCCAACCATTTTAGCTATAGTAGCTTGAGCTATACACACAGAACCATCGTTTTTATACACCAACCAAATCAATGTATTAAATATTTTAATTAATTTTATAGAGTCTTTGAATGCTTCAAAAAACAATACAGTATCTTTCTTTAATATTGATGGTATACCAATAGAAACAGTATGGTATTGCTTCTTGCTCATACATCTTCTTAGCTTCTTAGTATTTTTAGCATATTCTATAATGCATTGTTTTATATTATTCTGTATATTTTCTTGATTTAAGTTTGCCATTTTTTAAACCTTATATTACGTTAAAGTTACTTATATTACTTTAAAGATACCATAAGCAAAGTCTTCTGACAATGTTTATGGTATATTACTTTTCTATCTATAAGTAAAAAATCCCACTCTTAAAATACATTCTACTTGGAAATGCTCTAAATTGAAGTTCGGTTAAAAGAGTTATTATATATAGTTAAGAATATGGTGAGACATTTTGCTAAATGGTCCGCTCTACAAGTACATATCAATTATTTAAATTAATTTAAAAAAAGACTTGACATTGTTATATGTCTATGTTATATTGGTATCAGTTAGTTGAAATAGTTTAAACAGATATAACTCAAAGGATATGAATATGAGTTTAATCAAAGATATCGAATTACAAATAACAGCGTATGATAAATTAATAGAAGATCTTGTTGATAAAAATGCAAGTGACAGAGTCATAGGTGATCTTGAACTAAAAAGAATAAAACTTCTTAAAAGAAAAAAGACGATTGAAAAACAAAAAAAACAAAATATATCTGTAAAAGATGGTGATAAAGATAAAGAAATTATTATGCTACGTAAACAATGTGAAATGTTATACGATGTTGCCCAAGCATTACTTGAAGTCACACACTGTCATAAATGTGAATATGACGTTACAGGAGATCAGGCTTATTATATAGATGAGCTTTCAAAAGATAAATACGACGGCATAGATTTATTAGATGAACTAAACTTAATTTAAGGGTAATAATATGGATATGAATAAAACTGAACTTATAGAATTAATAAATGCTGTTTTAGATGCTAGAGACTCACAAAAGAAAAACCAAATGGGTCAATTAGAAAGCGACTCCCTTAAGGAGCTGGCTCCTGCATTATGTAAGATGCAGGGCCAGTTCACCACAGTAATACCAACTAAGATAAACCCTAGATTCAAAAGTAAATATGCTGATTATGATGATATTATGAAGATGGCAAGGCCACATCTTGAAGCTAATGGGTTTTCTTTACGTGCAAATGAAGAAGAAGACTCTAATGGAGTAAAATACATCAGAACAAAACTGCTTCATAATAGCGGAGAATATATTTCTTCATTTGTCAGAGTTATAGAAGATAAAAACAATAAGACTGACATTCAAGCATACGGAAGCGCCGTTTCATATCATAAACGATACTCAGCGCAATCAATACTTGGCATATCAATAAACGACGATGTAATCGAAAACGATGGCAACAAAGTGAAAGCAACAAATGAAACATATAAAAATAATACTAAAAAAACTATTCAAAAGACTCATAACAAACAAGAACAAATTCAAACGGTGAGACACGAAAACAAACCTAGTGGTATAAGACCCCCAAAAAATGTTCCTCTTTTGTCTGAGGGCGAAATAGAGTTCATAGACGAAGAACTTAAAGGACACGGCGCTATACGATACCTACTATTAACTGAGGTACTAGACGGTACACCTCTTGAAGAGTGCCCAAAGGCAGCTTTTGAACATATAATAAGCTATATCACTAAACAAAAGAATAAAAATAAAAAGTAATTCATATCCTTGGGGGTCACTCACAACAGTGGCTCCCTTTATTGTTGACTATTATCTTAATAAACTTAATTTTAGTAACACTTTAATTAAAGGAAGACAGTGAATAAATGTAAATGGTGTAATAAGATACTACTTGAAGATAAAGAAACGTTTTGCGATGGCCATTGTGAACAACAATTCTTAGATCGTAGGTGTGCTGAAAAAATAGCAAAAGGCTTTCGCAACTTTATGGAAAAATACGGAGAAAAAAACAGTGAATAAATTATATCCATTAATTATACTATGCACACCCTTATACTGCGCTAGATATAGCCCACCGCCTCAAAAAGGAACCAAAGAATATATAGAAGAACGAAAAGAAGTAAAAAGAACTCTAAATGCTGCTACTAAAAGCAGAAAGGACAAAGTAAGGCGAATTAAAAATAACTAACTACAATTCTTTCTTAGCTCAAAGCCCCTCATGACTTCCTTTGGGGGGCTTATTATTTAAATCAACCTGTGACATTTTGTCACGACTTCAACCGTCTACAAGATGTCGACAGTTTACTTAATTGCTGACTCTAACTCTCTAGCACTGCGATCCTTATAATTAGGCTGAGCGAAGATTAAAGTTGCTAGGGCGTCTTTATCTGTCGGTATTGATGTAACGCCGTTAGCAGCCAATTTTGGCTCCCATTTAGCTTTCAAACGCTTAAAGCATTGCTCATATTTATGCATCAATGCATGATTTAAACGACGTTTCATATCTTCTTCAAATATATCTGCGTTAATGTCATTCTTAATTACTTTCTTTTGAGTTTCTGTGAGTGTAAATAATTCTATATCGTTAACTGAAATTTTCATAATTATCCTTTAATATTAACAAACTAAATAACCTGTAAATGCCGCACTTATTGTTGGAAATAAATCAACTGTCTTAGATCCTCCTGATGCTTTAACTACAACATATGCAATGTCACCAGCATCCATAAAACAACAACAAGAAATACTCGTTCTATTTCTAGCATTAGATCCATAATAATTAGAAACCCTACTTCTTCCTGGCCTAACATAGCTATAAAATGTTTGATTAGATGTAACAATACTTAATAAATTATCAGTAATATCAGCAGCCGTACTTTGATTTATACATGCATCAAATTTATATACACCATCTTTAGGCGCAACAAACACGCTAGTTGTACTATTATAATCAGAATTATTGTCAAATCTAGTAGTATCATAAATTATATGATATGCACTACCGTCACCTGTAACATTTAACAATGTAGTACTAATTTCTGCGTTAAATGCTGGTTGTAATGGATTAGAGACAAGGCCGTTTTCGTCAACTACAATTGTATCTGTTGTACCTAAACTTGCTCCTGAGCTAATCTTAAATTTATCACTATCATCATCATCTACACCTATTATAAATTTACCAACTTCATTAATGCTGTAACTTATAAAACTATCAGATGTAGGTGAATCAATTGTTAAAGATCCAGACTTATTTAATATAGTATTAATCTTGGACATATCTCCCCTAACTTACTAAGTAACATGAAAAATATGTATGTGCGTCTGTAGAATGTCCATAAACATCATCTGAATCACTGCTTCCGCTATTAGACGAGACTGTCAAATATACGGTATCAGAAGCATCCATATCAATTAATACGGAACAAGACATACTTAATGCATCATTTGAGCCATAATAATTTGATAAACGCCTCCTTGTAGGACCATTATCAAAATAATACGTCTTATTTGATGATTTAACTATAAAATCATACTGAACGCCTCCTGTAGAGCTATTTACTACTAAACTAGCAGATCCACATACCAAGAAGCGACCTGAAATTGGCGCAGTAAAAATGCCCGTTGTATGATCATAATCTCCATTATTATCAAAAGTTTCAGTATCGCAAATCACAGTATACGATGATATGCCAGTAACGTTTGTTGCAGTTGCACTTAAATAAGCGGCTGCGGCACTCTGTAAAGGCTTAGTCACCTCGCCAGTTGATTCAATAACCAATGCACCAGACGCAGCACCTTCAGGTAATATTTTAAACTTGTCACTATCATCGTCATCAACAAAAACTGAGAACTTGTCAGTACCACCTATAGAGAATTGCAATAAACTATCACCAGACGCACCAGGATCAATTGTAAGCTCACTACTTTTGTTATTAATTGAATTTATCGTTAACACTATTACTCCTCAATTTTAGAAGTTTCTTCTTCTTTTTTAAGGGCTTCTTTTTCCTCTGGTGTAAAGTCTATATCTATACCAGTTTGATCTTTTATAACCTTTTCAGCTATTTGCTCAACAACATTGTCTTTTTTCTTGATGATTATAGTACTTACAGCACCAATTACTATTGATATTCCAACTATAATTGCACCTACTAATCCAATACTCATAGAAACTCCTATCCAATTTGATTACCTGAAAACCATGTTAAATACGGCTCACCGTCACCAAGAACATCAATTACTTTGGTTCCATTGGCAACTCTTACATATACTGCCGCTGTATCTGATGAATCCATATCTACCGTTATTGTTGCAGAATAAGTATATGCTCCAGAACTATTCATTACGGCATATGGATTCATATCGTGATATCTATAATCACCATTACTTGTTGATAGATATGGTGACATTGATGTATGTGAAGAAGTCATGTCATCTATCTTAACAGATATATCAAAGCGGAACTTACCGGTATTTGGCGCGGTGAAAGTTCCGCTTGTAGAAAAATCACTTCCTACATCATATATTTCTGTAAGGGCCGTTGTGTTGCCCAACTTAAATGCAGTATTGTCACCAGTTACATCTGAAACAGTTGATGGCAAATAAGCTAAAAAACCTACTTCCATAGTTGGTGGAGCACCTGTATTTGTCACCGTTATAGTGCTACCACTTGCAGACGTACTTACTCCCGATCCTTCAATTGAAAATGACCCACTTGAGGGTGTACAGGTACCAGAATCAGTAACAATACTAGTAGGAACAGCATCAAAATTAATATTACGATCGTCTACCGTCCAAATTCTAGTTGTACCCGTTGTTACATACTCGACATTAAACGCAACCTCTTTTGTATTATCACCAGTATCAAAGATTGTTAAAGCTCGATCCTTATTATTATTAGCGTTTTGGGTATTATTTCCAGCCATTAACTACTCCTAAACAACAGTTATATTGCCAACCGATGCCGTTACGACAAAATCAGTATTAGCTACAGTACATTTCAACCTAACGCAATCATATCTAACCGTAGACGCAAGAGAACCGCCTACGCCAGTAGTTGTGTCAGATGAAAGAAAATGTATCGTCTGACCAGCATTTTGAGCTATTGACCAACCATTAGCTGAGTTTCCTACTACTTCTATAACCTCACCAACAGCCGCCGTTGATGGTAGTGTATACGCACAAACTCCAGCTCCATAGTTAGTTGTATATTCTGTATCAACTGCCATAGCTTGTGTAGCTGTTGTAACATCTACACGTGAAAGGCCAACATCTGTCGACGCTATAGTGATAGCAGAAGCACCA
>Ga0180433_10001727_pt1 | contig 35896 bp, 37 predicted proteins | sample SS_ome_8_FD_132980 | JGI IMG/M metagenome (GOLD analysis project Ga0180433, IMG submission 132980) | Hypersaline lake sediment archaeal communities from the Salton Sea, California, USA - SS_1_D_1 metaG | ecosystem: Environmental > Aquatic > Non-marine Saline and Alkaline > Hypersaline >...
GGGCTGAGCGGAAGAATCCAGACTCGCCAATACGTCAATTCAGAAGGCGAACGCGTCTTTATTACAGAAGTTGTCGCCCGATCAGTCAGATTTTTGGGAGAAAGCCGAAAAGCCCATGAGCCGTCGGAAGCTTAAACCGTAAAATTCCTTCTGCAAACGCCTTTCTTAAAAAAAATCAATTACTATCCCCAATTTTATCCCCCTTATGACCGGTTTTTAATGACCGGTTTTTTTATTTTAGACAAAAAATAGACAAATTTAAATTGACGCCCAAAAATTCCGTATGTATAATGTAAGCGAATACAACGACAAATGACAAATGCTTGCACAAATGTGCAAAAGAAGGGTGATCTTATGGAAATAAAGGATGATAAACGCCTTCTGATCAAAGTCTGCAAAATGTACTACGAAGAGGATATGACACAGAGCCAGATTGCAAACGCAACAGGGATATACAGAACAACTGTCGGACGTATGCTGAAAAAAGCGCGCGAGGAAGGAATCGTTAAAATCACGATCGATGACCATGTCGGGACACACTACGATTTGGAACGGGAGCTCGAACAGCTGCTCGGGCTTAAAGAAGTGTACATATGCGAAGCAAAACCGGAACAAACATCTGAAGACAAGAAGAAACTCGTCGGCAAAGCTGGAGCCGAAATCTTAAAACGCGTTGTGAAAGACGGGGATACGGTAGGCTTCGCATGGGGGACGACGATGGCGGGAATGATCGGGGAGTTTCACGGCGTCAAAAAACGGAGTGCTTCATTCGTGCCGCTTGTCGGCGGTCCGGGCGCCATGGATACGAAATATCACGTGAACAGCATCGTCTACAGCATTGCCGGTGACTTTGGAGGCACGCCTTACTTTATAGATGCGGCAGCCGTTGTCGAAAAAAAAGAAACGAAAGAGGAAATCGTCAAGTCCCACTATTTCAAAAAAATAGAAAGTCTGTGGAACGGCCTTACCGTGGCAGCCGTCGGGATCGGAGCGCCGCTTAGTTCTTCAAATATGATCTGGACCGGATTTTACGGCGATCAGGATATCGAGCGCCTTGAAGAAAAGCAGGCGGTCGGAGATATATGCTCGCGTTTCTTTGATCGGTCGGGAGCGTTGGTAGAAACAGAGATTCATGACAGAACGATCGCGATAGACATCAAGAGGTTAAAGAATTTGGAGTATTCCATCGGTCTTGCTGAATCCCATGAAAAAGTCCCTTCTATTATCGGGGCTGCAAAAGGCCGTTATATTAATATTTTGGTGACAACTGCCGAAACAGCCAGAGAAATTGCCGAGGAGGTAAGAAACCAATTATGATCATTTACTTTATCATCGCCCTTGGAGCTGCATGGCTTCTCCAAAGTATTTTTGGTTTTTTGCAAATCAGGCATTTCAACCGAACATTCGCCGCATACAGATGTATGGGAAGAGTCGCGGTCGGAAGGAAGACCGGCTTATTCAGAGCCGGAACGGTCGTCCTGTTTGTCATTGACAAGCGCAATAAAATTTTGAAGGCGTCAAAAATGCAAGGTGTCACTGTCTTTTCAAGAATCAAGCCTTTAAAAGGGTTTGAAGGAAAGTATTTGTTGAAGATCGGACAAGCGGAGCTTGTCCGGCACGACCGCCTCACACGGCTCGCAATTGAAGATGCCTTGAAAACATTCGACATCATCACGAAAGGGGGTGATGTCCCGCAGAAGAAAACGCGGCTTCAAAAACTGATGAGCTTTCAAATCAAAAAAAGAGGTGAATTATGAAAAACGTAACATGGCTTGCGGAGAAGTTTATGGACTTATTCAGACATGGCGGAGAAGTGTTTGTCAGTATGCTTACAGACATCGTTCCTTTATTGATTATGCTTCTTGTCGCCATGAATGCCCTGATACGCCTGATAGGAGAAAAGCGCGTCGAAGCGCTCGCGAGGAAGTCGGGAAAAAATCCATTAACGAGATACATGGTTTTGCCTGTCATTGGTACGTTCATGCTTGCAAATCCAATGACGCTGTCGCTTGGCAGGTTCTTGCCTGAAAAATACAAACCGAGCTATTATGCGGCTGCATCCTATTCTTGTCACACGCATAACGGACTTTTCCCGCACGTGAATCCGGGCGAGCTGTTTGTTTTCCTCGGGATTTCCGCAGGAATTACGACGCTGGGGCATGAAACGACCGAGCTCGCTCTCCGCTATCTTCTGGTCGGGATTGTAACAAACTTTCTCAGGGGCTGGGTAACGGATATGACAACGGCTTATGTCGCGAAACAGCAGGGCATTGCCTTGAAAGATTCGATTGATCTAAAATAAGAAAGGCGGTTTACAGATGAGTTCCTATCGTTCGGTTGAAGTTTCAAAAGGGCCGGGAGGGTTTGGCGGGCCTCTGGTGATCACGCCTGATGAAGAGAGAAATAAAATCGTGTACGTCACCGGCGGAAACAAACCCGATTTTGCGGATCATTTAGCTGAGCTGACGGGGTGCACCCTGGTCGACGGCTTTAAAACGACAGTACCCGAAAACGAAATGGCCGCTGTGATCATCGACTGCGGAGGGACGCTGCGCTGCGGACTTTACCCGCAAAAGCGAATTCCGACGATCAATGTGATGGCGACCGGAAAAAGCGGGCCGCTTGCCGCCCATATTACAGAAGATATATATGTTTCCGGAGTAAAAAAAGAGAATATTAAACTGCTGGGAGCTGTGGAGGAGCCTGAACAGTCTAATATTCCAGAAGAAAAACAAATGCAAAATAAACAAAACCATTATAGCACAGAGAAAAAAATTAGTGAACAGCAGTCGCCGAAAGGGATGATGGCGACAATCGGGATGGCCATGGGATCGGTCGTCAGCACGTTTTATCAAGCTGGACGGGAAGCGATTGAAACCGTTATCAAAACAATTCTTCCGTTCATGGCTTTTGTGGCTCTATTGATCGGCATCATTAAAGAGTCAGGCATCGGAGACATTTTTGCCAAATATTTATCACCATTTGCAGGGTCACTGCCCGGATTGCTATTAATCTCGCTTGTTTGTTCATTTCCGCTGCTTTCCCCGTTTCTTGGACCCGGGGCGGTGATTGCACAAGTTGTCGGTTCGCTGATCGGCGTTGAGATCGGCAAAGGAAACATTCCGCCGAATTTGGCGCTGCCGGCGTTATTTGCGATCAATTCGCAAGCAGCTGCCGACTTTGTTCCGGTCGGCCTGGGTCTTGCGGAAGCGGAAGTCGAAACGGTTGAAGTCGGGGTGCCGTCGGTGCTGTATTCGCGTTTTTTGACTGGGGCGCCAACCGTTTTCATTGCTTGGCTGGCCAGCTTTGGCATGTATGACAGCTGAGGTTTTCTTAAGGAGGGAGAATTATGGTCATGCTGTATGAAACAAAAATAAACAGAATCGGAGATCAAGCAACGGCATTTTCAGATGAAAAGATGCTTATATTATTCGGCGAAGGCGCTCCGGATGAATTGAAAGATTATTGTTTATCAATTGATATAAAGCCTGTAGAAGGCGACTTCAATGAAGGCGATAAGCTCATACTGGGCGGCGAGTCCTACAAAATCACAGCCGTTGGGGGAGCCGTTCGCCAGAACCTGGCGAATCTCGGGCATATTACGCTGAAATTTGACGGATCGGCTTCAGCCGAGCTGCCGGGAACGCTGTACCTTGAACGAAAGGAACAACTGCCGGAGGTTTCAGCAGGAGACTGTATTCAAGTTAAAAGATTCTCATAAGGAGCGGGTGCAATATGGAGATGAATAAAGGAAAAGTGGCATTGATATGCGGCGGCGGCCAAAGTCTCGGAGAAGCGCTGTCCTACCGCATGGCAGAGGCGGGATATAACATCGCGGTCGCAGACATCAACGGCGAGAACGCCGAAAGGACGGCTGAACATGCAGCCGGTCAATACGGGGTCAAATCGCTGTGGATTCAAGCAGATTTTACAAAAGAAGCCGATGTGGAAAAAATGATCGGCAGGATCACGGAGGAATTCAATAAAATCGATGTGATGGTGTACAGTGCGGGAATCGCCAAAAGCAATAAGATCACAGATTTTGAGCTTGAAGACTGGGAACGGACCATCGAAGTCAATTTAACCGGGTATTTTCTTTGCGCGAGGGAAACGTCGAAGGTCATGATTGAGCAGGGAAGCGGGTCAATCATTCAAATTAACTCCAAATCGGGAAAGGTCGGCAGCAAACATAATACAGCTTATTCAGCTTCCAAATTTGGAGGTGTCGGTCTCACTCAAAGCCTCGCGCTCGATCTTGCCGAACACAACATTCGCGTGAACAGCATTATGCCGGGAAATTTGTTGAAATCGCCGATGTTCCAAAGCTTGATTCCGCAATACGCGAAAAAGCTCGGCATTCCAGAGAGCGAAGTAGAGCGCGTGTACACCGAAAAAGTGCCGCTCGGACGGGGCTGTACGTATGATGACATCGCCAATGCCATCTTATTTTACGCTTCTGATCAAGCATCCTATATGACGGGTCAGTCGATTAATGTAACCGGAGGGCAGGTCATGCATTAAAACACGAGGGGGAAGCGATGATGAACATGCTGATTGATTCAGCGCATATACCGGAGATTGAAAGATTGCTGGATTCATTTCCCGCTGGCGGCGTCACGACAAACCCGGCGCTGATCGCAAGGGAAAAGCAGCCCTTTAAACAGCAGATTCAAGATATTCGGCGGCTCCTTCCCGAGCATCTGCCTCTCCATGCCCAAGTGATCGCCGACCATTGGCGGGATATAGCCGATCAGGCGAAGGCGCTCTATAACTGGCTGAATGAAAACGTGTCGGTGAAGATTCCGGTGACGGCTCAAGGACTTTACGCGATCAGAGAGCTCGCGGCTGAAAACATCCAGACCACCGGGACAACGGTTTATACCGCTGCACAGGCTGTTCTGGCCGCAAAAGCCGGCGCCTCCTATGTCGCGCCGTATGTCAATCGTATTGATCAAGAGTATGGTCATGGGGCGGGCGTTGTCAAAACAATTGTCGACTTATTTAACACATACCGTTTAAATTGCAAAGTGCTTGCGGCAAGCTTTAAACATAACCGTCAAATTCTTGCCGTCATGGAAGCGGGGAGCCACGAGGCGACAATCAGCCCTGAGCTTTTAAGCCATTTGGCTGATCATCCGGCTGTAGACCGTGATATCCATGCGTTTCGTGAAATTTGGCACTCTCAATATGGATCATTTTCATTTTAGCATGCGAGCCTGAGGATCGGGAAACCGGACTCAGGCTTTATTTTTACTTATAATTACTTATGTGTTCTTGATTTATTCTGTGTAATAACTTATAATCACTTATAAATAATGAATTTTACTTGTGTAAAGAAGGAATGATCGAGTGTATCAAGAGGAAAGGTTAATTTCCATCATCGACTATTTAAAAGAGCGTAAACGGATTTCCGTTGAACAAATTTGTTCTTTATTCGGAGTTTCAAGAGATACGGCAAGGCGGGATCTGGTCAAACTGCAGGAGCAAGGCGCTATTATCAGAACAAGGGGAGGGGCGATTCTGCCTACCGTTCATGATGAGGTCAAAGACTATTCGGGCAGGCTGGGCATGGTTTCCGAAGAGAAAAGCATGATCGGAAAAGCAGCCGCTTCTTTAATCAGAGAAGGCGACCGTATGATTTTGGATGCTTCCACGACAGTCCAATCGTGCGCCGAGCATTTGCCGGATGTCAATTGCACGATCATCACCAATTCGATTAACCTTGCGGAGGTTCTTTCCTCAAGAAAAGGTGCTGATATCCACCTGCTTGGAGGGAAGCTTCAAAAAGAGCACCGCTTTTTGTACGGCGCCTCCGTCATTGAAAAGCTGTCATGCTATCATGTTGATAAAGCGCTGATCGGCGTGGTGGGGGTTTCCGAACACGGGCTTACAATTGCCCATGAGGAGGATGGAATGGTGAAGCGGAAAATTATTTCCCAAGCGAAACAAGTCATAGCGCTTGCCGACCATTCGAAAATCGGGAGAACGGATTTTTACCGGTATGCTGAACTCAGTGACATCGACCTTCTCATTACAGACCGGCTGCCGCCAAAACCGTTTCAGAAACTGCTTGATGAACATGATGTGGAGCTGCTCGTGGCTGAACATCACGATATTTAAGGGGGAAAACAGCAGATGAAAATGATTGCGGTCGATTTAGACGGGACGTTGTTAAACAGTGAAAGCAAGATCTCACAAGAAAACATCGATGCGATTAAAAAAGCGCGGGAACACGGGATTGAAGTAGTAGTTGCCACAGGGAGAGCATCCTTCGATGTTCAAACGATTTTTGAGCCGACAGGTATTAAAACATGGATTATTAGTGCCAACGGAGCGGTGATTCATGATCCTGAAGGCCGCCTTTACCACTCGGTGCCGCTTGACAGGAAACGGGCGGAAGGAATTCTTCAATGGCTTGAAGAACAGAATTACTATTATGAGGTATTCAGCGATGAAGCGATCTTCACGCCGCAAAACGGCCGCGAGCTGCTTGACATTGAGCTGGACCGCTTGAAAAGCGCAAATCCCGGGGCCGATCTTTCAAGACTGGAACTCGCTGCTGAACAGCAGCTCAGTCAAAACGGATACGCGTACATCAGCTCCTATACCGACCTGTTTTTAGCGGGAAAAGATGTCAATGTATATAACATATTAGCTTTTTCTTTTCATAAAGAAAAACTGGAAACGGGATGGCAGCGATTTAACGATGCGCAAGATATTACGCTTGTCACTTCAGCCGAGCATAACTTTGAAATTGAGCATCTTCAGGCGTCAAAAGGGCTGGCGTTGGAAAAGCTTTCACGCAAGCTCGGCATTTCCCTTCAGGAAACAGCTGCCGTCGGAGACAGTCTCAATGATTTTTCGATGCTGAAGATCGCGGGGAAAAGCTTTGCCATGGGCAATGCGCGCGAAGACATTAAAGAGATGGCTGATGAGGTGACGCTCACTAATGATGAAAATGGCGTCGCTCACATCCTGAATCAGCTGATTGAACAACAAGTCAAACCGGTTTAATTCGTACATCCTTTCAAATCGGCGTGATGCCGGTACATGGCAGCGTAACGATTGAAGGAGTGCGGTTAAGCAGCGGATGTTATTGATCCGCGGGCCGCCGACAATGTCGGCGGCCTTTATTTATTTTAACGCTGACTCGTGAACTATGAAGTATTATTTTCGTTACTTTTTATTCATTGTTTGATGTGGTGATGTTTGTTACTATTTAACTATTATTTCAAATTCCAAGAATGGAAGGTGACTTTATCATTAGTTTAAATCCTCGAATTTAGAAAAAGATACTAGAACTCATTGAAAAAGAGTAAATAACAGGTGATCGATTTGGATAATCAAATGAGCATAATGTATGAGAAAGCAGAGCGGCTTTCAAAGTGGGGGAAAACAAAGGAAGCCTTGAAGGAAGCAGAGCAGTTTTTATCCAGTTACCCCGACTCACAAGAAGGCTATCAATTGCTTTCAAATATATATTTTAATGCGAAAGAATATGAAAAAGCGGTACAGTTTGCAAAAGAGGCTTTAAATTTAGATCCGATGAACTTTGAAATTTTGGTTATCTTGGCTCTCGCATACTATGAATTGGGAATGTACGAAGAGCATGAGGAAATAAATGAATTATTGATTTCACAGTACCCTGATAATCACTACACTTATGCAATGCACGCTCAATTTCTTTTTCATGATAAAAATGAGTATGAAAAAGCGCGTTTTTATATAGAAAAGGCAGTGGAATTAGAACCTGACGATCCATTTTCTCTTGTCGTATACAGTGAAATTTTGGCGGTGTTTTTTGAGGATCGATTATCAAGAGCGTGTTCAGACAGAGCGCTTGCCCAAAATGCTGATAATGCCATGTTCACGGGAATGGCCGCTTCTGCGGCGTATCGAAGAGGAGATTATGCACAAGCCTTGACTTTAAACAAAACAGCTCTACAAATCAATCCGAACAATCCAGGAATTGTACCCAATTTAGCGTTATACAACATGTGTAATTTTTGGTTTATGAAATACCCGTTGAAAGTCAGGCGCTTCCATGAGAAGCTGCGTGTTAAAAAACCGGTGTTGTTTTGGCCGCTTCTAGTCATCGTGACATTGGTCTTCAAGTGGCTTACGATTCCATACCTGTTTGTCGTCTACAGTACACCTTATATGATGAACGGGCTGGCGGGAGCCTTCATGCAGCGAAAATTGCCCGAACAAATGCGAGGTAGTTCGGTCCTCACATTTTTGAAGTACACACCGATTTGGATCCTTTTTGTATTGCTGATTATTGTGATAGGGATCATATCATTCTTATACAGATTGATATTTTAAATGAATGAAAGAGTGGAAATAATGGAAATACATAAAGATAAACCGGGAACTCTATTTTTTGTTTTTTTCGGACTGCTCAGTTTTGTCGGCACGATGTCTTTGTATGACCGATTTGGGAATCTTCAAATGAAAATGCTGGCGGCTTCCGACAACTTGCTTTTTTGCTCTGATGTAAGCATATTTTACAGCCTGTTGCTGACCTTCATTTGTATACCTTACACCGTTAGAAAAGTGATAACTTCCAAAGGCTATCAGGGGCGCTTGCAGCTGCCTTTATCCTTGATTCTTCTAGTGGTAGGGCTGACGCTGCTATGCAATGCTTTTTTTCAATATCAAAATATCGGGAAAAACAGCATTGTCATGAGAGAAGGGCTAATTTCCAGCACCAAACATTACGATATGGAAGATGTCACTTCTGTCCATGCCTATTATCAAAAAGGGTTAAAAGGGGCACTTTACCTGAAGTATGATCTGACGTTAAATGACGGAAAAAAAATCGATGCCGCCTTGTCCGACGAGTTTTACAATAAAGCTGATGAACTTGATAAGCTCCTGCAGCGGCAAGGAATACATATTGAAAGAAGCGGAATCAAAAAGAAAGATCAGGCCCAGCTAGAAAAACATGCGGGTTCCAAGGCGAACTATAAAGTGGTGAAAAGGATCTTAACCGGTACAAATCATAGATAGGAAGGATAAATATGAAGAGGGATGATACGGAAAAACGCGCAAAGGTGAAAGTCATTCAGTTTGATCAACATCAACATGCTTTAACCGAATTAGAACAACACTGTGAAACTTTTGCTGATGTCGGCGGATTAGAAGATATTAAAAAGAAAATCAACATGGACTTTATTTTGCCTTTGCAAAATCCTGAGTATTTTAAAGCGTTTGGAAAAGCGACGGGGGGAAGTCTTCTTCTGTTTGGCCCGCCGGGATGCGGCAAAACATTTATCGCGAAAGCGATTGCCGGCGAGATCAAAGCAAACTTTATACACTTGGAGCTTCAAGCGATATTGTCCATGTATGTTGGGCAGAGCGAACATAATCTGCATGATATTTTTGAAAAAGCGCGTGATAACAGTCCTTGCGTTCTTTTTATTGATGAGCTTGATTCGATCGGGGGGAATCGGCAGGGAATGAGCCAGCATCATGACAGGGTGCTGGTCAATCAGTTGCTGATAGAATTAGATGGTTTAGGGACGTTTAATGACGGTGTGTATGTGATCGGTGCAACGAATACACCGTGGTATTTAGATCCTGCCTTACGCCGTCCCGGCAGATTTAATAAGATGGTATTTATGCCGCCTCCATCTGAAGAAGAACGTGTCGACATTTTAAATTTAAAGCTGTCCGGTAAGCCGCATGATCAGATTGATGTACTGAAAATTGCCAAAAAGACTTGCCATTTTTCGGGTGCTGATTTAGAACAATTGGTCAGCGATGCTTTAGATCAGGCGATCGAACGGTCGCTTCAGCAAGGAAAGCTGTCGCCTGTCCATCAGACAGATCTTGAAAGCAGCCTTCAAGGGAGAGTGCCTTCAACGCTTGAATGGTTTTCAACAGCGAAAAACTATGCCATGTTTAGTGATGCGAATAAAGCATATCAATCCGTTCTTGATTATATGAAGAGAAATAAGCTCAAATAGGTGACCTCCGCATTTTAAAGTGTCACTCGGTCAAAAGGAGAATGATAAGTATGAAAAAGCCGTTTCAATTGCCCGAAAAAATGGCCCGATACCGCGGGCAATTTGAACAATCAGCGCGGGATTTTTTGAAGCTGGACACGAGAAAAGGAAAAACAGGCCGATATGAAAGCAAACTGGCCGGAGATCCTTATTTTCCAAAGTCTGAACAGTATCCTGTCGATTCACAGGGAAAGCCGATGAAACTGCTTGCGCAAATTAATTTTTCAGACATGCCCCGCCTTGAGAATTTCCCGGAATCCGGTATTCTGCTTTTTTTTATCTCTGTCAGTGATGATGTTTACGGATTGAATTTTGATGATCCGTGTGAACAGTCGAGTTTTTGCATCAAGTATTTTGAGAATGTCATCGAAAATGAAGACGAGCTTGTCGACGATTTTTCGTTTGTGAAGCTTGAGGATGAGCTGGCCTTTCCGATTGAATGCGAATCCTCACTCACACCTGACACAGGGTCTGAACTTGTCTCTGCGTCCGACTTTCAATTTGAGCGATACGCGGGAAAGGGTGCTTGGACGTTCTTTGAGCAATTCGGCGATCAAGAGGAAACGGTGTTCGAAGAATACAGTGAAATGTACGGCGGCTTCTCCCATAAGATCGGGGGCTACGCAGCCTTTACGCAAGATGATCCGCGGGAAGGCGATTATCCGGATCATACCGTTCTGCTATTGCAAATTGATTCTGATGAGAACATTGACGCGATGTGGGGAGATGTCGGGATTGCCAATTTTTTTATAAGGCCTGATGATTTAAAGAATAAGGACTTTTCAAACGTATTATATAATTGGGACTGTCATTAACACAAAAAACAGCTGTCTATTTCAGACAGCTGTTTTGTTTAACCTGTAATAGCCGAAGCGTTCAGGGTAAATAACTCTTCTAGTTCATGTTCGGAAAGCTCGGTGATCCAATTTTCGCTTTGGATGATTTGATCGTTCAGCGATTGCTTTGATTCGAGCATGTGGTCGATTTTTTCTTCAATTGTGCCAGTGGTGATCAGTTTATGAACGTGGACGAACCGTTTCTGTCCGATTCTGTAGGCGCGGTCTGTCGCCTGATTTTCAACCGCGGGATTCCACCATCTGTCATAGTGGATGACGTGATTGGCGGCCGTCAAATTGAGGCCTGTGCCGCCGGCTTTTAATGATAAGATCAGAATCGGAAATTCCTTGTTCTGAAACTGCTCCACCATTTTGTCCCGTTCTAGCTTGGATAAACTGCCGTTCAGAAACTTGACCGGTTCGCCGAATGATTTCTCGAGCAGGCGTTTCATCATATCTCCCATCCCGAGATATTGGGTGAAAATCAGGCAGCTTTCATCGCTTTCGCGAATCGTCTTCGTCAGTTCCAACAGTTTTTCGAGCTTGACTGACCTTCCGTTAAGGAGCTCGCTCCCGGTCTCTTTTAAGTAAAGGGCAGGATGGCCGCAGATTTGTTTGAGCTTGCCGAGCATGCTTAAGATGAGAGCTTTGCGCTGCATTCCGGCGAGGCTTGACATATGTTCAAACGTATCTTTGACAAGCTGTTCATATAGTGAGGCCTGTTCTGCCGAGAGCGGGATGAACTCTTTTTCTTCCTGTTTTTCAGGCAGGTTAAGCGCGACTTCCTTGTCCTGCTTTGTCCGCCTTAATAAAAACGGTTTGATCAGCTGCTGGAGCTGTTCGATACGTTTTTCGTCGCGGTCTTTTTCAATCGGCAGGACAAATCGCTTATGGAAGCTGCCAAGGCTTCCGAGATAGCCTTTGTTCATGAAATCGTAGATCGACCACAGCTCCGTCAGGCGATTTTCCATCGGAGTCCCGCTGAGCGCGATATGATGCATGCCTTTCAGCTTTCTGATTGAGCGGGATTGTTTCGTGTGCGCATTTTTAATATTCTGGGCTTCGTCAAGGCAGATGCAGTTCCAGGCGACGCTGCTGAGATCGTCAAAGTCGGATTGGGCGAGGCCGTATGACGTCAAGACGATATCTGCATCTTTGTAACATTCCTGAAACGCTTCACCTTTAGGGCGTTTTGGCCCGTAATGGAGCGCCGCCGTCAGGTCGGGCGCGAAGGTCTCAAGTTCGCGCTGCCAGTTCCCGAGGACGGAAGTCGGCGCAATGATGAGAGATGGCGTTTGTTGTCCCTGTTCTTTTAAATAGGCGAAATAGGCGATCATCTGGATGGTTTTTCCAAGACCCATATCGTCTGCCAGGCATGCACCGAAGCCGCAGTTTCTGAGAAAGATCAGCCAGTTCAAACCGTCTTCCTGATAAGCCCTGAGCGTTCCGTCAAAAAATTTGCTGACCGGGTATGACGGGAGATCATCGCGCTGGCTCAGCTTTTTGATCATGTTTTTCAGCTGATAGGACAGTTCAAACCGCACCTCGCTGAATGCGGAAGCATCGAACAGATCATCATCCTCGCGGGTTTCGCTCCGCTCCGTCAGCTCGCGCGCCAGGATGTCAGACATATGAAGACCCTCTGTTTCTGCTCGCTCCATCAGCTTTTTCATTTGTTTGATAAAATTCGGATCGATTTTAATCCACTGCCCGCGTATGTTGACAAGCCGTCTTTTATTGGCGACAAGCTGCTCGAATTCTTCTTCTGTGAGTTCGATTCCGTTCGTAGCAAAACGCCAGTTGAAGTCCATCAATGCATTCATTCCGACAAAGGACTCGCCGCGGGGAGCCGATGACACTTTCGCTTTCAGCAGCATGTTGCTGTCTCTGACGATTTGCCACCATGACGGCAGCAAAATTTCAATCCCCATGCTGACAAGAGTTTCACTTGCTTCGGATAGGAAGATCCATGCTTCCTCTTCCGTTAAAAGCGTCGTTCCCGAGTCGATCGTTAGCCACGGCACGATTTGGCGGAATCTGTCTTGTTCCCGGGCGATTTTATCAGCGTATGCCTGCCACGATTTTTTCAGCCTGTTCAAGCCTTCAAAGAACTGAATGGCTCCGCTTTTTTTGTCGCGCAAAAACAGTTCGATTTTCCAATCGTCTCCGTCAAAGTCAGGTTCATTTAAGCGGAGTCCGACAGTAAACGGCACAGGGTTTTCATGCCAGCCGATCGTTTCAAGAAAATCGTCTTCATCAAGAAAGTGGCCCTGAAATGTGGTGACGGCGGGAGAATGTGCGACAATCGATTCCCATTTTGCTTTTAACTCGTCATTGTAGTTGATGTAGTCTTCGACAGCGTGTGAAAACCATTCAGCTGTATAGCCTTCCAAAATCCCTTCTTTATCTTTCCAACGCAGCACCTCTTGCTTCCATGCTTCATAGTCGGGAAGAAAATCTTCATCTGCGATAAACTCATAAATGGTGGAAGCCGTTTTCATCAAAGGTTCGGTTTCCTCGGTGAGATTGATGTCGCTGTACGAATTAAATGAGTTTTTGCCGAGAAATTCGACCGCCATCCACGGAGACAGCAGAACCGCTGGAGTCTCTAAACCGGCATCTTCGAGAAACGTTCCGTAAAAAGACGATTCGTGCCACTGAAACAAATACCTTTCCATTTCATTCCGCGTAAGAAACTGATGATCCTCGTCATGACAAGATAAAATGAATGTATAGTCTTCTGATTGTTCGACATGTATCACGATTTCCTTAAGACTCGCCATCGATCAACTTTCCTTTCTTAAGTTCCTCCTGGAAGGCTCTCAGCCGTTTATAGCGAGCTGAAAACTGCTCCATAAACCGGTTCCAGACATCCTGTTTTTTCGATTTCTTATAGAGGGAGCGCAGTTTTTTTAATTGTTTGACGGCTTCTTTGTAGCTTGAGCGGTTTTTTTGTTCAACCAGCCCGGAAATTTCTCTGTGATAGGAAGGAATCAAAGCTTCAGGGGCTGCTGCTGCGATATCTTTCAAGGCGTTCTGTCCGATCTCAGAGATAGAAAAACCGACAAGGCTGTGGATCTCCATCCACTCCGTAAAGCGGTTTTTGTTATATAAAAAATGGCTGTATTCAGTAAACGTATAAGGAAGGCACTTTTTGCAGTACCGTTCATATACATGCTCTTCTTTTGCGTTTTTGCTGTAATCGCTCAGAAACAGGAAGAATTCGCTTAAAACATCGCGTATTTCCCGGTACGGTTTATCCAGTCTGCAGAAGCCGGATGCAAGCTGTTCAAGGTGTTCGTACCATTTTTTAAGGCGCTTCCAGTCTTTTTTGGCGGTCATGACGCTGAGCCATTGAAATGTATAAGGAAGAATCTCAGGTGAAAACGATCCGGCTTGATCAAGAATCACATCGTCGTTTTTCAGCAGAAATTCAAGATGCAGCCTGCCGAATTGTATTTCAGGCGACGGCTCCAGATCGTTCAGCACATCGAGCTCCCGCTTCAGCCAGTTTGGCCGGGACAGAAGCGCACTCCAGATTTCCCCGAAAATCCGCAGCCTTTCATACTGAAAAATGTCTTTCTTGAGCAGCAGTTCCCGAATCGCGCCGGGGGTTTTTTCTAAAAACGGATCAAGGGAGAACGATAGCGCATATGTTTTCAGTTCATCGATTGAGCTGTAGATCGTGTCCATCAGCTGTTCGATATAAGGATTCAGCGAGTAAAAATCTTTTTCAGGATCAATGCGCCCTTTCTCGACGAGCGAATGCATGGCAAGCCATGTCGCAAGAGCCGCGTGGATTTGGTACATTTTTTTCAGCTCCGGCTCCGCAGGCGTCCGCTTTTTTAAAGCTGAAAAATACCCGTAGTAAAGGTATTGCATCGTTTGCTGGTTTTTAGGCGTATGCTCTTCCCATCGTCTGAACTCCGTTTTGAAAAACGATGTCCATTGATCGAGCGTGTGGCTGTGGGGTTTCATTCCACGCTGAAGCTGTCCGAGAATATCCCTGTTTTCGCGGCGTTTTTGCGCTTCTTTCCAAAACTCCGTAAACGTTCCCAATCGATCATATTGTGCATACAGATATAAATAAACGGCAAGCACATGCCGGCAGATGTTTTGAGCAGGGCAGGAACAGCTGCTTTTTTTAACGTCGGCGAGGTCGATGAAGACCTTCACCGGGACCACATCCTGAACGTAAGCACTGACCGTATGCCCGCTCATCGGCTTGACCCGATAGACGGAATCCTGTCTGTATAAAATAAGGGCTTTTTTCATGAGCTGAATGTTAGCTTCTGTGCACGGCAGTACATGCTTAAACTGTTCAGCTGCATCCATCACAACCGTTTTTGAAATCATGTCTTGAAGCATGTCTATCGCTCCTAACCGAATGGCTTTTAAAAAGTTTCCAATCTCTCTATTATAGCTTAATCAATCCGTCCAAAAAAGATTTTCTCAGGAAAAGGACATAAAAACGGATGGCTGTCGAATAATGTAATAGACTATGGCAAATTGATTCTTTACATCATATAATTTGAAATATAATCAGAAATGTTTTAATTTATGGAATCTGAAAGGAAAAGGATATGGATGACAAGGAATTGAATCAGGAAGAATTTTTGAGAATTCTTATGCATGCGTATGACATTGGTGAAAAATCAAAAGACATAACGACGAAAGAACTTCTTGAAGATCTCATTCTTCATATCAAAAATGGATATACGACGTAAAAGGTGTGCAAACTTCGGTTTGCACACTTTTTCGTTCAGCAAAAAGCGCGCAGGTCCTGCAAAAGTCGATATTTAATACCATATAAAGACGCGATTTCCCCGGTATCTCCCGTTATTTGTCAGGATTCATTTCTTTCGGAAACGAAAGAACCATGTATAATCAAAGGGAGGTGTTTAATTTGCTGAAAATTTAAATAAATACGCGAATCCTAGAGGGAGGCTTTTATGAGAGATCATATCGGCTTTAAAGATGTGTTCATCATTTTGAAAAAAAGATTCGTTCTGATCGCACTGATCACCATTGCGGCCGCTCTGTCCAGCGCTGCCGTCAACTTTTATTGGCTCACACCCGTCTACCAGGCATCCGCCCAAATCCTCATCAACGGCCGTCAAACGTCGAACTTCACCGATATTCAGACCAACCTTGAGCTAATCAACACTTATAACGTCATTATGAAAAGCCCGCTCATCTTAAATAAGGTTAAAGACGAACTAAACCTGCCGGAAACGGCTGAAGACCTGAAGCAAAAAATCACAGTTATCAGCGAAAATGAATCACAGATTGTCAGTATCTCCGCGACTGACAAGGATTATTCCAAGGCGGCGGACATCGCGAACACGGTCGTCGCCGTATTCCAAAGGGACATTGACGGCATTATGGGTGAAAATACCGAAGTCAGCCTTGTTGCGAAAGCAAACCCCGAACATTCGCCTGCTCCCGTCAGCCCGAACAAGAAGTTCAACATCGCTGTTTCTACAGGATTCGGCCTGCTGTTTGGCGCAGGGCTTGCATTTTTACTCGAGCTTTTGAAAAATACCGTTCGAAATGAAGAAGACATCGAAAAAGAGCTGAACGTTCACGTGTTGGGAAATATTCTGTATGTAAAACCGAAAAAAGGACAAGCCCGGAAGCTGGAAAGCTTTATCGGTAAAGACCATACGATCTAAAACGGGAAAACACGGGGAGGCCGCCTATGATCGATATTCATTGCCATATTCTAGCGGACATTGATGATGGGGCAGCATGTATGTATGACAGTATAGAAATGGCTAAACAAGCCGCCCGTCAAGGGATTCATACGATTATCGCCACACCTCACCACCGAAACGGTGTATACGAACACCAAAAAGAGGCCATTCTGGCAGCTGTCTCGAGTTTAAAGACGCGGGTGCAAAAGGAAAACATCCCGGTGCTTATTGCTCCCGGACAGGAAATCCGCCTGTACGGCGAATTGAAGCGTGATCTTGAGCGCGGCAGACTGCTCAGCCTCGCCGGCACAAAGTATTTGCTGATTGAACTTCCTTTCCACCATGTTCCGCGATATGCCGAAAAGCTGTTGTTCGATCTACAGTTAAATGGTTACATTCCGATTATCGCACACCCCGAGCGGAACCTTGAATTGATGGAGAATCCTGATCTGCTGTACCGCCTCGTCAAAAACGGCGCGTGCGCCCAGCTGACATGTTCAAGTCTTACAGGCCGCTTTGGCAGAAGCGTGAAACGGCTCGCCCGCCGCTTTCTTGAAGCGAACCTCGTCCACTTTATCGCATCAGACGCCCACAACCTCACGAGCCGATCTTTCTTTTTTGATGCAGTGGAAAGCGATTACGGCAGCGATTTCTTATACGTGTTTACAAAAAACGCGGGCCTTCTCCTGGAAAACCGGGAGATTCATAAAGAAACACCCCGTCCCGTCAAAAAGAAAAAGCTGATGGGCCTGCTGTGAAAGGTTGTTCACAAAAGCCCGTCAGCCAGAATATCAGCGCCGGTTATGCGGTGCTGATTTTTTATATCATCCGTTAGAAAGCGACCGGACATCCCTCTCTACAACAGCGGAATGACAAGCCCGCCGTAAGCGAAGGCGGCCACGATCAGGAAAGCCGGATGGACGCGGAACTTCGTCAAGGCCGCCAAAGAGATCAGCGCAATGACAAGTGATTGAACCATGCCGATCGACCGGATCGCGTCTCCGCCGATTTCCCATGTCAAAATAAGCATCATCACGGCGATAACCGGCTGAACCGCCAAAGTCATTCCTTTGACGACCGGCGACTGGCGGTAGCGGCCGATCAGCTTGAGCAGCAAAACGAGCGCGATGGCCGAAGGCAGCACAGTTGCGATAAGAGCAATGAAGACACCGGGCCATCCGAGCACGCTGTAGCCGACATAAGCGGCGATTTTTGTCGCGATTGGACCCGGCAGTGCGTTTGCGAGCGCAAGCATGTTTGAAAATTCTTCTTTTGACAGCCAGTGAAAATGCTGAACAACTTCTTCAAAATTAAGCGGAATTGAAGCCGGACCGCCCCCGTAGCCCAATAAATTTGCAATAAAGAAAGCCCAAAATAAATAAAAGATGATCATGAAGCGGACACTCCCTTATCCTTTTCCCGGGCCGCTTTTCTTTTTAATTTAAAGTGGAATGCGCCATACGTTAAAAACAGGATGACAATGATGCCGGGATGGATGGAAAACACCTGAAGACCCAAAAATGCAAGAATAAAGAAAAGCACGCCGGCAAGCAAGCCGAAGCCTTTCAATGCTTTTTGCCCAAACTCGTAAGCCATGATGCCGAGCATGACGGCGATGACAGGGGTAACAGCGCCGATCATGCCGCTTACGATTTTGGAGTGGCTGAGCACATTAACGGCTGCGAACAAGGCGGCCATCGCAACGCACGTCGGCAAGATATGGGCCGCTGTAGCCACGACAGCGCCCGGAACGCCTTTGACTTTATGACCTAAATATGCCGACATTTTTGTAGCGATCGGTCCGGGCAGCGCATTGGCAATCGCCAAAATTTCCCCGAATTCATCATCATCGATCCATTTGAACTTTGAAACGGCTTCATGACGGATCAGCGGGATAACGGACGGTCCGCCGCCAAATCCCAATATCCCCGTTCTTGTCATTGCGATGATCAGTTCCCGGTAAGGGTGCTTCATTTCGCGTTTCCTCCTATTCCGTTAAAGCTTCATTCCCATTCGGCTCTTATATCGTTTAATCAGCATCTGGCAGTCGACACTCACGACGCCTTTCAGAGGGTACAGGCGCTTTGTCAAAAATTCCTCCATCTCCTGATCATTTGCGAAAATGCCGTGCATATGCAGTTTGCTCGGCCCTGTCATATGATAGAGGCTTGTCACGGCGGGCTCTCTTTCTAAAGCAACGGCAACAGCCTCTAAATATTGGGGTTCGACTTCAACATTGAAAAACACCGATACATGAATTCCAACTTTGACTGGATTGATGACGGCTGTGAATTTTTCAATGATGCCTTCTTCAATCAAGTTGTTGATCCGCGTTTGTACGGCAACTCTTGAAAGTCCCACGCGCTTTCCTAAATCCGTATAAGAGATTCTTCCTTCCTCATGCAAGATCGAAAGGATTTTTTTATCCGTTTCATCAAGAATTAAATTTGGCATATGGTAGTCGAGGCTCACAAATGTCCCTTCCTTTCTGTTTGGTCATGATCATACGAAATTGCTTGTCAATCGCGTTATAAATGAACATTTTGTAAATTGTATCATAATACGGATTTCGATATGAATCATTTTAACGTTTTTTTAATACTTATTGAAAAAGGGTTGTTAGTTTTTCTTCCCTGAAAGTAGCGCCTCCTTAAACGGGCCACTATACTTCAAAGACAAATGGATGCTTGAAAGAAAGGAAGAGAGCTATGGAGAAACTGAAGATCGGTTCGAAACAAATGGTTGTCAGTCCTCATTATCTCGCTTCGCTTGCAGGGAACAGCATCATGGAGAAGGGAGGAAACGCGTTTGACGCGGCTGTGGCAGTAAGCGCGTGCCTTGCTGTTGTCTATCCGCATATGACAGGACTCGGAGGGGATGCTTTTTGGCTGATGTATCACAAAGGAAGCGGTGAGATCAAAGGATACAATGGCAGCGGGCGGTCGGGGCGGAAAGCGGACCGGAATCAGTATAAAGGAGAGCGTGCCATTCCGGTCAGGGGCATGAGCAGTGCGATTACCGTGCCGGGGATGGCGGACAGCTGGGCCGAAATACTGGCGGCATACGGCCGTTTATCGCTTCGGGAGGTGCTGAAGCCGGCGATCATGTATGCAGAAAAGGGTTTCCCGGTCTCGCCCGATCAATGTCAAAACACGGTGAAAAACGCTGAGTGGCTTTCCGGTATGCCGATCACTGCAGATATTTATCTTCCGGGAGGAAACCCGCCCACTCCAGGTGAGCGCTTTGTGCAAAAAGAGCTCGCGCGCACTTTGGAGATGATCGCTGAGAAAGGAAGAGACGCCTTTTATAAAGGGGAAATTGCCCAAGCTTCAGCAGCCTATCTGCAAAACAACGGAGGCATCTTGACCCTGGAAGATTTCGAGCGGCATCAAGGGGAATGGGTATCTCCGCTTTCCTCTACATACAGAGGATATGCGATCTATCAAATGCCTCCGAATTCACAAGGATTTACCGGTCTTATGGCATTGAATATTTTGGAAAACTACGACTTTGGCATGATCGAGCACGGTTCTTTTGAATATTATCACCTGCTCATCGAAGCATTGAAATTAAGTATTTCCGACAGCAATAAAGTATTGACTGACCCGGCATTTTCCCAAATACCGCTGGAGCGCCTGCTTGACAAAGGGTATGCGCGGGAGCTGGCCGCAAAAATTGGACTGTCGGCTCTTCAGGCGGAGAGCCGGCCGCTCGGCAGTGATACGGCTTATGCTGCAGCAGTAGATGAAGACGGGAATGCTGTTTCGTTTATCCAAAGTTTGTATTTCGAATTCGGCTCAGGTGTGACAGCTGGAGATACCGGCGTCATTTTGCAGAACAGAGGGTCGTTTTTCTCGCTTGATCCTGACCATGTCAATACACTGGAGCCGGGAAAAAGAACTTTTCATACGCTGATGCCCGCCATGGCGTTCAAAGGCGGCAAGCCGAAATTTCTTTACGGAACGCAGGGGGGAGAAGGACAGCCGCAGACACAGACGGCTCTTATCACGAGAATGATAGATTACGGGATGGATCCGCAAACAGCCGTTCATGAACCGAGATGGCTGTGGGGCAGAACATGGGGAGAACGGGTGGAAGGTGCAAGAATAGAAAGCAGAGTGGCGCCCGAAGTGATTGAAAAACTGCGTAAGCATGGGCATCATGTAACCGTTGTCGGCGACTTTGACGGTGTGATGGGTCATGCCGGCATCATCGAGATTGATGATCGAGGTTTCCTGAGAGGAGGAAGCGATCCGAGAAGCGATGGAGCGGCAATCGGCAGTTAACTCCGTTTTCAAAACGCGCAAACGTCAATATGAGAAAAAAACCCGTGAACAAGGAGGATTTGTCCGCGGGTTTTTCTCTATCCGGCTATGAGTATTGATCCGAGATTTCGATGAAATGCTTAAGCGCCGGATTGCGGTTGTCTTTTCGATGTGCGGTAATCCATTCTGCGCGAAGGGGAAAGTCTTCGATTTCTTTGTATACAACATCGAGGTTAAATAATCGTTTAGCCGCTGTAGGCACAACGGCGATTCCCATTCCGGCTGTCACGAGGCCGATCACCATTTGGTATTCTGTAGCTTCCTGGGCGATGTTGGGGATAAACCCGGCTTTTTCACACAAGAAATTAAATTCCGTGTATAAAGAGGGCCACGCTTCTTTGGCAATGACGATCAGCGATTCGTCTTCAAGATCTTTCAAATGTACCCGGGGTTTTTCTGACAGCGGGTGGTGTTTCGGAAGTGCAAGGACACAGTGGCTTTTCTTCACTGTGTATGACTTTAGCTCGTCGTTTCCCAACGGGGGATGCAGCACTCCGATGTCAATGTGTCCGTTTAGCAGTGCATTGACCTGATTGGGGGTTGAAAGCTCCCGAAGATCAATCTGGACGGACGGGTACCGGTTTCGGTATTCCCTGATGATGGGAGGCATGATCTCGTATGTGGCGGAGCCGACAAAGCCGATCACGAGTCTGCCCAGCTCCCCGCGGGCCGTCCGCTGAGCCATGTCGACGGCTTGATCAATCTGGGAAAGTCCTTCCTTGATTTGTTTTAAAAAGACCCCGCCTGCCGCCGTCAGCCTGACGGCTCTTTTTGACCTCTTCAGCAAGGTGACGCCTATTTCACTTTCTAGCTGTTTAATCTGCTGGCTGAGCGGAGGCTGAGTCATGTTCAGCCGAAGAGCTGCTTTTCCGAAATGCAGTTCTTCGGCAACAACCATAAAATAACGAAGATGGCGCAGCTCCATTATTCACTCATTCCTTTCTGAATGCGATTTCAGTCGTTTTACATATTAATTGTAAGACAAAGAAGTATTGGAAAACAATTTCCACAAGATGTATATTTAATAATACAATAATTTTATTAAAAATTCATTGTAAACGAATGAAAATGGAGGAGTGAGGGCTTTGAAAAATGTAGCCGCTAAAAATGAAACTCTTACTGTAAGAGGAGCAGAGCTTGTGGTGGATAGTCTCATTCAGCAAGGTGTCACTCATGTTTTCGGTATTCCGGGAGCGAAAATCGATGCGGTGTATGACGTATTGAAAGACAAGGGGCCTGAACTGATTGTTTGTCGTCACGAGCAGAATGCAGCATTTATGGCGGCGGCAGTCGGACGATTGACTGGAAAGCCCGGTGTTTGCCTGGTGACTTCGGGTCCGGGAGCGTCTAATTTAGCGACCGGTCTTGTAACAGCCAATACAGAAGGAGATCCGGTTGTTGCCCTGGCGGGTGCTGTAAAAAGAGCGGATCGTCTCAAAAGAACTCATCAATCGATGGATAATGCGGCGTTGTTTCAGCCGATTACAAAATATAGCGCAGAAGTGGAAGATGCGAACAACATCCCTGAGGCGGTAACCAATGCATTCAGAGCGGCAGCTTCCGGACAGGCCGGGGCAGCGTTTCTCAGCTTTCCGCAGGACGTTACGGCCGGTCCGGCAACTGCCAAGCCGGTGAAAACCATGCCGGCGCCGAAGCTCGGCGCGGCTCCGGATGAACTAATCAGCGCGGCTATCGCCAAAATACACAATGCGAACCTTCCCGTCGTGCTTGTAGGGATGAAAGGCGGAAGACCTGAAGCGATTGAAGCGGTCCGCCGTCTGCTGAGAAAAGTGAAACTGCCGTTCGTTGAAACATACCAAGCAGCGGGTACGCTGTCTCACGATTTGGAAGACCAGTACTTCGGCCGGATCGGATTATTCCGCAATCAGCCCGGAGATATTTTGTTGGAAAAAGCGGATCTCGTTTTGACAGTCGGCTATGATCCGATTGAATACGACCCCGTCTTTTGGAACGGAAAAGGCGAGCGCAGTGTGATTCATCTTGATGAAATACAAGCCGATATCGATCATGACTATCAGCCTGAAATTGAGCTGATCGGTGATATCGCAGAGACATTAAACCATATTGAACATGATTCTTTGCCGGTTTCCATCGATGAATCATTTGCACCTGTGCTTGATTATTTGAAGAAAGCGCTGGAGGAGCAAAGCGAGCCCCCTAAAGAAACAAAAACGGATCTTGTTCATCCGTTGCAAATCGTTCGCGATTTGCGTGATTTGCTGAGTGATGACATAACAGTGACTTGCGACATCGGCTCCCATGCGATTTGGATGTCGAGATATTTCCGCACATACCGTCCGTATGGACTGCTGACTTCAAACGGCATGCAAACGCTGGGCGTTGCTTTGCCGTGGGCGATCGCAGCAACACTGGTCAATCCGGGACAGAAAGTCGTGTCTGTTTCCGGGGACGGAGGCTTCCTGTTCTCCGCGATGGAGCTTGAGACAGCGGTCAGATTGAAAGCGCCGATCGTTCACATTGTCTGGAATGACAGCACATACGATATGGTTGCGTTCCAGCAGGAGATGAAATACAAGCGGACGTCCGGAGTCGACTTCGGCGGAATCGATATTGTAAAATATGCTGAAAGCTTTGGAGCAAAAGGTTTAAGGGTCAATTCGCCTGACGAATTGGCAGAGGTGCTTAAAGCTGGTCTTGATGCAGAGGGTCCGGTTGTCATTGATATTCCGGTTGATTACAGCGACAACGTTCATTTGGCTGATCAGCGTTTTCCAAAAAACTTTGAGGAACATTTTAGTAAACAAGCCTCTAAGCAATCTTGATCACAGCAAGTCCAGTCATAACAAACAAAATCAAGGGAGTGAAACGAGGAAAATGAAAAGTGCAAGCAAACAAAAAGTGGTTCAGCCCGTTGACAAGAACCTTGACCAGGTCTTTCAGGTCTCAACGATGATATCGTTATTGGACGGAATTTATGACGGGGATTTTTACATGTCTGAAGCAAAGGATCACGGAGACTTCGGAATCGGAACGTTCAATCGGCTCGACGGTGAGCTGATCGGTTTTGACGGTGAGTTTTACCGTCTTCGTTCCGATGGCAAAGCCTATCCTGTTCAAGGAAGCGATTGTTCTCCGTTTTGCTCGCTCGCTTTCTTCCGGCCAGATATTTATCACGAAATCAAGCAGCGGATGCCGCTTAAGGCGTTCGAGGAAGAAATGAAACGGATCATGCCGAGTGAAAACCTGTTTTACGCGATCCGCATGGACGGAATCTTTAAGAAAGTCAAAACGAGAACGGTTGAACTGCAGGAAAAACCGTACGTGCCGATGGTCGATGCGGTAAAATCGCAGCCGATCTTTGATTTTAATGATATTAAAGGGACGATCGTCGGCTTTTGGACGCCGCAATATGCCAACGGAATCGCAGTTTCCGGCTTCCATCTTCACTTTATTGATGAAGACCGCAATGTCGGCGGACACGTTTTCGATTATGAAATCGAAGAATGCACGGTACAAATTTCTCAAAAACTTAATATGAATCTCAGATTGCCGAATACGCAAGATTTCTTTAAAGCGGATCTCAATAAACATGATCTTGCAGCCGGAATTGAAGCGGCCGAAGGCAATCCCGAGTAAATGAAAAAGCCCCCTCTTTAAAAAGGGGGCTTTTTCTTCTTTAAAAATTCGGTTGCGAAAAAGTCCGGAATCCGGCGGGCCGTTTAGCTTATGCTTTCATTCCGGCAATCAAAACCGCTTTCAGACAAAAAGACACCGGATGCCCGTTTTCATCGTGGACGATGTTAAACATGTCACGGCAAGACTGGGACGGTTCTGACAAATGGGCATGGATGGCTGCCTTTCTTTGTTCAGGCACGGCGCCTCTTCGAAGCCAGCTCTCGTAATCGATCGGAAGATTCCATCTCTCCAGGACGGCAAAATCGAGTCCGTTCTCTTCAAACAGCTTCTGCCATTCGTTCTCTGAATATTCCCTTACGTGTGACGGGTCTCTCAATTGATTGAGCCGATTTATAAATCGGTCTAAAGCTTCGTCCTCCGGCGCACAATGATCGATGAGGAGAAAGGAGCCGCCTTTTTTCAAGACGCGCGCTATTTCCTGGATGGACCGGCTGATCTCCGGAAAATGGTGGGCTGCATACCGGCATGTGACAATATCAAAAGACTCGCTTGCAAAATCCAATTGTGCTGCATCGCCTTGAAGAAAAACCACATTTTCAGCATTTTTCTGTTCGGCAAATTGAGCGGCGGTTTGAACCATTTTTTCTGTAATATCGATTCCTGTGCAATGTTTGACAAAAGGCGAAAAGGCAATGGCCGTATGTCCCGCTCCGGTTCCGATATCAAGCAGGGTTTCACCGCCGGTCAGATTTCGGCAGCTGACCATGGCATCAAGATCTTTTCCCGATGAGAACAGCGGCTCATCGCGATATTGCTCCGGGTTTTTTGAAAATTGCCGTTGCGCGCTAGTTTTCATTTGTATCATCCTCCTATCGGTTATGTATTTATATTAGGGGAGTCGACAGCCATCAGTCTAAGATATAAAATGTATGAAAATGATAGGCGGAAACTATGGGGGTGCGGGAATTGGATATGAGGCTTTTTGAATACGCGGCAGAGATTTTCAAAAAAGGCAGTTTTACAAAGGCGGCTGCCAGCCTGCATATCGCTCAGCCTTCACTGAGCCAGCAAATAAAAAAGCTGGAAAGCGAGCTTGGCTTTCCGCTGTTTTACAGAAACAGAGAGGGGGTCTCGCCGACTCCTCAAGGGATGCGCTTCATCCGAAAAGCACAGGATATTTTGCGGTCAAGAGATGAACTGCTGTGTGAAATGCGCGATCAGCTCGAGGAAATAGGGACGGAATTATCGATCGGCGTTCCCGCTGTCACGGGAGGATATCTTCTTCCGCCGCTCCTGAAAGCCTTTCTGAAAAAGCATCCGAACGTACAGGTTCAGCTGATAGAAGATTCGCCGGCGGCATTGGAAAACATGACGGAAAACGGAGCGGTGGATCTGTCGATTCTCCCTTTGCCGATTGAAAATGACAGGCTCGCGATCCGGCCGATACTGACCGAGCCGCTTTTTTTGGCGATTCCAAATGAAAGGGAGAGCTGGATGACCGGCCAATTGCGGAAGCTCATTGATTCGGTCCGGTCGAATCCCGAAAATTCCCCTCTTGCTTTGAAAACTGTCGAGGATGTGCCGTTTATTTTATTAAAAGAAGGCTACGGCTTCCGTAGAATGGTACTCGATTTATGTGCGGAGGAAGGGTTTCAACCGAAAGTGACCTTCAAAACAAGCAGCATTGAAACCGCCCAATCTCTCGTTGAACACGGAATGGGGGTCACGGTCGTGCCCCGGATGGTCATGCGAAAAGAGTCTGACAGAATCGTCTATGTTCCTTTACAATCCGATCCGTCCCGGACGCTTGTGTTTGCTTATTCGGAAACATGCTATTTGAGCCGGGCGGCAAAAGCGTTTATGGAGATGGCCAAAAAAAATCAGACCTCCATGTATGAAGAGGTCTGATTTTGTCGTTACTTTTTCGTTTCCAGTTTGAGCGGTGCGGGTATCGTTTTTTCAACTTTTTTACCGTTCAAAATATCGCGGGCCGCTTGTACGGCGAGCTTGCCGATCAATTCAGGCTGCTGGGCGATCGTGGCCGACATGTCTCCGGCCTTAACCGCTTTAACCGCATCTTCATTGCCGTCGAAGCCGACGACAAGAATCTCTTTCCCTGAGCTTCTGATCGCTTCAATCGCGCCGAGCGCCATTTCGTCATTATGGGCGAAAACCGCTTGAATATCAGGATTTCCTTGAAGAAGGTTCTCCATGACGTTCAACCCTTTTGTCCGGTCAAAGTCGGCTGTTTGCTTGGCGATCACATTCAGCTTGTCGTCAGCGGTCTTATGAAACCCTGAGCCCCGTTCCCTTGTTGCCGATGCGCCGGGGACGCCTTCAAGTTCAGCCACTTTTGCGCCTTTGCCGAGCTGCTGTACGATAAAGTCTGCTGCCATTTGCCCGCCTTTTACGTTATCTGAAGCGACGAGCGTTTCTACTTTTCCGTTTTCGGCGGAGCGGTCAAGGGTGACGACCGGGATGCCAAGCGAATTGGCCGATTGGACTGCCGTTGAGATGGCGGAGGAGTCGGCCGGATTGATCAATAAAGCGTCAACGCCTTGCTGCAGAAGATCTTCGACATCATTCGTCTGCTTTGCTGAATCATCCTGTGCATCGACGACAATCACTTCAATCCCTTGTTTTTTGGCTTCTTTGACAACTCCGTTTTTTAATGAAACGAAAAACGGGTTTTTCAAAGTCGAGACAGATAAACCGATTTTGATATCCGTTCCTTTTTCTTTATTTGGCTTTGCCCATTCCGGCGGCTCCAGCGAGCAGGCGGACAGAAACAGAAGCGCCAATGCGGTGAAAACCGTTAATGTTTTTTTCATCAGTATAGCCCTCCTTAAGCGGATTTCTTGCGGTCCAGCAGGACTGCGATCAAAATGACGACACCTTTGACGACCATTTGGAAAAAGGAAGAGACGCCAAGTAGGTTCAAGCCGTTGTTCAACGTTCCGATGATCAGAACGCCGATGAGTGTGCCGGCAATTCGTCCTCTTCCTCCGGCAAGGCTTGTACCGCCTAATACAACCGCGGCAATGGCGTCGAGTTCATAGGAAGTGCCTGCCGTCGGCTGGGCTGAGTTTAGCCGTGACGTCAAGATGGCTCCAGCCAACGCGGATAATAGGCCGGCAAGAGAATAAATCATCATTTTGACGCGCGGAACTTTAATGCCCGAGATCAGGGCCGCTTTTTCATTTCCGCCGATTGCATACGTGCGGCGGCCGAAAGGTGTTTTGTGAAGGATCACCCAGAGGATGATAAAGGCGGCCGCCATAGTTATCGCAGGGACGGGGATGCCTAAAAAGTAGCCGCGTCCGAAAAGCTGGAAGCCGTAGTGATTGCCGAGCCCTGTAATCGGATTGCCGTCTGTGTAAACCATCGTCAATCCGCGGAAAATCGTCATTGTCGCAAGTGTTGCGATGAACGGGGCCATTTTGCCCTTCGTGATTAACAGCCCGTTGACCAAGCCGAGCAGGGCTCCGATTAGGCAGCCGATGATGACGGCAAAAACAGGATCGATGCCGCCGGCGATCATGCCGGCGATCAATGCGCTCGACAGCGCCAAAATCGCTCCGACGGAAAGGTCGATGCCGCCGGTCAAAATGACAAAGGTCATGCCGAACGCGATCAGCGCATTAATAGCGACTTGTCTTAACAAGTTTAAAATATTTAACGGTTCTAAAAAGCTCGGGTTTAATACTGATACGATGACGACGAGAATAATCAGGCCGAGAAACGGACCGAGCTTTTGCATTACAGAATCGACATTAAGGCTTTTTTTCACAGCCGGTTGAGTTTTCATGTTACCGCCCTCCTGTAGCGAGTGTCATAATTCGTTCTTGCGTGGCATCATTTCTTGATAGCTCACCGCTTAGCGTTCCTTCATGGATCACAAGGACGCGGTCGCTCATCCCGAGAATCTCGGGCAGCTCTGAAGAGACCATGACGATCGCGACGCCGCGGTCTGTCAGCTCGTTCATCAGCTGATAAATCTCCCTTTTCGCGCCGACATCGACGCCTCGCGTCGGCTCATCCAAAATCAGCACTTTAGGACCGATTCCGATCCATTTGGCGATGACCACTTTTTGCTGGTTCCCTCCTGAAAGGTTTCGCGCGTGGGTTTCCGGCGATTCCGTTTTGATCGTCAGCCGCTTGATCAGAAGGTCGACAAATTCCTGCTCGCTTTTTTTGTCGATCCATCCTTTCGGTGAAAAGCTGGCGAGATTCGGAAGGGCGATATTTTCCCTGATGGACGTGTCGAGCACAAGTCCTTCATCCTTGCGGTTCTCAGTAATAAAACCGATTCCTTTTTGAACGGCATCGCTCGGTTTTTTGAGCGTCGCTTTTTTGCCTTCGATGAAAATGTCTCCCGAATCAAGCGGATCGAGCCCGAAAACCGCCCTCATCAGCTCGGTGCGCCCGGCACCCATCAGTCCTGAAATCCCGACGATTTCACCGGAGCGGACGGTAAAGCTGATATTTTGGAAGACGCCTTTTTTGGATGCCTGCTTGACTTCGAGAACGACGCGTCCCGGATTTGGCTGTCTTTCAGGATAGCGTTCGGTCAGCTCCCGTCCGACCATCTTTTTCACCACTTCATGAAAGTCGGTGTCGGGAATCCGTTTCGTGTCGACTGTTTTTCCGTCGCGCATCACCGTGATCCGGTCGCAAATCGTGAAGATTTCTTCCATGCGGTGGGATATATAGACGATGGAGACGCCGTTTTTCTTTAATGCTCTAATGACGCCGAACAGTTTTTCAATTTCTCTTTCTGTCAACGCTGCCGTCGGTTCATCCATGATGATCACTTTCGCGTCTGTCATAAGGGCTTTTGCGATTTCGATCATTTGCTGCTGTCCGACAGAACAGTCTCCGGCTTCTTTTTCAAGAGAAATCGAGACTCCAAGTCTTTCAAGCTGCTCTTTTGCTAGCGCTTTCATTTTCTTGTTATTTAAAAATCCAAGTTTGGAAGAAAGCTCTCTGCCGATAAACAAATTTTCCAAAACGGTCATTTCAGGCCAAATGTTCAGCTCCTGATGGATAAAGGCGATGCCGTTCTGTTCGGCTTTTTTTGGATCTGAAAAATACATTTCTTTTCCGTCGATCTCGATCGTTCCGCTGTCCAGCCTGTGAAGTCCAGTCAACAGATTCATGAGTGTCGACTTTCCGGCGCCGTTTTCTCCCATTAAAGCGTGGACTTCACCTTCCTGAAGTTCGAAAGTAACGCCGGACAGCACCTGGTTTTGGCCAAAAGCTTTATAAATGTCCTTCATTTTAATATGCATGGGCTATCCCTTCTTTCCAGATGTAGAATGTAAACATCTAAAAGATCACTCCCGCGTGCAAGATGCAATTTGCATAAGGTGTTGCTTCCCCTGTGCGAATGACCGCTTTTGCATGGCTCGTCGCTTTTTTGAATGCTTCGTGGGGAATATAGTCAATTTTTTGGTTTGAAAATTCCGCTTTTAAAAACGCGGCTTGATCAGGATTGACGCTTTCTATTTCTTCGGCTGCCGTCACTTTTTCGACGGCCATTTCATCAGCGATGAGCTTTGTGACCTCTTGAAATCCGGGCGTACCCAATGTCAGTGCAAGATCGATTTTGGGGACGCCGGGAGGAACGGGCAGGCCGGCATCCGCGATGACGACGGTGTCGGTATGCCCGAGATCGGCCAGTAATTTTGCGATATGGCTGTTTAAAATCCCGTGTTTTTTCATGACAATTCACGCTCCACTTCATCGCGTTTCGGCATGCCGCCTTGCGCGCCGAATTTCAAAACCGAGAGGGAAGCCGCCCGGTTCGCAAAGCGCAAGGCAGATTCGATGCTTTGTCCTTCGGAAAGCGCAACGGCCAACCCCGCATTGAAGGTGTCTCCGGCTCCCGTCGTATCAATCGCATTGACAGGGAATGAAGGAACGACCCTTTCTTCCAGACCATTGTGATAGCGGACCCCGTTTTTTCCTTCTGTGATGAACAGCTTCTCCGGATAGCGCTTTAACGCTTCCTCCCGGGACATGCCCTGAAACAGTACCGAAGCTTCATGCTCGTTTGGTGTGATGTAGGCCGCATGTTCGACCGTTTCCGGGCAAAGCGGACGGGCTGGTGCCGGATTCAGCAGGAGAGGAATGCCGAGTGAGCTGCACAGTCCGCTGACATAATCGATGGTTTCTTCCGGAATCTCCTGCTGAATCAGAACGATGTCTGCCTGTTTAATCGCAGGCAGCGCTTTTTGAACGTATTCAGGTGTGACATGGTCATTTGCCCCTTTGACGACGATAATACTGTTGTCGCCGTCTGCGAGAACGATATGTGCGGTGCCGCTTTCCTGACCTGTAACCGGTTCCACATAGTCTGTCAAAACACCGTTCGCTTGAAAATTGTCGAGGATGGCTTTTCCGTAATGATCATCGCCGACGCAGCCGATCATATGGACCTCTGCACCAAGCCGGGCCGCAGCGACTGCCTGGTTGGCGCCCTTTCCGCCCGGAACCGTTTTAAAAGATTCGCCAAGCACCGTTTCTCCGGCAGCCGGCCGCTTGGGCGCTGTCACGACTAAATCCATCGAAGAGCTGCCAATCACGCATATTTTACTCATTGTCATTCCGCCTTTCTTGTCGTTTGTCTTTCAATAAAGGCAACCGGCATCTGCACTGCCGATTGTTCAATATATTCATTTTTCATTAATTTCAGCAGCAGTTTTGCCGCTTCTTTTCCCATTTCATAGGCGGGCTGCCTGATCGTTGATAAAGAGGGGAAAAGCAATTCGCTTTGCGGAATGTCATCAAAGCCTATAATCTGCAGTTCGTCGGGAACTTTGATCTTCCGTTTTAAGGCTTCATGCAAAACGGCTGTCGCCACAATATCATTGCTTGCGATTACGCCGTCTGTTTCCGGATAAGTGGCAAACAGCTCTGCTGCCCGTTTTTGAGCTTCCGGAAATGAAAACGTCTCGGTTTTCATAACATGAAAATCGATATCGGCCCCGCTCAGCATCTCCAGCGCTCCGTTGAAACGGTCTCTTGCAGTCTGAAGGTGGGCCGGTCCTTTAATCAGCGTAATTCGTTTCGCGTTTCTCCTGATCATTTCAGCCGCTGCGATTCTGCCGCCTTCGCGGCTGTCCGCGAATACAGCCGGCGCATTCTCGCCCGTCCGGTCAAGGAAGACGATCGGCATGGACAAGTCTTGATAATTTGGCGCATCCGGATAATTGGTCGCTGAAATGACTCCGACCACATGATTTTGTTTAAACGTCTGCAAATAATCAAGCTCTTTTTCCAAATTTTCATCGCTGTTTCCGAAGATGAGCCGAAAGCCGAGGCGGTGGATTTCATCTTCAACGCCGCGCGCAAGCTGAGGAAAGAACGGGTTTGTGATATCCGGCAGGAGCAGTCCGATCAGTCTGGACTCCCTTTTATAGAGAGACCTGGCTACTTCATTCGGGTGGTAATTCAATTCTTCCATCGCTTTTAACACGCGTGTCCTCGTGTCTTCATGGACGTATCCCGTCTCATTTAATACCCGGGAAACCGTAGCGACAGATACTTTTGCAGCAAGTGCGACGTCTTTAATCGTAGCCAAAAAGACTTCTCCTTTCCATTTGTGTAACCGTTTACATAAAGATTATCATGATCCTTTTAAAATCTCAATAAAAAAAGGTCCGGCACTGAAATTTTTAGCCGGGTTGGGATATAGAGACATATACAGTTGTGTTGAATAGAAAATAACCTTCATTCGGCATAAATTGGCGAATACAGTAACAATGAGAATAGTAAGAAAAATTAAAAATGTTAAAGTTTGATGAATTATCGTTGAAAAAAATTAATGGCTTTTTAAATCTTAGGATTTTAACCTAAAATCTGAAGAAACAAGGTGAATCGAACGGCTCACAAAAAATTTGGATTTGTTAATGAATCCCGCTTTATGCTAATAAAGATTTTCATTTTTTAATAGGTAATCTGATTGTCATAGGACGTATTTGTTTTGAAGAGGGCACATTGGTGACTTTTTAACCTGTTGGAAAAGAGCGAAAATACAAAAATAAAAGGGATATCCCGGTTGACAGCCCATTTCTAGGGGATTTCATCCGGGGGAAAAAGAGACCCTGAATTCATCCTTCAATCTTTCATCAGAAATAGGGAGAAAAGTACAAAAATCATAATGTCGAATTTTGAAAGCGCATACTTAAAACGCTGACAAAAAACTGATAGGAATTAAGAACTTTCGATTGCCAAAAATATCAATAAAAAGATAGGCATTATTAACTCGGACGAGGTGATCTTTGTCACGGAAAATTTCGTCGTCTTCTGTTACATAATGCCGATTGTGATTTCATAGTGAACCTATATACTGATGAATGAATTTACATATCAGATTCCAAGAAGGAGATGTAGACAAACAATGTGGGTAATGCTATTAGCCTGTGTAATCGTTGTTGGGATCGGCATTTATGAAAAAAGGCGCCACCAGCAAAACATCGATGCGCTGCCTGTCCGAGTGAACATCAACGGGATACGCGGAAAGTCCACGGTGACAAGATTAACAACAGGGATATTAATCGAGGCAGGCTACAAAACAGTAGGAAAAACAACCGGGACAGACGCAAGGATGATTTATTGGGACACACCGGAAGAGAAACCGATCAAAAGGAAACCTCAAGGTCCGAATATCGGAGAACAGAAAGAGGTTATGAAAGAAACGGTGGAAAGAGGGGCCAATGCGATTGTCAGTGAGTGTATGGCCGTTAACCCTGATTACCAAATCATCTTTCAGGAAGAATTGCTTCAGGCTAATATCGGCGTGATCGTGAACGTGCTGGAAGATCACATGGATGTGATGGGACCGACTTTGGATGAAATTGCAGAAGCTTTTACAGCAACCATTCCTTATAATGGACATTTAGTTATCACTGATAGTGAGTATACCGATTTCTTTAAGCAGATTGCAAAAGAAAGGAATACAAAAGTCATCGTCGCAGACAATTCTAAAATAACAGATGAATACCTCAGACAGTTTGAGTACATGGTATTCCCTGATAATGCGTCTCTTGCGCTCGGTGTGGCTCAAGCGTTGGGCATTGACGAAGAAACCGCTTTTAAAGGCATGCTGAATGCGCCGCCTGATCCGGGAGCCATGAGAATTCTGCCGCTGATGAACGCCAAAAATCCCGGACATTTCGTCAACGGTTTTGCGGCCAATGACGCAGCTTCCACTTTAAACATATGGAAGCGTGTAAAAGAAATAGGCTATCCTACGGATCAGCCGATCGTCATTATGAACTGCCGCGCCGACAGGGTAGACAGAACACAGCAGTTTGCGGATGATGTCCTTCCTTATATTGAAGCAAGTGAACTTGTGCTGATTGGAGAAACAACAGAGCCGATCGTCAAAGCATATGAAGCAGGCAAAATTCCTGCGGACAAGCTGTTTGATTTTGAGCACAAATCAACGGAAGAAATCATGTTCATGCTGAAAAACAAGCTTGAGGGCCGCGTCATTTACGGAGTCGGAAATATCCACGGAGCAGCGGAGCCTCTCATTGAAAAAATACAAGATTACAAGATTAAGCAGCTCGTTAGCTAGGAGGAAGAAAACACAATGTTTGGATCAGATTTATATATCGCCCTCATTTTAGGAGTCTTACTCAGTTTGATTTTTGCAGAGAAAACGGGAATTGTACCAGCCGGCCTCGTCGTACCGGGTTATTTGGGACTTGTGTTCAATCAGCCGATTTTCATGTTACTCGTTCTTTTTGTCAGTTTGCTGACGTATGTCATCGTGAAATTCGGACTTTCCAAAATTATGATTCTATACGGACGCAGAAAATTCGCAGCGATGTTGATAACGGGAATTCTTTTGAAAATCGGTTTTGATTTTATATATCCGGTGATGCCGTTTGAGATTGCCGAATTCAGGGGAATCGGAATTATTGTGCCGGGGCTGATCGCGAATACCATTCAAAGACAGGGATTAACGATTACGCTTGGAAGTACGCTTTTATTGAGCGGAGCAACATTCGTCATTATGTATGCTTACTATCTAATCTAAAGTTAGGTGTGTCAAATCGATGAAAAAACAACTGAACTTTCAGGAAAAACTGCTGAAGCTGACGAAGCAGGAGAAAAAGAAAACAAACAAGCACGTCTTTATCGTATTGCCCGTTATTTTCTGTTTAATGTTTGTCTTTACTTGGGTCGGAAGCGCCAAAACTCCTTCGCAAATGGACAAAAAAGAAGATGCCAAGCTTACAGCTACTTTTGTGGGCGATATCATGATGGGAAGAAACGTAGAAAAAGTGACAAACTTGCACGGTTCGGAAAGTGTCTTCAAAAATGTGAAGCCATACTTTAATGTGTCAGATTTTATCACAGGAAACTTTGAAAACCCTGTAACCAATGCAAAGGACTATCAAGAGGCAGAAAAGAACATCCATCTGCAAACGAATCAAGAATCAGTCGAAACATTGAAAAAGCTGAACTTCAGCGTACTGAACTTTGCCAACAACCATGCGATGGACTACGGGGAAGACGGTTTGAAGGATACACTGAATAAATTCTCAAATGAGGACTTGGAGCTTGTCGGAGCAGGGAATAATCTCAAAGACGCGAAACAGCACGTATCCTATCAGGATGTGAACGGTGTTAAAATCGCAACGCTCGGTTTTACAGACGTCTACACGAAGAACTTTACAGCCAAAAAGAACAGAGGCGGAGTGCTGCCGCTCAGCCCGAAAATCTTTATTCCAATGATCGCGGAAGCATCCAAAAAGGCGGATCTTGTCCTTGTTCATGTGCACTGGGGACAAGAATATGACAATGAACCGAACGACAGACAGAAGGATCTGGCCAAAGCGATTGCGGATGCCGGAGCAGATGTCATCATCGGCGCTCACCCCCATGTTCTCGAACCGATTGAAGTGTATAACGGTACTGTGATTTTCTACAGCCTCGGTAACTTTGTGTTTGATCAGGGCTGGTCAAGAACACGGGACAGCGCGCTTGTACAATACCATTTAATGAATGACGGCAAAGGGCGCTTTGAGGTAACACCTCTCAACATTCGTGAAGCAACGCCGACGCCTTTAGGCAAAAGCGATTTCTTAAAACGAAAAGCGATCTTCCGTCAATTGACAAAAGGAACAAACCTTGACTGGAAAGAAGAGAACGGAAAATTGACGTTTGAAGTCGATCATGCGGACAAACTGAAAAATAACAAAAACGGAGTGGTGAACAAATGAAATTTGTCAGAGCCATTTGGCCGTTCGTAGGTTTAGTGTTGATCATTGCATTCATGTCTGCTTTCAAGTATTCTGATGAATTGTCAAACGATGAAAAAGCTAAAATCTCAACGGAAATCCAAAAAGTGAATCAGCAGGATCAAACAACAGAAAACCAACAATAACAGTGCA
>Ga0180433_10001728_pt1 | contig 35858 bp, 39 predicted proteins | sample SS_ome_8_FD_132980 | JGI IMG/M metagenome (GOLD analysis project Ga0180433, IMG submission 132980) | Hypersaline lake sediment archaeal communities from the Salton Sea, California, USA - SS_1_D_1 metaG | ecosystem: Environmental > Aquatic > Non-marine Saline and Alkaline > Hypersaline >...
TTATATGGCCACCTCTAATACATAGGTGTGTTCCTAAGACAGCCGTAGGTCTGGAGTTCAAGAACCTTTTTTGGGCTGCCTAAAAAGCTTCACCAAAAAGTCGGATACATCTCCACGGGCCCATTTTCTTTTTTTAGGTGTTCGGTGTCGTGTGTTCTGTGCCCTGTTTTAACGTCAGAAAAAGTGGGTTTGGACACATGCTTATTTTTGGCGTTTTTTTGAATTTGGGTTTTTGATAATTGATGGGCCGAAACAAAATCATTTTTTGACTTTTTAACCATATTAACAACCTCCATTTTTTTGTTTTTTAATTTTCATTTTTTAATCATCGGCTCACGCTGAACATGCCAATTTGACACGAGCGCGGCTGACGCCGACCAACAAAGAAGTGTTCAGGAACCAGTTTCATTTTGCCGGTATCCTGATATTTGGCCTTTGCCGGCCTTCAATCCTATTAGGACAGTTTTCTATTTATTCATTTCATTTTTTCTCACCTCTTTTCTCAACCGACGCCTTGAGCTTGCAAAGCATCGACCTTATACGCATGAGTGCGGTCATGTAATTCAGATGCTCCCTCTGTGGAATCACTTTCAGGGAGTGGCACAAATCCAGCCAAAACTCCGTCTCATTTGCTTCGCCTATGCAGCATACTAGTTTCTGTCTCTGTGCAGGGATAGAGTCTATTGCTCCCATCTCTGCCAAATTAGCACAAATCGAAGAGCATGAAGCCAGTAGTTGTTCCTTTGCCCTTCTGCTCATTCTTTTGTCTTCCATGAATTCGAAAACATCCTTGGATAGACGAAAAGCCTCTTCATAAACTCTCAAATTCTTAAAGTTCTGCATCTTTTTCACCTCTAAAATTCCTTCTGCAGTTTTCTTCCCATTCTGCCCTACCTTCTCCATCTTCCTTAATTCCTTCGAATTTCCAAATTCTTTTCCTGACGATTTTCATTCCATCAACCTCCTTCCCCGGAACTCTCCTAAGGGAAGTTGTATGCGAACTTCAACGAGCGAAGCCCGCCTTTGGCTTTATGGGGCTAAGGGAGTGAAGTGAGCCAACTTCCCGACAATTAGAGAGAACTACCTGCAAGATGCGGAGTTTTTATTCATTTAGCAGTTTGTGTGAATACAGAAGCAGAACATCAGCAAACTGCGACCCTGAAACGAAGGCGAAAACTCACATTAATACTTTTGCTCGAAGAGCAAACCCGATAGGGCTTGAGGATTAAGTGATTTTCTCCGAAGTGAAAGGGGTTAATGAATAAAAAACGGAGCATTGAATTCGGTGTTTTACGCTGTTATAAAAAGTTTATTGTGCATATAATCACAGAAAAAATTGGCGGGTGGTTAAACTCCTATCAACAGAGAAAAAACATACGCGTGGTTATAGTATTTTTCATGACGAATCCTATAGTGCGCCATGGATATTTATGGGGAATCTAATAATTCCTCGTGGCTTAACTCCTAAACTTTATTGGGAGCTTATAGAAATAAAAAAACGCCATGATGTCAGTGGAGAGCTGCACTTTAGTCGTATGCCCAATAAGTATAATCGATCTTATTCAGCGAAAGCGCACGTTGCTAAAGACTGGTTAAGGTTGTTTTTGGAAAGGGAAGGGGTTTTTTTCACTTTTTTTGGATTAAATGAAGGTGCCCTCTCATTCGACCCGTCCATATTTCCAAATAAATTTGATAGATATAATGCTGCTGCTCGAGTATGTCTAAGCTCTAGTATTGGTTTTCATGTAACTAAAAATCCATCTGAGCTAAGTAAATTTTATGGCGATCCTTGTTTCTCGGTATACTCTGATGAAATGACTCGCTGTATCAGAGATAATTTTGAAGAGGTATGTATAAGAAAAACAAGAAAACAACAAAATATGAGTGGTAGCAGGGTAGAATTTGATCCTAAAAGAGTAATTCAAGTTCCTTCTGGCATGGAGCCTTTTGGTACATTTATACAACTTACTGATTTGCTTATAGGCAGTACTCGTACTGCAATTATGGGCGGAGATTCGAATCTAGTTAAAAAAGATTTGGCAGATTTGTTGGGAAATAAATTTCTTAGAATAAAAGGTTCTTATGTAAGGACTTCTTTTAGTCCAAATAGGAAGTTCAACATCGTAAATTTTCCGGATGAAAATCGAAAGGCAACCAATACATTCAGAATTAGGAAGATGGAAGGAAACCAAAAGATTTTATCTGATTTTTAGTTTTAATGCCCCTAACTTGCTGAGGTGCTGGGGTAAATCAACTTATTCAATATTACAAAGTAATTATCTTAATTATTATATTCTTAATAAATATGATAAATATAATATGTATTATACATATAATTTTAAAATTTAAGATTGTTGTACCTGTAATGCCAAAGATGAAAAATGGGAAAAAGTACCTCACAAAAACCATAACCCTTAGAGATGATCAAGTTAGATACGTAAATGAGAACAGCATCAATCTTTCAAGATTTGTTCAAAACAAACTCGATAAACTAATGGGCATTAAAAAGGTGGAAAAATGACCAGCGAAGAATTAGTTCAAAGAAATTACACAAAAAAAGGAGTTAATGTTGGAGAGTATGAATTTTTTCCTACGCATTCCACGACGATTAAACAATATAAAAAAGCAAAAATTATTCCTAATAAGAATTATGGCATTTATGAAAAAAGAAAGCCGGATGGTTTATTAATCGATAGAAAAAATAAAAAAAATCCGAAAGTTATCCTTGTATTAGAATATAAAAAACCGAGTGAATTTCAAACTGACAAACAGAAAAAAGAAGCAATCGAGCAATGTAATGATTTATGTCAAATATTGGATGCGAAAATTGGTGTGATAACCGATGCAGTGGTAACATTTTGGATAAATCCTAATCATAAAGACAAAAAAAATGAATACAAAGACCGAGTGAGTGATGCGTTAAGAAGTTATTCATTTATTTTAAATGACGATAAACAAAAATTACAAAAAAGATTTTTCTTTAATGAAATAAATCAGAAAGATATATCAAAGTTAGATGAAGAAACGAAGGACACCTATCAAACTGTGGAAAGAGTTCTATCTGAAACAACGCAGAATAATTCTATTCTAAAAGCGACAGAAAAGACCGATCCAACTCCTCTCGCAAGAAGCGTCTGGCAGAGCATATATGTTAGCACTAAAGATAATCCTACAGCGTGCTTGTATAATGTAGTTGAGATATTCATTTTCAAATTTCTAAGTGATCTAGGCGTTTTACAAAGGGATTATGCTTTCAACCATCTAATAAAAATGTATAAGGAAGGTTATCCTGATAAGGAAGTGCTTGCACATTATGCAACAAAGAGCAGGAAGAAAATCCGAGAACTTTTTGAAGAAAGTTCTGATGGAACAGGTATAATAAATGGCACAATTTTTGTAAATAGGGACGGCGCACCTGTTTTATCCCAGGCAACTCTATTCAAGGAAACAATATATAAATATGAAAAATTTGGGGATTTACGGAACATAAAAAAAGAATTTAAGACAAAACTCTTTGAAACGTTTCTAAAACAAAGTAAGGATAAGAGCAGATTGGGGCAATTCTTTACCCCAAGAAAAGTCGTAAAAGCAATAGTGGAGATGGCGGATATTGAAAAAGCAAAATTTATCTGCGATCCATTTTGTGGGGTTGGAGGATTTGTTTTGGAACCCTTTCAAATTTCACCTGTTTTAAAAGCAAAATTCAATCCTAAGAATGGTAAAATAACTTCAGATGTTAAGCTACTTGGATATGATACCGGTAGAGAAGATGATGATGAGCAGAGAAGAACTATCATACTAGCTAAAGCCAACATGCTCATTTATCTATCGGATTTGATTGAAAAATCCCCAACTTTAAACGTTGAATTTAGTAACCTGATAAATGATACCTTTCACTTCCTTTTCGACTCGAACTTAGGAACATTGAGAGAAAAATTTGAAAACGAAGCTGAAAAACCAGATTTGATACTGACTAACCCGCCGTATATTACAAGTGGCTTAAAGACAATAAGAAAGCAAATTGAAGAAGAGGGTTTGGGAGATTCTTTCACACGAAGTGGAAAGGGAATGGAGGGCCTTTGTTTCAAATGGATTGTGTCCAACCTTAAAAAAGGCGGTTCAGCCTTCATAATTCTTCCAGATAGTATATTCAATGTATTTGCAAATGCTGTACTAAGAGAGGACATGCAAAAATATTGTTATATTAATTGTATTATCTCTCTTCCGATGAAGACCTTTTTCAATACACCTAAGAAAACATATATCTTGGGGTTGACAAAAAAGCAAAATGAAGATGATAATCAAGATTACCCCGTATTCACTTATTTAGTTTCTCAAATAGGTGAAACATTAGATATAAACAGATTTGAAATTGAAGAAAATGACTTGGATAAAGCAAAAAATCTTTTCAACCAATTCAAGGGTAGTCCAAAGACGTTTAAAACCGACGATCCCAGATGTAAGATACAACCTATTGAACGATTTAAAGTTGAGAAATATTGGATTATTGATAGATGGTGGAGCAAAGAGGAGAAAGAAAAATTAGGTATAATCGAAAAAGAAGATATTCTTACTATTGATGAATTCAATGACGAGATTAAGAATATGAAGAATACGCTGGCTGAATTGGAAGGGATTACTACTTTATCAAAAGATAAAAAGTATCTGACAAAATCCATTCCTATAACGGAATTATTTGATCCAAAGAAAGGGAATGCAAAATACACAAAAAAATATATACACAATCATGGGGGAGTTTATCCTGTTTATTCATCTCAGACTTCAAATAATGGCGAAGAAGGAAGAATAGATACCTATGATTATGATATGGAATGTTTCACATGGACAACTGATGGTATCTATGCTGGCACTGTTTTTCATAGAAATGGAAAATTCTCAATAACAACTCACTGTGGCATACTAGAGCTAAAGGAACAATATAAGGGAAAAGTAGACTTTGAATATTTGGATTTTGTATTAAATCAAACTCTTCCAAAGATGACCCTCGGCGAATGGGCAAACAAACGATTAGGAGTAAAACGAATGAGTGAAATATCTATTAAAATTCCAATAAAGCCTAATGGTGAGTTTGATTTAGCTAAACAACAAGAAATAGCAACTAAATTCAAGAAAATTGAAGAAATTAAAAATAAATTACAGATTAATTATTACAAGATAGCTAAATCAGAAGTTAAGATTGTTGATGAGTCCTAATATTCTTACGTGCGATTCTTATTTATAATAACACTTCTGTACAAAACTGGAATATCCAAATGGTATGTCGTTAATCCCTTAATTCTAGTAGATAGCTCTCAATTAATCTTCTCCTGCATCCTTCTCACCCTCCTTAGCAACCTGTCGTCCTGTGCCCTTTCTATGCTCTCGTACAGCTCGTTTTTATCTACGTGTAGGTATATCTGCGTCGTCTGTAGGTTCGTATGCCGTGCAAATCTACTCGCCAGCATTACATTCCCACTGTTCTTGCGGCAGAAATTCGTTATAGCGTAGTGCCTCAGACTATGCGGCGTCAATCGGTATAACGGCTTTACCTTTCCACCCATGCTGTACCCGTAAATCTCCTCAAGCTTGGCTTTCCTTACGTATCTATGGAAAAGGACCCTTGCGGTCTCGCTCGTGATATGCGGCCCGGTATCGTGTTTCTTGTAAGCCTGCTTCTGGGAAAAGAACAGCAGCCCGTTTGCCTTGGCTATCTCCTCCTGATAGGTGTCTATGTAATGCAGAACCGCATCGAAGAAAACCACCGGAATCAGGAGATAGTCCGTTTTTTCAGTCTTTTCCGTGAAAATCCTCAGCTCCCTCTTTTTGAGGTTTATGTCCTTTACGCTGATCCTCACCGCTTCCCCTATCCTAAGCCCCATAACTGCCTGAAAACTGAACAAAAGATGCGCCTTGGGATTATCTATCACGCTGAAGAACTTCTCCAATTCTGCATCGGTAAAGCCCTTGTTCATCGAGCCGTACTTAGGAGTCCTTCTCCTCAGGAACCGGCGTTTCCTTGCTTCGGACAGTATCTTGATTGCCTTGACAAGGTTCCATTTTGCAAGGTTTGTCCCTAGGAATTCCAGGTTTTCTTTCAATTGCGTCCAGTTTCGCGTTAGCAGTTTTGTGGTTTCTTTTTGCGTTAGCGAATCCATTTGGGCTTGACAACATACCGGAAACCGGGCACCCGGAACGGAACACTGACGGGAAACAGGGCACCCAGCACTGGAAACTTTACTCCTGCTCTCCACGGGCCCATTTTCTTTTTTTAGGTGTTCGGTGTCGGGTGTTCTGTGTCCTGTTTTTACGTCAGAAAAAGTAGGTTCGGACACTGCCTGATTTTTGCTATTTTCTTCAAAATGTGCTTTTGATAATGTATGGGCCCAGAGCTTTTCATTTTTTGTATTTTTCATATGTACTTACCTCCGGTTTTTACAGGTTAGAAACATTTAAATAAACATATTACACATAATATACGTAATAAACAGGTGATACAAAATGGTAAGCATAACATTATCCGTTTCGGCGGAATTGAAAAAAGATATGGAAAGATTCCCTGAAATCAATTGGTCAGAAGTAGCACGACAGGCAATCAAAAACAAGGTGCTGATGCTAAGAAAATTCAGGGAATTCACTTCCAAAAGCAAGATGACCGAAGAGGATGCGCTGAAACTTGGAAAAGAAGTTAACAAAAAAATGTCTAAAAAGTACAAATAAACAGGATGTAAACATGGACCTTGTTGTAGATGCCAACATTATTTTTGCAGCCCTGATAAAAGACGGCAATACGATAGAACTTTTGCTTGAACCCAATCTGCACCTCTTTGTGCCTGAATTCCTGTTTTCCGAGATTTCAAAGCATAAGAAAGAACTGATGGAGAAAACCGAAAGGTCAGAGGAAGAACTGGATGAAATTTTATCTATCCTGGAACATAAGATGACAATCATCCCCCTGGAAGAATTTGAATCCTTTTTGAATAAGGGAAAAGAAATCTCCCCCGATCCCGATGATGTTCCTTATTTTGCCCTTGCGCTTAAACTTAATATTGCGATTTGGAGCAATGATAAAAAGCTAAAGGAGCAGAAGCGTGTTAAGGTTTATACTACTAAGGATATTCTGCGGTACTGAAATCAGAATTTTTCCCTATAGCAGCAGTTTCCGTCGAATGTTTTCTGGTCATGGCAGGGATATTTTTCTAGCAATTTTTTCTTCAATTCTTTGATTTTATGTTTTCTTACATTTCCGATAACGTCTTCATTTCCGGGGCAGGGCGTTACTCTTCCGTCACCGTATATGCACATCAATTCAACGCAGCCCGAAGCTGAAGTCAGGAAATTATTCAGGGTTTCATGCTCAAAACCGTATTCCTCATCTATCCTTCGTACGGTGTCGGCTATTCTCCTCTTTTCATCTGCTGTAAGCGTAAGTGACCTGTCAAAGTCCTCCTTTGCGCTCCTGCCGCTCGGAAGATAGAAAGCAAAAATTATCCATAAGTTGTTTTCCCTGCAGTACCTTAAAGTCCGTTCTACCTCGTCAGCGTTTTTCCTGCAGAGAACCATGTCGAATCCAACGCGTGTAGTTCCGTCTTCCTCAATGCTGTTGAATCCTTCCTCCATAAGCAGTTCCAGCGCCTCTTTTCTCTGGTCGAAATATCTTCCTTTCTTGTCCCCTACGACCCAGTTCTGATATTCCGCATTCCAGAGACTGTCGCATTTCAATACAATGCTGGCTCCGCTTTCTTTGGTTTTTCTTACAAAATCCCTATCTCTAAGTTTCGTAGCTCCATCCGTAAAAACAACTGGCCGTATTCCTTTGCTTGAAGTATGATTTATGATTTCAAAAAAGTCCTTGTCGAGTGTAGGTTCTCCTTCCCCTATGAAATTGATTGCCCATGTTCCCATATCGGAGAGCTGGTTTATTACATGTTTTATTTCACCCAATGTCAAATCTTTCTTGAGCTTGTCAGTAAAACAATGGAAACAGTCCCATCTGCATGCCGAAGTCATTGCCCTGAAATCGACTGCAGGCATAACCTTCGGATTCCTGAGGTGTTCTTCCTTTACATCCCAGCCTTTGATTACTGCGCCCATGCCTTTTGGATGTTGTTTATTCTCTTTGGTTGTCCTTCTCAACCCTCTCATGTTATCTATTATGAAACTATGTGCATATAAATTTATGGTTTTGAGTTGAGACGGAATTCGGTTGGAGGTTTAGTTCTTTTTCCGCTGTTTTTCCCAAAATGTGCTTTTGATAATGTATGGGCCCTGAAAGTTTCACTTAATTCTCTCACTTTTTTAAACATTTGCAAACATCAGAAATTCCAAGGCGTGGATAAAATGAATGAAAAATCTGTTTTGGTAGAAGGGTTAATGTCTGGAAAAAGAGTGGAAATAGGTACAATCAGGGACATGTTCGAAAAAGGGGATTTGAACGACGAACTTTTGATGCATGCGATAGAGCAATACGGAAAAACAAGCAATATCAATGCGATTTTCAATCTTGTTAAAATGGCCGGAGAACTCAGCGACCAGGTAAACCTAAAACTTGCGGAACTTCTAAATGAAAAGGCATTGACTAGTCTTGCAGAGGATTTCGTGGCGACGAAAGGAGTCTGCAAAGAGGCAAAAGAAATAGCAAAAGGCGGAATCTGGAAAGTCGATAAAAGGGGAGTCCCGACCGTGCCAAAGCGTTTCGGAAGGAAACCCGGCGACAAACCCAAAAAAGAGAATATGCGCTACAACTGCCCGCGCCGTTGATTTCTTTTTTTGCTTAATACGTAGTAGCTTATTATTCCTATAATCACTACTGCAACCAGTCCGCCAAGCACGTACAAAAGAGTATCGAATTCCATTTCACCTACTTCTGAAACTTCAACGGTTTCTTCTTCCGGAATCTCTTCAGGCTCTTCTTCAACTTTTTCACAATCTTCAGGACAACTGGAATAATTCTCGGCAAAACTGCAGGCTCCGTCCCCGCACGCAGTTTCATCAAGGTCAAGCTTCATCAATTTGGTAATCTCTACTTCACTTCCGTTCTCAAGAACGCAGACAGCGCATGTTTCACTCAGGAATATCATGCACGTTTCAGTATTGCTCACTATCTTCATCTGGTATCCTTCTTCAGAGCAATAGCTGTAATCCTGTGCAGCTTCACCGCGAAGGAATTCCCATGCATTTGCGGATTCATTATTCCCGAATTCACAGTCTCCTGTTGATAAATTGTAATCATAGCCCAGTGATTCACAGTAAACGGCAGCAGGATTCCTCAATGCGAATGAAATCCCCAGCAATAAAAGCAAGATAATTATTTTTTTCATTTTTCATACACCCCGTCTGCGTAAGTTACCCAATCCTTCAAATCGCTGTATATGTGGTTCCTGTAAGGTACGATTCCATAGCCGTTGTTTCCCCACCATCTGCTCCAGCTGTTCTTCACTATCCAGGTTGCGGTTACGTCATCCCATCCTACCAAAACAACGCAATGGCCCCAGTTCACGGAGCATGCTGATAGAGGACCATGCTCCATTACCGCCCTTTTTATGCTCACTATGTCATTGGAAACAAGGTGATATCCGGTTATACCCCACGATTGGTTCTCCCAGCCTGAACATCTGTTGCTGCACGAATTGTTCGAAGCAGTATATGGGAAACAGGCTTCATCGCTTACCCCTCCATCAACCATGAGCATGTAAACGTCAACAGGATTTCCTCCATTACAGCTTCCGTTGCTGCACGAAACAGCGAACTGCTCTGATAAATCAATATTAATCACATCATTCTGCTCTATGTTATACTCTGCTTCAATCGCACCCATTGCGGAAAACGCCCAGCATGAACCGCAGCTGCCCTGGTCTTTAACAGGACTTACCCAGTTCTTGCTCCGAACATTCCTCCAGTCAAACGAAGCTGGCACTACAGTAAGATTTTCATCGCAGGGTTCACAAAATTCTCCTCCGCAGTCCACTCCGGTTTCACTCCTGTCCTGAACTCCGTCTTCACAACATGGAGCACAATAAGGTCCGCCGCAGTCAACATCGTATTCATCATCATTTTTTATCCTGTCAATGCAGCTTGTCGTCCTGAACTCGAAATAGTCCGTCTGGTTGCATTCCGCTTCGGTACAATGCCTTATCTTGAAATAATAATTGCTTCCCGGGCGAAGACCTGTGAAATGGAACGAATGGTCGCTTTTATACTCAGAACGGTCAAGCACCCAGTCCGCATAAGGACATCTGCCGTCTATGCATATGGATATCAAAGTGTCAACGTTCCTGAAAGTATTCCATGATATGTCTACAGTACCATGCTCTGCTTCTATCTCCATATTAGAAATATCCGGGAAAGGCCTGTCCTCCATACTCAGTGGTTTCCTTTCACTTTCACCGCAGTATCCGTATTCATCGCATGCTTTAATGTAGTAAGTATATTCTTTTCCCTCTTCAATCATTCCTCTTAAAACCGCCTTGTGGTCTGATGCAAAACTTGAATTGCTTATTTCAGTCCAGGGCGGATAATCAAGGGAAGCATAATAGCTTGAAACTATATACAAAGTATAATTGGTATCCTGGTTGTTCCTTGAGCCTTCCTCATCCCCGCATCCGGTATGCCAGGAAATATTCGCGCTCCTCATATCTGCACGCGCTTCAATATCGCTTATGCTGACATAGCTTTCGGGAGTTGTAAAAGTAAGCTCTTCGGACTGGTCGCAGTCATCCGGTCCGCAGCTCTTTACATAATAATAGTAAGTGGTATCCGGTTCAAGCAATACTGATGATGACAGGTGATACAAATATTCATCATCGACTTCCATAATCTCAACATCATCCAGCTCTGTCCAGCTTTCCATCATCTTCCTGTAATAAACAGTGCCGTTCCCTTCGATATCCGTTTTCCATTCAACCGTGAAAGACGGGGCGCATTCCTCCGTAAGGTCAAACCAAACATAATACACAGGACCGTAGGTTATCCTTATCCTGCTTACATCAGCACAATCCGTTTCTTCCTCATTGCATCCGTAGTCGCATTCTTCAACAAGATAATCGCACATTCCCTCCTGGTCCCCGAAGCCTCCGTAATAACGCGTTCCGTCCTCGCAATATGAAGGACAGATTATCATTTCGCAGTTATGCCATAAGTCTGGTCCTGATTTTGCAATGTAAACGTACTGCTCAAGTACAGGTGAATAAGTTCTCTTCATTATCTGGTATGAAGGCCATATCTGCCATACTCCGTTTTCACCTATAGTAATATTATGGTCGAAATTAGTCGATTCCCCCGCTTCCATTTCATGATTGGAAAATCCGGTGCCTACGTTCTCTTCCTCGCCTTTTACCCTTACAGCCGCATAAATCCCGTCATCAGTGAAATTAATCGATTCATCCCCGCTGTTCCCGAGAGTGAATCTCACTCTTATTTCATCTCCAGATCCTATCTCTTCCGGGCCTTCAACAAGGAAATTGGTCAGTTCGAGAGAGTCTGATTCGTCCGGACCGGAATAAGAGCAGATTATTTCCGCGTGCACTGCGGAAGACACTGCAAGCAAAACCGCAAGGAGCAAGAATTTCTTGAAGTTCATGAGAAGCCTACGCTGTTCATTTTTTTAAATATTTGTCAAAACCGGCAGGAACCCAAAACCGAATGCTTTATATACAGGTTTCGTTCAAATAACAACATAGAATTCTAATTCTTTGTCCGCATTTTATGCGAACGCTGCGAGGCTCTGACCCCAGGTATGACCGAGAATGGAATTAAAACAAAGTGATATACAAATGCAATTCAGTAAAATGGGACTCAGCCCTAAAACACTGCACGCGCTGAGCAGTCTGAGATTTGAAAAGGCGACGGAAGTACAGGAAAAGGTAATCCCCGCGATTCTTTCCGGGAAAAACGTTATGGTGAGAAGCCAGACCGGAACGGGAAAGACAGCGGCATTCGGAATAACCGCAGTCGAAAGACTGGCAGGGCATAAGAACGGGAAAGTGCTGGTCCTTTCTCCCACAAGGGAACTTGCAATTCAGATATGCAAAGAACTCAGGCTTATCGCCAGTTTTTACCGCATGAGAATTCTTGTCGTTTACGGGGGACACGGCATCGGAATAGAGATAGGGGAACTGAAGAAGGGTGTTGACATACTGGTTGCAACCCCGGGAAGGCTTCTCGACCTTTCGGAGAGAAAAGCAGTCGACCTCAAGTCATTCGATTTCGTTGTTCTTGACGAAGCTGACAGGATGCTGGACATGGGCTTCATCAATGACATAGACCGGATAATGAAAAAAGTGGGAAGAGATAGGATGACGCACCTGTTTTCCGCAACGCTGGACGAAAGAGTTCATGATATAGCTTCAAAATACATATCGAATCCCGAAATAATAGAAATCGGCTCATACGAACCGGTCCCCGAAATAGAGGAGGAATCCGTTTACATCACCAGAAGAAAGAAATTCGCGAAGCTCAAGGAAATCCTTCTTTCCAATCCGAAGGAAAAGGCGGTTGTTTTCTGCTCCACCAAGAGGGGGGTGGACTTTGTCTGGAAAAAACTGAATGACCAGGGAATAAACGCCGGGTGTCTTCATGGCGATGTCAGGCAGTCCAGGAGAACCAGCACCATGAACGCCTTCAAGAGAGGCAGGTTCAGGATTCTGGTAGCCACCGACGTTGCGGCAAGAGGAATCCACGTCGAGGATGTAGGCCTGATAATAAACTACGATGAGGCGGTGGATGCCGAAACCCATACCCACAGGATAGGAAGGACCGGAAGGATGGGGAAGAAAGGAAAGGCAATAACGTTCGTTGAAATTCCCGATGAGGAAAAGGAAAGGCCTCCCGCAGACGACAGCTACAAGGATCTTTTCAGGAAACCGAGAAGAAAATACAGGCCTAGGTATTGATTATAAAACTAATCTTCGTTGTTGGTTTATGAAATTCGACAAATTCTGCGATTATCTGGAAAGGCTGGAAAACACCTCTTCAAAGAAAAAAATGGCCTCGATTATTGCCGAAATGTACAAGTATGCGGACAAATCAGAAGCGAAAATGATATCATATATGACCCTTGGAATGATAGGCCCTGATTCCGAGCACATCACCACCGATATGGCAGAAAGCATGATCCTGTCTTCAATATCGCTTGCGTCCGGCAATGAATCAGGGAAGGTAAAAAAGGAATACAGGAAAAAAGGCGATTTGGGGAGCCTTGCCGAAAGTGAAATAAGCGGAGGAAAAAACAAATTCAAAAAATATTTCAATGCAAAATCCCCCTCAGTAAAGGACATTTATGACGGTATGAGGAAGCTCGCAGGAATATCCGGAAAAGGCTCTCAGGAAAAAAAACAGAAGACACTTGCAGGAATACTTCTATCCGCAGGAAAGAAAGGGAAAAGATATGCCACAAGGCTTGCGGCGGGGACGATGCGGATGGGCGTAGGCGACATGACCTTGATAGACGGGATGTCGAAGGCGTATAAAATTCCTGAAGAACAGCTTGAGGCGGCATACTACAAGCACAGCGATATCGGGCAGGTTGCGGAGACCGCTGCGAAAGGCGGACTTAAAGGACTTAAGAAGGCAAAGGTGTCATTCAGCGCTCCGATAATGAGCATGCTTGCCCAGAGGGTCAAAAAGATAGAAACCATAAGCGAAAAGATTCCGGGAAAGATTTCGGTTGAGGAAAAATACGACGGCGAAAGGATACAGGCGCATAAGAAAGGGAAGTCGGTCCGTCTTTTTTCCAGAAGGCTTACCGACATAACCGACCAGTTTCCGGACGTCAGGAAGCAGGTGGAAAATCTGAAAGCACATTCCGCCATACTGGACGGTGAAGGCGTAGGTTATGATTTCAAGAAAAACAAATACCTGAAATTCCAGAAGCTCATGCAGAGGAGGAGGAAATACGACGTGGATGAATATGCGGCCAAAATACCCGTTAGATACTGCATATTCGACATTCTTTATCTTAAAGGCAAATCGCTGCTCAAGGAAAAATATGCAAAAAGAAGAAAACTGCTTGAGAAAACGGTAAAGAAAGGGAAATACATCACCCCTGCGGGAAGGATAGTTACCGATAAAATTGAAAAGCTGGAGGATTTCTTCAACAACTGCCTGGAAAATGGTCTTGAAGGCGTGGTGTGCAAGAATCCCAAATCCACCTACCAGCCAGGGGCAAGGAAATGGAGCTGGATAAAATGGAAAAAGGAGTATGCTTCCGAAATGGAGGATACATTCGACCTTGTGGTTGTCGGGGGTTTCAGCGGAAAGGGAAAAAGGAGGGGGACCTATGGTGCTCTCCTCTGCGCGGCATACAACAAGGATAAGGATGTTTTCCAGACGTTTACCAAAGTGGGAACCGGTTTTTCGGACAAGGAACTGGAGAAAATGAAAAAGAAATTCAAATACACGGGATCGAAGAAAAAGCCCGCAAGAGTCGAAAGCGGATTAAAGCCAGACCGGTGGTTCGAGCCTTCCTTTGTCCTTGAAGTGAGCGGCGCGGAGATAACCCGCTCAAAGGTCCATACTGCTGCAAAAAAAGACGGAAAGGGGCTTGCATTGAGATTTCCCAGGTTCAAAAGATGGAGAAAGGACAAGAAGCCCGAGCAGGCGACCACGGTAAGGGAGATTAAAAAGATGGCCGAAAAGTGATGCGAATGGGCGATAATAAAGACGGAAAAAAGAACGTATTCCTGCTGGGACTGACCAGTTTTTTCAATGACGTCAGCAGCGAGATGATAATGCCGATACTGCCTTTTTTCCTGGCTTCCCTGGGGGCTTCTCCCGTGCTTATCGGCCTGGTGGGGGGACTACGTGATTCACTTGACCGTCTGCTGAAAGTGTTTTTCGGTTATCTTTCGGACAAGACACAGGAGAGGAAATCTTTTGTTTACGGGGGTTATGTCACTTCCGCAGCATTCAAGATACTGCTTGCATTCTCCCCGACCGCCTTGATTGCATCCGCTTTCGCATCTTTGGAAAGAATCGGAAAAGGCATGAGGGACGCGCCCAGGGATGCGATGATAGACAAATTCATGCCAAGGAAAACAGGAACCGGATTCGGCCTGCATCAGATGCTTGATACTTCGGGTGCGGTGCTGGGCTCGATAATAGTTCTGGCAATGATCGCGTATTTATCGGTAAATTACGGCACCATCATACTTATTGCCGGAGTCATAGGGCTTCTTTCCTTAATTCCCCTGTTCCTGGTAAAGAACATTGAAATCAAGAAAAAATTCGGGCAGTATAACTTCATTTCAAGCCTTTCCAGGATTCCGAAAAAGCTCCTAGTATTCAACATAATCGCATCACTTTTTGCGCTTGCAAATTTCAGCTACATGTTCTTCATACTCAGGGCGCAGGTGGAAAAGGGAATAGTGACCACGCTTGCACTGTACGTCGTTTTCAACATCGCATATGCATTATTCGCTTATCCTCTGGGAAAACGCTCCGACTCTTTAGGAAAGCGGGAAATCCTTATCGGAGGCTATCTTCTTTTCGCCCTGGTTTCGCTTGCGTTCGTTTATTTCACAGGGATTTACGCCCTTGTCATCCTGTTCGTATTTTACGGAATATCAAATGCCGCGGTAAAGGCGGTGGAAAGAGCATACGTTGCGGACATGTCCCCTTCGGAAATAAAGGCGACCTCACTGGGAATGTTCCAGACAATGACAGGCATAGCTGCAATTCCTTCGGGCCTCATTGCAGGATATCTTTGGGAGTATATATCCCCTGAAACAACCTTCTTTTTCGGTGCGGGGGTGGCTTTCATAGCCGCGGTGCTTCTTGTGCTTCACAGGAAAAGATAAACCGGCTATTTCTTTACCCATTTGTCCCCTTTCTTCTTGTATTCCTTCTTCACGGCATTCCATGCAACTTTATGCGCGGTTTTTTCATTCTTGTACTGCTTGTCCGCGCTGTTGAACGCTTCCTTGTAAATCTCCTGCGCCTTTTTCGGCAGGTTGTCCTTAACACTTTCCGGAAGTTCGTTTATGCTTTTATACGGCATTTTTCCACCTTATTTCCTTTTATTGTAAATGCTAGCGTACGCGAACACGCCTATCATCGCGACTATGCTGGTGAGCACCACCAGTATCACCACTATATCCGTGAACATCGGTATCTCGATTCCGTACTGCACGGGTATGAATGCAAGAACAGCGGCAACGTACCCTCTCGGTATTAGCACGGTGACAAGGAATTTATACGGTGCAAAGTCTTTGTCGAAATAGGAAAGGCCTGAAATCGAAACTAATCTTGCGATGAGTATCAGGACTATTATTCCCAGTATCATGTAGATTGAAATACTGCTGAGAAGCGAAGTGCTGAAAGTCGCCCCGAGCAGGACGAAAAAGAACGCCTTCATGAAGAAAGTGAAATTTATCTGCGAGGATTCTATGGAATCCATTATATTCTCGAATTTTTTACTCTCGCTTTTTTTGCTGGTGCCCAGTATCGTGCTGAACTTCCTGTAGTTTCCGAGCATCAGCGAGAATGCGAATATCGCTATTATCGAATTTCCCCCCAGCGCTTCCGCCACGAAATAAAGGATAAGGCATATTCCCAGGGTGGATGCATAGTTCAGTTCCCTGGTTATGTCCGCCTTTGGCAGTAATTTCCTCCATACTATGGCGAACACCGCACCCAGCACAAGGCCGATGCCTATGTCTGAAAAAATCGAGGAAACCGCGGATGAAATCTCCAGGGTGCTGAACCTTATTATATCTATTATTATGAAAGCGCCCAGGATGAGGGTCAGGTCGTTTATTATGGTTTCGAGAAGTATGAGTCTTTTCACTTTCGTATCCACTTTCAGGTCCTTAATCAGCGCCATTGCGGTTATGGTAGTTGTTCCGGATGCAATCAGCCCGAGAAGTGCCGCCGCCCCGATATCCCAACCGAAAAAATAAACCAGAAATAACGTTATCAGTATAGTGGTTAGGACGGCTACCGAAAGCGTGAATATCAGCGAAGTCCTCAACAGCCCGAGTATCTTGGATATGTCGAACGAAATACCCGAATCAAGAAGTATGACAACCATTGCGGCGGTTGAAACGATTGGAAGAAACTCATTAACCGCTTCCCCGCTCACAAGCCCGAGCACCGGGCCTATCAAAAGCCCGAAGACGATAAGGAAAAGCGAGTCGGGTATCTGCGTGCGCTGGTTTATCAGTATCCCTGCAAGCCCTGTCAGTATCGCGGCGCCGGTAAGCAGGAAAAGCATGCCTATGTCCATCTTTTCAGTAACCTCCTTTTCTTCTGGTGGCATCCCAGACTCTGGCAGTGGTCTTGCTTGATATCGTTATGTCTTTTTGTTTACCGAATCCATCCACTATTTTTTCGAATACGGGATTTACGTATGTCCTCCTGTGCTTTGCATCTACGATGAACCTTAACCTGAGTTCTATCCAGTTGTCCGTGGGTATAACGTAAACGACCGGGTCGACATCCCTCGGCTCCAAAAGATACTTGTAGGTCATTCTTTTCAGCTGCCTCTTGCTACTGTCCACCAGTTCCTTCGTGGTCTCTTCCGCCGCGCCCTGCATTATTTTTCTCGCCTTCTTCATATTGCTGTTGTATGTTATCGGTATCATCAGCTCCTCCCAGATGAACCCGAAGTCCTTGGAATAGTTGCTTATAGGCTTTTCAAGCACGAATGAATTCGGTACTATCTTTATTCTTCCGGTGAACTGGTCATAGGCGGTCCATTTGCCTATTTCCATTATCTTGGTGTAGAATATCTCGGTGTCTATTACGTCTCCGGCTTCTCCGTCTATCTCTATCCTGTCCCCCACATCATAAGGCCTCTTGGTGAGAAGCACCAGGAACCCGACCAGGTTGGTTATCGGTTTCTGCAGAGCCACCGCAACTCCGGCCCCGATAAGTCCGGCGGCAAGCAGGAGGTTCTGGGCCTGTTCTATCCATATCGCGATCGTTATTATAATTGCAAGAAGATACGTAATGTATCCGGTCGTCTTTGATATTATGAACCTTACTTTCGGCGTCTTTACCCATCTCAACAAAAATTTCGAAGTAAGTATGTCTATGATGAGAGCGATCGCGAATACTGCTGCAGTTTGGGATATCCTGCTGCTCAATTCCTCGTTGATGTCAAACAAGGTAAAATACCCGGAAAATACGAAAACAGCAACCATCAGAATGAAAACGATTATTTTCGACAACATGATTTATGCGTTGCAGGCAAAGTTTAAAAATTTCCCGAATTCATACGGATTATAAAACTAATCTTCGAATCTGGTTCGTGAAAAACCTGGAAATTGCAAGAATGTTTTACGAAATAGCAGACATCCTTGAGGCCCAGGAAGTGGAATTCAAGCCAAGGGCATACAGGAATGCTGCCCGCTCCATTGAAGAATTATCGGAAGACATAGAGAAAATCTGGAAAAGGGGCGAGCTTGAGGAAATTCCAGGAGTCGGAAAGCACATAGCCGCGAAAATATCCGAATATCTTGAAACGGGGAAGCTGAAATATTACAATAAATTGAAAAAGGAATTTCCGGTTGACCTTGAAGGGCTCGGAAGGGTCGAAGGGTTGGGCCCGAAGAAAGCGATAAAGCTCTATAAAAAACTTAAAATAAAGAATCTTGACGATTTGAAAAAGGCGGTCGAAAAGGGAAAGGTGAAAGGGCTTGCGGGCTTTGGAAAGAAAAGCGAGGAGAAAATAAGGGAAGGAATAGGGCTTGCAAAAGAAAGCGGAAAAAGAATGCTCCTTTCCCAGGCAAAAACTACCGCGGACGAGCTTGCTGAAAAATTAGGCTCGCACAAGGAAGTGAAAAAGCTGGAAGTAGTAGGTTCATACAGGAGAAGAAAGGAAACGATAGGGGACCTTGACATTCTGATTGTTTCCAAAAAGCCGAAGACAGTGATGGATTATTTTTCTAAGATAGAAAGCGGCGTGAAGGTTATTGCAAAAGGCCCTTCCAAAACTTCGATAAAAATGACGAGCGGACTGCAGGTCGATTTGCGTGTTTTCGAAGAATCGGATTACGGGGCTGCAATGATGTACTTCACCGGCTCGAAAGACCATAATGTTGCATTGAGGAAGCTCGCAATATCAAAGAAGATGAAGCTTTCGGAATACGGCCTCTTCAGGGGAAATAAAAAAGTCGCGGGAAAAACAGAGGAAGAGGTTTACAAAAAATTCGGGATGAAGCAGTGGATTCCCCCCGAACTGCGTGAAAACATGGGAGAAGTCGAAGCTGCACTGAAAGGAAACCTGCCCAAACTCGTTGAACTGAAAGACATCAAGGGAGACCTGCATTCGCACACCAACTGGAGCGAAGGGCATAATACTATCGAGGAAATGGCAAAAAAGACGAAATCAAAAGGATACGAATATCTTCTTATCTCAGACCATGGCGGAACCCTCGTGCCGATTGCAAACAACATGCCTGAGAAAAAGATGCTGAAACAGGGAAGGAAAATAGACAAGTTAAACAAAAAGCTCAAGGGAATTACGCTTCTGAAGGGAAGTGAGACCAACATAAAGAACGACGGCTCAATAGACGTAAGCAACAAGGTCCTGAAAACCCTGGACATCGCGACAGCCGCAGTCCATACCAAACTCAGGATGCCGAAAAAGGAAATGACGAAAAGGATAATCACGGCAATGGAAAACGAGAACATAGATATCATAGCACATCCAACCGGAAGATTAATCCATTCAAGAAAGCCCTATGACTTTGATTTCGACGAAATAGTCGATGCAGCGAAAAGGACGAATACGATTCTTGAGATAAACTGCCAGCCGGACAGGCTTGATTTGAATTATATGCATGTTTTCAATGCAAGAAACAAGGTTAAGTTCAGCCTTGGCACCGATGCGCATGACGTAAAGCACATGGACTACATGGAATTCGGTTTGGCGCAGGCAAGGAGGGGCTGGTGCGAAAAGAAAAACATAATCAATACATTATCATTGAAAGAATTGGGAAAATTATTCAAATTCTGATTTATAAAACTCAACTTTATACTCTCGTAAACTGATACTAGCATTTATAAATTTTTTCTGCCCAGCCGAAACTATGGCGATCAAAAAAAGAGTCGGAGCAAGTACCAGTTCGAAAACTGGCTGCAGAGTGCCTTCAGAAAAAGTAAAAAACCTTGAAAAATGGCTCTTAAGTCCTGACCGTGCAGAACGAATTGCCGCCATAAGGCAGATAGAAAAAGCGAAGTGCCCCGAAAAGAAAGCATTTCTTATACGCTCGGTAATGCACGACGACAAAAATATAAGGAAATTAGTTTCCAACATGCTTGGAAAAATAAGGGAAGAGATAACTAATGAAGACATAATAGATATGGATGTGTTTCTTAACAGTCCGGACCCGGAAATACGATTCGATGTAATAAGCACGATGTCCAAGGTACTTTCCGAAGATTCCGCTCATACCGTTTACGAATCTCTGTCCGCTCACCTGGACAGGGAAGAAGATATGAAAAATATCCGCCTTATGGTAAACATATTATGGTCAATAGAGTCCGTAAACAATGAAAACCGCTCATTCAGCGAATTGATAGAGTTCATAGAATACGAGAATAAAACCTTACAGGACGCCACCGTAAGAGCAATAGGGAAATACAGCCACCTTCTCACGATAGAGGAAATTTCGCAGATATCCAATCTTCTTGATGATGAGCGCAGGGAAAACCAGGTGAATGCTCTTGAAGCGCTTATGCATATAGACAGACCTGTGGAACTGGCCTCAACACTGATGAAATTCTTCGACACTATGGGGGAAAGGGACCCGTCCACGATATTCCTTGCACTGGAGGTGCTTGGCGGCATGAGAAGATACGAACCGATAGAAGATTTTCTTATAAGCCTGGCAAATTCTTCCGACCCGAAATATGAAAAATACAAAAAGCATATTGATGACATACTTGCACAGACCATGAGACTTACTCCTTACATGCCGAAAGACGCCATCGTAAAGAAGGAGCAGGTAGAAGCAGCAGAACAGGAGCTGTTCTTCCAGCTCTTTGACAAAAAACAATTGCACGGCGAGATGTAGAAAGATATTTAAACACTTTTATACACTATATTCAGTCATGGGAAGGTTAGGGAAAAAAATATTGCATCCAATCAATTCCATAAAAGAGTCCAGAGTGAAAAAGGCATTCGAAAAGGTCAAATCAGAGGACATCGCAAAGATTCCATCGGGAATGAAGACTCTTAGAAATACAGGCCATTATCTTACTCTTCTTGCGTATGTCAATCTCCTGAAACACAGCTATCCCGAAATAAGAACAGAGGCAATCGAACAGATAGGATTCAAGAAACATTATCTTAATGGAAATGAAAAATTCAGGAGCGAGATTTACAAAAGACTTTCGGCAATGCTTTCCACTAAAAATAATGAATTCGTAAGGCAGGCGGCGGTTACTGCAATGGGCGAACTTGACGACGCCGAATTTGCGGTTCCCAGAATACAGAAACTGCTTTCACATGATAGAGACAACGAAGTAATACTGGCAGCAATCGATGTTCTTGGAAAGTACAAGAACCATCCACATGCAAAGGAAATCCTCGGAAAACTGCTTTCACATCCTGATTTTGTACAGTATTCAAAAGAAATAACGAATGCACTTCAGAGAAATTCGGTAATCTGATTTACTGGTCTATCACTATTTCGGCATCATTTTCAAAATAATGCTCTTCGGCCATTTTTCTTACTTCTTCATGCTCGCTCATAATCAGAAATTCAAGATCCTCTTTTTTCACCGGATTCCTGAGGGCTATAACGGTTGCAGCGTCTATTGCTATTTCGACTTCCGGATGGTTGTTTGCAGCTGCGACAAGGAGGTCGTCCTCTCCCAGTGCGCCAAGTCCTTCCATGTCCCCGCCGTCGAACATCGCGGTTATTAATTTTTCGTACATCTCGGAACAGAATTCTTTTGAAATTTCGTATCTTTTCCCGTTATCGTTGAATAATATTGTTTCGCCCTCGGCACCGTTTTTTAGCTTGTAAATAGGTTCGACAGGTCCTCTCGTACCTTTTCTCATCTTTTCAGCGCTTTTTTCATACCAGTCCTTAAGATGTGCCATGATTTTCTCTGGAGGTCTGCTGATACGCCTTCTTTCCTCCCTAACCCTCCTCTCATTCATAAACTACTATTAACTACAAAATATTTAAAAAGTGTGTTTTTATTGTAAATTAGCGTTTATATCCGATTTTCCTCAAAAATTCCCTTCTCTCTTTCTTCTTGGACTCATCTTCAATCCCTACAGGCCTTTCCCCGTCAACTACTCCCAGGATTGCCCTTCCATTTTCCGTTTCAGTATAAATCACTTCAAGAGGATTGGCAGTTGCAGTGTAAATCCTGCACACCTCGCTTACATTCTTTATCCTGTTAAGAATGTTGATAGGATAGCCGTCTTTTACGAATATTATGAAGGTATGTCCTGCAGCTATTTTCATTGCTTCATTTTCCGCATGCTTTACCAGTTCTTCATCATTCCCGTCGCTTCTTACAAGCCTGTCCTGCGATGCCTCACAAAAACCTATGCCGAATTTCAAAGAGGTTCCGCTCTCTATAAGCGCCTCATACAAATCTTCAACGCTTTTTATGAAATGCGTATGCCCCAATATAACGTTGGTTCCTTCCGGAATATCGACTTTCAATGATTTCAGTTCCATAACAACACCTATATTCCTAATTCCTTGATTATTTTATTGGTCTTGAATTTATCCTCTTCAACATGCTCCTTCAGCTGGATTATCTCAATGCCCTCCGGCTTCATGAAAGCAGGCTGGTCATATCCGTATATTATTACCGAAGGCTTGACGTATTCAAGCATTTTCTCAGGATTCTCAAAACCTATCAATGCGGCATCAACAGGCTTCAGCGCCCCCACCATCATCCTTCTGTACTCCTGGGAATGCACGGGCTCCCTATCCTTTCTTTTCTTCACCTGCTCGTCTCTCGCAACCGCAACAACAAGAATATTCCCGTGTTTTTTCGCTTCAGTAAGGGTGTAAACGTGTCCTGCGTGGAGAATGTCGAATACTCCCCCGGTAAGAACGACTTTGAGCTTTTTCCTGAAATCTTCCTTCAGGTAGTATTTTCCGTCTTTTTCATCAAGCATCAGCTTCTCATATTCGGTAAGCTCTGCATCCTTCGGAATGCCGTTCTCCTTTAACTGCATAATGAATAGTTTCCTCACCCGTTTATCCATGCTATTTTTCTCTCCGATACAGTTTTTAATCATTAGCCGGCAAATGAATATTTATGATTCTGCCGAAACAGCATTTGTCGAATGTTATTGAGGAGCTTATTTCAGACAGCCAGCGACAGCCTGCAGGAATAGACGTCACTTTGAAGGAAGTGAAAAAGTTCGATTCCGCGGGAAGGATAGACTTTGACAACTCCACAAGGAAAATCAGCGATACGAGCACAATGGAGTACGATAATGAAGAAGTGCATCTCAGGCCCGGCTCATACAAGGTCGTTTTCAACGAATATGTGAAAATTCCTTTGGATGCGGCTGCAGTATGCCTTCCGCGTTCTTCAATCCTGAGATGCGGTGCAGACCTCAACTGCGCACTCTGGGACCCGGGATATGAAGGAAGAAGCGAAGCCTTGCTTGTGGTTTACAATGAGCACGGAATAACCCTGAAGAAGGATGCTAAAATAGGCCAGCTGGTTTTCATCAAATTGTCAGAACAGGCAAAGTCCCTTTACGAAGGGCAGTATAAAGGGGAAAATAAATAATGGCTGAAATGAAGAAAACTCTTCTCGTAGGGTCAATTTACGGAATACTTGCCGGCCTGCTTTCCATAACGCTTCCGCTTTTCCTTGATTCGCAGGGCTATTCCATAGAATCAATCGGCTGGATATTCGCTGCTGCGGCAATTATTTCGGGAATTCTCGGAATAGGGCTTGGTGCATTGAGCGACAGGTTCGGAAGAAGGCCGCTGATAATGGTTTATCACCTTCTTATCGGAGTCGCAGCAGGGATAATCGGCTGGGGCGGAAGCCTTTATTCCTTCATAGCAGGAAAATCATTGAGTGATTTTTCTACCGGCGGACTCTGGAACATCCTTATTTCAAGGGTAAGCGATATCTCCGAACTTAAAAACCGAGCATTCCAGTTCGGAAAGTATATTTTCCTTTTCGGAATCTTCTATGCTATTGCCCATTATCTTGCAGGAAGCGTTATCGAGTCTTTCGGATTCCAAATGGTCTTCCTGGTAATAATCGGATTCGCAATTCTCGGAACAGTCGTTACTTTCTTCTTCGTTGAAAAAGGAAAAAGAAAGGAAAAACATCATTTCTCGCTTGAAATACTTAAGACCAGGAACGGAAGGGCGCAGTCTCTGACTTCTTTCTTTTACGGTCTGAGTAACGGCCTGCTTTATACATACGTGATTTACCTTTTCCTTGCAGACCAGTTTTCTTTTGATGCGGTGCAGGTCGGCCTGTTCATTACCGCAACCTCCGCAATATGGGGAATCACATCATATATCATAGGAAAAAAAGTGGACGGATTCGGAATGAGAAAATCGTTTTTCATATGTTCACTGCTTAACGGTGCGGTATGGCTGGGCGTGTCATTCTTCTATCAGGACTTCTGGCCGTTCCTTGTTTTCATGGTCCTTGACAACATATTTTATGCGGCCCTTGACATTTCGATAGTAAAAGCCGCATCCGTAATACCGAAAGAGGAAAACCTTGGCAGGGACGTTTCGGTATTCGGTTATTCCCATGGCATAGGCGCTATCCTGGCATTGTCTGTTGCAGGAATGATTGCAGCAGTCGGCTATGAATACGTATTCGCACTCAGGGGAATAACAATAATACTTGCAGGACTTGTTTTCTGGTTCGGAATACGCTTCAAAGAAGGAGAAGAATGATTCCTATAAAGCCGCCCAGAAGGAAATACACTATGTTCCCCTCTTTTCCTCCTGGAAGCATATGCCTTACCGCTATGTAAAGAACTGCACCGGTAACGAATGCGAGAAGCGAATAGAACGCATTAGTTTCAACAAGAAGAATCAATCCTATCACAGCACCTATCAACGGAGCGAATGAAAGCAGGTATCTGACCAGTACAGGGGTATTATAGTGCTTGTGATGAAGCTGGACGGTAAGTGTAGCCGAGAAAGTGTGGAGCATGAACGGTATTAAAGCGAAATATGCAGGCTGGCTCAAATCAAGAAGAATTGCAAGCGCGAATCCGGTGAACAATGCATCCACTATCGCCCCTGCATAAACAAGCTCGTCAACCTCCTTTTTTGCCTCTTTCTCTGTTTTCGCATGCTGGTAAAGGTATTTGTTGAATACATGGTACAATGCGAATCCTGCGAAGAAATAGACGAGTATGATTTTTCCAAGGTCGGTGTGCGCCTCTATTATATTTTCAAGCCCGTCAAGGAAGATATAAGCAAGGAACATACCCGCGCTCAGGCTCATCAGCCTTATGCGCCTGCCTTTCAGGAACTTCTCGAATCTTGGGGCTACAAGGTGTATTGCAGAAAGAACCAATGCTGCGGCTATCGTTATTATCCATTCATCCATTGCTTAGGATTTTGAAAACAAGGTTTATATTAATTGCAGGAAGTTCCTGATTATCTTGTGGTCCTGCCTTTCATCAACCGAGTAATTTATCGGCCTCATCCCTATGTTTTTCATTATTGTTTCGTTTCTCGCCCTTACTATTTCCGTAATATTGTCCGTATTGTAGTCTGGGTGGAACTGAACTCCGTAAGTACGGTCTCCTATCCTGTATGCCTGCATGCTTTTGTTCTTATGGTTGGAGCTTTTTGCAAGCATTAACCCCCCTTCAGGAGCAGTCTTTACATACTGAAAATGAGAATACATTGCGGGGAATCTTTTTGAAAATCCTTTGAAAAGAGGGTCCAGCATTCCGTCATCTGTCAATGTGGTGGGTTCGAATCCCACCTCGTAGAATATGTTTCTTTTACTGTATTGCGCTACCTCTGAACCGAAAGTTTTCGCTATTGCCTGGTGTCCGAAGCATACCCCGAGCAAAGGAACCTTTTCATGTACGTGGGCTATGAAATCAAGCAGTTTTCTCATCCATTCCATTTCCTTAAGCGTTTCATCGTCTGCATTAAGCGGTGAGCCCGGAATAACAACCGCATCAACTTTCTTTGTATCCGGAAAGTCCTTTATGTCATTTACGGGCCAGTGCACAACGGGCCTGTATTTCTCTCCATGCGCCTCTATCCTCTTCCTCATCAGATGCCGTATGTCGTATCTTTTGCTGCCGCAAGTAAATCTGATGTGAAAATTCTTAGGCTCGCATCCTATTACTGCAATCCTCACTCTCGAATTTCCCATAGTGAATATAATGGAAGGTAGTGTTTAAAAATATAGTTATATGTCAATCAAATCCTCAATCTTCCCTTTCACTTCTTTTATATTATATGTAATGTGCAGAACCGGAATCTCCACTTTGACAACTCTCTTCAAATCAATCGGGGTTCCTGCAACAACAACTTCGGCACCGCTCTTGTTTATCGATTCTTCCAAATCCTTCAGCTGCTGTCCGAAATATCCCATTGCAGGCAGAACCTCCTTCAAATGCGGGAATTTCTCGAAAGTTTCCTTCAGACTTCCAATCGCATGTTCTTTCGGATCAATGATATCAGCACCATTTTTCTTTGCATAATTGTATCCTGCACCGAAAGCCATTCCTCCATGCGTTACGGTAGGTCCGTCTTCCACTACAAGAACTTTCTTTCCTTTAATATCAATATCTTCGTCAGCAACAAGCTCCAAATCCGTCTCAATTATTTTCGCATCCGGATTAAGCTTCTCAGCATTTTTCCTGATAAATTCAGCGCCTTCATTGTTCTCGCTTATCTTGTTTATCACAATTACATCAGCCATTCTGAAATTGGTTTCTCCGGGATAATATCCAAGCTCATGCCCAGGTCTTAATGCATCCGCAACAACGAACAGCAAATCAGATTTGTAAAATGAGAAATCATTGTTTCCGCCATCCCAGAAAATAATGTCCGCTTCCTTTTCAGCCTCTTCAAGTATTTTCCCGTAATCCACTCCTGCATAAACCACCACGCCGTTCCTTATGTGCGGTTCATACTCTTCCCTTTCTTCAATAGTGCATTCATGCCTGTCCAAATCCTCAAGAGTTGCAAATCTCTGCACTGCCTGCTTTGCCAAATCCCCGTAAGGCATCGGATGCCTGATTACTACGAATTTCTTTCCCTTCTCCTTCAATATTTTAGTAAGCCTTTTCGTAAGAGGGCTTTTTCCGCATCCAGTTCTTACCGCGCATACTGAAATCACTTTCTTTGAACTCTTAATCATCGTATCATTGGGCCCGAGAAGAACGTAGGTTGCTCCTGCGCTCTGCGCCCTTGCAGCAAGGTCCATTACATGTGCATCCGAAACATCAGAGTATGAGAAATAGACTTCATCAATCTCATGCTCCTTAATCAGTTTCTCCAAATCCTTCTCATCGTAAATCGGAATCCCTTCGGAATACAATTTTCCCGCAAGTTCCGGAGGATATTTCCTTCCTGTAATGTCCGGTATCTGCGTTGCAGTGAATCCCATAACCCTGTAATTCTCATTGTCCCTGAAATAGGTATTGAAATTCTGAAAATCCCTTCCTGCTGCCCCCAAGATGAGTACGCGTCTCTTCATGGCGTTATTTTGCATGTCAGAATTATAAACATAATGCCCGATTATCAATCCATGACAGAAAAAAGAGACCGTTTTACGGAAGAGGAAGCAAGGAAAATAGGAGAGGAAATCGGAATAAACTGGGAAACGAGCGAGTTCGATGTAAAACAGTTCTGGATAGGGCTTCATGTGGAGCTTGAACACGGGCTTGTTGATGCAAGAACAAATGTAACCAATGATGACCGGCTAATGACGGGCAAGATAGCATGGGCCCATCTTAATGAATTCCCCGACTACTATACCAGATTGGATGAAATGGAAGAGGAAGCGGAAAAATACTGGGAAGAAAAAAAGAAAGGCTAGGCCGCCTTTGCAGCCGAAACAAATGCAACCATTCCGGCCACAAGTGCCATGTAAAGCCCGACTATGATTAGTATCAGAAGGACCATCGGAATAAGTGCAACCACCGCGCTTTTCCAGTCGCTGATTTTATGCACTACTCTTACTCCAGAAAACTGCAGGTATATTCCGTAAAATCCGATAAGCATTATCACCGGCTGGGCTATGTAATTGATGCACGGAACAAGCGACAGTATCATGAAAGGTACCGTGAATGCCGTGGCCGATGCTATCGCAAGCGCGGTCATGTATGCGTGCTGCCTGAAGTTCGCTTTTCCTCCAAGTAGTTTCGCAACAATATATTGAACTGCAGAAGCAATAATCCACCAGACTACCGGTGAAATTACGTACAGTATTATCAATAAAATCATGGCACCTACTCCCAATGAGAAAAGAGGTGCGAGCGCAGGCTCTGCAGCTACGAATATCGCGCCGTACAATGAAAGCACTGCCGCATATATCAGTATGAAAAGCAGTCCGAGAACAATACCGGGTATTGCCGAAATGAAGACGTCCTTTGCTCCTCTTCCGAGTTGCGCCTTGGGGTTCTGCTCCGCGAATGTCTTTGTCGGGTGGAAGAAAATCTCCTTCCATATTCTCAGCCTGTCGTAATTCAGGCTTTTCACAACCCCGTCCGAATAATCCTCAAGCTTCTGCTGGAAACTCTTTTTCTCCGCCATGTTATCAACCTACATTCTTTCTTTTTCACATTAAAAAACCTTTTCTTCCTTATCCAAACCATGGATGAGATAAAAGACATCAGCGGGAAAGATGTTTTTGCAGATTCGGAACACATCGGATTCCAGGCAACGAATATCGGACGCACAGTCGAACTGATAAAGAAAATGAAAAAGGAAAAGGCAACAATCTTCTTCACGTTCACAGCCAACATGATTGCTTCAGGATTGCGCGGTCTGTTCGCGGAAATGTGCAAAAAGAAATACATCGACGTTATCATCACCACGGGCGGAAGCCTTGACCATGATTTAATCAAAAGCGAAAAGCCGTATCTGCTCGGAGACTTCAATCTTGACGATAAAGAACTGCATAAAAAAGGAGTAAACAGGATAGGAAACATTCTTGTTCCCAACGACAGGTACGAACTGCTTGAAAAGAAAATGCAGCCGATTTTCGAAAGACTCTATTCTGAAAAGAAAATGGTTTCTCCTAGTGAACTTGCGGATGAAATTGGAAAATCAGTTAAAGATGAAAATTCATTCCTGTACTGGTGCTCTAAAAACGACATTCCCGTATTTTCCCCGGGAATTACCGATTCAGCAATAGGTTTGCAGACTTATTTCTTCAAGCAGAAAAGAAAGGATTTCGGGATTGATGTTACCGCGGACATGCAGAACCTTGCTTCGCGCGTTCTTGATGCGGACAAGACGGCAGGAATAATCCTTGGCGGGGGAATCTCAAAACATCACGCAATCGGAGTGAACATTCTCCGCGGTGGAATGGATTACGCCGTTTACGTTACTACGGCTCCTGAATTCGACGGCTCACTCTCAGGCGCAAAGACGAAAGAAGCCGTTTCGTGGGGCAAGATTCAGGAAAGCGCAAACCATATAACTGTTAATGCTGACGCATCTATAGCGTTTCCGATGATATATTCGAAACTGAAGGTGTGAGTATGATAATCTTGGTATATCTCCATTATTTCCTTGCATTCGTTTCCGGTTTCCTCGTCAAATGGGTGGACTGGATAGAAGACGACAGGAAAGGAGACGGATACCTGAAATTCATTCTTGCAATAGCCTACGGTCTTATCATAGGTTATCTTATCAGCCAGGCTTCTTTCGCGGAACTGTTTCTGGGTGCGATTATTGCCCAGATATTCGCGAGAAAGATAGACAACATCTCCCATGCAATCGGCTTTGTCGCAACGATTGCGGCAATGATTTACTTCGGTTTGCACACCATGGACCTCCATTTCATCATATACTTCTTTATCCTCGCTTTCCTTGACGAGCAGCAGTACCTTGGAAACTACAGGAGAATAACCGAATGGAGATTATTCACCAAACTAGGTGCGGTTGCCTTGATACTCATAGGAAGATTCGACTATGCGATAGCAATACTTCTTTTCGATTCGGGTTATATTCTTTTCAGGGAATTGAGGAAAACCCTCTTCCCCCAGACCGACCTTCCGCCAAAGCCGGCTAAGAAGAAAAAGAAAAAGCCGAAGAAAGCTTAAAAAACCCCAAAACACTAAAGACTAACTATGGGTGAGGGAGAACTTGATTTTGCAGTAAGGTATCCTTTTTCATCTTCGGCAAAAGAGCTTCTTAAGACTGAAGGTTTTTCGGCCATTACCGATGAGATAGTGGAACTTGCGGTAAACAGGATACTCGATTCCATGCACGGCAGGCCAAAGAAAAAGGTATTCACGAGTGAAACCGACAAAAAAGAAGACCTGCTTTCATATGCTGTTTCAAGGATGATACTCAGCCATCTGCGGAACAGGTATCTTGTGAATAAATTCGCAGTAGGGGAATCGAAAAGAATCCGCTCATACCTCAATGATGAAAAGCAGGAAACTGTTGAGAAGATTGCGGCAGAACTGGGAATCTTCCTTAGCAGGAAAGACGATGAGATTTATGCAACGCTTCCTATTTTCCTTAGATTCACTCCGCGCTCACCGCATTATCAATTGACGAACAGGACTATAAAAAGCGGTCTTATCCTTGTGAATGAATCGGAAGAAAAAAGAATGATTGAGGAGGCTGCAAGGAAAAGAACCGAAAGGGTTCCGATAGTAAAAAACCCGCCAAAAAGAATAATCGATGCGGGAAAGAGGATTCTTGCCGAACTTCCGAAAAGGGAAGTCACCGCAATAGCTAAAATAGAGGACAGCCATCCTCCGTGCATTGCAGAACTTATTGATGCGGTTAAAAAGCACCAGAATCTTTCCCATCCCGCAAGGTTCTATCTTGCGGTCTATCTTATGGGAATAGGGCTGAACGATGAAAAGATAATACGGTTTTTCTCAAACTTTCCCGATTTCAGCGAGAAGATCACGAAATACCAGGTGGAGCATGCAAGAAAACGGGGATACACGGTTCCCTCCTGCTCTACCATTGCAGGGTACGGTTTATGCAGGGCTAACTGCAGGATAGGGAATCCGCTGAACTGGCACAAGAGGGGCAGGAAATGAACTTCAATGAAAGGAAATTCGCGATATCGAAATTCGCAGACTACTATTCCAATGCGGACTTCAGGATAAAAAGCATAGAAAGAAGGGAATTCGGGGTGGGAAACAGCAAGAAGATAGATTCGAGGCATCTTGCGTTCAGGACCATCCCGGAATTCCGCGCCTACCTGATTTCAAATACTCCTTTGTTCGTTTCCCATTCCGCATCGTATTATCATTTTCCTGGCGCAACCCCGATTGAGAAAAAGCAGAGAATAGGTGCGGATCTTATCTTCGATTTGGATATCCATGCTGAAGGAAAGTATGCCGTGTATTCAAAGCTGGATGAAGCAAAAGAAGACGTACTTAGGCTTCTGGAAGAATTCATATTCTCGGATTTCGGAATATCAAAGGATAACGTGCTCGTAGTGTTTTCAGGAAACAGGGGATACCACGTTCACATAACAGATGAGGAGTATCTTATCCTGGGCGGGGATGAAAGAAGGGAGATAGTGAACTACATAAAAGGCGAGGGACTGAACTACGGTAATTTCTTCGAATGGGAGGAGGTTGCAAGACACAAAAAGCTCTTCGGCCCGAATCCTGATGAAGGGGGCTACAGGGGAAGGATTGCAAGACTTATAGCTGAAAAGCCCGAACTTCTTTCGCCGAGGATTTTCAAGGATGAAAAAAGAAGGAAATTATTCGTTGACGGGATAAAGGAAGGCGACTGGAGCAGGTGTTCTTTGAAACTTGCGGAAATTCCCGAAAGGGTTTCCGAAGCCGCGAAATCACTGACAGTACGGTCGGTAAATGCCGATGCGCCCGTAACCCATGACCTGAGCAAATTGATAAGAGTCCCGAATTCAATCCACGGGGATACCGGATTCATTGCAAAAATAGCTGATGATATAAACAAGTTCGATCCTCTTGATGATGCGTTGATTAAAAACAAAAATACCGTTTCAATTGTTTTCACGGAGCACGTCCCTGAAATGGAAATCCTGGACAGCACTTACGGAGAGTTCAAAAAAGACGAGAAAATAGAGCTTCCCGAGTCTCTCGGCCTGTTCTATATCCTCAAGGGAAGCGCTTCGCTGGCCCGATAAAGCCAAAGGGTAAAGTTTTAATATTGCACTTTATATATATCTCTAAGGTGACTTTGAATGAGTAAGAAGGGCGAAATAGAAATAAACGAAATATTCATCGTTCTTTTGCTTCTTGTAAGCGTTCTTGCAGCGGTATGGGTGTCGGGAAATTCCTCATACAGCGAAGACAGGATAGTCCAGGTAACTGGCGATTCCATAGGTGAATTCCTCGACAGCCAGCTGTATACTGCAAGCCAGTATTTCTACGAATCCAATCCTGACGGGGATTACGACATTTACACTTACAAATGGGCCCCGATAGACATGGATGAAGCTCCTGATGCAGAACCGCCTCCGGTACCCGGCGACGCCACAATTCCGAATTACCCCACGCTGTTTGACGGCAAGTATCTCTATGAAATAAGGGGATTCGGAGTAAAGGTATTTGAAAGAACCGATGCCGAGCAGCCGGTAGACATAGAAGCCGCGGCGGTTTTCGTGAACACTTCGGATACCATGGACAACTATTACGATACGCAGGAAAGCTTCATGGTAAGGTTCTATGATTTCCATACCGTAAGGCACGTTCTTGAAAACTGCAATGTACGGGACTACAAGGATTCGATTACGGAGAGTGGAAACTTCATCAGGACTTACTACATACACTGCAACGTAATCTGGGAGCCTTAGTTTTTTATTTTTCTGACTTTTATTTTTCCAGTTTCTTAATATAATTTTTAGAAGCCTTTTTAAACATTTATAGACACATCAATATCATGAAACTCATGGGCAGAGGAAAGGATAAGGCTAAAGATGAAAAAAGAAAGGTAATTGGAAAGAAGCCACTGCATGAAACCATAGTTAGTAAAATTTCTGCAGGAGCAACAGCAGTAGCACTTGCTGCAGTTCTCTGCGGAGGGTGCGGCGGGTTGAACCCACGTGTCAAATCTCCTGAAAATATGTTCAAGGACAAATACGGAAAAGTAATCTTTGATAAAGATTCGGTTGAAAGCGAAATCCCTGAATTGCATCTGAAAAAAGGACGCTGTAACATAGGAGACTTCGAGACAGGAGATCTTATTTTCCAGTCCCTTCCGAATAACGCTCTTGTAGATACTATAGAGGACCTCACTGCTAGCGAGCTTTCCCACGTAGGCATGGTGGTGATTACGGAAAAAGGAACATATGTCATTGAAGCACTTGACGGCGTTTCGGTCACTCCGATAGATGAATGGATAAGTCGCGGAGAAGAGCTTTCACAGGGTGTTGATTTTCTTCTCTACAGACTCAGTAGAAAGTATCCTTCACGGAATAAGGTAATTTCCGGTGCTGTTGATTATGCAATAAGCCAGCTCGGAAAGGAATATGATTTGGCATACGAGCTTGGGGAGGACAAGCATTATTGTTCGGAGCTTATATGGTATGCGTTTGATAAGAGTGTTGCAGGCCCGGTCAAACTCAAAAACATGCCCGGCAGTTACAAGATAGAACTGCATGAAGACATAATCAGACTTCTTGGCGAAGGCGAAATTCCCTATGACAGGGAAATAGTGATGCCCGTGTCGCTTTCAAAATCCGAAGACTTCAAGGGAGTATATCCCTGCAATGACAAATTATTCTTTTTATAATTTTTTAATATAATTTTCAACAGAATCAGTAATCAGTTTTTTATCCTCTTCATTGAGTTTCCTTATTGCTTTCGCAGGAACTCCCATAACAAGCGAATTTTCTTCTATTTTCATTCCAGGAGGAACGAGTGCTCCTGCGCCTATTATGCACCAGTCGCCTATCTCCGCACCATCCATTATTATCGTGCCCATTCCCACGAGCACATGATTACCTATACTGCATCCGTGTATTATCGCGCCATGGCCCACGGTAACTTCATCTCCTACTGTTACACCGCTTCCATGAAAAGTGCAGTGCTCCTGAATGCTGCATTTGTTCCCTATTCTTATCTTCCCCTCATCGCCTTTGATTACCGCATAGGCTGAAACGTAAACTTCATCTCCGAGTTCAACATCTCCCTCTATTATTGCAGTTTTATGTATCTTATTCATAAGAACACCTATTTGTAATAAATAAAAGTAGAAACATGGTCAGAACTGCACCCATGATGAAAAATACTTGAAGAAGGTTTAAATTTCATTGTTTTTTCCGCGTTTTTGAATATTTTGAATACTCATTCATAAGATACCCTACGACTATTAAAATAAGTCCAACGATCGCAAAATAGAAGATATATCTAGGATAGAGAATTCCTCCGATTATGAATATTATTCCCATGATCACTAGCACGATTGTCTGCAAATTCCATCGGGCTTTCATTAAATCCATAATGTATCACATTCATTGTTTTTTCTATTCCTTGTAATAGATAAAAGTAGAAACATGGTCAGTGCTGCATCCTTCGCATGAGAATTCAACGTAAGGCGAATAGTAATTTCCAGAACCTTCTGCTTTTTCAGGAAGCGCGAAGTTCACCGGCAGTCTCCTTCCGGAAGACAAATCGAAGCTTCCTGAGAATATTGTGTAATGGTTTCTTTCACTGCATTCATAGCATCCCTCGTGGAATTCCGCATTAACCGTAACGTTTTCATCATTTCCGTAAAGAACTGCAACGGGAATTGTTATCTCTTCTCCTCCGTATGCCTTCATTTCCATAGGCCCTTTTATCACATGGTTGCTGAAGAACGTTATCCGGTTTACTGAAACTATACCGTCCGCATCATTGTTTGCAATTATTTTTGTTTCAAGATATCTTTCAAGGTCGCTGTCCAGATGATGGTCAAAACTGAATGAAGCGCTTCCGGGAACATATCCGTTGAACACTTCAAGTTCTGTCGATGCGATTAAATATGTCACCCGGACGTTCATTGCGCTTTCGGCATTCAAGAATACCGGAACATCCGGGTAATACGTATGATTTTCTATTTCCTCAGGAAGCGAAACCCTTACTTTCGGTTTTTTCGAAATAACTATCGTAGGATCTCCGAAAAGGTTGAACATAAGCTGGCTTCCTTTTTCCTTATTGCTAAGTGAGCAGTTGTAATAATTTCTTTCCTTGTATTCGAACACTGCTTCTCCCAGATGATAGTGCCCTTCAAGATAGGCATCGTCAAGGAAATCGAACATAACGTCCGCATGGCTGGCCGTTGCAGCGACTATTGCAACCAAACTCCCGTCCTTAAGTTTCCTTTCCGCAAAAACGTCGTTCATTTCATCATCTGCAGGATTTCCGTTCCTGTCAACCGCTCCCACGTAACACGCGTATGCCATGTAAATCGGAGACTTATCAATTGCTTCGCTCGAATAATCGAAATTATATCCGTAATGGGCTCCTTCGTAGCCGTAAGTAACAATTCCGTGAAGCCATCCGTGCGATACGCTCTTTACTATGTCTGCACCGTCCTGGTTGATATAGTGTGCCATGTCTCCCCCTTCATCATCATAGCATACATGGACATTGATGTCTCTCACTTCAGGCAGGCTTCCTTTTTCCGTTCCTTCTTTTGTTCTTTCCCTGTCTTCATCAGAATATCCGGGAGTACAGTATTTCCCGTCGAATATTGAGTAAACGGGTCTTTCAGGAACTTCCCTTTCAAGCGTTGTGGTAATAA
>Ga0180433_10001730_pt1 | contig 35854 bp, 32 predicted proteins | sample SS_ome_8_FD_132980 | JGI IMG/M metagenome (GOLD analysis project Ga0180433, IMG submission 132980) | Hypersaline lake sediment archaeal communities from the Salton Sea, California, USA - SS_1_D_1 metaG | ecosystem: Environmental > Aquatic > Non-marine Saline and Alkaline > Hypersaline >...
AGCTTCTCGCCCAGCAGGGGGAACATGAAGCCTGCCGCCGCAGCCTTCCCCGCGAGCCGTAATGCCTCCCGCCGGGTGAGGTCCTTATTGATATGCTTGGTATCTGGCATTCTCATTTCTCCTAGGTGCAATTGGATTTCGAAGAAACAAAAGGTGTAGAGTAGAAACCGGTTTTTACTGTGCTTCGCCTACAGAATCTCCTCTATATACACTGCGGATAACGATACGTCAAGGCAAAAACGTCCGGCGCACGGCCGCGTCTCTATGCTCATTGCACCCGGTATATTCCGGAAAAATACCGGTTGCGGTGGGGAATTGATTTCATTTCGATATTCATAATTCAGTTGACCTTTTTCACGGATTGGTTATAGAGGCTCTAATAGGGATTATACTCTCGGTAATTTTTCTTTAACTATGAATAAAGCGATTCTCACAGGCTGCGTTTTTATCATGCTCCTTGCTCTTCCCGCGGCTGTATCAGGCTCGGTACAGAGGCCCTGTGCCGTCAGGGGTGTTCTCGATCTCAGGAACTGGCATTTCGAGAAGAACGGAAACATCAATCTGAACGGTGAGTGGGAATTCTACTGGGAGCAGCTTCTCGATCCGGGGGTTTTTACCGGTCAGGAGAAACCGTCCATGACCGGGTATATCGATCTTCCGCGCCCCTGGAACGGATATGTAGTGAAGGGAAAGGAATTACCGGCGCACGGTTATGCGACCTTCAGATTACTGGTGCTCCTGCCAGAGGGTAATCGTCATCTGGGGATACGGGCCAATCAGATTTTTCACGCCTACCGATTATGGGTGGACGAAAGGCTGCTCCTCTCGGGCGGCGTTCCGGCAGAGGACCGTGCTTCGATGGTTCCCAATCGCTCGGTAAAAACGGGCTCTTTCCAGGCGGATCGCAATGAGCTCCAGTTGCTTCTCCAGGTATCAAATTTTCATCATTTCAAGGGGGGAGTCAGACACCCCCTCAAGCTTGGTACCGTGGAGCAAATTTCAAGGCTCCATAACCAAAATACTGCGTTTGATCTCTTTCTCTTCGGCAGTCTCATCATCATGACTATCTATCACTTCGGCCTCTTTTATTTCAGGAGAAGCGATCGCTCGATTCTATATTTCGGCTTATTCTGCCTCCTCTTTGCTCTGAGATCACTCTTTATCGGTGAGGTTTTCATCAATTCACTCCTTCCCGATATTAACTGGGAATTGCAGCTCACGATCGAGTTTCTCACGTATTATCTTATTATCCCTTCGGGCACACTTTTTTACTATTCACTGTATCCCGAAGACATGTCTCGTTCGGTGCTTCGGGGTATCCTGATACTGGGCGGTCTCTTTGTTCTCCTCGTCCTCTTCATCCCGACGGGGATCTACAGCCAATCACTGTATGCCTATCATCTCTATTTCGTTTTGAGCTGCCTGTATGTCATCGCCGTTCTGATAGTTGCCAGTATCAGGAGGAGAGATGGCGCGCTGCTCTTTCTCATTGGGATTCTCATTGTCGTTGTGGCAGGATTTAACGATGTTCTCCTGACCATGGATCTGCTTCCCACGGTTCAACTCATTCATTTCGGCTTTTTCATCTTCATCTTTTTCCAGGCATATGTTCTCTCCACGAGATTCGCCCGTGCCTTTACGGTTGTTGAAGCCCAGACCGAAGAGCTTTCACAGCTGAATGTTTCCTATGAGCGGGAGATAGCTGAGAGAAAAAGAGCGGAGGAGGAGCTGAGGCGGTACCGGGACCATCTCGAAGAGCTGGTCAAGGAGCGCACTGCAGAGATAATCGGCGTAAATGCGCAGCTGACGCATGAGGTAGATGAGCGGAAGCGGGCCGAGAAACGGATTACCGAATCCCTGAAGGAGAAAGAGGTTCTGCTGATGGAGATCCACCATCGGGTCAAGAACAATATGCAGGTAATATCGAGTCTGCTCAACCTGCAGTCACGGTATGTTATTGACGAGCAGGATCGCCAGCTTTTCAGGGATAGCCAGAATCGCGTCAGGTCGATGGCCCTTGTTCACGAGAAGCTCTATCAGTCGGAGGATCTGGCACGAATTGACTTTGCGGACTATATCACCAAGCTCACCGAACAGCTCATCTCATCCTATGGCATGCACGGCATCTCAATTCTCGTTCAGGCCGCAAATATATTTCTCACCGTTGAACAGGCAATCCCCTGTGCACTTATAGTCAATGAGCTTGTTTCCAATGCGTTGAAATATGCCTTCCCCGACGGTCGGCGAGGCTCAATAGAGATTCACGTCAGCCATGAGAACGACAGGTATCGACTGATCGTTCAGGATGATGGAATTGGAATGCCTCATGGCTTTGAAACACGGCACACCGACTCCCTCGGCCTGGAGCTCGTTTCCATTTTAACCGGTCAGTTACAGGGTACCATTGAACGGGAGGAGGCGGAGGGGACGCGGTATAATATCGTTTTTGCAGGATAAACCCGTTCTGGATGATTGTCCGCTCCGCCTGATGCGTATCCGATTGTATCCGGTCCTCTATGCCGATTGTGCGGTCGGTATATTCTGCGAGTTATAGTAGTTGAGGTCTTTGAGGAACTGATCCATTATCCGGTCGGCGCTGTATTTCTTTGCTCGTCGCAGCGCTGCCTGTCTGAAGGATTTCCTGAGTTTACTCTCCTTCAAAAACGTGAGAATTGCATCCGCCATCTCTGACGGGGACCTGACCAGGTAGCCGTTCACACCGTCGATGATGATGTCCTTGGGCCCCTTGGTATTATAAGCGGTGACCGGGAGGCCGCAGCTCAGCGCCTCGAGCACCACGCAGCCGAAGGTGTCGAACTTCGAGGGGAGGAGAAGCATGTCTGCTGCCGAGTATATCTCGGGGAGCGTGCGGTGATCAACCCATCCCAGGTATATCGCCTCAGGGAGTGCCTTCTTGAGCTTCTTCTCGGCCGGCCCGGAACCGGCGATGACGAGGCGGGTGTCCGGATGAACCGCTTTAATTTTCTTATAGAGCGCGGGGAGCTCCATGACGCCCTTCTCCTCGCTCACCCGACCGGCGAAGAGGAGGACCGGCGCGTTGTTGTTGATGCCAAAAGAGCTCTTTTTTGCCTTTTGCGGTTTGAAGAACTTTTCGGCCCAGTGCGCGGTGAGAAAGACCTTCGACTGGTCAAATCCCATGGCGCTGCTCTGGAACCAGCGGTACTGATCCGAGTTGAGCACGAAGAGGCTGTCAAATCCCCGGTAGAAAGCGCGGAGGAGCCGCCGGAGTCGATCGAGATTGTGCTGATCCAGATCGAGGACTTTCCGCGCGAACATCATCCAGTCGGTGTGCACGTAGAAGTGTGCGGGAACCGAATAGGCGTGCTTCAGGTAGAGCGCGATGAGCCCCATGGGCCACTCGGTTGAGCAGATAATGCGATCATATTCGCCGTCTCTGAAGATGCGGTGAATGTCCAGAACGTTGGGGATCCTGAAAGGCTGCTGCTCGTAAAAGGGGAGCGTAAACTCCATCAGCGGGGGAACCACGATGAGGTGGTCATCTGACTCCAGCTTGTCGCTGCACACCAGTATATCAATCGCGAGATCTCGTTCCTTTATCTCCTCGTGCATCGCGCGGAGCACCATTGCCACACCGTTCACATCTTCGAAGGTGTCGGTGAGCCACAAAATGCGATGCGGATGCTGGAGCGTGCCCAGCTGCCGGGAAAACCGATCCAGGAGCGGCCGCGCGTTGTAGAGGACTTTCGTGCTCGTGAAGGATGCACCGAGTATCACGGAAGATGCGAGAATGGGAAATGAGAGCCCGTCCAGGAAGTCGGGGAGATTGAGCCGATGTATCCCCGACAGCTCTTTTGATCTTTTTCCTCTTCCCTTCTCCTCGAAGAGATTTCTGAGATGGCTCGGAATCTCGAGCTCCTCGAGGAGCTCATTTGCTTTTATCGAGCTGAAGTCATTATCCTCACTCAGCCTGTCGAGCTTGCCCTTCAACCGCTTCACCAGAAGTTGATTGAGTTTCTCGAACATGAAGGTGATGGACTTGTCGAAGGTTTCCACGGCTCTGTCCGGACTGTCCCGGCGAATGGCGGCCATCTCTGATGCCTTGTGGAAAATCTCCTTGTACGCTTTCGGAACCAGAAAGCGCTTGGTATACCGGGGAACCTTTCCACTGAAACAGTCGTGAAATAGTTTCAGGAAATTCATGGTCAGGCGATGTCGCTTCAGCTCGAAGAAACCGTTGGCAATCGCGAAGGCCAGGAGCTTCTCTCTGGTATCACCCTTATGGAGGAGCATTCGCAGGAGTCCGGGGTCCTCTATATTGAGGCCGATCTGGCAGAAGTAATCGAGAAAGGTAATCGTCATCTTTTCGCTCTCGTTGTGAGCGCCGTAGGGAGCCATGTTCCCCTTTTTGATTGCTTCCAGGGCGAGCATGGATCTCGTCTGGATGTTGAGCCTCTCTTTGAGATCGGGTACGTGCAATCGGGTACCCGAGAGCCCGGAAAAGATGCCCATGTGGCTGTCGGAACCGCCCGACATTGATTTTCGATAGGGATTTCTGCAATACCGATCGGGCGGTATTTTGAGCCTTCTGGCAAGAGCATCAATGCGCTCCGGCGTGAGGCTTTCAACCCAGTTTTTTACCAGCATATTCTGCCATGAATCCCGCTGGCCGTTTATCACCTCGAAGCGCTCAAAGAGCAGTGCCATTTTATCAAAGAACTCCATGGGGAGCATATTATTGCCGTGATGATGATAGAGGGGATGAGCCCAAATGGTCGGTATGTCATGCTCGGCGGCGTACTCCATGAATTTATAGAGGTTGCTGCGAAGCTTGTCGAGCTCCTCCTCCTGTCGGGGGGTGAACCCGTAGGTGAGCACGTGTATCCCCCGCCTGTAATCGGGAACGGTGCAGCTGAATTCGGCACCGGTGAGAATATCGATACCTCGATCTCGAACCTCATAACAGGATCGGGCATTGTTGTGATTGGTGATGGTAAAGGTATCACATCCGTGGGATTTAAGGGTTTCCAGCAGGTCCTCAGACCTGAGCCATGTCTCGGGAACTCTCAGTATTCGGCCGAGCAGCTCGTCAGGCACATTGCTGTTATAGTCGTGGCAGTGAAGATCGATGGTGAGGACTTCATCCTCGTTAAATCGCTTTTCCTGTTTTGTGACATAGTCGGTGAGCTCTTTGAGTATCTTTTCACGAATAGTTTGTTTTTTCTTCATCGGTTATGGTATTTCACTCACATCTTTCATTTTAGTAAAAAAATGGATATGGCATAAAGAGGGTATAAGGAATTTATGAATATATTGTTAATAAAAATGAAATTCCGATTTCTCATATAGTGCGTATCGGCATCGTCTGTATGGGCGCTTCTCATTGTATGATATCATACGCACTTCTTGCTGCTATATTGCGCCTCGGCGTATTATTAAATCTTGACAAGGCGCTGTCACTCTCTATATGCTGTGGTGGTATTTTGAGGCAACTATCGGAGTGAGGGTGAGTGGAATATGAGTTATGGCTTTCGAAACTGTATTCTTTCGGTTGATCTGAGTACCGGTTCGCTGGAGCAGATCCATCCCGGCGAAGCGTTCTATCGTAAATATATGGGCGGTGGCGCGCTTGCCTCCTATTTCCTCCTGAAAGAAACCGGAGAGAAGACGGATCCCCTCTCAGTGGATAATGTTCTCGTTGTTGCGCCGGGTATCACCACCGGCGTCCGGGTGAGCGGCGCGAGCAGATGCTGTGTCAATGCCCTCTCACCGCTCACCGGCGCAGTGGGAGATGGCCAGGCCGGTGGCAGTATCGGGCCGATGATCAAGCGGGCCGGGTATGATGCCATTATCATCAGGGGACGGGCTGAAAAGCTCTCCTATATCGTCGTCGGAGAGACGGTTGAAATACGGGACGGCGCTCATCTTCAGGGCCAATCGGTTCTGGCGGTTCACGACGCGCTCACTGCTGAATGGGGGAAAAAGGATGTCTCGATTCTGCAATGCGGTCCTGCCGGCGAGCGGCTCGTTCGCTTTGCCAATGTGATGGCCGATCTGAACGATGCGATCGGAAGAAACGGCCTGGGAGCGGTATTCGGAAGCAAGAATCTCAGGGCGATTGTGGTTATCGGGGGAGGGGAGATACCCTTCGCCGATGCCGAAGGATTGAAACGATTGAGCGGCTCTGCAAAGGAGCGGCTGCCCGATTCCGATTTCCCCGAAATACTCAGAAAGTATGGAACGCCCGGTGTCGTCGCCTTTCAGGCTGAGGCGGGCAATTTCGCAACGCACAATTACTCCCGCGGCTGCCATGAGGAGTATAAACGGCTCGACGGCGCGACCTTTGAGCCGGTTATCGGCGCCGGTATGACGTCATGCTTCGGTTGCGTTGTTGCCTGCCGAAAGCGGGTAAAAACCGAGTCCCCCTATACGGTTACCGACAGGCTCGGGGGGCCGGAATTTGAGACACTCGGGATTCTCGGTGCGAATCTCGACATAACCGATCCGGCTGCCGTTGCGAAGGCCAATGAGCTGTGTAACAATTACGGCCTCGATACGATAACCACCGGTGGCATTGCCGGGTATCTCTTCGAGTGCATGGAGCGGGGACTGCTGACACCCGAACAGGTTGATGGCGCCACCCTCAGGTTCGGGGATCCCGAGAGCCTCCTCTGGCTTATCGAACGGATTGCCTCCCGTGAGGGCATCGGTGATATCTGCGCCGACGGGTTTGATGCGCTGATAAAAAAGCTCGGCCAGGAAACCGCTCCCTATGCCATTCACGTCAAGGGACAGGGGCTGGCGGTTCATATGCCGCAGGTGAAGCCGAGCCAGGCGCTCATGTACGCGGCGTGCCCCATCGGTCCCGATCACATGTCCTCCGAGCACGACTGGCTTCTCGCCAGTAACTCAGAGCTGAGCAGGGGGCTGGGCATTCTGGACAGCGGCACCCGCGAGTCCACCGACCTCGCCAAGGTGCGGATGACGGCATATTCACAGCTCTACTATAGTCTCCTCGACACGCTCTGTCTCTGCATGTTCTGCTGGGGGCCGGGGAATCTCTTTACCTATCGGGATCTTGTCGACCTGGTCCGATCCGTGACCGGCTGGGAGGTTACCTTCTGGGAGCTCATGAAGGTCGGCGAGCGGCGGATCAACATGATGAAGCAGATAAATGCACGGCGGGGATTCACCTCCCGTGATGATATTCTCCCCTCCCGGCTCTATGAACCGCTTCCCGATGGGCCGAGCGCGGGGAAGCACGTTGAGCGAGATTCGTTTGACAGGATGCTGAAACAGTACTATGCGCTTATGGGTTGGGATCCTGAAACCGGTAATCCCACTTCCGGGAAGCTCATTGAGCTCGGCCTCGAGTGGACGCTTCCCGCGGCGGAGCCGGGATTTTCTTCGAATTGAAATGCGATTCGGGTGAACGATACTTTCATGCCAGCGAAAGAGAGGAGCGATGCCGGGAATACGGGCCATTACCTTTGATCTCTGGGACACGGTGCTCATCGACGATTCCGATGAGCCGAAGCGGAAGGCGGCGGGGAGGCCTCCGAAAAGGGTCGAGCGGCGGGATCTCCTTGAGCGATTCCTCCGGAAGCATACATCCCTTACGCGGAATAGCATCGATGCTGCCTATGATGTTGCTGACGAGGCATTCCGCACGGTGTGGGGAGAGCTGCATGTCACCTGGACCGTCCGGGAGCGCCTTTCGCTGATTATGAAGGGGCTCGGCGCTTCTCTCCCGGCTGATGAGATGGATGAGCTCATCCGGCTCCATGAGGAGATGGAGCTTGAGTTTCGTCCCGATTTTGCATCCGGTGTTCATGATGCTCTCAGGGCGCTGCACGGGCGGTATAAGCTCGGGATCATATCTGATACGGTATTCAGCCCCGGAAGAACGCTCCGGAAACTGATCGCCGATGAAGGGCTCCTCGAGCTCTTCGAGGTGTTGATCTTTTCCGATGAGGCGGGCTGCTCGAAGCCGGAGGAGATTCTCTTTACCGGTGCCTGTCGCGCTTTCGGTATTGAACCTGAGGAGCTGCTGCATATCGGAGATCGGGAAGAGAAGGACATTCTGGGCCCCCATGCGGTCGGCGCGCGGGGAGTTCTCTGTACCGTTGTTGTCGACAGGGGGAGCGACGGAACGGAGGCGGAAGCGGTATTCGATAACTATCGAAATCTTCCGGAGATAGTGAAAAAGCTCGACGAGAGGTGACGGGGAGGGGGAAGGTGAAGGAGATTCGTTTTCTGATTATTGATGGCTATCCGAAGGAGAATCGCGAGCAGTTCGACACGGTGGGGATGCGTCGGGCAGGGGATCTCTATGTCGATATGGTTCGCTCTTATCTTCCCGACGCAGCGGGTGACATCATGTATGCCAGCGATCCGGAGGTCGCCCTGCCCGCGGGTGAGGCTTTGGCAGAATACGACGCGGTGCTGTGGCCGGGGTGCAATCTGACGGTTTACCATACTGACGATGAGCGGGTGCAGAAGATGATCACCCTTGCCGATAACGCCTATGAAATGGGCATTCCGCAGTTCGGAAGCTGCTGGGGAATTCAGCTTGCTGTTTTCGTTGCAGGTGGAGAGGTGAAGCCGAATCCGAAGGGGAGGGAGATGGGAGTGGCCCGCAAGATCCATCTGACCGGCGAGGGGCGGGAGCATCCGATGTACCGGGGGAAGCCCTCGGTCTTTGATGGTTTCATCAGCCACGATGACGAGATCACCGGATTGCCGCCGGGAGCGGTGTGGCTGGCATCCAACGATTTCTCCGCGATCCAGGCGGTGGCGGTTGAATATAAGAGGGGCGTGTTCTGGGCAACGCAGTATCATCCTGAATACGATCTGCATGAGATTGCGCGGCTCATCGTTGCCAGAGAGGAGAAACTGAGAGCACAGGGCTTTTTCAGGGATCATGATGATATGGTGCGGTACGTGAACAGGATCGAGGCGCTGGCATCCGAGCCGCATCGAAAAGATCTTCGCTGGCAGCTCGCAATCGATGATGATCTCCTTGAAGAGTCGATACGGCAGTGTGAATTTAACAACTGGCTCAATGAGCTCGTTCTTCCGCGGTGGCAGCGGAAAGGATGATATCCGGGGCTGTCTCCCGAAGAGGGATCACCGGAGCGGCCGGGAACATGCAGCACAGCAGCTGATGAATGGGAGGGAACACTATGGAACAGTATAATTTTCCGACGGTAATACTATCCGGGGAGGGGGCTTTACGGGAATTTGCCGTGCGGCTGAAGGAAAAGGGGCATCAAAAAGCTCTCGTCGTAACGGATCGTACCCTTGAAGAGATCGGTCTCGTCCGCCGGCTTGCCGCGCTTCTTGACGAGCAGGGTATCCCCCATGCTCTTTTCGCCGATACCCATCCGAACCCCACCGATGATGATGTTGAACGGGGCGTGCAGTGCTTTCGGGACAATGCCTGCGACAGCATTATTGCGCTCGGCGGCGGGAGCCCGATGGATGTGGCGAAGGTCCTCAAGATCATGGTGAACAATCCGCCGCCGCTCAGCCAGTATGACGATATGCTCGGCGGCGACCGGTTGATTACCGAGCCGATGCCTCCCCTCTATGCCGTTCCGACAACTGCCGGAACGGGGAGCGAGGTGGGTCGCTCCGGTGTTATCATCATGCGGGAGACAGGCAGGAAGACTATCTTTTTCCATCCCGACCTGACTCCTGCCATTGCCGTTCTGGAACCAACCCTGACGGTCGATCTGCCTCCCGCCATAACCGCAGCTACGGGAATAGACGCCTTCGTGCACAGCCTGGAGGCATATTTATCTCCGATGTTCCATCCCATGGCTGATGGCATTGCCCTGCAGGGAATGGAGCTCGTACTCCGCTGGCTGTCCCGCGCCTATCGTGAGGGGAAAAACATCCAGGCCCGCTCGCGAATGCAGGTTGCTGCGGCAATGGGAGCGACGGCATTTCAGAAAGGGCTCGGCATGGTGCATTCACTCGCACATCCCCTTTCCGGCAGGTACGATATTCATCATGGACTTGCCAACGCCCTGTTGCTCCCGGAGGCCATGGCCTTTCTGGAGCGCGCCGATCTGAGCGTCGAGCAGCGGTATCGCATTGAGAAGGCTCGTTCCCTCTTTATCGAATTTGAGCTCGACCGGGGAAGCCTCGCCGAGAGCTGCCGGGAGTTCTGCTTATCGCTCGGTATCGAATTCGGCCTGTCGAAGCACGGAGTGCCGCTTTCCGATCTCGAGGATTTGAGCGCCGAATGCATTGCGGACCCCTGTCACAGCGGCAACATCATTCCGGTGAGCCGGGAGGATCTTCTGGAGGTTTTGCGGGCCGCTCACTGATACACCGGTTACAGGTTTTTTATTTTTCAAAAGAACTTTAAAAACATGAGGCAGGATTACAGGAGAAAGAGGGATTGGGAAATCCTGTGAATTGAGCTTTTTGCTTTAATCAAAATATACATGTTTAGATTAATACATGATAAGCCGATAGAGTTTTTATTTTCAGAATTGTAAAACAGTATCCTTGTAATCCTGTTATCCGGTCTAATTCTTTTTATGCCTACGGGAGGTGAGTATACAGGGGCGCTATTTTTGTTGACTTCACATCTGCAAGATGCAACCATTATCGCCGTCGCAGGGTCACTCCCTCGTTTGAGCGCCGGAGCGCATCACCGGCGGGTGCGGGGTGATGCAGCGCGCTCACTGCCATCCCTCTGAATATATCACTGATTGGAGTGAAACAAAATGGGTATGAAATCTCGAGGGATGCTCTCCCTCTCACAGCTTGAGGACAAGGTCAGATCGGGAGAGATCGATACGGTGGTGACGGTTTTCCCCGATTGCTATGGTCGTCTTATGGGGAAGCGCATTGACGGTGAATACTTTATCGAGCACATTGTACGCTCCGGCATGCATGCCTGTAAGTACCTCTTGACCGTGGATATGGATATGGAGCCGATTCCCGGATACCGGTATGCGAACTGGGAAACCGGCTATGGCGATTTTCACTGCGTTCCCGATATCCGAACACTCCGGATGGCGACCTGGCTTGAGAAGTCGGCACTGGTTGTCTGCGATGTCTATGAGAACCTGACCCGCGAACCGACTCCCGTCTCGCCACGGTCGATTCTGAAAAAGCAGCTGGCAGCCGCTGCCGATATGGGATATATGGTACAGGGGGCATCCGAGCTGGAGTACTTTATCTTTGAGGAGAGCTACGCCGAAGCGCATGAAAAGGGCTATTCCGATCTTACAACGATAAGCTCCTACATCGAGGACTATCACATCCTTCAGGGAGCACGCGAGGAGCCGCTCAACGCCGCGGTGCGGCGGCATCTCGCAGCGAGCGGCATTCCGGTGGAATTCAGCAAGGGTGAATGGGGCCCCGGGCAGCATGAGCTCAATATCTATTACGCCGATCTCCTCGAGATGGCGGATCGGCACAGCATCTACAAGCTCTGCTTCAAGGATGTTGCCTGGCAGCTGGGGATTGCGGTCACCTTCATGGCCAAGGTCGACGAGGATCTCGCCGGTTCGAGCTGTCACATGCACCTGAGCCTCTGGGATGCGAAGGGGAAGGAAAACCTCTTCAAGGGCACGGAGCAGCTGGGGCCGGTAACGGCATCTGATCTCTTCCGATGGTTTCTCGGCGGCTGGATGAGCCGCGTCCCCGAGGTTATGCTCTTTTATGCGCCAACGGTCAATTCATACAAGCGCTATCAGGCGGGTTCCTGGGCGCCGACCGGACTCGCCTGGAGCTATGACAACCGCACTGCGAGCTTTCGCATCGTGGGGAGTGGCGACTCGCTGCGCATTGAATCCCGAATTCCCGGTGCCGATATGAATCCCTATCTCGCCTATGCGGCGGCGCTCGCCTCAGGGCTGGACGGTATCAGAAACAGGATCGAGCCGCCTCCCCTCTTCAGCGGCGACGTGTATGCGGCATCGGAGCTCACGCAGGTTCCCCGAACGATGCGCGATGCCATTGCCTCGATGGAGGAGAGCACCTTTGCCCGCGAGGCCTTCGGCGATGATGTTATCGGACACTATCTTCACTTCTATAAAACGGAGCTCGCGGCATTCGAACGGGCGGTGACCGACTGGGAGCGGTCACGATATTTTGAGCAGATTTAGGGACTGTTATGATATTTGTCAGGTTGTGGAGAAGCCCCGTCGGTAAGCTGTTCAGCGTTCATCGGTGCCGGTGATGAAGATAGGTCTTCTGAAATGCGATACGGTCGCGCCGGATCTCCTTCATCTGAGCGGGGATTATTCGGATATGTTTCAGTCTCTTTTTTCCGCCTATGCCCCGCAGGTCGAGATGGCTGTTTACGATGTCACCCGCGGCGAATACCCGCAATCCCTTGATGAGGTTTCCGGTTATCTTACCACCGGTTCCCGCCATTCGGTCTATGATGAGGAGCCCTGGATTCTCCGGCTCAGGGATTTTGTCAGAACGGCCTACACTGCCGGGAAGAAATTCATCGGGGTGTGCTTCGGTCATCAGATGATTGCCCATGCGCTCGGTGGGCAGGTTGCCCCCTCGGTGCGGGGATGGGGTGCCGGCGTGAAGGAGGTTATTATCGTAAAGAAAATGCCCTGGATGGAGCCGCCGCTCACATCCTATGATCTCATGGTGGTGCATCAGGATCAGGTGGAGGTTCTGCCGCCGGGAGCGGTGCTGCTGGGTCAGAACAGCCACTGCCCCCATTCATTCTATCAGGTGGGCAGTCACTTTCTGAGCATGCAGGCCCATCCCGAGTTTGAGGCCCTCTTCGTCGAGCATCTCCTCCGCTATCGGCTGAAGCGGATCGGAGCAGAAACGATAGATGAAGCGTTACGGACATTGAACCGTCCGCTTCATCGGCGGGAGATGGTCAGGTGGATGCTCAATTTCCTGCAGGGCAACGGAGCAACCGGCCCGGAGGGGATCAGGCGCGTGCTCCGGCAGTGATGATTTCGTCCGCAGCCGGCAAATTCTTTCGCAACGGTTATCGCAATACCTGTTATTTCACAAGCACGGAGGTGCTCGTCATGGTTATCGATTGTCACTATCACTCTGTTAATGAGTTGTTGTACGCCGATTCAACAACTCATTCAGCATTTTTTTTAAACTGAGGAGCGCACAAGATGCACAGTAAACTGAAGGAACTCTTTCTCTCTGCATATGGGGATTCCCCGATGCTCGTACAGCAGAAGGCTGCGGCGTTGATGTATATCTCCTTTTTTGTTTTGATATTTATTTTCCTGTCCGGCGGCGCAACCATTACGACGGGACAGTACGCCGGCAGTTTATTCTCCATTTTGATGACCTATCTGTTCGTCGCACTGATTACCGCTGTCGATTTATGGATACTGCGTACCGGACGGTACAGCCTTGCGGCGAATACGATGGTTGTCAGCAGCACGATACTTTTAGTGCTCTTTATGTTGCAGCGGACAGGAGACTTTGGCCCCTTTGTCGGCATTGTGTTCTATTTATTTATCCCCCTTGCCCTCTCCGCACTGCTGACATCACGGAGGACTCTTGCCATCCTGATGGGTATAGTAATTACCGGATTTATTTTTTTCTATCTCTCGAGCATTGGAAAACTTGAAAAAGACCTGATCACCTGGGCAACCAGATCGCTTATCTCCTTCGGGCTTTCGTTCATCATGGTGTCTGTCATTTTTCTATTGATAATTACCATATCTGACCGGGCTCTCAGGACAGCTCATGATGAGGCGAACCGGTCCCGGGAAGCGGCAGCACATATCGGCAGATTGCTCGAGCAGGCACATGATACCGCCATACGGCTCTCGGCGACTATCGAAGAGATGACCTCCTTTGCAGCTTCCTTCTCGGACAATGCCCAGAACCAGGCTTCGTCGCTGGAAGAAATCTCCTCGGTCATCGAGGAGATAGCCGCGGGAAGTGAGAGCATCAATGCGCGTTCCGGCAATCAGGTACAGCTCGCCGGCGAAGCAGCAGGTGAGATGAACAGGCTGTACGATCTCGTTCGCGCGGTGGAGGAGCATATCGGGGTCGCTCTGGAGATACGGGACAGCCTCAATAAGGTCGTTGAACAGTCACGGAAGGAGATTGCCGATTCCATCAGGGTGATGACCGGTTCCGTCGACAGGTACAGCGAGGTGCGGGACATGGTGAACGTTATCGAGGATATCTCGGATCAGATCAATCTCCTCTCTCTGAATGCCGCTATTGAAGCGGCGCGTGCCGGTGAACATGGCAGGGGATTCGCCGTGGTTGCCGATGAGATAGGGAAGCTCGCGGAGAGGACATCTTTTAATGTGAAATCCATAAATGATATATTCAGCGTCTCCAGTGATGAGATTGGAAAGGCTCATACACAGCTCGGGATGCTTGAAAGCTCCCTGAATCGCATGATAGACTATATCACCGATTTCGGAAACAAGATCGATCAGGTGGTTGCTCTCTCCCGTCAGGATATGGAATTGAATAAGAAAGTACGGGAGCAGATTGCGCTCCTGCTCGATGAGTCCGGCAAGATCTCCCATGCTATCGGTGAGCAGCAGAGTGCGATTGACGAGATATCGAAGAGCATTGTCACCGTGAATAACGCATCACAGGAGATTGCCCTGGGTGCCGAAGAGCTCTCCGGAACCTCTGAAGAGGTTGCCGCTTCAGTTGAGACGCTGCGGAATCTCTCGCCGACGACGTAAGCGATCAGGATTTCAATGCACTTCTCAACGCTTCGGTTGATGATTTCACCGTGTCGGCCGTCCCGACGAGACCGCAGTATCCGGCGGCGACAATAATAGCTTCAGGACGAAAATCCGTATATCTAAAAAGTTCTTGCTTTTCTCATCTGGCCGCGAACGGTTATCATGCGGCTCTGCTGTTGTCCGCTTCCGATTCAGAGCTTTCCTGAAAACGGCGTGAATGTATACGAGATGGCTTTGCACAGTGACGATATCGAATATCCGGTTGAGGATAGTGCCCGGAGTTTCCGGGAACGGTGTGGCAGGGGACCCGATCCGTCACCGTCGACGGTGAAGCGGTTTCGCCGCATCATGTATGACTACTTCGAGCGGTCTGGCCGTGATTTCCCCTGGCGGCGAACAGCAGATCCCTACCGGATCCTCGTCTCAGAGATAATGCTTCAGCAGACGCAGACCGAGAGGGTCATCGGGAAGTACCGGGAGTTCATCAGGGTCTTCCCCTCGATACGGGCGCTCGCCCGTTCGCCCCTTCGAGCGGTGCTTGCCGTATGGCAGGGACTCGGCTATAACCGGCGGGGGCTCCTGCTGCACCGCATGGCGCAGGAAATCGCCCTTCGCTATCGGGGGAGGATACCCGACACACCGGAGGAGCTTATCACCCTTCCCGGGATCGGTCCCGCAACGGCCGGTTCAATTGCCGCCTTCGCCTTCGACCGGCCCGTTATTTTCATTGAAACGAATATCCGGACCGTGTTTCTGCACTTCTTCTTCCCTCAGGAGGAGCGTGTTCCCGATGAGCGTCTCCTGCCCCTCATCGAGCGGACCCTCGACAGAAAAAATCCCCGTCGATGGTATTCGGCGCTGATGGATTACGGTTCCATGCTCAAGAAGAGCTGTCCCAATCCTTCGCGGCGGAGCGCTCATTATCAACGACAGCCCCCGTTCGAGGGGTCTCGAAGACAGCTCCGGGGCCTGATTGTACGGACGCTTTTGCAGCACTCCGGGATATCGGTTAAGAGAATTGCGGAATTCATCAACAGGCCCGAGGAGGCGGTGCAGATGGCGATGGGCGATCTTATCCGTGAGCAGATAGTTGCAAAGCGCGGGAGAAAATACGCCATCGGTTAAGAGAGGATGCTTCGAGCATGATAATTCGAGAGCAGTTTCACGATAATCCGGGGGAATGGGCATGAAGGCGCTCGAGCGGTTGAGCATGCTCGCAGGCAATTACTTCGGGCTCCTGGTGATACTCTTCTCGGCCGCCGGTTTCTTTCGGCCGGCACTCTTTACCTGGTCGGTTCCCTTTATCCCCCTCTTTCTCGGCATAATCATGTTCGGCATGGGAATGACCCTGACCGGAGACGATTTCAGGGTGATACTCATGAAGCCGGGAGCGGTCATTATCGGGGTGCTCTCGCAGTATACGGTGATGCCGCTGGCAGCGCTGCTGATTGTCACCGCATTCAATCTGCCTCCCGAGATTGCCGTCGGGGTGATTCTGGTGGGCACCTGTCCCGGCGGGACCGCCTCGAACGTTATTACCTATCTCTCGCGGGGTGATGTTGCTCTCTCCGTATCGATGACCACCGTCTCAACACTTCTCTCTCCGCTGATTACCCCGCTGTTCACCCTCTGGCTTGCCGGAAAATGGATACCGGTTGCGGCGGGAGGGATGTTCCTCTCGATACTGAAAATTGTTCTCCTCCCCGTCCTTCTGGGAATTCTCCTCAATCACTTCTTCAGGGAGCAGATACAGCGGCTGGTACGCGTTCTGCCGCTCGTGTCGGTTATCGCTATTGTGGTGATTGTCGGTGGCATCATCGGCATTAACGCGGAGCGTATGCTCACCGTTGCGGCGATATCGATTGCGGTCGTTATCCTGCATAATTTCATCGGCCTGATGACCGGCTATTCGATTGGGCGATCGCTTCAGCTCGATGAGCGTCGCCGGCGAACCCTCGCAATCGAGGTGGGCATGCAGAACTCCGGGCTCGCCCTCACCCTCGCGCTCCTGCACTTTACTCCTGCTGCGGCGCTCCCTGCGGCGCTCTTCAGCGTCTGGCACAATATATCGGGATCCCTCCTCGCATCGTACTGGTCGCGGCGATAATCGATCTTTTTTTGGAACCGGGAACCGTATCCTCTGTCTAACGGATGAAATCACGATAACGCCTTCCATGCACCGCACAAGTGATAGGAGTGCAGTGGCGCTTTGCCGGAGAGGCGTAATACGCTTCACAGAAGGAGGAGATCATGAAGAGGGAAATACGGCATAGTATGGCCGTGATCTGCTGTCTGCTTCTGGCCGGTGTGCTGGCCTGCAGCGGCGGCACGGTCAAGCGTGCAGAGGCCGATGCTGATGATGAATCGATAATGAGCGAACTGAAGATGACTATCAGCCCCAAATGCGCTGAGAAGACACCGCTTGCCGGTATGGCGAGCCTGCGCCAGAGGGATGATGCCATTCGGCAGTTCAACACCGAGGAGTACGACCGGATTTACGAAAACGGCTTTCTCGAGGTGAAGAACAATCCCCTCTCGACCTTTTCAATTGACGTGGATACGGCATCCTACAGCAACCTGCGCCGATTCATTCTCGGCAGCAGCCTTCCGCCGGAGGATGCAGTCCGCATCGAGGAGATGATTAATTACTTCACCTATGACTATCCGCAGCCGAAGGGGAGCGATCCCTTCTCCATTATCACGGAGCTCTCCGCCTGCCCCTGGAATCAGAAGCATCGGCTCGTTCACATCGGCCTGCAGGGGAAACGGGTCCCGATGGCAAACCTCCCGGCGAGCAATCTCGTTTTTCTGCTCGATGTCTCCGGTTCGATGGATTCACCCGATAAGCTGCCCCTCCTCAAGGCAGCCTTCAAGCTGCTCGTTGGTCAGCTGCGTGAGCGCGACAGAATTGCCATCGTCGTGTACGCCGGAGCGGCCGGTCTCATACTCCCCTCAACACCGGGGAATAAGAAGGGACGGATTATCAAGGCGCTGGATATGCTCATGGCAGGGGGCTCGACGAACGGCGGGCAGGGAATTAAGCTCGCGTACCGGATAGCAAGGGAGAATTTCATCAGGGGAGGGAATAACCGGATCATCATTGCCACCGATGGAGACTTCAACGTGGGGGTCTCCAGTACCGCGGAACTCGTTCGGCTGGTGGAGAACAGGCGAAAGGGTGGAATTTTTCTCACCGTGCTGGGCTTCGGAACCGGCAACTACAAGGATTCACGCATGGAGAACCTCGCGGACAAGGGAAACGGCAATTATGCCTATATCGACAGCCTCCTTGAAGCGAAAAAGGTGCTGGTCAAGGAGATGGGAGGGACGCTCTTTACTATTGCAAAGGATGTAAAGATTCAGGTGGAATTCAATCCCGCCCGGGTCGCAGCATACCGGCTCATCGGATACGAGAATCGGCTGCTCAGGAAGGAGGATTTCAATGATGATCGGAAGGATGCCGGAGAGCTCGGCTCCGGACATTCGGTTACCGCCCTCTATGAGATTGTCCCTGCCGGCTCGAAATCGAACATTCAGGCAGTCGATCCCCTGAAATATCAGGATACGCGCATCAGAGAGGGTGCCCGGCAGAGTGATGAGATCATGACAGTCAAGCTTCGCTACAAGGAGCCGGCGGGTTCGAAGAGCAGGCTGACGGTTAAAGCGGTTCCGGACCGAAACCTCCCCCTGGAAGAGACCTCGGAAAATTTTCGCTTTTCGGCGGCGGTTGCTTCCTTCGGCATGCTCCTGCGGAATTCTGAGTTTAAGGGTGATGCTTCCTTCGAGAGCACGCTGAAGCTTGCCCGTGATTCCCGGGGAAGGGATACCGAAGGATATCGGGATGAGTTTATACGGCTCGTTAAAACGGCAAAGCTACTGAAGGATCACGCCCCGAAAACTGAAACCAACTGAGATGCCGGCAACAAAAAATGGTAACATCACGGAGGCGGGAGCCGCTCGGCAATCGTCCCGTCTCCGTGGCTTATTTTCGGCTCCCCTTCCGGTCGGAAGCGCATACGGATACCGAAGGATGAACCGGAGTATCCGTACGACGGTATGACCGCAAGGGGAAAATGCCGAATCCGAGCTCAGCCGACAACCGTGCCCCGGAGGCAGAGATGCTCCTCATCGAGGGCTGTTTTTACCGTGTAGAACTGATTTCGTTCGAGCTTCTGCTCGATCTCTACCGGAACATAATACTCATTGAAGCCGTGCGTCCTCCCCTTTCGGAATCGCTCGCTGAGGAATGCTGTTTCCCGGTCTTCGAAGCGCCGGTAGTATGCCCGCTTCTGTTCGGTATAGAGGGTCCGTATCGCGCTGCTCCGCTCGGTTTTGGTATTTTCGGAGACCGTTTCCTTCATGGCGGCCGCTTTCGTGTCCGGGCGGGGAGAGTAGCGGAACGTGTGCACGTGCGAGATTCCGACCGATCTGACAAGATCCATCGTTTCTCTGAAATCATCGTCAGTCTCGCCGGGAAATCCCACGATGACGTCGGTGGTGAGATTTACGTCCGGAACGGCGCTTCTCAACGATTCACAGAGACTCAGGTATTCCTCCCGCGTATAGGGACGATTCATGCTCTGCAGGATCCGGTTGCTGCCGCTCTGCAGTGAGAGGTGGAGATGCTTCACTATCTTCTCGGCAGTCATGAGTTCGCGAAGCGCTGAAGTCATGTAGTGCGGTGCGAGCGATGAGAGGTGAATGCGGAACCGGCCATCATGTGCCAGAAGCCGCTCGAGGAGATCGGCGAGGCTGTATCCCTCGCTTTCATAATGGCCTATCATTACTCCGGTGAGGACAATCTCCTTGAAGCCGGCTTCGATAAGCGCTTCGAATTCGCTTACAATCCGGGAGAACGGTTTGCTCTGCGATCTGCCCCGGACATAGGGAACAATACAGTAGGTGCAGTAGTTGTCACAGCCGTCCTGTATCTTGAGATTCACCCTGGTCCGGGTTCCCCGAAGCGGGACAGGGTATTCGAAGCGGGAAGGAGCGCACCGCGACAGCCGGTGGAAGAGGTTTCGATCATCGACAATATCGGGAATCAGGTATTTGTAATCGTTCGGAATGAAGAGGCGCTTCCCCTCCTGCCGCACTTCCTGCGCGGCACAGCCGGCGATGAGGATTCTCCCCTCGCTCCTGGACTCGAGCGCCCGTTCAGCCTGATAGATCAGCTTGCGGGTCTTTCGCGCGCTTGTCACCGTCACGACACAGGAGTTGATGATAATAAGATCGGCGTCATCGTTCACCGTGAGCTCATGGCCACGGTCCTGCAATCCCGTTATCACCGATTGTATTTCAGCCTGATTCAGGCGGCAGCCGATTGATGCGACCCTTATCTTCATGGGCGGTTTGATTCACTCGCAGCAGCGGTATTCATATACTGCAATGGAGGACTGCAATACCGTTTCTGTCAACCGAAAGAATGTCACGTTTTCCGGCCCGTTATTATCACCCCCCCCCGAAAGCGGGGGCGCCGGGTACAATTGCGCATGAGCGCGATAATTTCCCGTACGTATTCCGTGATAACTGCCTGCCGTTCGGTGGTGCAGGTGTCGCAGGATTCCTCACCTCGCTCTTTCGTGATGAGGGGTAAATTTTTCACCATCATCAAAGAAAAATTTTGTCAATTATCCGGCGACGGAGAGTATACTATATGGGGAGCACAGTATCCCGAAGGAGATGCCGGGGCGCGTTCTGCTCTCTGCGCTGCGAGACGATGCGGCATGAAGATGACCGTGAAGGGGCCGCGGCATCGTATCGTGAATACCGCTCTCCTCTGCGAGCGGATTCTCGCAGAGCCGGGTTACGGTAATTTTAATGTTTTTCCCGTGAGAGCGCGCTCTGATAGCGTTTCGGGAAAGGGAAGGGGCCATGTCATCGTCAATCGATAAGAGAAAGATGAACCGCGTGAGAACGGAGAATTTTCACGTTGAGGTTGCCGCCGACGGCTCGAATGATTCTTGCACTGTCGAGGTGATCAATGTCAGCGCGAAGGGTCTCTGTTTTATACGTAACACGGTTGTCGAGCGTGGCGATATTCTGCGGTTCGTCATTCCCCTTGCGGAGAAGCGGGTATCTCTGCGGGGCAAGGTGATACGAATCTCGGGAAGAGAGGTGGCGGTCAACTTCATCGACCGGGAGGAGATCGATTCCTTCATCGAAATTTTCAATAAAGAATATATGCACGGAGAAAGCGTGCACATAGAAGGGAAAGGTGGCCGGAAACCGGCTCGCCATATGAATGCTGATAGCGGCAACGGAGATGATATAGAATCCGCCCTGGATCTGGACGAGGTGTGAAGCTCTTCCCCGGTGCAGTGACGAGCGATTTCAGAGATGGAGCTCGACGATATCACCATCCTGGAGAATGTAATCCCTGTCAACCTGCTGGCCTTCAAATTTACTCGAGCCCCAGACGCGGGCGTGCTTCAGATCATTTGCGAAATCCTGATGAATCTGGCGGGCAAACTCCATGACCGTGCTCTCTTTCTGAAGGATAAAGGGGTTTTTCATGTCGGGTTCCTTCGAAGGAATTTTTGAGTAGATCCGTATCAGGTTGAGCATATCGAGGAGTTTCCGGCTTTTCAGGAAATCCATGTTCATGCCCGAGACCGGCGATACGGGCAGCACCGGGATGTCTATTGGGGAGAGATCTCTGAACATGTCGAGATTCTCCTGTGCCGCCGGCAGGTCCAGCTTGTTGGCCAGTATCATGGTCTGTTTGTATACGTAGTGGAAGTCATGCTCGTTCGGAACCGGACCCCTCGTCAGGGGAGCTATCCTTTTTTCTTCGAGCAGTTTGAGAGTCGACTCGATCTGTTCGAGTATAGTGTCGATGCTGAAGTCTATTACCAGAAAGATGACATCGGCATTCCGTATGATATTGAATACCCAGTAGGGCGTGTACTCCGCTGCGATCGGCGGGAGATCGATCAGCCCAATCTGCACATCCTCGCACTGCATCATCCCCGGCTGCGGTTCCCTGGTTGAAAACATATACTCCGCAACTTCCGGTGTTGCGTTCGTGAGGGTATCGAGCAGTTTCGACTTCCCCGAATTGGGCGGGCCGACAAGGACAATCTGAGCCGCACCGTGCTTCTCAACGTGGTATTCGTGTCGCCGGCTCTTCGATTTCTTGGCCTGCTGGATCTCCTGTTTCAGTTGAGAGATGCGCTTCTTGAGATCGCCCTGCAGGTGATCGGTCCCCTTGTGCTTCGGGATCACTCTGAGCATCTCCTTCGCCCATTTGAGCTTATCTTCGGAAGTGCTGGCTTTCCGGTATTCATCCTCTGCTTTCTTGTATTCGGGAGTGAGATTGGCTGGCATTGCTGTTTCGTTGATTTAAAGATATGAGGTCCCCTCTGTAGGGGCTCCCGGGTATGATTGTTTGTGCCCGGCACGGCCTCATGGCATTCGGGATACAGACATTGATACAATAGAGCGAAGATCCTTTTTTGCAACAACATTTCTTTCGGCAGGCGGGATTTTTTGATTTATTGGCATCAGGAGAAATTGTCATCGGTTCCCTGCACCACTTCCGGGAGGAGCCGCTTCCTTCCCGGGAAAGTATTGACATCGGATTCATGGAATAGTACGATTTCCGTACTACCTGTTGTAGTATAATGCCCTGATATGGTGCCAGAGCACCTCTTATGATTTACAGGAGGAGGAACATGCCTACAATATTCTTCTATGGCCCCCGGCTTGATAAGGATAAGAGCCGGGATATGATACATTCCTTCACCGAGACGGCGAGCCGGCTCACCGGCATCGAGCGGTCCGCCTTTGTGGTCTATCTCAGGGAATCCGGTCCTGAAAATGTCGGTGTCGGTGGTGAGCTGCTGGAGGACAGGCTGAAGTCGCGAGACCGGAAATAGGGAAGGGCGGCCGGTAGCTCTGTCCTCTCTCATTGTCATGGGGCAACAGGAGTGTGGAGCCCCGTGCCGGATCATTTCGGCTCGTCTCAGAAATCTCTCGGTTTCGCAAGTATCTCACGTATCTTGATATCGAAGAACCGGTTTGATGGCTGCGGTGCGATAACAACTGCCGTGTCGGCGCCCCAGCCGGTTCCGGCGACCGCAATAACATCATCAGCCGTAATCAGGCCGGCGTCGCTCGCCATGGCGGTCATCTCGACGCAGACTTTTATCCCCTGGCAGAACATCCTCAGGACGGCATTTATCAGCTCGGACTCCGAATAACCGAATTTTGATTTCAGGGCGCTTCCGATAGTGCGGAGAACCATGGTGCCGGTATAGACGATGCCTCCGGCTTCCGTAATCTGCTCCTCGAGCTCCGGTTTCAGCTCGCGCACTCCGAATTCAGCAAAGCCGTAGTTGTGGGTGATGACAATGGGAACGATTCCCGTTCCGCTGCACTTCCGGGCCATCTTCACTCCTGTCTCGCCCGTCGTTGAGGCGATGATGATAGAAGAGATGCCCCGCCTTGTCGCTTCAGCGAGCGCGATATCCAGCGTTGCATCGGTATTGTCCTTGCCGGCTTTATCGAAGTAGGTCATTGCACAGCCCCCCTTGTCTTTATACACTCCCGTTATGAACGATGCATCCTCACCCGTTCAGTGTGTATGCGTTCGATTATATCTGTTCCGGGTGGGGAGTGATGTGTACATTGTTGCCATAACCCGGAACAGTGCAACGGTTTTTCCCTCTGCGATCCGGTCACAAGGATATTCTTCTGCTGAAAATGCTTGATATTCAAGACAGGATTACAGGATATAAAAGATAAAAGCATGTATTATTCTGTGACCACCGTCGTCAACCTGAAGCCGGAAGAGCTCATCGGGAAGCTCTCCTCCGATAGTACTGTATAAGCTGCATAACAATGCGGGCAGCGTGTCGGGGATTCGTGAAGACCGGTACGCCGGCTTCGATGAGCTTTGCGTTCTTTTCGGCAAGGGATCGCCATCTCCCCTTCTCGAGATCGGCGGGCGTTAAATTGCCGGTATGAACGGTGGCCACCACCGGTTTTATCCCCTCCCGTTTTATTTCGATGATGTCCTGAACCTCCCGCTCGATATAGGCGTCCAGCTCTTCAACGCTGAAGGGTCCGCCAACCGTCAGGTTCGCTGCAACGAGGTCGAAGGCGCTGCTTTCGGCCATCATTCTGAAAACTCTTCCGCCGAAGTTGCCCAGCAGGGCGTCCGCAGGAAGAATCGAAACGTCGACGGGATTCCGAAGCCATCCCCACCAGAGCTCGGGGAATTCTTTCCTGATCGAATCCTCAATCTCGGGGGGGAAGGGCGCCACCGTAAAGCCGGCCTCCTCCCAGTCGTCGGCGGAGATCACGCTCTTTCCCCCGCCGCCGCCGAGAATGCCCACCCGCGTTCCCGTAACCGGGGGGAGGCAATGGAAGGCGGTTACCAGATCGATCATCTCCTCCATGCTCATCGCCTGTACGGCGCCCGCCTGCCGGATCGCCGTTTTCCATATTGCCGGTGAGCCGGCAAGAGCGGCGGTATGAGACGCCGCGGACTGCATGCCGGTGCTGCCCCTCCCCGCTTTCATGATGATGACGGGCTTCTTCCGTGCCGCACGGCGCAGCACCGGGTAAAACCTCCTGCCGTCTCTGATTCCCTCGATGTAGCAGGCGATGATCTCTGTTGCGCTATCCCCGGTGAGATACTCGAGGATTTCGGTTTCATCGATATCGAGGGCATTTCCGTAACTGAAGACTTTGCTGAAGCGAATTCCCCGGCGGCCGGCATCGTGTATGAACTCGATGGATGAAGCGCCGCTCTGCATGATCATCCCGACAGGCCCGGCTTCTTTCGGGAGACCATATGAAAAGGACAGGCCAATTTCAGGGTGATATATCCCCATGCAGTTGGGGCCGATCAGCCGAACGCCGTGCTCCTGTGCGCGCTTCAGCAGCTCCACCTCCCGTTCCGCTGCATCCTGTTGTCCCGTCTCGCTGAAGCGGGCGGTAAAGAGATGCATCATCTGAACGCCTTTGCCGGGACAGTCCGCGAGAAGGTCGAAGACCATCGATGCCGGAAGGCAGCATATCACAAAATCAACGGTATCGGGTATATCACTCAGCGAGGGATAGGATTGATACCCCAGGATCTCCTGCGCGTCCGGAATGACCGGGTACACTCTCCCCTGATAGCCGGATTCCTTCAGATGGAAGATATATCGGTACTCCATCGAGAAGCTGTTGCCCGATGTGCCTGCAACGGCAATTGAGCGGGGATGGAGGAGCTTGTCCAGTTCGGTAGTCACCTCGCGCATCCTTTCAGGGAGTGATGGTATTCCGTCTGTAGGGGTATACCCCTCTTTCCACACAGACTGTCACAGTCTACCTGCAGGGGATGTCTGTTCAAGTAAAAAAGGAATTCGAAGATCGGTGGCGATATTCTTCAACGAGAGGGAAGATCACCTCATCGATCTCCTTCCGGCGATAGAGCTCGGTGAGCGTTCAGGCGGTTTCGGCTGTCGCATCGAAGATGCCGCAGCGGCGATCCCGGTGGAATATTGTGCTCGGGGCTTCTCGGTCCATGGCGTGCGAAGCTCCTTACGTTTTCGCGTGTGCTGGATTCGAATCGTGATGTTGGAAAAGTACAGCAGGTAGCGATGATGTTGAGTGATCTATAGGAAGCTGCAGCGAAGCTGTCAGCAGAGCTTCGGAATTGTATATGAGGGCATGGGCGTTATCTCCTGTAGAGCATGCACTGTCTGATCTCATCCGTGGAAGCATTGAGAACCAGTTTCTTGCCCCACTCCATCGTGGTATCGTGCACGGCTCCCGTGTTGTCGGAATAGTAGAGCATGCTCAATATATAGCCCTCGGAAAAGTCATTGCGCTCCTTTTCGGGCAGCGCAGAAATTTTCTTCTGGAACAGATCGAATTTTCTCTCGCGTATGAGCTGTATGCTTTCGCCCGGATGTAATTTCGTTATCGAGATTGAAGTGTATAATTCTCTCAGGAGCTTCGAATCGGTGCTCTCCGCGTTCCTCAACAGAAAATATACATACCCTGCGTGCAGCAGCTTGTCACGGCGATGTCTGATAATCCGTTTTGCCGCTGGCGCTCTTTCGGCCTCCCGGTGCAATGAACCGTCATGCCGCTCCGGGACAGTAGAGATGAGCACCTCATCTCGTTGAGAATCGCCAACTCTGCTCACGCCTATCATGATAATAATCAGCAGAGAGGCTGCCAGCGCAAGCGGCAGGAGTGCTTTTCGTATCGGCGGGAACGCACGAACACTTTGCCCTGCAAGAGCCCTGCGTGCTCTGCCGAATGCCTTTTCCGGCAATCCCTGCGGGGGGTCATGCGCTTCGGCACGAAGCAGCTGTGTGCTCTCAACGGTCCTGTCCAGGCACGCGCTGCATTCGGAGAGATGCCGTATCACCCGGTCATATCCCTCATAATCGGGGCCCCGGTCGATAAAGAGGGCAATCTCCTCATCGGTAAGGCACTTTTTCTTTAGATTTTTCATATGCTTCATAACACTTCTTTATTGTAGAGATTTATCGAATCGGTATGATGTGATCCGGCCGACTGATTTTTTCTCCCGATTTTTCTCACCGTGCTATAATTCAACTGAGCCATCATCTTCGAAGATCTCCTCAATGAGCTGTTTCATCTCTGTGCTGAGTGAATCTCTGATTTTCTGAACAATCCTGGAGAGCTGATAGCGTCCGTTTTCGATACCGAGAAAGGAATCGATCTCACGGTAGGTCATATTTTTCTTGAACCTGAGCTTTGCGATCAGTTTTTCTCCGTGCGGGAGGTGCTCGATCTCCTGTTCAATGGTATGCCATGCCCTGTGTGCGCTTTTGTTCCTTTCCTTTTTGAGGTATTGTGTTTCGGGATTCTCGACGGGGCGCTCATTGCGTATGCGTTTCGTTTCCAGTTCATCGGTGAAGGATTCCACCAGTTGTATCCTCTTCCTGTTTCTCAGCTCCTTTCTGATATAGTCCGTTATCAGGTTTCTGCACAGCACGGTGAGATAGGTCTTGAAAGTCGATTCCCCCTTGAACTGCCGTATCCGTCTGCACCCCTTTTCGCTTATTTTTAAGATAATTTCCATGAAGCAGTCATCTATCTCATCATCGGGAAGCCTGTACGATTGGAATTTGGCTTTTATGAGGGAGTAGACATAGCTGCTGAAATCGCGGTAGAGTATCTCCAGAATTTCCTCATCCGAGAGATCTTCCAATGCGGCATCGAGCGTGCGCCGATCTGCTGAATCTTTCCCTGCATCGTCCATATGAATAACGGTATTCTCAGCGAGCGATTGCTGCAGTAGATGACTATTGAAGCAGAACTGAAGTGAAATTGCAACTCTATTCATGGGCACGTACCGGAGAATTGAAAGATATCCCTCTTACCGGTATTAGACGACGTGAGTGTCTGTTTTTGAAAAAAAAATGAAAAAACAGTGAATAGGGATTCGCGAAAAAAAATCGTTTTTTTTTCAAAAGGGTGATCCCGCTCCGTCAATATGGGAAAACGTGCAGGATGTGCGCGAACACCATCGAGGAGGAAGTTATTATGAAAACGATAATGATGTCTCTTGTGATTCTCCTGTCTGCGCTTGCCCTTGTCTCCTGTTCAACGCAGTGGGGCGAGATGCGCGGCGGCGAGCAGTTCCAGACTGAGGGTTGGGTCACCCCTGATATTTTCAGAGTAACGGCGACCGGTGTCCCGAAGGATGGCCTCACCAACAAGATTCAGCGCAGGGGAACCGCCAAGGAGGCGGCGTTGATTATGGCTCAGAAGAGAATTCTGGAAAAGTTTGTTGGCGCCCGAATTGAGTTTGGCGCGGGCGTTGAAAATTATGCTTCAACCGGTGTCGCCGTTGCAAAGGAGTTCGGCGGGCTGGTGAAGGGGGGAACAATAATAAAGTCAACCTACGATGCCGATGACAACTGCGAGATAGTGTATCAGATTGAGAGCAAGGGGCTTAAATCCAGGGTTGTGGCGGTTGCTTCCAAGTAGATGAGCACGGTGGAAGATGTGTGTGGTATAATATAAGGCGCCCAGGCGATACGTCGACGTATCGCCTGGGCGCTGCTTCATGAGGGAGCATTGCTTTAAAGAATTCCCGATAACGTATATGGCGGAATACATTCTCTGATTCTTAAAAATTTCAAGGATTCAGAGACCTTTTCTTCGGAATATTGAAAAGTGAAAAGAATATATTTGACTCCCTATGGCGGGTCGTTTACATTTTGCCTGCATAATGGCTGCTCCTGAAACGCCGTTATGCTTTTCTGCCGCCTTTGTTCCGCCGGGAGGGGAGAGAAGCGTATAGCGTGATGGTCGGGAGCTCACGCCGGGAAAATGCGGAATGTCGCTTTTCCGGTTGAAGGTGCGTATCATAAAAATACCAACAGAGTAATGAGATGGCTCCCCAAACTGTTGCTGATATCATGACAAAAAATGTTGTAACGGTTACCCATAATCAAACGGTCAGAGATGCCCTCAGGATTCTCTTCAAGAATAATATCAGCGGTGCGCCGGTGGTAACCACTGATGGCAAGGTTATCGGCATCGTATCGTCGCTGGATCTTATCGTTGCATTCGGGCTCAGGCAATTCGATATAATGCTGCGCGATCTGACCGGTCAATTGTGCGTCAAGAAGCAGATAATTAAGCTATCACCCGATGCGCCGATAAAAGAAGCACTGATGCTCATCGTACAGAAACGCATCGGCAGGGTGCTGGTGATGGATGAATCGCAAAATCTTCTCGGAATCGTGAGCAGGAAGGATCTCCTGAAGTACTTTGCCACGCAACTGGATGTATGAGGAGATCGCCGGTTTTATGCGAGGGGATTTCCTTCATGGATTCAGGGGTATCGTACAGTGATTTCTTAGGATCACGATATGAGATAACACCTGATCGGGAAAGAGACGCCGTTATCGGTACAGCTTCTTCGCTCGACTGAGCTCATCCACTACCTGCTCCACGAGGAATGGCGGCTCGAGCACCTTCGCGTCGGCACCCCAGGAGAGTATCCATCGCTTTACCTCGAAGAGGGAATTGGTCGGGAATGAGAGAACGATGCTCCCGCCGCTCTGCTCTTCTATCTGCTGCTGCGCGTGCCATGTTCGCTCGGTCACGTAGGGTGCCTGGTCGGCGCTGAACCGAACCCTCACCGTGTACTCCTCCTCGTCGGTCATTATTCCGAAATGCGATCCCATATAGGACTCGAAGTCGAAATCTTCGGGAATGGAAAAGGTGCGATTGGCCATCTCTGCCTTTTGTATGCGCGATATGGCAAATCGGAGTATGGCATTTCTCAGATGGCAGAATCCGATGAGATACCAGTTGCCGCGATAGTTTACGATGTGATAGGGATCCACCGTTCTGCTTGCCGGTTTGTCCGCGCCCGCCTTCTGATGGAGAATGTGGAGCTGTGTATGCGTTCTCAGCGACTGTGAGACGGTTTCCCATACCCCGGGGTTGATAGCGGTAGCGCTCTCGCGCATGAAGGTGTAATGGTTATCGGCCCATGAGGTGTTCACCGTAATGCGCTCCGGCAGAAAAGCCCGGAGCTTGTCGAACACCGTTGCGAGCTTGTTGTAAATGGGCGTGTTGGCGTACTGCTCCAGCGCCTTCTCGGCAATGCAGATCGCGAAGAGATCACTCTCCTTGATGTCTATCGCTTTCAGATAATAGCTCGGTTCGGTGTAGTAGTATCCCCGCTTTGCTTGATCGTATTCGATGGGCGCTTGATGCATATCCCGCATATACTCGATGTCACGCATTATGGTCCGGGAGCTCACCTCGTACTCCTCTGCAATTGAGCTGCAGTTCGGATAAGCGCCCTGCCGTATCAGCCGATCAATAAAAATAAGTCGATTGAGCTGCGGCTTAACTTTTGCCATGGCATTGACTCTCCTGCTGTTCTGACATGCTCCATGAGTGTTCAGGAAACTGTCTGTCGTACTCTGCCTGTCACGTTCGTAAACTCATCGTCGTAATCGGCGTTCTGCGCGCATTTCCTGTTTAACTTCACCTTGACAAAATATAAGGGAAATCGTAATCGAATTCTTAAAATATCTGCGCCAATCCCCTGTCGAGGAGCTCCTGGTTGAGAAATATCCCCTCCTTTGCCAACCGATAACTATCGGTCTCTCCGCTCAGATAGAATATATCGGTGAGGTACCGGTCGTATTTATCGGACTTGTAGGTTTTTATGACCACACTCGGATTATCGATGAATTTCTTCTCGAGATAACTTTTCGCCCTTCTCCCTTCCCTGGTGTAAGGCTCGGGCGCGTCTATCCCCCGCAGTCTGAGCTTTTGCCGAATCCGCGTGTCGAAACCCGTGTCAATAATCGCCCAGAGCGTATCGCCGTCGATGACCTCTTCGACAAGGCACCGATAAGTATAGAGCATATTGGTATCCTTTCCGGCCCTTTCAAGATGGTAGATGCCTTTCCTCTTCACGCTCTTGAAAATCTCCGATTCATCTAACTCACCCGGAGTTTTGACGGCAACACTCCGCCACACATTGAACCCGCAGTCGACGATCACCTTCCCTTCGGGATATGATATCTTTCCCCTGTCCACGAGCCTGTACGCGAAGAGAATTCCCCGTGTACAGCTGAGACGGTTGTTTATCCATCCTTCTCCATCCGTTTTTCTTCTGTATTCCTGTACTATTTTCCTGAGTTGATCCCTGGTTAGATTCTCTTCTATTGCCTTCTTCTCGAAACTCCTCCTTGCCTTGTCATCTTTCACCGGCATGAGGATTAGATGCTTGCTCCATTCCAATTGGGCGACCGGTCGCCCAATTGAATGTATCATGTAAAATCTCCGCATATCCTTAAGATTGGTAACCGAGAATCCGCTTCCATACTTCCTGGTGAGGTCTGCGGAAAGCCGCTCGATAATACTCTTTCCGTAAGGCGCCTTGATGCTGTTCTTTTGTTCAACTTCCACGATTACTTTCCCTATATTCCAGTAAGACTTTATGAGGGTCATTCTTGCGTGCTCATATATATCGGAGATTGTGTCGATGCACTTGTTATACACGGTTTCTTCTATTTCTCTTTTCATGTTTTTTTCCGCGTAGATTTATTTTTTTCCGTGAGGTTCCGCGAGGATTGTATCAGGGTGGGAGGCGGGTTGCAATGAAAATTTTTTTCTATCTTTAAAGGAGGAGGAGAGTTAAATAATATTTATATATAAAAATAATTAATATATATAAAGTATCCAATAATGTATTTGTGTGCAGTAAGGCATATGGAAAATCATAAATTGATTAAGGGTGGCGTTGCGCCTAACGCCCGCGTGCCAGCAGCAGCTCGCCATGATACAGTTTGATTCTTTAACAATTCTAATATTTTTCAACTATATTATTCATTTTCACAGAAAATTGCGAGTTGTAGCGGAAGGGCAAAGCCCTGGAGCCTGCTGCACGCTGTTGTACGAAGTGGAAAAAATATATAGAGAATACTTTACTCTGCTTTAAGACACGGATGTCGAAAAGCAAAGAATTTGGTTTATACTAACTGTTGATTAAAATTCTTCTGGCCACTTTCTTGAAGTATGTATTACTCGTATAATTTGAATTTCATTATCAACAACTCTATAAGGAACTATAAAGGGTGTGCCAGAAATGTATAATTCTCTTGTTCCTGTAACTCGACCTGCTCTTCCTCTACTCGGATGGACTTTCAAATATTTCACATTCTGATATATAAGTGAAACAATTTTATCAGCAGCCAATTTATTATCTTTTGCAATGAATTCAGCTATTTCATCTATATCCGCAAGAGCAAGACGCAACCATTTAATCTGCATCTACATTCCATTTACCAAAAAACTTTTGAGCTTCTTTTTCAGAAGCAAATTTCCCTTCATCTGCTTCCTTTAAACCCTGCTTAATTGCATCAATTTGCCAGGATTGTTCTTCAACATATTGATGAATCGCTTCTGAAGCCAGAAAGGATTTTGTTCTATTTGTGACTTTTGCCAGATCATCAAGTTTCTTTGCAGTTTCTGGATCAATCCTTGTTGAAATAGTTGCTGAATTCATAATACTCTCCAATTGTATACATTGTTTATAATGCATACAATATAACAATTTCATTCAAAAATTTCAAGTTTATTTTCTGAGAATAATTACTTCTATAAATTCAAACCAGAACTCCGGCCAGGAGGGCCCCCTTGTGTCAACATAGTTGTCGCCTGAAATAGAACAGGAGGCAGCAATGAAATACAGCAAGGGGATTAAGAATACGCTCATCAAGTAATGAATAGCTTAAATTGTAGGCCGCGAAAACGGCTTGATTATTACACGACTATGGAACGGTTTTTACACAAAGGTGTTGCACTCAATTGATGAATCTAAGAATTTGAATTATTCACTTTCATGTGCAAATATTGAATTATGATTTTTACTATAGATTATCTGGTTGAAATTTATCATAATGAGGGTACAATAGGTATATATACCTATTGTACCCTTTTTTTCTTGACAAATAACGACATAGCTCATATAGTAGGTATATATACCTACTATATGAGGATTATCAAAATGGGAATAAGTGAAAAAAATTTAAAAATTTTAAAAGATGTATTAATAAAGAGCAATAAACCGGTATTGATGCAAAATGAATTTAATAAACTAGTAAAAGATAATCTAAGTTCTTACACGTCATTAAGAAGTATAAAAGAAAGCTTAATAGAAAATGGAATATTGAGAATCAAAATATTGAGGTCTGAAGGATATAAAGATGTGGAAAGAATCGAAGTTCCAGAACTACATCCAACACCATATCATTATGCGGTATCTCTAAGAAAAAAAACTTATTTAACTCATGCTTCAGCATTAAATATTTTAGGTCTAACACAACAAATACCAAAAACAATTTTTGTTAACAAGGAACAGTCCCCCAAAAAACAGTCAACTGAGCCCTTGACTCAGGAAAGCATAGATAGGGCATTTGCAAATCAACAAAGAAAATCAAAATATATCTTTAAGATAGGGAGTTACAATATAATATTATTATCAGGTAAAGCGACTAATAATGCTGGTGTAGAGACTGACAAAATATTAAATTTACCAAGAACATGTTTGGAAAGGACATTGATAGATATAACAGTTCGGCCAAGATATGCTGGTAGTGTCTTTAATGTATTAGAAGCATTCAAAAATTCAATAAAAGATATTAACTATGTGAAATTGCTAGAACTTCTTAAAAAAATAGATTATAAATACCCTTATCATCAATCATTGGGTTTCTATCTTGAAAAAGCAGGTGCCCCGAAGAAAGAGTTACAAAAGTTCAGAGATATTGGAATTGAATATAATTTTTACCTTGATTATTCAATGGCTTCAACTTCATTCAATGAATCATGGAGAGTTTTTCACCCAATGGGAATATAAATTTTTTGCAATTATTTCAACATAATCAAAATAGTAGTCATATGACTCTAAATATTTTTCAACAGAATTTTCAACATCCCCCCAAGTCTCTCTATGCAAAGATTTTACAGATTTTAAATCATTGAGCAGTGACATATCAACCTTTTTTGCATCAAAAACGGCTTGTATAGTATCTATATGTGCATCGAGCTTTATAGCGAAATAATCACAAATTGCCCATATATCATATAAATCACGCCCTCGGCTTCTTTTTGTTTCCTTAGATATCTGAGTATATGAATTATGCTGTTGTAGCAAGGCTCGAAGTTTTTCTGCAGCTAATAATAATGGTGGATATACCTTAATATCTACACCTTCAAAGTTTTTATGAGTTGGAAGGTACGCACGCTCCACTTTTCGACTTTACACATTTCAATATAAAATTTCTTTTTGAGTGGATCTTCAATTGGTATAACAGCAAGAATGTGAGACCAGCTCAATTGTCGTATCAGTGATACGACAATTTCCTCATCAGGAAAAACACTGGCAAACTGTATCATCCTTCTCAGGTTTTTTTCTGAAAATGAATTGCCATATTCAGTCATTAATTGCGCAGACAGCGTCTGCACAATTTGCTCCCCATATTCAGCGCGTTTATTCTTAAGTATTTCCATGTTAATCCGCCGGCCAATCTGCCAGTAGAGTAAACTCATCATAGAATTAACAGTTGCGGCTAATTGAGCGCGGCTTTTTTCTATGAGATCCTTTAATTCTTCAAATAAATGGGTATCAGGCCTTTGCGGGAAGTATTCTTTACTCATAGTATTTAATTCATTGGCCTAATCTTTGATTCTATGAAATTAATTTCCTCTTTTGTGAGTTCGTACCTTGCATAAAGTTTTTCATCTGTCCATTCCTTAGTCATGTCAAGAATAGGAACGAAAGCGTATGTTAGTTTTTTTAAATCAGCTTTGTATTTATCTAGATTTGATTCCATATATTATTTCCTGTATTAATTATTAAAGCAGAAATATTTAAGCCACAAAATTACGCACAACGTCTCCGGGGCATAAGACGTTTTCACCGCAGCGCAGCGGAGGTGAAAATGTGGCGACCTGCCTGCGCCGCCGCGCGGCAGGCAGGAGCCCAAGCGAACGCAGTGAGCGCAGCGCATGACGCCGTGTTATATGCAGTTAGGGCGCCAACTCCTACAGTAAAGTTTATTGAAACAGAATCCCCATGCCCCCTTTATTCCGCCGGAGCGCACGGAAGCGCGGAGGCGGCATTCCTATTTGCCATGTGTCAACTCTTCGGCAATCAATTCCGCCTGCTTTAAAACAGTTTCGGTTGCGAGTTTTTGCATATCCGGCGGATAACCATATTGCCGCAGCGTTCTTTTAACGATCACTTTCAATTTTGCTTTTACACTTTCCTTGATGGTCCAGTCGATTGATGCGTTCTGTTTTACCTTTTCGAAAAGAACAATGGCCAGTTCCCGCAGTTTATCTTTCTGCATCAATTCCCGGGCGCTTTTATTATTCGCAACCGCCGTGTAAAAAGCATATTCAAATTCCGACAGACCCATTTCCTGCGGCTCTTTGTCCATCTCCTGAATTTCTTTGCCGAGTCTTATGAGTTCCTCGATTACTTCTGCCGCGGTGAGAATTTTATTGTGGTATTTATTAATCGAGTTTTCCAGCATTTCCATCAATGATTTGCTCTGAACAAGATTCTTTTTGGTTCTCGATTTTATCTCGTCATTTAAAAGTTTTCGCAATACTTCCAGCGCCACATTCTTGTGCTCCATGTTTTTTACTTCCAGAAGGAAATCTTCTGAAAGTATGGTTATATCCGGCTTGTTTATTCCGGCGGCATCAAAGATGTCTATGACTTTTTCCGTGACCATAGCTTTATCGATCACCTGGCGGATGGTCGTTTCAATTTCTTCATCGGTTTTTCCGTCGCCGGTTGTATCGAATTTGACGAGCCTCGCCTTCACGGCCTGGAAAAACGAAACTTCCTCTTTCACATCCATCGCCTGCTCATGGGGTATGGCAATGGCGAATGCCCGCGATAATGCGTTTACCTCGTCAATGAATCTTTTCTTTCCGTTTTCCAGGCTTAAAATATGTTCTTCGGCCGCTAATATTATTTTTAGCTTTGTAGTTGTATCAGCCGTGAAGTATTCTTCGTAGAGCAAACCTTTGTCTTTGCCAAGATATGGCTCGGTTTGATCTCTGACCAAATTCTCATAATCCTTTGAATAGGCTTTAACCGGTTTTTCGAGAAACATATGTGAAACGATTTCCAGTTTCTCAAGCATAAGCTGAACGGCTTTTTCCTGGGCGATTGCCGGATCTCCCTTGCCGCCGCTATCGGAATAGAACGATAAAGCCTTCTTCAGATCGGAAGCGATGCCGAGATAGTCCACAATCAAACCGCCGGGTTTGTCCTTGTAAACGCGGTTCACGCGGGCGATAGCCTGCATCAGATTGTGTCCGCGCATCGGTTTGTCGATATACATCGTATGCAGCGACGGCACATCGAAACCGGTGAGCCACATATCCCGCACAATGACCAGCTTCAATTCATCATCCGGCGTTTTCATTCTGTCTGCTAAAACTCGGCGCTGTTCTTTGGTGGTGTGATGCTCGGCCATTTCGGGGCCATCGGCCGATGCGGCGGTCATTACCACCTTGATAACGCCCTTTTTCAGATTGTCGCTGTGCCATTCCGGTTTTATTCTTTTAATTTCATTGTACAGGTCAACGGCTATTCTGCGCGACATTGCGACAATCATTCCCTTGCCTTCAAACACTTCCTGCCGCTGTTCGAAATG
>Ga0180433_10001731_pt1 | contig 35840 bp, 26 predicted proteins | sample SS_ome_8_FD_132980 | JGI IMG/M metagenome (GOLD analysis project Ga0180433, IMG submission 132980) | Hypersaline lake sediment archaeal communities from the Salton Sea, California, USA - SS_1_D_1 metaG | ecosystem: Environmental > Aquatic > Non-marine Saline and Alkaline > Hypersaline >...
AATCCTCAACAAACTTGTAAAAATCTACGAGTGACTATAAGCTTTTACTCTTCATCAATCCACAGCGATCCTGTCAGGGAGGTAATCGTGCGGAAAATCAGTATAATCATCTGCCTGCAGGCATGCATCTGCTTAGGCGTATCGTTGGCAAATACCTATCATTCAATAACAGTGAACGGTGATCTGACGGATTGGGATACGGACTCGGAACGCTGGTGGAGTTCGACGTCAGGGAAAAACGGTTATATGACCTGGGATGCTGATTCATTTTACGTCGGTTTCGACGGCGTCAATATCAATGATAACGGTGGGGATAACCAGTCTGTATTTGTGGGAATCGATTTTGATCCCATGCCGGGACTATCCGAGGGTGAAGGAGATTCGATGCTTCCGTACGAACAATGGTATGCCGGTTCAACGGTTCACCTTCCGTTCAACGCCGATCTCCTGTATTCCGTAAAGGCTGTTTCCGGATTACCGGAAAATCATGCATGGATTCATGACGGCGTACAATGGCAACGGGACGGAGCGGGCGGTTCGGATGATCTTTCTACGGAGTTTTCCTCCGTCTGGTACGGCAGCGCATGTGAGATAGCGATACCCCGTTCTCATTTCATTTATTCGTCACATATTCACACGGTCATCTATGCGAAAGATCTTTCTTCCAATGGAGGTTGGGGGTGGCTCTATAGCGGTGTTCCGGATAACGGAGTAACTGACGGAACGGGAGATAAGACGTTTATACATCATTACGGATTCAGATTAGGACCCGAAATCAGGCCGAATGATGGAGTATTCTACGATGCCGCCCAGGGACATCTCGTATGGTCACCGGATCCTCCGGGACCGAATGACGATATCAATATAGTTATCAGGGATTGTTCGCAGGCAGGCTTTCTCCACTGGGGTGTGAATGCCGAAGATGGATCCTGGAGCCAGCCGATTTCCTATTACTGGCCGCCCGGAACCATCCCTTCCGGTACATCTGCTGTTGAAACACCGCTCTCCGGTCCGGACCCGAACGGTGAATGTACTGTTCAACTCGGTCCGTTTGATACGGGGGAACAGCTCGTGATGACCGCCGATTTCGTTATTCGTTGGGCCGATGATTCATGGGAAAACAACGGAGGTGCCGACTATCAGATACCTCTCTGGTTTGAACCTGATGCGGGCGAACCCACTGTTTCCATTATCGCTCCTCCTGCTGATACTTCATATATCCAGGGAGCGACTGTGAACGTTTCCTGGACCACAGGGGGTGCCGTGCAATCAACACTCTGGATCGATGGAAACGATGTGGCAACCTCTTCTCCATATATCTGGGATACAACAACTGATTCTCTTGGATTACATGTATTGACGGCGGAGGCGGAGAATGCATCAGGCGATGTTTCCTTCGATTTCATCTCGATATTTGTGATACCGACGGTGAGTGATTCAGTACCGCCACCGGGAACAAAACCAGGTGTTTCAGATAACGGGGACGGGACGGTTACCTTTGCTCTGTGGGCACCGGAGAAACGTTTCGTGTCACTGGTGGGAGACTTCAATGGTTGGGATGATGAGTCTGATATTCTCTACTCATACCAGGATAGCATCTGGTGGACCACGATCCCTCTAATGCCGGGCACATACAATTATCGGTTTCTGGTGGATGGAGATCTCCCCATCGCCGATCCGTATGCGCGCCGATTGGACTGGACGGAAAACGGATCTCAATCCGGAGACTGGCGAGTAGCCGAGTCGGTTGTGGAAGTGAGCGCTTCTGATTTTTCATGGACAGATGCCTCGTGGACACCACCTGATCCAGAGGATATGATTATCTATGAAACCCACCTCGGGGATTTTTCCCCGGGTGGGGATTTTGCAGGTCTCGAGGCGCGGCTTTCGTACCTTGCGACACTGGGGATAAATGCCATTGAAATCATGCCATGCTACGAGTTCCCCGGAGCCATCAGTTGGGGTTACAATCCCGCGTTCTACTTCGCCCCCGAAGCGACCTATGGCACCCCCGAGGATCTGAAAAATCTTGTGGATGCTGCGCACGAAAACGGGATAGCGATTCTTATAGATATGGTATACAATCATCTTGATGCTTCAGCGTCACTGTACCGGCTATACGGAACCGACTATGATGCGAGTCCCTGGTTTCATGATGTAACGAATCCCTGGGGTTTCCCGGATCTGGATCATTGGAGCGATGGTACGAAACAACTTACAAAGGATATTGCCGAGTTCTGGATGGACGAGTATCACGTGGACGGATTCCGTTATGACGCTACGGCGTTCATCGGTTGGGACGGTGTAGGTGACGATACGGGGAATGGAATCGGATACTTCACATATGTAGCGTGGGACCATAATAACTCGTTCTATCAGGTACTCGAACATCTTCCGCAGGAAACGGATGTGGTTACGAATACGAAAGCCACATCATGCTGGCATGATACATTTCATGATCAGATGAAGGCTAATCTCAGGGAAGGACAGTTTGAAGGATCAAGTTACGGAAATATGAATATTACGGCTCAGGCGATTCATTATGCGGGAGATGGTTTCACTGATGAGAGTCAGGTCGTTAACTATACTGAGAGCCATGATGAGCAACGTATTATGTGGGAAGCCCAGACGAATCCATCAATTGACTATGACCTGGCGGTGAAGAAGTCCAAGCTTGGAGCCACTCTTCTCTTTACGGCTACAGGTACTCCCATGATGTACCACGGTCAGGAGTTTGGAGAAGACAGTGAACGAACAATAGATCCCAATCCCCTTAACTGGGAATATCTGGAGCAACCAGTCGGATCGGGAATCTTCCGACATTTCAGTCGATTGATTTGGCTGCGGAGGAATTATCCTTCACTCACAAGTGGTAATCTATTCACTACATTGCAGGATAATACAAATCACGTCATTTCATACTGGAGGGCAACAGAATCCAATACAGATTCTGTTGTAGTCGTGGCCAATTTTGATCGTGCGGATAAAACAGTTTCCGTTGATTTTCCGGTTACCGGCACCTGGTACGAATTTCTTGGTGATTCCATGGTATCCGTATCATCGAGTCCCCGAGCCATACTTGTTCCCGGTTCAGACGCGCGAATATACTGCCGACGGAAACTCTGGACCACGGAGGATACCATACCACCCGCCATGCCCGGCTCTCTTTTCGTCATGGATATGACTGATTCCATTAAGGTGTCATGGGCCGCGGTGATTACGGATTCAGTGGGAGGCGGCGAATCCGTAGCCTACTATGATGTTTTTCGGAATACCGTGCCATATTTCGACCTGTCATCCGAAACGTTCCTGATTTCGACAACTGATACGGTTGTTGTCGACGATACGCCGCCAGCAGGGAATGTATACTACCGTATACGAGCATGGGATACGTCAGGAAATTCCAGTCCGGGATCGATGGGCGCGGGCAGGTTCTTCTTTAACTCTTCAGATTCAGGATCCATCCAAATGCGAAGGGAGAACGAAGGATGGATTAATGATCGTTATCCGGTATTTAAACATAGTCGCACTGGTCTGTAACATTTTCTGTGTGTGGTTCATTTTTCTGGGCCCGGAAGAAGGAAGTCGATGAAAGACTCAGAACCAAAATTACCTGATGCAACCATAGAAACACTTGCACGGGGTTTTTTTAAAGAAGCATCCGATTATGGTTTCAGCAAGGTGGACTATGTTCGGTTCGTAAATGTACTCCTTGATACTGCCATGGCGAATCATGGTGGACATACGAACGGTGGAATACATCACGGGAAGGAACAGATACCCGTTCCAGACCAGGATTTCAATGATCTGCCGCTAACGAGTGATCGTTTACTTATACGTCCATTCGACGTAGATGACGATATTGACCTGGTCGATTCATGGCTTCATGAACGTACCGGTCGATACTTCCTTCTGTCATTGAGTTCATCGAAGATCATGTCCATAGAAGAGTTTTTCGGTGACGATCGATGTATCGCCGGTACTATTCTTCGTAAAGACGAGCACCCCATAGGTGTACTTGCATATATCAATTATGACAGGCATCAATCAAAAGCAGAACTTAGGAAGCTCATTGGTGACGCCGCCGTACGTGGTATGGGCTACGGTAAGGAGGCCACACGATTGTGGATCGAATTCGGACGGCAGAGCCTCGGCTTAAAGAAGATCTATTTGCGGACTCTGGAAACGAATCTCCATAATATCCGCCTAAACGAAGAACTGGGATTCAGAATCGAGGGGATACTCCATAATGAAGTATACTTTGATGGTGTCTATCATGATCTCCTCAGAATGGGATTTTGGCTGGATTCCGGTTAGATAGAGTCAGTGCTTTCTTTACAAGAATTTACACAGGGCGATAGTGTATTACCGAATGGTATTGGCAGTCATGACACGAGCAGTCTGTCATGCCTGATTACGATGAAGATACTTTTGGAGCGATTTGATCGTGATGCACCGAAATATTAACGAATTTCCGACTGCGAATCGTCAACGTCGATCGATTTTCCCGGTTATTATCGCGCTTTATATCCTCTTTTTCCTGCTCTTTACCGGCATTCTCCCGATAGGTTTCTGGGAACTTATGTCGAGTGGAGTTTTATGTCTGACAATTATCTGTTTCTTACTTGATCCCTGCTACCTCGATCGTATACGTATCGATGTGAGAACCGGCGTATTTCAGAAGATTCTTTTTGGAATTGGATCAGCATTGGCGCTTTACGGTATCTTTTTACTAGGCAATTTCATATTCCGTTCGGTGCTACCAGAAACGTCAGCGCTTATTGATTCAGTCTATGCTCTCAGAACGGATCATTCTCAGGTGATACTGATTCTTCTTCTCGCATGTATCATAGGACCGGGGGAGGAATTGATATGGCGGGGATACATTCAGCACCATGCCGGATTGCGGTGGAGCACCCGGGCCGCGCTGGTAACGAGCATTCTTCTGTATACTCTTGCGCATCTCCCAAGTGGTAACCCCATGCTTTTAATTGCAGCATTGGTATGCGGAATGGCATGGAGTCTGATCTACTATGTCTCCGGATCGCTTCTGATAAATATTATCAGCCATGCAGTGTGGGATGTGATGGTGTTCATTCTATTCCCCCTATAATAATGAGTACGAAAACCCATACACCCAATGATTATAATCGTGATGTCCTCGGGGGAGACTATTTCTCAGAAGTATTGCCGATGCCGGATGATTACGAAGGACCCGTTGTTGCCACATTGGTCAAGAGAAAAAACAGTTCTTTCACACCGCGAGCGGTATTGTATGTTCATGGTTTCGCCGATTATTTCTTCAAAACAGAACTCGCAGACACCTACTTACAAAATGGATACGATTTTTATGCCGTAGATTTGAGAAAATGCGGGCGCTCACTCCTGCCGCATCAATTACCCAATTTCTGCCGTACGGTGGATGAGTATTTCGAGGATATCCGGCAGGCAATCGAAATAATCAGGGTGAGAGATGACCATGAACAACTTGCTATTCACGGGCATTCCACCGGGGCACTTATTGTATCTCTGTTCGCCCACATGGTAAATGACTCTGATATGATGGATGCAATCGTGCTCGACAGTCCGTTTTTCAGCTTCAACGAGCCGTGGATTATGAAACACGTTATTGTTCGGCTAATTGCCGCTCTCGGACGGGTATTCCCGTATCTTCGTATTCCCGGCGGACTGTCGAAATCAGCAGGCGAATGTATCCATTCGGATTTCGACGGAGAATGGTCATACAGGCTCGATTGGAAACCTATTGGAGGATTTCCACTCCGGGCAGGATGGATCCGTGCCATTCATCAGGCACACCTGCAGATCCGTTCGGGTCTTTCCATTTCAACACCGGTTCTTGTTATGCATGCCGCGGAAAGCAGTAAGACGAATCGCTGTACGTCACGTGCCAGGAAGACCGATACCGTACTTAATATATCTGATATTATCTACTATTCGAAAAATCTGGGAAACGACGTTACGGACGTATCAATAGCCGATGCCATGCATGATCTGGTACTCTCCGAACAACGTGTTCGCGAATGCGTTTACTACGAGCTCTTCAATTGGTTGGCGAACAGAAACTCACCATGACTGTATACCCGGTCTATTCGAGCATCGGAGTGTGATGCGGGAAGGTATATTTATCGCCGTAATGTTTATTTCAACGACGCTTCGTGCGGCATTCGGTTTTGGAAATGCACTGCTTGCAATGCCGATTCTCGTCCTGCTATACGGCCTGTCGACAGCCACTCCTGTTATCGGTATATCCGCTGTTATCATCGCGGGCGTAATTCTGATTCGAGATTATGAGCATATCCAAACGGGCAGTATCAAACGTCTTGTCGTATCATCCGCGGCAGGCATTCCTCTGGGAATCGCATTACTCCGCGGGAAGTTTGAATCTGAACTAACGTGTATGTTGGGGATCGTACTGGTTTCCTACGGTATTTTTATGTATCGTATGTCCGAATTGCATTCCCGGGTATCGTTGCGTGCTTCATATATAGCAGGATTGATCGCCGGAATTCTCGGAGGCGCATACAATACGAATGGTCCACCGATAGTGATATATGCCGTACTTAGAGGATGGAATCCGCGAGAGTTCAGAGCCACGCTCCAGGCATATTTTCTTGCCACCGGATTGCTCGTGACCGCGGGTCATTGGGCGAGTGGATTATGGACAGCGCGAGTTATGAACCTCTGTATTTTATCCCTTTTTCCAGTTTCGCTCGGGCTGGTAATCGGCACTATCCTGAATCGTAGATTTACTTCCGGCACCTTTCATCGATATATGACTGTCATCCTTATAGTCCTCGGAATAATCATGATTATTCAAAGTATACAGAGACCCTAGTCGCATCCGGAGTTGCAGGTTGATCAATTCGTTCGATTTTGATACGGTCATCGACCGCCGGAATACGCAGGCTATCAAGTGGGATATATACGGAAAACGGGATGTTTTACCGCTTTGGGTGGCGGATATGGATTTCCGATCCCCTCCAGAGATTATTGAAGCTCTTCATCGGCGAGTAGAGCACGGTATTTTCGGCTATACACTTCCCCCTCAGGAACTCGTGGATAGATTGTGTCGCCAGCTCCATGATCTCTTTGACTGGCATGTGGAAGAGGAGTGGCTAACGTGGTTGCCCGGTTTGGTCAGCGGAATCAATATCGCATGTCTCACGGCCGGGGAAATCGGCGATCGCATTGTTACATCAACCCCCGTATATCCTCCGTTTCTCAGAGCTCCCGGGAATACCGGGCGTGTTCTTCAAACGATCCCATTGGTAAACGAACATGGTGTATGGCGTCATGATATCGTCGCTTTGGAGATTGCGCTTCGCGGATCATCACTATTCCTCCTTTGCAGTCCTCATAATCCGGTCGGGAGAGTATTCACTGCCGAGGAGATCGCGGCCATCGGTGAGTTGTGTGAGCGTGAAGATGTACTGATTTGTTCGGATGAGATACACAACAGGCTCATTCTGGATAACGTGAAGCATATCCCTACGGCCTCACTGTCGGGCAGCCTTGCCCATAGGACAATTACGCTTCTTTCTCCGAGCAAAACGTTTAATCTTGCGGGCATAGGCTGCGCGTGCTCAATCATATCCAATCCGAAAATACGTAAACGATTCAATGATTCCATGAAAGATGTGATCCCGCATGTCGGACTCTTTGGATACACCGCCGCCCTGGCCGCATATACACATGGTGAGCCATGGTTGTCTGCGCTTCTGGATTATCTTCGTTCTAATCGCGATTTTGTAGAGCGTCGGGTGAAAGGAATGCCCGGTCTCACCATGTCCCACGTTGAAGCAACATATCTCGCATGGATAGATGCCCGTCGTCTGGGATGCAACGATCCCGCCGGATTTTTTAAGGAAAACGGAGTGGGTCTGTGGTGCGGCGGGGATTTCGGCATGCCGGGATTCGTTCGTCTGAATTTCGGGTGTCCACGAAGTCTTTTGGAGAAAGCTTTTTACAGAATGGATAGAGCTATTGCGGGGCGGTGATTTATGCTCCTCTCCTCATTAGAGTGAGTCTATGTTATCGACTGGTAGCGGAAATGTTGCTATCAACGCCATTCTTTTTCAATTCGCGGGAGCGCATTGGAAGGGAGGAAGTCGGTGAGTGATCCGAAATCGTATCATATGAGTTCCGAAGAATTCAAGGAATGGGGATATGCGGTCATTGATTGGATCGCGGATTACCACGAAACAATTGAGAGTCGTCCGGTACGAGCACGCGTGAAGCCGGGAGAGATACGTGAGAAGCTTTCTCCGCATCCGCCGATCAGCGGTGAGCCCTTTGACAGAATCCTGGAAGATATGGAGACCATTATCCTCCCGGGAATCACGCACTGGCAATCTCCATCATTTTTTGCATTCTTTCCGGCGAATGTTTCAGGACCTTCGATTTTGGGGGAACTTCTTTCATCAGGTATAGGCGTACAGGGAATGATCTGGGCAACGAGCCCCGCATGTACTGAGCTCGAGACGCATCTCATGGATTGGCTCGTTTCAATGCTTGATCTTCCTCGGAAATATATATCAACCGGCAGTGGAGGCGGAGTGATTCAGGATTCCGCATCCAGCGCAGCACTCTGTGCACTTCTGGCAGCCCGGGAAGAGGCGACGAAACAGGTGAGCAATCATACCGGTTGTACGATGCCACTCGCGTGTTATGCGTCTTCACAAGCCCATTCTTCAATTGAAAAAGCGGTTCGAATTGCAGGTATCGGTTCGGATAATCTCAGAATTGTCGATGTGGATTCCTCGTTCGCCATGATACCGGCGGATCTCGAAAGAAAAATGAGACGGGATTGTGAAGAAGGGATACAACCTTTTTTTGTCGTCGCGACCATTGGTACAACCTCTTCAAATGCCATGGATCCTCTCCGCAAGATCGGTAGTATATGTCGCGATATGGGAGTATGGTTACATGTGGATGCCGCAATGTCAGGTACCGCCGCCGTCTGTCCGGAGTTCAGATTCTTATTTGATGGTCTCGAACTCGCAGACAGCTTTTGCTTTAATCCACATAAATGGATGTTCACGAACTTCGACTGCGATTGTTTTTTCGTAGCACGCAAAGCTTCGCTCATACATGCGTTGAGTATCCTGCCCGAATACTTGCGTAACCGTGCATCTCAGACAGGTGAGGTAATCGATTACCGTGATTGGCAGATACCATTGGGAAGACGATTCAGGGCGTTGAAACTCTGGTGTGTTATTCGACATTATGGTATAGAAGGAATTCGCTTCCATGTGCGTAAACATGTAGACCTCGCCCAACGATTCGCGAAGTGGGTCAATGAGAGCGACGATTTCGAGCTTACCGCTCCTGTTCCATTGAATCTAGTCTGTTTCCGGCATGTGAACGGTGATGATTTCAACCAAGAACTCATGGATACTTTGAATAATTCTGGCGATCTATATATCACACACACACGACTTGAAGAACACCTGACTCTCCGGTTGTGTGTCGGACAGACGAATACTGAGCTGTCCCATATCGAACATGCATGGGATCTGATTCAGAAGACAGCATTCGATCTTGTACGGAAATCGCGATAAAGGGAGAAATAATTGATGAATCAGTCTTCGCTCATTCGATATACTCAGGGACGTTGTCTTCAGCTTCGCCCTGACAAGTTGATGAATGATGATTTGGAGAATGGAAGAATGGAGTTCGAAAATCAGGACTCCAACAACTATTCATCCAGTCATCCATCACTTTTTGCATTCACCCTTATGCTCATTTCGTGTCATAGGAAGATGAATCGTGTCTAGTATAGAAGCTAAGAAGTTGCGGATAATTCACTTCAGTATCACATGGGGTTCGCACATCTCAATGGTTTTTTTGTTGTGCGTTTCGATCCACTGCGGGCATCAGTGGAAATTTACTCCATTGGATTCGCAACCTGCCGAACTCCGTTCACTGGATAGTCTGGAAGCTGTGCCACCCTTCACGGCAACCGGATCGGTATTTGCGATTCGTGAGGACATCAGATACCGTGCACGGTGGGCATTTGCAACGGATTCCGGTACATTACGCATCCAGGCATTCCAGCAGGATGGTTCTATGTTTGCGGATATAACCACGGGTAACGATAGTGTTTGCGTACTCGTACCCTCGAGTCGTGAATGCCATTGCGGACCGTTGAAACTAGTACCACTTGCTGATTTATTGGGTGTAGAGATCGATTGGAACGCTGCGTGTAACGGTCTTTGGAGGGTTTTATATCCGATTCGAAATGCTCCGAATTCCTGGATCCCGGGTCGTATAGACGGTCGGACCGGATGGATGAATTCCAGTCTGGATTTGTTTATTGCTCCGGATGAGAAATGGAACCTTGCGGCGTTTCTAAGCGTAGGTGATAAGGACGACCGGATAATCGTAGAGGTTGAAGCCTTTGAAACAATTGATCAATATACCCTGCCTTCAAAGATCGTTATTTCGTGGCAAAAAGAAGATACGAAATTGTGGATCGATATTGAACGGATTTCCGTGGACACGAGCGGTATTCCTGTCAGAGGTCCGTGTCCACCGGGAGCTATTCCTATCTTGTGGTAATAGCCGGTTTTATCTTGCTATTCTTGCCATAGCGCTATGTATCTGTCCCGCAAGAGGGTATTACGGTTTCGGCAAAAACAAGGTACAGTATTTCTCCCGTGACTGGAAACAGATGCAGGTGGGAACATGCACACTGTACTACCCACAGGGCCTTCAGAAGATTGCTGATTATGCTGGTTATGTACTCCAGACGGATGTCATGGATATCGAGAATCTACTCGATCATACACCTCAGTACGACGTTCCCGTAATCGTTTACAGGAGCCATCCGGAATTTCTTGAAACAAATGTCCTGCCATTCATCCTCCCGGAGGGCGTAGGTGGCTTTACAGAATTTATCAAAGGTCGTGTGGCGATACCCAATACCGGATCATATGGAGATCTTCGTCATGTACTGATCCATGAGATGACTCATGCCATCGTACGAGACAAAATCAGACGCGAAAACGAACTCCACAGAAAACTGAGAACTCCCGGAATCCCACTCTGGTTTCATGAGGGATTGTCGGAGTATACAAGTACACCATGGACGATCCGGGAAGAGATGATCCTCTCTGATGTCTATCTGGATGGAAGTCTACCCGACATCGCAAATCTCTGGAGAACGAATGGAAGTTACCTTGTATACTGCGCCGGTCATTCCCTGCTCCTTTTCATGACTGAGACATTCGGTCGGAGTATTGTAAGCGATATACTCGAAACAATCTGGGATAGCGATGATTTTGATGATGCTTTACGAACGGTAACCGGACTTGATATGAGAACTATGACCTTTGCCTGGAGAGATTGGCTGGGGAGGAAGTTTTCATATCTCAATTCACGTGAAGAAGCGGAGCTCCGCTATTCGAGAATTACTCGTCACAGAGAATCATTTCTCGCTCCGTCCATTACCGGCAGCAAAACGGATACGGTGTATGCACTTTCCTATGGAGACGGGTATACGTCCATCTATGCAATTGATCCGGGGCCCGGCCCTCGGCGGGTGAGGAAACTCGTTAAAGCCGGCGGGTCGGAAGGTCTGGAATCACTCCATCTTTTTCGATCACGAATTGGAACAGGGCCGGATAATACCATTGCCTTCGTGGCGAAAGCAGGTGAACGGGATGCCCTGTACATAATGGATGGAAGAACCGGAGAGTTTAAACATTCCTGGACATTTGACTCGCTCATTGGATTAAGCAGTCCGGCATTATCAGCAGACGGGCGATACATTGCGATGAGTGCGGTGGATTCCATGGGTATTGCTGATTTGTATATGATAGAGACATCTTCAGGGGAACTCCACCGGCTGACTGAGGATGTATATTTTGATGCGTCGCCCTGTTTTAGTCCTTCGAGCAACCAGCTCGTATTCAGTTCGGACAGATCTCAATACGGTTTGGACGGGTTTAGAAATTTATTTGTTCTCGATATCCCCTCAAAGGAGATTTCGCAACTTACTTTCGGACGATACGTTGACAGTTATCCAGCATGGCGACCTGGATCGGAAGATATTGCCTTCGTGAGCGACCGCGGTGATGGTGTCGAGATCTGGGTTACTGACGGAGCTCGTATCGGTACGGTCATCGCTGTGAAAGGTGGTGCTACGGATCCGGCCTGGAACAGAGATGGTTCCCGGCTCTATTTCTCGGTGTATCGTCATCGGCGATATGCAATTTTCTCAACGCCATATACAGGTAACGATACATCAACACGCCTGGTCAATAGGGAAGGGGAGGGGGGATTCTGGACTGAACCGGTTCCGAGATTCGAGCATAGCCCCCGATCTTACAGTCCGCGTTACAGTCTTGATCTATCGCGTAGCGTGGTTGCATATGATCCGGTGGCCAGTGTCGGGGGAGGAGCGGAGATTCTTCTCACTGACATTTTAGGAGATCATCGTCTCTACTTCCATCTCAGCAATAGCGCCGAAACGATCGATGATTTCATCGGCAGCTTCAATCTCGCCGCCACGTACGTGAATCTCAGGCATCGATTGAATTACGGGATCGGAGTATTCAGATTACCGGTCGCCAGTGAGATGCTGTATAACGGGTATCAGGCAGCGGAACGACATAATGGAACGGCGCTGAGTGTTTCGTATCCACTGAGCAGGTTTCATCGGTTGGAGGGCGGGACAAGTGTTCGTTGGGTCGAAGAGCTTGATACCGAAACAAACTGGGTGGAACTGGGAGGAAACATCGGATATGTTAGAGATACGGCACTGTGGGGTTCCGAGGGACCATGGGATGGATCTCGTATCAGTGCACAATTGTCCATGGGAACCGGTGGGAGTACACGAAGTTCCTTCAGAAGAGAACTGTTTCTTGATCTGAGGAAGTACATACGTTTAACACTTCGTTCAACATTTGCACTCAGGGGTCAGTACTGGATCAGCGATGGGGATAGACCGAAAAGGTTCGGCTTGGGTGGCTCGCTCAGTCTAAGAGGATGGACTCGGAATCGAATGGTTGGCAGACACAGACTTCTCTTCAATTCAGAACTTCGTTTTCCACTTCTGGATGCCATTGTTTTTTATACTACAGTCGGTGATATAGGATTCGGTCCCTTACGTGGAGCACTGTTTGCGGATGTTGGCAGGGCCTGGAACGATTCATTTCCTGGGTTTGTCGGAAGTGTTGGTGGGGGATTACGTCTCACGATCGGCGGTCTACTCGTCCTAAGGCTTGATATGGCGGCTCCATTTGATTTTGAATCATTTAAAGGCCGTCCCAATACCCAGTTCTATTTTGGCTGGAGTTATTGATATCTCCTGTTTTTCGTTTCCTGTAGTGTATCGGGCCATAGACCGTGATTCATAAATCCGTAGAAACAATCAAAGGAGTTGGTACTCGTAGCAGGGAGCTCCTCGAACAGCTCGGTATCGAAACCATCGATGATCTGTTATTTCATATCCCCGTACGATATGTTGATCGGACGAACATTCTGAAGGTTGCCGATGTCCGTCCCGGGATCGAGGGCTTTTTCAAAGGCAGATTATCCGGCCATATCTCACATATCGGAAGAGGTCGTCGAAAAATGCGTCGGGCGGTGTTCACTGATGAATCCGGATCTATTCCCTGTATCTGGTTCGGTAAATATATTGGTTGGCAATGGCGGGAAGACGAGGATGTCCTGTTGTTCGGTCGCGTGGGAAAACGAGCGAATCCCGTACTCATGCATCCTGAAATCGAACCCGCAGACGATTCAACTCTTCCGTTTGTACCCGTGTATCGACTCACAGCCGGAATAACGCAAAAGAGGCTTCGCTCATGGATTGCGACTGCGCTCGACAGTTTACCGACTACTGTTTCCGGGATCATACCGGAAGATATCGCTCGAAGATCTGGATGGTCGCCTCTGAAGGATGCATTGGTTAACGTTCACCGACCCACATCCATCGCGAATGCGTACAAATCCGCCGATCGTTTGCGGATTGAAAGGATAGTTCCCTTTCAACTGTCGATCCTGAAACGACGTGACGCTCTTCAAAGGTCGTCGTCATTTGCAATGACGAACACCTCGAAATCATTGATCGGATATCTCCGGCAACTCCCCTTTACGCTGACTCGGTCACAATCGGCGGCACTCGAACAAATCAGAGTCGATATGTCGCGATCCTTTCCCATGCATCGGCTTCTTCAAGGTGATGTGGGCTCGGGAAAAACGGCAGTAGCAACCGCAGCCGTGCTGGTTGCTTTGGATCATGGATATCAGGCGGCACTCATGGTTCCTACCGAAGTTCTTGCTGAGCAGCACTACCGTGTCATATCCGGACAGATCGAATCGTTCGGATACACCACCGTTCTGCTGACCGGATCCGCGTCACGCGCTGATAGACAGGAACTCACTGAGCTGGTGGATAACCATGAACCCATACTGGTAATCGGTACGCAAGCTCTGATACAAAATGCGCTCACATTCTCGAAACTTGGACTCGTAATAATCGATGAACAACATCGATTCGGCGCGTTGCAACGCGCAACCCTCGTTGGGAAAGGGGAGTCACCGCATGTTCTCGTAATGACGGCGACTCCCATACCCCGCAGTCTGGCGATGACGGTATACGGTCATCTTGATCTATCAATCATTCCGGAACTCCCACCGGGTCGTGTGCCTGTTGAAACCATATGGTTCAGGGACACTGAACGGGATGCGGCGTATGATCGTTTACGTTCGATGATTACCAAAGGTCACCAGGCCTATGTCGTGGCGCCCCTCGTTGAGGAATCCGAACATCTGGATGTTTCCAGCGCCACGGAATTGTTTTTCGAATTGTCGAACAGCGTATTGAGCGATATGACGATTGAACTTCTTCATGGCCGTATGAGTGGGGTGGAAAAGGATCGGAGTCTCACTTCATTCTCCAACGGAATATGTCGTGTTCTTGTGTGCACGACAGTGATAGAGGTGGGTGTTGATGTTCCCGGTGCGGGTGTGATGCTCATCGATGGTGCGGAAAGGTTCGGCTTATCACAACTGCATCAGCTCCGTGGACGAATTGGTCGCGGAGGACAGAAAGCGCTATGCATCGTCGTTTCGGGATCCGAAATATCAGACGAAGCGGAACGGCGACTTGCCGCATTTGTTTCCACAACGGATGGCTTTGAACTTGCTGACAAGGATATGGATATCCGTGGACCCGGCGAGCTATTGGGGAGTAGGCAGCATGGGCGGTTACCGGATATCCTGTTTACCAAACCTCGACTCGTTACTGCGGCCAGACAATGTGCTGAAAGCATTATAGATATGTACGGGATTGATCCATTGCCTGATACATACATCCGTCGCGATATCGCAGGCGATCTTCTGGGATCTGGTTGATCTCTCCCTCGCGCCGCTTTGCCGGCAAACCCGGGGTTGCGAACAGAATGGGAGCCTGAATATGAAAAAGCCCCGCACTGGATTGCGGGGCTTACTGGAAGAATGGCCGCTTTTACAACCGGTGTACAGGAGTAGAAATAACCCCGTTCACCAGTCTTAAAAAACGGTAACCGGTACTCGGAGTGGTTTTGCTCCTTTTGATGCGAACCAGCCGGCGCCTTCTTCAATCATATCCCAGATGAGAATATATTCACCCGGTGATTCCGGGGCTGAAACCTTCGGACGAGCGGCTATAAATTCGTTTGGCTTGATATCCTCTTTACGTATAAGCATTCGCCCTTCGGCTCCCTTTAGACGTGCACCTTCACTATCCGTCCAATAGTGACCAATTTTAACTGAACCCTCTTTTTCCCATGTTCGATTTGATGTATTACGGATCTTAATGCGTATCCGGTCCTCTGATCCAGCTTGCATACGTTTTGGTGTGTCCTGTTTCATGATGTTATATGCATAGCGCGCGCTTTCAATCGGAGACGGTTTTGTGGTCTTTTCTTTCACTTTTTTCGCCGCCGGTTTTCGCTCAACGGGTATACGGGGCTCATTGTTGCACCCAATTACCAATAACAGTGCCGAGATTCCCAGAAAAATAGCGGTCCGTCGCACGAGATTAACTCCTTTCACATTCGATATAACCGGTAAGGATCGTTTCATCCCTCGATAGGCTGGTTTTGATTTACGAAGCAATGTAGACATGGATACTCTTATTCGCAAGATGCCATACCGCATCATTTCTGAGGATCTTAAAAACGTGTATTTACCTCGAGCATGACCTTTTGTATTACCGGATGAAGATCCATTATTCCCTGCCATCCTTTATTCGCCCGGGGGTTTGCCGGGCTGGGGTGAGTTACCATTGATACGTCGAGCGTGTCGTTCAGCAGGTTATCAACAAGCCGACGATATACAAACGTGCCGAAACCGATCACATAGCGGGCATCGAGTATTTTCACGGTTTCAAGTATCGCACGATCACATACTGTAAAGAGGTGGTCTCGATCGTGTTTCCGCAACTTGTCGGGCGTTATGTTCCGGCCCGCTTCGTCGAAAAACGCGAGTGGACAGTAGTTTGCGATAAAGCACCGTCTGAAAAAGGATTCCGGATCCCCGAATCGGGATTTCGCCCATCCCCATACACGCGTTCCACTGACTTCCGATCTATGACACTTGAAGCCCATGACCGGTCGTTTGGGATGAAGGTGCGAAGGTTGTCTGATTTCGGCTGAAATCCCGAGCCAGTCTCTTACACTGGGAACATCCCCGAAGGGTACACCTGTCTGTACCATACCCCAGGGCCCGGGATTCATACCAACGAATACCACTGTTTTGGCTTCCTCCCCATACCTGAGGACGTATTTCCTGTAGCCTTCGAAAGCGTATTCAAAGGGGTTGTATACATACCGAACAGGATTCGAGAAGCGGTGGGTATTCAACTGCGAGCTGAGCTGTTGGGCGATGTCTAATAAACTCATGACTGCGCGTACATTTCTTCGCTTGTGCTCGATCGGTTCTTATCTATGCCGCTTACACTGGTTGCCAATCCAGCGGTGAGCGCGATGACTACCCAAAATGCCTTAATATATTCCTGACTGTTGAATGTATTCTGAACCACGAGGCCCATGAATGAGGCGTTGAGTCCGATGATCAATCCCTTATTGAATCCCGTCAATTTCATTGATAATAATCTCATAAGCTGAACCGACACACTGAAGATAAGGCATATGAATGCCAGTAATCCCAATGCCCCCGTTTCCGCGAGCAACTGAAGATACGTACTATGCACCTCCATTCCCTTTTCACTTCCACGAATGTAATTCTTCGGGAAACGAGCCTCGGGCATTTTATATTCGAGGAACCGTTCATTGAAACTGCCGAGTCCGACCCCGAAAATCGGATGATCCGTAAACATACGCCAGGCCGAGTTATACGCTCCGATGCGAGCGCGCATGGAATCATCCATCTCAGGAGTTATTCGTTTCGAGAATCCGGAAACATGTTCTTGAGGGAGCAGTAACAGCAGGAATACCGCCACAATTCCAAGGACCACGGTGGCTTTGAGAAACTTCGGATAGAGGATCATTAAGGTCGCTGCCGAAGCAATGAAACCTACCCACCCCGATCTGCTGAAGGAGACCAGGAGACCGATAAATGCCGCGGAAGAGGTTCAAAGATAAAGAAGTCGGTAACCTCTGGATTCAGACATGAGTGCGAGACCTATGGAAAGACAGAGGAACACGAGAAGATACGTGGCGAATACGTTCGGATGATCAAAAACACTGCTTGCCTGGACCATACCCTTCCACACCACAAAGTCGCCCGTCTCCGAGTGAAGTCCGAGTCCGACTATCGTTTGGTGAGAAACAAACTGGTATACGCCGAGGGCAACGTATGCCAATGAGGGGAACAGGAAAAAATGCAATGCGCGGCGAATGGAAGCCGATGTGCTCAGGATATCCTTGGCTATGATGATGAGAAGGACATATCCCGCCAACCGAGCGGTGTTCATAAGTCCTGTCATGATCGATCTGCTCGCAAGACTCGACGCAACGCAGACGGCAATGAAAACTACACCCCAGAAATCGATATCTGAGTCCGTACTGAGAGTATACCACCTCAGATTCAGGAACCATGAAACAACAAGTATGACAAATGCCGCTTTCGTTATGCTGAAACCCAGAATCTGCTCTGAAGCCGTTGAAAGCGGAACGGTTATAAGATATGCGCAGAAAGCATCGAGTGGATGCCTGACGAGTCGCCAGGCGACCAATAATCCCGGTATGACGAGAATCACCTTTAAACCATATACTGGAGCAAAGATTCCTCCCAGCAAAGACAAGACGGCAAGGGAAAAAATCGAAAGGACAAGAATTGGAATGCGATGGGTATTATGGTTCATGGAAATGTTCGGGGAATCGAGAAGTCCGGATAGTGTTTTCCGCTACGGTGGTAAACATCGTGATGATTGGTTTTCGGAATGTATGAGCGCGTGAAGCCGTGACATGTGGACGGCATATGCCTTCCCGAGATCTCCCGGTCCTATTCACGTATGACCGTAATCACATATTCTCTGCCAACAACGAATAGGGCTGCTACGGTCGCTCCGAATATGAGGCCGAGGATAACGTTAACCTTACGCTGGGGACCGAGTTTTTTATCCGGCACCATTGCGGGATCGACGAGTGTCATCGTACCGAGTTTCGCTGCTACTTCTATGCGCGATTGATCGTATTTTTCCGTAAGCATGGATTTGAGGTTCGAAGAGATCTTGCTCTCTTCCTCCATCGCTTCCACCGTTCGCATACCGGCATAGAGTTGACTTTCAACATCTTTGAGTTCAGATCGTAACCCGATTAACACCGTTTCGAGATGTCGAATCTTAGCCGCATACCCTTCCCGGGCAATGCGTGCGTCGGCGTACTCGCGTTCAAGTGAAGCACGAAGTGGATTTGCTTGTATATGTTGTTCTACGGTTTGTTGAGCCACATGGCCGCCCAATTCATCCACCAGGGTTTCCAGCCTGATGTGTACCGGACTGAGGTATGCCGCTGCCATGCTCTCCTGTTCGTCGATTTCATTCAAAGCCAGCTCAAGGTTTTGAAGACCATTAGTCAGTTCAGCCAATCGATCCGACCATTCCTGCGGCGTCAGTCGTCTCCTACCCGGGGGATTTTCGAGATCGAGAGCTACACTCTGAAGTCGTTTGATCCGGGAATCGATTTCCCGTATGAGACTATTCTGCGAAGCGTTCACTGTTTGCTGAGCAAGCGCGTCCAGATCTATGTCATGAAGGAGTTTCCCGGCACGACGAACGGTATCCGTGGCTTCTTCGGAGCCGTCATCGCGAAGATATGTTGTGAGTTCCCGTTTCGATGCGATCGTTTCTTCGGGAAGCTCGGGAAGGATTACCTGGAATTCTCCGATTCGCGCTTCGGTTCGCGCAAAATCACCTTTACTCGCTTCGAGATCTATCTGAAAAAGCTTGATCTGTTCCATGATATTCTGCAGTCTGAGCTGCAGTTGGTCCACTTTTCCGTATTCTCTCGCAAAAAGAAGTGAATCCTGGATACTATCGAAATCTGATCCGGCCCGATCGAGTTGCTCACGGACGAACTGCTGGGAGGAAATAATCTCACGTGTCTTGATTGAATCGTACAGTTCAACGAATCGCTCGGCAATTGTATTCACGATTCGCTTTGATTTCACCGGATTCCAGTAGGTGAACGCGAGCTCGATGAGTTTTGTATCTTTTACGGGAACAATGGAAAGATGACCGAGAAGGGAACGACCGCTCATACCGTCCGGAGGAAAATCAAGACCGAGATCTCTAACTACGTCGGCAAGGAGGGTCTGATTGTTGAGCATTGAGGAATACGTATCAACGGTGTAGATCGTATTCGTAACATTGGTGTAGCCGCCTGCTTTGCTTTCCACCGTTGGTTCCAGAACGAGCAGACGGGCCTTAGCCTGAAAGCGATCTTCCATGGTGAGACTGTAGAAACCGGAGATGATTCCGGTGAGGAGAGCAGCCCCGACAATCCACCATTTGTTTGCATAGAGTAATGTCAGATACGTCGTGGGTCGTGTTGCCATTGAAGAACGGACCTCCGTCATGTATGATATGGTTCCTGGTTTTGGAGTTAAATGCAGGGAAGTTGTCCCGTGCAGGTAAATCGTCAACTGAATAACCCCCGGTGTCCTTGAATGTTTTTCACTTATGATTTCAATCGGCTATTGAAAATCTCCCATTGGTTTGAGTTTTCACCATGGAGATTCATACAAAGAATCCTGATCGTACTTTCCATCATTCTTGCCGCGAAGACGTATGGCATGGAGATGCCGTTCCGCCAATATCTTGGATCCCATGGGCTCGCTTCGAGGGAAGTTATTTCCCTATGTAACGATATGCATCGGGGATTATGGATCGGTACATCATCCGGGCTCAATCTCATGAACGCGGACGGTATAGTCGGATTCTCCAGCCCGGACGGGCTTCCCAGCAGCACAATCGGTTCACTTTGTGTCGATACCACCGGAAACCTGTGGATCGGTACGGATGGCGGTATTGTCATTCGTGATACCACGGGTTTCCATGTCATTGGAGACAGCCTATCTCTTGCCGGTCTTGATTTCAGACGTTTGGTGCCGCTTACGAATGGGGATGTTGTTGCGTGTACGCGCACCAGGATTTTCCGATGTAATGAACGAGGTGTTGATGAGCTCATCGTTCAACCACCCCTGGATTTGAACGATGAGCTCATCGCCGCCGCGGCTCATACTGACTCGTGCCTACTCATTGGAACTGAGCATATCGGTTTGTCCCTCATTGACCTCTATTCCGGGATTCGTACGACGGTCGAGCCGCTTGGAGAACGGAATCCGGAAGTGTTTGCCATATATCCGGATTCGATCCTCGGCATACTCGTTATCACTGGCGGAAGACTTGCGGTGTATGATACGGACACGAATTCACTGTCACCAGTTCCGTTCGCGGAAACAGTTGGAGAACGTCTTATCGATTGTGTCGTGACAGAGGACGGTACAATCTGGTCGATCAGCTATGCCCATTTATGGCGTATTTCTCCGGAAAGTGTGATTTCATATAATGTACCGGCGCATCCGTTTACCATGACTGCCGTGCATGTCGATCACGAAGGATCGATATGGATAGCAACGAGTGGGGATGGTCTACTCCAGTATTACAATACACATATCGAAAATCTGTCGCATGAAACTCTCATATCGCCGCTGTCGTTCTATTTCGAGACGAATGACAGTATTTATGTAACAACAGACAGAAACGTGCTGCTCCATGATCGGGCAAAGGGAACGACCCTTGAAATCGTACCCGCGGATACCTCTCTTTTTACCGGTGAGATTTGGGACATGGCCCGAATGGACGATAAACTGATCATCGTGGGGCAGCAGGGACTATTTGAAATAAATGATACCAATATGATCGTTGAACCGGAAGAATTGAATCGATTTACCGATCGATTCATTGTGTGTATCGAAAAAATCGGCAATGATCTTCTTCTCGGAACCGCTTCCGGCGTTATCAGGTATAGCGGTGACAGATGGTCACAGATGCCCGGAATACCGGAGACTGTCATCTACTATCTGGCTGTGCTCAATGGTCAATCGATATATGCCTGCACATCCGGACTTGGCATCTGGATTTTCGATGACGATACATTTATTCGACATCCTGTATCCGAAATGCTCCCGAGCATGGGTATCAACTGCCTCGTCGCGGATTCAACCGGTGACGGAATCTGGATCGGTTCGGAGGATGGTCTTCACTATTATGACTCCGGAGGAACGTTACGTTCCTGGAATGAAGGTGACGGTCTCTGCAATACAATGGTTACCGGGCTTGCATTCGATGGACAGAACCGACTGTGGATAGGAACTGACAAGGGTGTTCAGCTCTTTTTCCCCAACGGGGAGACGTTCGGCCCGGTGTATGACAGCAGGGTAGGTCTTATAGGTGATGAAATCACTACCGGGCGTGCCTTGACGCTAGACGGGGATGGAGGATTGTGGTGCGGCTATTTCGGCGGAGTATCATACATCGATGTCTCCTCCATTCAGGGATTCGAGCCCGGTCCTGCGATTGATATGCTTCGTATTACGTATGGCGATCGATCGATAAGGACCGGAGTTCATCTTCCCTATGGCAACGCCGCGCTACGAATAGGATTCCGTGAACGATCCTTGAAGTGGCCGCAACAGACCGTGTTTCGATATCGGCTCTCCGGAGTTGATGATGAATGGGTCATAACCCGACGAAATGAAGAAATCCGGTATCGGTTTCTTCCGAGCGGAAGTCATACCTTTGAGATATCAGCGCGCCATCAACTCTCCGAATGGGGTCCGTTTGAGAGGTTTTCCATATCGGTCGAGAAGCCATTTTGGGAGACGATACCGTTTATTACCGGCGTTTCACTATTCATTATACTCACGATATGGGGAGTAGTAGCCCTTCGTACATACAGATTGAAATTACGGCAGGCTGAATTGGAGGAACTCGTTGCGATCCGTACGGGACAACTCGAGGATGCTCTTGATACGGTTCGGGAATTATCCCTCACCGATGAATTAACCGGTCTCCCCAACCGTCGTGCTCTAAAGGAACAACTCTCCGGTGTCCTTGAACGGGCTCGACGTGCTCAATCCCCGATTTCACTTCTGGTCATCGATATTGACAGATTTAAATCATTAAACGATAACTGGGGGCATGCATCCGGGGATTCCGCGCTGATTCATATGGCAGATGCAATGCGACGACAAAGCAGGAAGTCGGACATTGTCTGTCGATGGGGCGGGGATGAGTTCATCTATGTTCTTCACGGCGCCGGTCGAGATGAGGCGCATGCATTCGCAGAGAAACTTCGAGAAAGGATCGAGATTTCCGTTTTCAGGGATACCGAGGGGAATGAATTCACGTTTACAGTCAGTATCGGTGTCGTCTGTATGCAGCCTGAAGAAACGAATGAGTGGGAGGATCTTATCTCGAGGGCGGATATGGCCATGTATGAGGCGAAAGAACGGGGAAAGAACCGAGTAGTGATGGATACAGTATGAAAACAGTACGATTACGGATGGTATCCTGCGTTTTGGCAACGGGGAGATTCCTGTGGCGAATACTGAAGATCGTCGGGGAGTTTCTCGCGAAGTTATACCGAGACTTTGATGAGACGAGATGTACAACCCGTGCCGCCGCATTGAGCTATACCACGATCCTTGCAGTTGTACCGCTTCTGGCGGTTTCGATTGCCGTGTCGAAAAACTTCCTTCGCGATGCCAGTGAAGAAGAGATTCCGCGCGCACTCGATCGATTGATAACAACGGTAATTCCAATGATCGATTGGGTTCCTGAAGAAGCGCTTATTGACAGTCTGAACGACATCACATCAGTTCCCGATGCCGCGCCCGTGAAAAGTCGCGCAGCGCGGGATAAGATTATCACGGGTATAACGGATTTCATTGAACACATAAATTTCCGTGCTCTTGGCGCCGTTGGTATGCTCGCTCTGCTTTTTGTGGGTGTGCGACTCATAGAGACCATTGAAAACACGATGAACGATATCTGGGGAGTGGGAAGGGGGAGGGGTCGTCTTCAACGACTCGTCTATTACTGGACGGCAATTACGCTGGGTCCCCTCGTTCTTCTCTTCAGCATCAGCGCCTCAACCACGTGGAGCATGGATAAACTAGACGGTCTTCCGATTCTGAAAGTCATACCGCAGGCAACGAGTAATCTATTAGTCTTATCACTTCTCTTCGGTCTCCTGTACTACCTGCTCCCGAATACTCATGTGAAGTTCCATGCGGCGTTGGCCGGTGGAATGGTTGGCGGGGCATTGTGGCGTCTTAACAGCATGCTATCAGCTCTCTACTTCCGTCGTGTCGTCACATACAGCGCCATATACGGATCGATCGGACTCATTCCGGTCATACTCGTTGGTATTTATTTCGCCTGGCTCATTTTTCTCCTCGGTGCACAGGTATCGTATACCGTCCAGCATATCAGGGAATATCGTCAGGAAAAGGTCTTGCGTCGTGTTAATCAGGCAGCCATGGAGTTTATTTCAATTCATCTGATGTTGTTGATCAGTCGCAGGTTCATCAATGGCGATCATCCACCCGGTACTGAGCTACTTGCAAAGGAGATGTCAATACCGGAACGTGTTGCCCGGGAAATCGTAGATCGTCTAGTTTTGGGTAGCATTATCGTACCCGTTTCGATGGAAAAAGGAAGTCAGGCATATCAACCTGCCCGGGATCCCAACAGGCTCAGGATATTGGATATCATTTCTGTCATGAGAACCGCCGGGGCTGATTGGCTTGATACCGTATCCACTGAGGAACATGCCTATCTGAAAACACTTATGGAGCGTATTCAGAACGGAGCATTACAAGCGGGAGGGAATACCACGATCGTGGAGACTCTTTCAGCACTCTCCGGTTCCAAAGACGAGTAACAGGTATGACATCTCCTGAATCGGCTTTGGCCGATGTTACATTAATAATCCCGACCAAAAACGAAGCGACAAGTATTGGTGATGTGTTGGAATCCGCGATGTCCCGAGCATCTGAAACGATCGTTGTTGATGGTCATTCAACTGACAGAACCATTGAGATAGCGCGAGCCGCGGGTGCACGAGTCATATTGGATTCAGGCCGTGGCAAAGGTAACGGTCTCCGTGCGGCCATTGGCGAGGCATCACATGATATCATAGTGTTTATGGATGCGGACGGATCGCATGATCCCAACGATATACCTCGTTTAGTTACTCATTTGAAGGAATATGACCTCGATCTTGTCATAGGTTCACGGATCAAGGGGGGAAGCGATGAATGGTCGGGGAGCTTCGGGAGGTTTGTTCGCATGATGGGATCACATGCCGTCCTCATAGCCATAAACTATAGATGGGGGATACGACTTACCGACTGTCAGAACGGATTTCGGGCGATACGAACTGCCGTCGCCCGCTCTATCGGGTTGCGGGAAAACGGATTCGCTATCGAGCAGGAGATGGTCATGAGAACCGCCATACACGGATTTCGTATTGGTGAAATCGGGTGTCATGAATTCGAAAGAAAAAGCGGTAGTTCGAAGCTCAACCTGTTATCCGTCTGGCCCGATATCCTGCGCACATTCCTTGTATTGAGTCTCACCAAGAATCGCACTACATCTACCAATGCAACAGTAGGAACAGGGTGATTACACACTTTTTTCAACCATCCGATAAGAGGTATAATCTGGCTGTTGAAAAGTTAGAACGGTGGTTCACCGAGACCATATTCCGGGCAAAATAATGAGGCAGCGACCGCAGTCTCATCGCTTGATGTGTTTTTGACTCAACCTCGGATATCTCGCCATATCCGTTGAGAAGCCGACGAAAGTTTCTATGGCTTGGTGATTGTGATATCCTTTCAAGAATGTGATATACTGCGGGAATCAATACAATGACTGACTGCAATAGAATCGAAAGAACGAATGAAATACCCATAGAGATTACTATCACGCCATCACAATCATTTCATTCTGTGGGCGATTTTCTTGATCTTGACGGTCTCTGTGGTGGTAAAGCCGCGTGTGGAAAGTGTCGGGTCAAGGTTATCAAGCCGTCCGATCCGGCTGTGAGCATCGACGATCGTCGCCATTTACGGGAGGAGGAGATTCGCGAAGGTATTCGTTTGGCCTGTCGTCTCGTTCCGGGTCGATATACTGTTATCAAAGTCCCGGATCAGATCTCCCCTTTTCTCCTCGATACAGAAAAACTTATTGACAGGAGATTCAGGCCGGGGCGCTCCGGTCCCGGATTAGCAATAGACATCGGTACAACTACGGTCATGGGAGCGATTTTTGACGAGGATGGGTTTCCGGGGATTACAGCTGTAACCGACAACCTCCAGACGCGCTATGGATTGGATATCATTGATCGGTTGGCGGCGGTCCATGTACATGGATTAAAGGAGGAATTGAAAACAGCGATTCATCGCTCCATAAAATCCGTAATCAATAAACTCGAATCCGTATCACCGAATGCCGGATTTGACTGGACTGTAGCCGTGGGTAACTCGGCCATGTATCATCTTGCTCTGGGACTGGATGTTTCCTCATTGGCGGAGTATCCCTTCATACCCGCGGATAACAGCGGATCGTCGGTAATTGAAGTAACGACAGAAAGAAACCGCTACACACTCGACTTCATTGCTCCACTAGGCGGTTTTGTTGGCTCTGACGCCATTGCTGCATACTGCACAGCCAGACGATTTTCTCCATATTCAACCTGGCTTGTCGTGGATTTAGGCTCGAACTGCGAGGTTATTCTCCACCATCAATCGGGAATCCTCTATACGTCTGCGGCTGCTGGTCCTGCATTCGAGGGATTTAATCTGAGTTGTGGAATGAAAGCCGGCAATGGAGCGATTTGTCATGTGGATTCGTCGAGATCTGGATTCCATTGTACCGTGGGCGGGAATACCGATCCCGTGGGTATATGCGGTACCGGCTACATCGACTTTATAAGCGAAATCGTGGAAATGGCTGTGGTGGATAGAACCGGATTGATTCGCGCTGAGCGGACCGGTGAGATGCGGAGACTCTATCCGACCGATAGCAGTGATGTGTATGTAACCCAACGGGATATTCGAGAGATACAAAAAGCAAAAAGCGCGGTGGCGTTGGGTATTCGAGCGGTTTTGGAATACGCGGGATTGGATCTTTCTCAACTGGAAGCACTGTATATCGCCGGTTCGTTCGGAAGGGATCTTCGGATCGAAAATGCTCAGAAGATCGGTTTGATCCCAACACTGAATCCCGATCGATGCTTTGCCGCAGGAAATCTGGCCCTCCTCGGCGCAGGATTTGCTGACGACGCCGAGTCCGTGAGTGATGTCCGGGCCACGGCCCGTAGAATAAGTGATCTAACTGATTTCTATAAGGATAGTCAGTATATAGAATCATTTCGATTTGAACCATGGTCGATATAGTACCCGCGAATACCTCGAATCAGGATGTATCAATATAAACGATGGTCGCACCCCAATGCCCTCCAGTGGTATCGGCGATATGATATTCGTTTACCCATGGGATGACGTCGAGTTCTGCATGTACGATTCTTCTGAGAATCCCCTTTCCCTTTCCGTGTATTATTCTCACTGGCGAGATCCCTTTATGTTTGCATGCAATGAGGTATTCGGTGATTAACGAGCGAACTTCCCGTGGTTGAAATGTATGGAGATCAAGTTCATCGGTAATAGGAGTTCGAATCACATTCGAATCAGATGAATTGTTATCTGACATAAAATCTTCTCCTCTATCTGGAGTTGCCTGCTTTTGAAGATATAAAGATAGGGTATATCTGCAGCATTGAGAAATATGGTGATATTTCGTCCATTCCGGTCTCCTTGTCTCAGCAGAGGAATTTCGGTATGTTCGATCTGATATCAGATTGTTTTACGAGTTCAGCATATCTCGTGGAGGGTCGGACGAAGTGGGATACGATACAAATCGGATCGGGATTTTCGGCGGTACATTTGATCCGCCACATATCGCTCATCTCATCATTGCGGTTGAAGCCGTGGAGCGACTTGCACTGAATAAAGTGCTATTTATTCCCGCATTTGTACCGCCGCATAAGTCTGGGCATGTTCTTTCTTCGTTTCATGACAGGCTTGATATGGTTCGGGCGGCGATAGGTGATAATAGTGCATTCGAGGTTTCGGCAATAGAAGAAAATCTCGCGTCCCCATCCTATACCGTACAGACACTATCTCATCTGCGGAAACATTTCACGCAGGATTCAGAATTGTATCTCATCATCGGTTCCGACTCCCTCAGAGAATTGGACTCATGGTATGAACCACAGCGTATTGTTTCCTACGCGAGACTCGCGATATACCCCCGACCGGGCTTTGATTCGAAGCCACCATCATGGATCAAAGCGGATAACATCATTGTTCTGGAATCGCCCGAGCTTCCTATCTCCTCAACCGACCTACGACGGCGCCGGCGCGAAGGACGATCGATCAGATACTATGTACCGGAACCTGTTTATACAATTATACTCCGAAAGAGTTTATACAATGTCCTGAGAATCGATGGTCCCCCATCTTCTCAATACGAAGGGATCAATGGTGAAAGCCCTCTACATTCTTGATGCGACAGCAATGGCCTATCGTGCGTTTCATGCCTTGCGTAGACAAGCCCTGGAGACGAGCGACGGGAGAGCTACAGGCGGAATCTATGGGTTCATTCAGATGTTGGACGTTATTCGAAAAAGAGCTGAGCGTGATCCCGTAATAGCTACATTTGACGATTCCGCACCGACATTTCGTCATAAGAAATACGAGGAATACAAGGCCACACGTGAAAAAATGCCCGATGATTTAAGAAAACAACTACCCATTATGAAGAAAATACTCGAAGCCAATGGAATACCGGTACTCGTATATCCGGGCTATGAAGCGGATGATGTGATGGCTACGGTGGCTCTATGGGCGAAAGAAAGGGGATACTCCTGTCTTCTTGTTACTTCGGATAAGGATATGTGTCAGCTCGTTGACGATACGATTTCCATCCTTCCACCTCCGCGTGGTGGTTCTGTCGAGCTATTGGGACCGAAAGAAGTTGAGAAGAAATACGGTGTTCCACCACATCTCATAACGGATTTCCTCGCCCTTACAGGTGATTCCAGCGATAATATTCCCGGTATCCCCGGTGTTGGTCCCAAACGTGCCGCCGAGTTACTGGAACGTTTTGGTGATCTCTCGGGCGTGATACAGAACGTGGAACACATTCCGTGGAGATCTATTCGAGAGGCCATGGAACAATATATTGATAATGCTCGACTTTCCCATGAACTGGTTGAGTTGAAACGTGATGTGCCCGTGACATTGGATGAGTCATATTTACGACCCGTAGAACGCGATACGGAAGCGTTGGTGGAGATATATACTGAATTGGAGTTTGCAACCCTCGCATCCAGCATTGCCGCAGTTACTGAAAACGCTGATGAGCGCACTTATTCGCTCATCAAACGTACTGATGAACTTAAAGAGCTGGTGGAGGAAATACGAGTGAACGGGGAATTCGCATTTGATATCGAATCGACATCATTGGATCCCCTTGATGCGGAACCCGTTGGTATTTCGTTCGCGTGGAGAGAACGTTTCGCATACTACGTCCCCCTGGGCGAGGACGGTATTCCATCCGAATCGGCGTGGGATATCATTCGTCCGATCCTTGAGGATCCCACACTTGGAAAAGGCGGGCAGAATATCAAATATGATGTCCGGGTTTTAAAGCGTGTGGGTGTCGAGGTCTGTGGCGTAACATTCGATACAATGATCGGCTCCTATCTGGTGGATCCCAATCTTCGCCAGCGAAATATAGATTTTCTATCTCTACGGTATCTCGGTGTAAAGAAAATCCCCACCGAACAGCTTATCGGAAAGGGAAAGCATCAACTCACAATGGATCTCGTCCCCGTTGAAGAAGTATCTGAATATGCGTGTGAAGACGCTGATATAGCCTACAGACTTCATCGATACTTCGATTCGCGTCTACGGGAACTCGGCCTTGATACTCTATACAGAGACGTTGAAGTTCCTCTCATTCCTGTACTTTCGGCGATGGAACATCGTGGTATTCTGGTGGACCTTCCGTATCTCCGAAAACTTGCCTATGAGTTCGGAACAACGATTCAGAAATTAACACATGAGATAACCGATCTCGCGGGGGAGGAGTTCAATATAAATTCACCTGCCCAGTTGGGGCATATACTCTTTGAGAAGCTGCAGATTCATAAGGAACTCGGTATAAAGCGGCTGAAAAGAACTAAAACGGGATACTCCACGAATATTACGGTCCTTGAATCGATGGCCGAACACCCGCTCGTCGAGCGGATTATGGAATATCGTAATGTTTCGAAACTGAAAAACACGTATGTTGACTCACTTCCCCAACTGGTCCATTCGCGTACAGGGAGAATCCATACGAGTTTCAATCAGTCGGTGGCAGCGACCGGGCGCCTTTCCTCGAGCGATCCGAACCTGCAGAATATCCCGGTCCGGGGAGAACTTGGGAAGCGAGTGCGAAAAGCATTTATCGCGGCTTCAGGATATGTACTTCTCGTTGCTGATTATTCTCAGATAGAACTTCGTATTCTGGCTCATCTGGCTGATGACGAGGATCTTCGAGAAGCGTTTCGGAACGGCCTTGATATTCACACGGAAACAGCCGCAAAGATTTTTAATATCCAATCTAAGGATGTGGATTCCGATCTGAGAAACCGTGCTAAAGCAATTAATTTCGGCGTTTTATATGGTATGGGACCCAGACGATTGGCGAAGGAAACAGGTATCAGTACACAGGAAGCCGACGCATTCATATCTCGTTATTTTCAGCGGTTTCCGCGTATCAAGGCATTTATCGATGAGACGCTCCGTACGGCACGACAGGAAGGTGGCGTCCGAACGATTCTCGGGCGGTGGCGACCATTACCTGATCTGAACTCATCAGATCCCGGAAAACGTCAATCCGCGGAACGGATGGCTGTAAACACCCCCATTCAGGGCAGTGCTGCTGATCTTATCAAACTGGCTATGATTCGGATCTACCATCGACTCAATGAGTCCAGTGTTGATGCTCATATGCTCCTACAGGTTCATGATGAACTGGTTTTCGAGGTAAGAGAGGAAAATGTTGAGCACATTGCAGATATGGTTTCCGAAAGTATGAAATCAGCTATTTCCTTAACCGTACCCCTCGGCGTTGATGTTGGAACCGGAAAAAACTGGCTTGATGCAAAGTAATTCAGTTCTTATCGGTGTAATCGGACCCCCGGGAAGTGGGAAAAGCACACTTGCTGCTGCAATGAAAAACCATGGCGGGATTATCATTGATGCAGACCGTGAAGGTCATTATCTGCTTGAAATCGAAACTATTCGTGATCAACTCATCGATGAGTTCGGTTCTGATATGATGAAATCCGGTACTGTTGATAGAAAGATTCTTTCACGCATTGTTACGGAGGATCGCGCCAGCATGGATCGCTTCAACCGTATCATTCATCCGCCATTGCTTGAGCGAATAGCAGATAGAGTGTTCAGGGTCTATGAAACGTGTTCCGGAAGCATCCCGATTGTGGATGCCGCGTTGATTCCCGAGTGGGAGATCGTATCTTTTTTTGATTTGCTTATCTATGTAAACTGCCCGAAAAGTGTTCGAACACGTCGGCTTGAATTAGCGGGAAAGAATACTATTGCCATTGAACGTCTTGCTTCGTATCAGAATTCTGATCGTATTAAACGTGCCGCCTGTCATGTGGTAATTGATAATACCGGAACCAGAGAAGATCTGGAACGAAAGGGAGCGGCCTTGATCCGGTGTATGTACGATATGCGAAATCGGGAAGAAGGAGAGAAACCATGTCAAAAGAAACTATGGACAGTATCCGGAATGCACAGGAACGACTGAACGCACTCAGAGGTTTTCTTTGACATCAAGGACCTGAGATTTCGAGTAGCTGAACTGGAAAAGCAGAGTAACTCACCGGATTTCTGGTCGGAACCGGCAAAGGCGAAAACAGTTCTCAAGGAATTGACGAGGAAACGATCGGAATTGGAGCGGTTCGATACCATTGAACATGAAATGACGGATACCGCCGAATTGGCGGACCTGGCCGAGGCCGAAGGTGAAGACGACGTATTACGGGAGATAGATGGAAGCGTACAATTAATTCTGAAGCAAATACGAAACCTCGAGCTGAATCATATGCTGCGTGGTCCGGATGATTCACGAAATGCTATTCTGGCAATTCATCCCGGAGCGGGAGGTACCGAGTCGATGGATTGGGCTTCCATGCTTGCGAGAATGTATCAACGATGGGCGGAACAGCGAGGATTCGACTGGAAGATTCTGGATTATCTGCCGGGAGATGAAGCAGGAACAAAAAGTCTCACCGTACAGGTATCCGGGGATTTTGCATATGGGTATCTCAAGGCCGAACGCGGCGTTCACAGGCTGGTGAGAATATCACCGTACGATGCGAACAGCAGAAGACATACTTCATTCGCATCGGTCTTCGTTTTCCCGGAGGTGGATGCGGATATAACGATACATATTGAAGATAGTGATCTCCGGATAGATACCTACCGGGCATCGGGAGCAGGCGGTCAACATGTGAACAAAACAAGTTCCGCAGTTCGCATCACGCATATTCCGACAGGTATTGTTACCCAGTGTCAGAATGAGAGATCACAGCTGCGAAATAAGGAAAATGCAATGAAAATCCTCATGAGTCGACTCTACCAGAAGAAGTTGGAAGAGGAGGAGTCGAAGCGCTCGGAGTTACATGCGGCGAAGGGTGATATCGCATGGGGAAATCAGATCCGATCTTATGTTCTCCATCCGTACAGCCTTGTCAAGGATCACCGAACAGACGTTGAGGCTGGTAATGTGCAGGGCGTTCTTGACGGAGATCTGGACGATTTTATTGAAGCATTTCTACTTTCGCAGCAATCCCGCTGATCCCTGGGGATTGAGAATACCGGTAACGCAATGGAAGGCTAAACGTCGGAATACTATATCAAAAAGCATGCCCTCCGGCTTACTCAAGGAGGGATTCGTTTACGAGAATAGTTTTCAAGTCAGGAAAGACGCTGTGAAATGCGTCGACAATGTTCGGATCAAAAGCGGTACCTCGTAATTTTTCGATCTCCTTGACCGATCGTGAGATAGACCATGGTTTTTTATATGGTCGTTTTGAGACCAGTGCATCAAAGACATCACAGAGGGCAACAATCCTGCCTTCAATGGGTATTTCATCACGACTCAAACCATGTGGATATCCGGATCCGTCCCATTTTTCGTGATGCGTCAGCGCTATGCACGAAGCTGTTTTCATGAGCGGCGTATGCTGATCCGACAATATATCTGCCCCGATGGTAGTATGTGTTTGCATGATACGCCATTCATCTTCGTTTAGTTTTCCTGCTTTCAGGAGAATCCGATCCGGAATTCCGATTTTGCCTATATCATGCATAGGACTTGCGGATTCAATGAGTTCAATAGACTCCGCGGATAGACCGAGCGAAGAGGCGACCAGACCGGTATATTTACTGATTCGCATAATATGCGCTCCGGTACCCTGATCATAGATCTCCGCAGCTCTGCTTAGCCTGTGGATAACTTCCACCTGCGTTTTGCGAAGATCTTCGGTACGCTCCCGGACTTTCTGTTCGAGTATAGTATTTTGATTTCTCAGCTCTCTGTACAGTTTTCGTACTTCCAGCATATTCCTGATTCGAGTGATCACCTCTACCTGATCGAAGGGTTTGGTCAGGAAATCTTTTGCACCGGCTTTTAATGCTCGAATTTTCGTCGTTTGTGCCAGATCTGCCGTCAGTACAAGAATCGGAAGGTAATCATCTCCGGTTTCGATTTGTAAGAGATCCATGATTTGAAATCCGTCAGGCTCCGGCATTCTGAGGTCCAGAAGAATAAGGTCCGGTTGATAGCTCCGATAGAGATCTAAAACTATAGATGAATCGGTAACTCCCACATGGTTCGGGTAACCGCGAGCATCAAGCAAACGCTCAAGTAATCGAACATTTGAGATCTGATCGTCTACGATGAGAATTCTGGAGTCTCGGAAATCGTTTCTGTGCGTCACTGTTCAGCGAAATCGTTGTCGTTGTTTGATGTGATATTCCGTAGTATTGAATCAATTGTTTCCAGGAATAACGGCACATCAAGGGGCTTTGTCAGATAGGCCGAGATCTCTGAATCCTGGACTTGTTCCCGTTCATGGGGCATGGCACTGGCCGTAACAATTATGACCGGAGTCTCGCGGGTTGCCGGATCGGATCGCATCGTTTTGAGTACATCGATACCACTCATGTCGGGAAGACGGATATCTAAAAGAACGATATCCGGTTCATGCGCCTTCACGAGTTCCGTTCCAAGATGACCCTGGGCTGCATGGAGGAATTGTATTCCCGGCCTCCGGTCGAGAATATGTTTCACAAGCGCTACATTTGCGGGATCGTCCTCTATATATAGAACACATACTGTCTGCTTTTCCGGTGGTTGAATGGGTCTACTTTGAACAACCGGATCCGCTGAATGTACCGGCTCGTCGTATTCGCCTGCATATGGAAGATTGAGGATAAAACAACTTCCCAAATTAGGTGTACTATCAACTTCAACAGAACCATTCATGAGTTCCATGATCTGTTTGACTATTGTTAAACCAATTCCTGTACCCTCTATGGCGCCTCGATCCGGCTCAAGCCGCTGAAAAGGTTTGAAAAGCAAATCTATCTTTTCCTCCGGTATGCCGTATCCCGTGTCAGCAACGCGAATTTCAACGCGCATATCAGATGTTTTTTTCGCGAGCAACCTGATTTGTCCGCTATCGCGGTTGTATTTAACCGCGTTTGAAAGGAGATTGAGGATTACTTGCTTCAATCTTCCCCTATCAGCCATGACATGGAGCTCCGGTCTATCCGAGATTTCATTCTGAATGTTGATCGAACGTAAATCCGCCAGAGGTCTGATAGTGGATACAGTCTCATCGATGATTGGCGAAAGCGGAAAAGGATGGATCTGAACGTGCATCCGGCCTGATTCTATGCGTGCTAAATCGAGTACTTCATCGATCAGTGTGAGAAGATGCTTGCCAGCCGTCAGGATTTCCTCCACACTCTCATGTTGTTCCGGGAGTAGTGGATTTTCCTCGTCCGTGGAAAGGAGTTGTGAAAAACCGAGGATGGAGTTCATGGGCGTCCTGAGTTCATGACTCATTCGGGATAAGAAATCAGACTTGGCACGATTGGCATTCTCGGCTTCGATCCGTGCGTTTTCAAGATCACTTTCCGTTTTTCGTCGTTCCTGTATTTCCTCGTGCAGGCGTTTATTGACTTCGATCAGTTCGTTTTTTTGTTGCTCAACCAGGTGCTCGTAGTCCTCTCGTATTCGTTCATATGACGCCATGAGCAGGCAGACTACAAGATACGCGGCCAAAAACTGTCTGATCGTCACTACGGTGTAGGGAAGCTCTACATAGCCCTGTGCTGAGATGATCATCGCCGCAGTAAAAATCGCAAAAGTGCATAATACCCACCAGCAGGCTTTCCGGCTACCCTTCAGATAGAATGCCCCCGCGGGAAGACAGAACCACCAGAATATTCCCGTCCCGTTGATTCCGCCCGTGATCAGAAGAAATGTCATGAAGAGAGTTGTTTCGAGTAATGTAAGATTTATAGCCACTTCCACATTATGTGAAAGACGGAGATAAGCCAGGATGAGAGCGCCGCATATAGCGAAACCTATCTCTATTATACCGTTTCGTACGGCATACTCATACGGGGAAAGCATTGTATTATATGCACCGAAAAGGAGAAGTGCGATCACCGTGACGAATGCGAACATATTAAGAAATTTGACTCTTCTCATTCGAAAGGAATGGAGATCCTCTCCAAATCCACTGGTGAGGAAGTTAACCCATAACGAGGATTTGAAAACCGGAGGGCGATTATGATTTTCCTGCCGATTATGCATTGTTGGCAGTGTCCTGGACATTGAGTAGAAATGTGGATGGAATCAGACAGATACCATATTTTATATCATAAGACGCCGGCAGATAATTGTCAATCGATACAGGCGAATGAATCAGTTCGAGTTGATACACGATCCATTTTCGAAGAATAGAAATTGAAAAGAGTAACAGTATGAACCGGAGCGTTCCGAGGTATGCGCTGATACAATCCAGTATCGTCATAATCTTCATCTTCCTTTTGTATAAAAAGTGCTTGCTGACTATTCATTCATCATTGTTCGGCGGTCCTATGGATACCGGATTGGTTTTAATGCAATTAAAATG
>Ga0180433_10001732_pt1 | contig 35825 bp, 20 predicted proteins | sample SS_ome_8_FD_132980 | JGI IMG/M metagenome (GOLD analysis project Ga0180433, IMG submission 132980) | Hypersaline lake sediment archaeal communities from the Salton Sea, California, USA - SS_1_D_1 metaG | ecosystem: Environmental > Aquatic > Non-marine Saline and Alkaline > Hypersaline >...
CCATATCTACTTTTCTTTATTTTTTATTTTTTTTTTTGCCCCCTTGAAAAAAATTGGTACGTCATAATTTTTTTTGTCGGTCGAGAAAAAAATCACTGGGGAGAAGAAAAGAATTTGCTCGGGTTGGTGTTGTGCAAGTGTTGAGCGTGTTCCTTGGTGCGTAACAGGTTGACTAGGGTAAAAAAGGTGCTCCAGTTGATTGCCAACCAGAGGAAATCGAGGAAGGCCGCAAGACAAGCGGGCCAGGAAAAGTGTACCAACCAAAGGGTGTATAGGCGAACGCCAAATGCCCCAACGTGGAAAATCCCGCAACAGCCCGACCATAGGAGGAGGAATTGCAGTTTCATTGTTGTCAGTCTCCCTCGGAGACCGTTCGCCAAACGGAGCAGCCAGCAGAGGAGCAAGAGCAGGAGCTCAAAGCCAAACACCCAGCGGAGCGCGATCGTTTGCTCGTGGGCGTCGACAACCTTCAAGAGCGTTCTCTCTGGATGAGGGCTCACGCTACCGGTCAACCTGGAAGCAGGAAGAACTTCACCCTCCCAAACGTGTATTGTCTGGATCAGGGTTACGAAGAGTACGAAACAGCCAAACGCGAAACTTCGATAGGTATGTTGCCACAAATCACTTTTCAACGAGGTGCTCTCATGGTGCACGTGCGCTGTCCGTGCCAGATGATCCCTCAATCCCTCATACTCCTCTTCTAATTGTTCTCGTTGTTCATCCTCTTCGTTACTAGGTGTCTCTCGTTCTCGGAAGGACATGATGATCCGTTTGCACCTCCCTTGCCTCCTCCCTTACCTTTACTTTGCGTTCGGGTGTCTTTGGAAAACTGCACAAAACCCCTCTCGGCTCTTCGAAAGTGGTTCGACTCAACCCACACTCCATGTAAATGGCCTTTTATCGTGCCAGTGTGCCTGGACGATATGCTACCCACGAATGCCAGATCAACGCTGATTCGCTCAACACTAAAGATCGCCAGGTACCCCTCGGACCTGCCCGCCATTCGCTCGGAAAAGGAAAACGGAGCAAAGATGGCCCTCTTCTACTACCAAGTGCCAAAGGAGCACGCCATCGCCATCCTAGGCTTTGTCAGTGTGACGACCGTCCAAGAACTGACCGCTCGTTACATTTCCCAGTTTCGCTCAGTGGACGAGGAGCTTCCTCCCACTCCTAGAAAGTGGCTGTACCGTTCCACCCAACGGACCCCACCCCTGATCATCTCGGGTAACTTCAACGATCTCGCTGCCCATGGTGTTCCACGAATCCTGTCCACAGAGTTGTTTGAACAGGTGTTCCGAAGGAAGCCCTTCCTCAAGAGAGTGGGCGAGCTGTTGGAGAGCAATCAACCTACAGATCGATTTGCCTTTTACGCGCTCATCCAAGTGTGCTCTCGAGATAGGGAGCTTCGAGGGAAAGTGGAGGCCGTACTGGCTCGGTGGGCCGATTACTACTTTCGAAGGAGAGGGCGCCACCACACCCTCGAGTACGATATGAACTTCTTTTCCTCGTCTACTCCCTGGTTGGAACGGGTGAGACTGGACACCCTGGAAACCGTCCAACAAGAGTACATTGCGCAGAAGTTCTACGAGGCTTACCCCAAGGAACCCCTACCCAAAACCTTGCGAAGGTGCAAGTGGACCAAGGTACTGTCCCTGGTCAGGGAGCGCAAGGTGCCCTTAATCAAGGGGTACGCGTACTTGTGTGCAAGAGATGCGCACCTATGGTTCCCCAGTGTACTCCTCTCCCACCTGATCGAACGGTTCAATCAACTGGACGAGCAACACTCTCTGGCCAATGGAGTGTATCCCGAGTGCAACTGGGTGCCTGGATGCGATCCGACCAAGGTCCGCGCGATCGTCTATCGAGACGTGCCCTTTACCAAGCTCAACCGGAACTTTGAGGAAGAGGAGGACAAAAGTACGACCGAACACTTTTCCAAGGTGTTTGTGGACCGAGAGGGAGAGCTGGTGGAAAGCGACTGGAGCCACGAACGCTTGAGTGACAAAGACCGCATTTCCGTGATGGTGGCTTACTACTATCGATTGTGGGAGCAGAAGAAGGAGCATGTGCGCACTCAGACCGAGCTGGCGCGAATTGCCCGTGCCAAGGCATCCGATCCCCACATCAAGGCAGCCATTCGAGTCTACCAAAAGGCGGGAGAAGATGGTCATTCCCCTAGGGTGGCGTTCATGCGCGCCTTTGGCAATGCTCTACCTCCTTGCATTGCCCAGCCCATCCACCGGGTCATTCAGGCTGGCCAGCATTTACGCTACCCTCAGAGAAGCACGGTGTTCCCCTTTCTCTGTCATGCTGGCGTTCCCTTGGAGATTACTGAGAGTATGTGGAGAGACATTTACTCTCACTCTTCACACCGAGGGGATAGGATTAAGCAAAAGCAATTGGATAGCATTCCAGCGCAAGCTTACAAGAGACAAGCACCTAAGCAATACTTTTTCTCGTGTGCCACGGTCATCGACAAGGCGGGGATGGACTGTTGTCCTTTCAGCGAGAAGGACGAGGGGGTGGCGGACATTGAGGATATGGTGGAGGCCCGTCAACTACTTTGCAAGGCGACCACCAATTACCCTGGACAGCGGTCCCTTTCCCCTTCATCCCTGTTCCGCCATCAAGTTGCAATCGTCTACGAACAGAAATAAAAACCCTTTGGGTGAGAACTTTCTCAAGTTATCCATTTTTTCGACCATGAGTAGTGAAGTCAAGGATGATGATCTGGGCCTTGGCCCGGACTTCAGTAAAATGGCAGATGAGGATTTTGCAGCGTTTCTGAATACGGTGGAAACGGACACCGAAAAGATCGAACAGTTGGAGAAGGAGAACATGCAACTGAAGAAAGAGGTGGCGCAAGGACAAGCGCGAAACCAAGAGATCATTCGCCAGGGGAAGGCTGAAATTGTAAAACGAAATGTGGAGATCGACCGACTTGCACAAGAGAAACAGAAGCTTATCACCTTAGCCAAAAGCAAGGTGATGGAACTGGCAGAAGAAACCAGACGGGTGAGGGAAACGCTCGAGAAAGAACAAGAGCTTTCTACTTCATTTCAAAAAAAATTGAGGGAAGCGGAAAAGCAAGTGGTCGACTTTCGGGGACGTTTGGAGGAATGCGAGTTTGACAAGAGCGAACTTTCTGAGGAAAATCTTCAAGAATTGGCCAAACAGAGGCAAAGGTTATTGGGTCTGTTGAAGGCGGAAAAGAGACAAGCACAGGCCAAGCAAACAGAACTCGAAGAACTTCGATTGCTCTTGGACGAGAAGGAGAGGGAGACTGCCACCACCTCGGCAATTTCTCCCGACCTGATTAACCAACTGACCGAGGCAAGGGGAGAGCTCGATGTGCTCAAGGTCAGGTACGAACAGAGTGTGGAGGAAGCTCGCGGACTCCGCAAAACGGTCAAAATGATGACAGAGAAGCAAGACATACCACCACTTGAACCAACACAACAGAACCGACCTACTCCACCAAAGGGAACCAAACGTCCCTCCGAAGCGGTTGAAGAGGAAAATACACAATCTGAGCCCAAGGAAGTTGTGGAGGAAAAGGAGCCCGTAAAGAAGAAGAAGGAAAAGAAAGAAGAGAAGGAGGCTGGTAAAGCGAAGAAACCGCCCGCAAAGAAGAGGAGCAGCGGAAAGTCGCTCAAGGTTCTTTTGCGAAACACTAGTGGAGTGGAACAGAAACTGAAGGTGTTTGGTGAGGATTTCGCCAAGGAGGAGTTTGATGTATCTCGCCTTCAACTGGACGAAGGTTTGGCACTGGACGAGGACATGAAGGAGGCCGCAGATTTGTTCTTCCGCACAGCAAAGGACGAGCTGGAAACTGACCTTGGGGCAGCGGCAGCGATGATTGCATTCAAGGACCTCGCTGGTGGGTACGATGAGAACAAGGGACGTGTGGATGCAGCGATCTCCAAGATCACGATCCAGCACACCTACGTGCATGCTGCCTCTTCCTCGTCGACCGATGTGGACATTGACAAGGTGGCCGCGTTCAATGACTTCATGAAGAGCATTGGGTTCCCTGACCAAGCTGGTTACATTGTGAACAACCTGGTCATGGACGCGCTCTACAACAGGCCCCTCAACTTGAACCGGGTGTACGAGTTGCTCTCCAACCTTATTTCGTTTTTCATTCGCTTTCGGGTGAAGGCAACCAAGGAGGAGACCAAGACCAACTTCTTTGATGGTAAGGAGCGCACTTTCTCTGTAACGGAAAAGTTTGCGGTTGGAGGAAGTAAGGAACGTGGTGATGGACCAGCAACAAGAGACACTATGATTTCGGCCCTCGTCGGTTTAATCAGTACATTGTTGTCCCGGGCTCGTCTTGTTTCGGCTTTGTATGGAACAACAGAGACGGCGTTGTCGTATTCTGATAAGCATTTGAATTCCGTGTACGAGAGTGGAGATTATGGCACGTTATTTGCGTATCTCTCTGCGATGGACAACGAAGAAAGTGATATGGTTGAATTTTTACAAAATCAACTTGCACCAGTCCTCATGCCAACATCAGATTCGAATGTATTCGTTGATCGCGACGACAACGATAAGTTGTATAGAATTTTTGAATACAATGGACTGAAAGTGATCCAATTGGCTGAACTTGGCGACAGACTCGATCTCGAACGTGCAATGGAATTTAAAGAAGCGATGATGGACGATGGAACAATTATTGTTGTTTTACGAGAGATTGAATACGAAGTTGCTGAGCAATTTTTCAAAGAGTATTCTATTTTTAAACACGTTCCTCTCGACAGACGCATGGAGCTTGTTTCTCGCCTTAAGTTTTTCAAACTTTCTGGACTGACAAAAGACGATCTTTTTGAAATACTCGTGAACGCTCCGTATGCTACATACGTGGAACCGTATCGGTATATGAAAGCCACTGAAGAAGAGTTTGCAAGAACTGGAGAACGGTACATCAAAGTTGAGCAAAAGGAAATTCCGAGTAAGTACAAGGAAGATGATATCAAAGTTCTGCCCTTTGCGGATGAGATATCCCCTGGACGTAAAGATTTGTTCAACGACAAATGGGGTGAACTCGACAGTGCAATACAAGAAGGAAAGGGGAAACTACTTTACGATCAATGGTTTCCAGCGAAGGATAAGGGAATACGATTTGAATGGAGAGGAATAATCGGAGATGGTATCCGAAAAATATTTCAGGGCTCCACTTCTATTAACCAAATCAATCCTGGAAGCATGTTTGAAGTAATGCGTGCTGTGTTCACAGTTGAGGAAATTCCAAGCACGGATTTGTACGTGCTTGTTATGGATAAAGTAGGAGACGTTAAAGCGACAAAGGCGCAAGCAAAGCAACAGCAACAGCGAAAAGAAGAACTTGCCCAACAACAAAAAGAAATTGAAGAAGAACAAGAAGAGGAAGCCAGTGAAGAATATGTGCCGGAAAGTGATGAAGACGACGATGAGGAAGAGGAGGATGATGAGGAAGAAGAAGGTTTTGCTGTTTCTGACGACGAACCTGTCGAAGGTGATGAAGAGGACCTTGGCGAAACCGATGACGAAGAAGAAGAGGATGATGGAGAGAGTCTCGAAGATGATAAATTCTTGGCAAGTGAGGGCGAAGAAGAAGAGGAAGGTGATTGGAGAAGTGAACTGAGTGAATTTACTCAACTCGCTCCAGCACCCAAGAAGAAACGTCTTTCGCCAACCATGTTCACGATGAAATCAAAGATCGCTGGACAAATCGGGACAAGATTTGCAAAGTCTGCTTCCAAGCAAACGCCCCTCCGCTTGACCCTCTACACAACCGATCGGCCTGCTGTCATCTCCATTGACGACCCCACCTTCAAGGTGGTCGGCGACCACGCCTACCTTCACGCTCCCTTTGATCGCAACACCATCATGAACAACTCCTTCTCCTCCACCCCTTCCACGGCTTCTCTCCACTTTCCCTCGGCAGCCTTTTCCGATGTGGAGGGAGAGCTCACCCGGTTTGCGCGCACCCCAGGTTCCATCGACATCAAGGCCAAGGGCGTGATCACCCGAATTGAGGATACAGTCTTTGTGGTCTCGAACGGGTCTGTGTGGACATTCGATGGCGATGATGAGAGCCTGGCCATCCAGTACACTGAGCCATCCCTCGCTTGGCAGACCCGTTCCCACATTCGCGCTCTCTCCAAGGACAAGGATCAAATTGAGAACATCCAGTATGCCCTCCAACCCTCCACTCTCTCCGCCATGATCTCCTGCACCCTCTCCGATCGAAGCATCCACGTGCACGCGATGATCGTGAACAACGCTTCCTACGATATCAACAACATTGGCGAGCTCACCGTCCGCCACTGGCCTCAACCTCAACCCCAAGTGTACGCAGAGGAGGCACCAGTGCTCCACTTCGAACAAGCTCGCTCCAAGGCTTCCTCCTCCCGTGCTTCTTTTTCCACGCCAATCACAACCCACACCGCCTCTCCTTACGAGGTCGAGGTTCCCGGAACCAATATTCCCTCGATCAAACGTAACTCCACCACAGTGGTACCCGTGAAGAGTTTGAGCGTTACTAAGATCGAGTGGATGGCCTACTTTTCCGATGTGGAGTACAACCACTACTCCCTGCAGAAGGCCCTACTCACTCTTTCCGAGGAAACTTCTCTGCCTGATCTCCCTTGCACTCTTACCGCCCATGGACAACGGGCGCTCATCCGGTTTTCCCAGAAGGTGAACAAAAACAAAACCCCTCTGGATGTACTGGACAGCAACCCCATGGTCTTTGTGGAGAGCTTCCGAGAGAGCAGTGACAGTCAAACGGCCAGTATCCGTGAGTGCACAGTCACACTCAAGGTGCTGGAGAGAGACTCAAGCAAGCTCCAGAACATCGTGCTCTCGGTCAACGGTCTCCAAAAGATTGTTTCAGTGACAAAGGACATTCGTGCGGAAGAGAAGAAGGCCTCTTCTCTCTTCTCCTCGCCTTCTCGAGGACAGTCTCTACTCTCGCTCACCTCGGCCAAGTGGCCCTCACAGATTACAATTCGCTACACACAAGTTCAATAAACAATTTATTCATCAACATCCGTGCCCACAGAAGGAGAGGAAGGGGGAGTGGGTCGGGCCTTTTTGGAGGAGACCTCGGCCTCGATTGTCGACTTTCTCTTTCGAGTGGTACTTCTCTTTCTTCCCTTTCCCTTGGGAATCGCCTTTGGTTCTTCTTTGACGGACGCTTCTTCTTCCTCTTTCTCAACAGGCTCTTCTTCCTTTACGGAGGAGGCAGAAGTCTCAGGCTCTTCCTTACTTTCCTCCTTTTTCGCCTTTCGGGGTTTTTTCTCTTTTTTCTCGGGTTCTTCGTCTTTGGCGAACTTCAGTCCACACGAAGAGGAAGCGGCCTCAAGCTCTTTGTGGAATTGCTCGTCCTCCTCACCTTCCGAGGAAACATCGTCGATCATTCCCTGCACAAACTGGTCCACGGTCAGTTGAGGAGGTTCTGCGCGGAAGAAGGGGTTGCCCGTATTCACTTGGTGGTAGTTGGCAAACGGAAAGTCCTTTTCACTGTTGTATGAACGGGTACTGCAGCAACTTGGATCGTTTTCGTTGTATGGATCCCTTTCACTCGATTCATCACCATCACTGTCTTCTGCGATCAGTCCAGCCAGGAATTGGTTCATCGACACGTCTCTTGACCTTCTACCTCGGAGGTCTGGAATCAAGTTCCCTCGCACTGCCATTGTACACTGGGAAAAAATTTTTATTGTGGGGAAAGGCGGAGACGTGTGCTCTACTATGCAGCAAACACTATTTATTCTGACTTTTCGAGCCGGTCAAACAGGAACATGTCGGGGTGGTCTCTCATGGCCTCCTTTATCAAACCATTGGTGTTCTTTCGGTGGATCATCTGCGAAATGGTGGGACCCCCGTACACCTTGTGGTGCATGTACTTGAGTTCAGCATGCTTCTCCTCTTGCTTACTCAAGCCAATCTCTCCGCCAATTTGAGATTGAAGCAATTCTGGGTCCTCCACGTCACCCGAAAGACCCTTATCACGCTTCTTCACGATGGCCAGTGAAAGGAGAGAGTGGGTGACTGTGTTGAACACCAACAGGTTCAGCATGGCGCACGCAAAGAGCGCAAAGAACGAGCAAATACGCCACACAAAGGCGGGCTGCACCGAGTCGTCCAGGATGTTGGGTGTTCCGCACTCGGGGTGCACAAGGGTCACTGCCATGTCGTACTTGTTGCAGTTGTCGTAGATGTAGAGTAAGTAGACTGCGTGCACGGGAAGGATGCCCAAAACCCAGATGAAGTTGGACCAACGGGACGCAGCACGAGAGATGGTTCCGCCAAGCAAAAAGTAGATCTGGGTGATGGCAAGGGGAGCGAGGGTGGCCAGGGAGAGGAAGTTCCTCCACCAGATCCAGGTGACCCACGCATCATCAGAGCCATTGCGGAAGGTGATCCACATTTCCGAGACAGCAAAGAAACCCCAGGCCACACTTGTCAGGATCATGGTGATCACATGGAGAATTTGCTCGTTGCGAATTTGTTGGTAGATCTCGGCCAGCTCGTTCTTTTGTCCTCCATCGGCGGCGACGATCTGACTTTGCTTGATCAGGGTCGTTCGGATACGGCGAATGTTGTTCACGGTGTTTTGCAGGCCGCTGGCGTTCCACACGGCAAAAATACGAATGATCAAGAGGGCCATTGCCGTGCAGAAGCGAATCACATAGGTGAACTTGGCCAGCGAACATTGGGGGTACTGGGAGTCGCACGTGGCGAGAATGATGATCATGCTCACCGCGTTCCATCCCAGCATCGCCACGGCGTACATGTTGGCCACCAAATGGAAAAGGTAGAAAGAACGGTAGGAGAAAAGCAAGTAAACCTCGGTCGCGATCACGGAGAGCACAGTGGTTATGACAAACATGTATCGGTACCACATGACGCTACCCTCGATCGGATCGGGCGCATTTGGGTTGGGAGTATCCATCCCACAGGTGGCAAAGAGGACCAGACCGGCCATGGAGGCTAGAAACATGATAATATGGAAGCGTCGCTGCCATCGAATCTGCCCCACCAGGTCGTCTGTGTCGACCAGTCCACTTGCCAACATCGTCAATCAAAGGGAAAAATACTTAAACTTGCTCGCACACTTGCCCATAGGCTCTTTTATTTCTTGTGGTCGCTTGTCGCTGTTGATGGTGTTGCACTTTGGTCTTTCTGCAAAAGTTCGGGCTGTTCGCCGTGGGAAGAGGCGGTCTTCGTTTCCAGTGTGTAGGAATACCAGGTGGTGTTCATGTGGGGTAAGGAGGGACGAATCTCGCGATCGCCCAACTTCTCATTGATTTTTCGAAACAAATCGTCCTGGGCATAGGGAGGAGCATACTCCAGGAACTGTTGGTTGTTCGAGTGGTAGGCCATCTGAAAGAAGGTGGGGTAGATCAGGTCCGCGCAGGTGTAACCAATCAACCCACTGTCTTGGGTGAACAGAGCGATCTCTCCTGGTCGCTCGGAACAGTCTAGGGGAGAATCGTGGTCACAACCGGTTCCGAGGAGAAGGAGCGTGTTTCTCCGTCGCTCGGCCAGGCCTGGTCGCAACCAAGAGAAAAGTTGAAGTTGTCTCTCCACGGATGGCATGTAGGTGAGCACCACGTGATGGCGTTCTCGGCGCATGGCCCAAAGGGTCTCCGGGTCAAGTTCACATTGCCAATCGGGATCTTCTTCCAACTTGCCGTTGGCCACCTTCATCCGATGGATGGAAAGGGGGCCTAGGGTTTGGGCAAACCCTTCGCATGTCATATGCTGTCCTTCGATTCGGTGGATACGCTCGATCATACCCTCAAACTCTTTGAAAGTTTCGCTCGAGTTTGAAGTTGTTCCGTAGACGGGTGGCCACACGCCACGAGCACTGACCGATCGTGTGTGAGCGGAGAAAGTGGAGCGATCCATCGTACAAAAGCGGTCGATCTTGTTGTTCAGTTTGATACTCCTCCTTCGGCAGGCGGGAATCATGGACTTGTAAGCAGCCGACAGGAACTCGTAGAGGGGGGAGAGGAGGCTATGAGGAAGGGCCACCCAATCACTCTGCGAATTGTTCTTTCCGCGCAGGCAATACAGGTAACGGGCTGCGCGTGAAAGCGTGACGTTGTGGTGTGGTGCCAGGTGAGAGAGGAGAGGCACTTGGTGTCCTTCCAAATTGACTGTGTTTGCTGTAGAATGGATCGATGTAAAGGTCTCTTCGTCAAAGCACGCGGGAGAAAATTCCGAAGGTTTGGGAGGAAGACGATGCATCAGCACAATGGTTCTCCTCATTTCCCTATCCATGTTTGAAGGCGCGCCAGTGCTATTGATGGTGTACTTGGCCAAGCTTTCCTCGTAGCTTCCTCGGTAGCACACCCAGGTGATCACGCAATTGGGAGAGTGGTGGCGGATGGTGCGTATCAACTCTCCATGTCGGTTGCCTCCAGCAAACGCATCGCCCACGACCACGCGCGCCACGTTGGTCATCGCATCCTCCATGCTAATGTGATGGTGGCCGTCGATGGAAAAGCGAAAGGCAAAGGGAGAGGGTTGCTTCCACTTGTTGAGATATCGGTAACCGTGCGTTTGGCATGGTTTGGTGACCGTGATCACACGTGCCCCACGGAGAAAACGAAGGGCGGTGTCAAAGACGGGCAGTGATTCCGCAAAGCTTGTGAGGATAAGGGTGTGCGTGGGCCTAAAGCGGGAGGTGTCGCGGGCCATTGTCGCGATCACCTGGCTAACCCTTGTCTTGGTGTTGGCGATCTCCTTGAAGTTTCGGTAAAGTACGTCTCGGTCTTTGGTCTTCTTGTACGTGCTCGCTTCCAGATCGTACACACAGCGGGGCATAGTATAGAAAACAAAGTAGCATCTGGCGATAGGCTTTGCGTAATTGACGATTTGTGTAAATTGGGAAACGCAATTTCCCTTCTTTCGCTCTTCCTTATCGGATCGAGAATCGTACTGCACTGATCTCTTACGCTTTGTTCCGTTATCTTCGGGAGCGTTGACGTACACCACACAACCACTGTCGTTGCGAATTCTCAACCGACTACCAGCAAATGGGTCGTCGTCGTTATTTCCAAAAGGGCTGGTGAAGATGGAGGTCGTGCCAGTGGGATTCCACCTTTTGCTCGTGGTCATGGACAGTCCGTATTGTATGTCCGAGATAGTGAACATTTCCCCTCGTGCAATCACCCACCGATGGCGGGCGCAGAGAAAGTTGGTAGCGTGAAGTTGGTGGAGGTTCTCGGGGAGGTCAAGGGCCACCAAGTAATCCCACTCACTTGCGTACAGAGAACTTCCATCAGGAGGAAAGAGCGACTTGACCGCTTGCGGATAGTAACGACTGGAATCAAAGCATGCACAGTCCAACTGCGACTGACAGGGATCCATAAACCCCCTTTTCATGTACATGTCCTCTTTGTGTGCATTTTGACGACGTTCATCGAACCCGTGGCCAAAGGAAACAGTCTCCACCTCTTCATCTCCATCTCCAAACAAAATGTGTCGAGCTATGGAAGGCATCCAAGTAAAGGCTTGCTTCTCAATCTCCTCGTAAGTGGTGATCGACACGTGCTCACTCACTTTTTGGAATAATTCACGCAAAACCCTCAGCTCCTGGAGAGAGCGGCCAACCAGAATGCCACGTTTGCACTTGGCATCACGAACTGCCAATGGCACCAACCTCAACCCATCTCCAGCCAATCTAGTATTATCATCAGGGCAAATATAGTGCAACAAGAACCCTGGAAACAGACCTTCTTTTTCCCGTTCCTTCAACAACTCTTCCATGAATTTTGTTTTTTTTTTCGATCGAAGTTTGCTTTTGTTGGTCGGAAAAAAAAAGTGATTTTTTTTTCTCACCCGACAACGAAAATTAGTACGTCATAATTTTTTTCGTTGGTCGAGAAAAAAAAATCAAGGCTGTTCAAAAAAAAAAAGTTTCACCTTCGGAAAACAACTTCAAGAAACCCGAGAACCTCAAAAGCGAAAAGTCAAGAATGGAAGACGGCCAACAACTCAGTATGAAAGAACAACTGGTACCCAGTAATGTGGTTCCCTTTGCCGAGTACATGGTGGCCATGTTTCTCAAGCTTTTGATCATGGCCAGGGAAGGGAAGAAGGTGGGTGCGGACGACCCCCAGTACACGACCTTCCAAAAGTTGTGCGACCACTTTGGCGAAGAGTGCCCCATTGGCTTCTTTGTGGGAAAGAAGGATACTCGAATGACTGTCAGGTACACCCCGAGTGACTTTCGCCTGCTGTACGTGGGGGACAACCTCGTGCCCTGTCCAAGCGGAAGGGACCCTCCACTTCACCCGAGCAACATCGTGATGATTGCCAACCGCAAGACCGCCGAAATCTATTGGGCGTGTGTCAAGAACTTTGAAGACGGTGCTCTGCTTGTGCTCAACCGTGCCGAGAACTACCTGATCACCGCACACATCCTCTTGAACAACAACAAACACACCAACACTACTCCTGGCGCCTTTATGTCTCTCTACAAGATCATGCAAGCGCGAATCAACGCCGTCTCCAAGATGAGCAGTGAGCAACTCCAAGAGCACTTTGCTGCCATTGACAATGGCGAAGAGCCCCCAACCTCCTTGGGAGGCATGCTCATTCCCAGTTCTCTCTTCTTTGAGACCGAGAAGAACCTGGCCAACATGGCCACAACATACCCCAGGGGCTTGGAAAACCCCTTTCGCATCATGCCCAAGAAGCAGCCAGCCCTCTCACCCTCCAAGAGCAGCGCAAGCTCTTCCTCCTCCTCTTCTTCGAAATCCAAGAAAAAGAGATCACCCAAGAAGAAGGAGAAGAAAGAGCAGAAGCCGGCAAAGCAAGAGCTCGCCTCTTCATCTCTGTCTCTCAGCCAAACAGTCGGCGATATTCGCGGGCTCCAGCATGCTGACATCTCCAACCTGCTCAAGAGGCTCCTTGGCGAACGTGAGGGTCCTCGAAAGGAGTACTGGAAGGTGTTTGCTTCCCAACTGGACAAGAGCCTCAAGCCGCCAAAGGGTCACCTGGCGGACAAACCTTCCAAGGCACAGAAGACCACCGAGAGCATTTACCCGGAAGACGTGAGGGCGATGAAGTGCGCCGATCGTCTGATTCTGGGCCTTTTCCAGGTGATGGCAGGCGAGAACCCGGCTCTTGCCAAGCAATTGCGCCAGTGCACTGACGCCATGCACAAGAAGGCCAACACGAACCCCGAGGACCACAAGTACAATCTCTTGGTGAACGCTTTGGGCCATCACTACCTCGGAGACACGAGCGAGCCTTGCCGGACCACGACCACTCGGAACCTCTACCTGATCTTCTACTGCCTGGCCAACCAGATCATCCCCCGTGTGGTGGAGATTGTGGAGCAAGTGTGCAACAAGCAGATGGCGGACCACTGTGACCAGTTGGCCCAGGCGACAGTGGACAAGTTCAACGAGTACGTGACTTCCCACCGGAATGAGATCGTGGAACTGCGCGAACGTTTGAACCAGAGCGACAAGCAGCTGAGCGAGCTGATCAAGAAGAGCGAGGAGCAAACCGCTCAACTTTCCGATGAGCTGGCCAAGTGCAAGGTGGAGAACACCAACCTTCGCGAGCGTAACGCTGAGTTGGAGAAGCAACTGTCCGCGCTTGTCAAGCAGTTGAACAAGCCGGCAAAGCAGGCCTCCTCTTCTTCCTCTTCTCGCAAGCGCAAGGCTGGTGATGACGACTCTGAGGAAGAGGAAGAAGAGGTTCCTCGGTCAAAGAAGCAAAAGGTCAAGCAGAGTGCAATCACCAAGACCCTGACCAAGACCATTGGTGAGAGCGAGGAGAGTGATGGGGAAGAAGAGGGCTCGTCCTCTTGCTCCGATGATGATGATGGCGCCCTTGTCTCGGACTCTGAATAAAATTTGCGCAATTTATTTTTCATCGATGGGTCGACAGAAGCGAACGTAGAGGTAATCAATGTAGTAGTGGTCGGGAACATCCTTGGTCGAGTCTGTGTCAACCAGAAACACCACATAGAGCTTGTAGTAGAGTGAACGGACCACCCAGAAGGAGAGTGCGGTGAAGAGCATGTTCTCGTGGTTGGCAAAGGTCTCTCGTCCCACCAAATAGGCCTCTGTTTCGCTGAGATGATCCAAGAACCACTTGGGTTGGCATAGAGTGCCAAACTTGTGGTGGGCGAGGATACTTTCAAAGAGCGACACGTGGAGTTTCCGGAGTTTCTTTGTGGGAATGGGGTGTTCCCCTCGGTTGGGAGAGTACTTGTGCCACTTGGTCACCCTTCGCTGGTGTCTCTTTGCCTCATCGTAGAGAACCTTGTAGATATCGCTTCCCGGGGCCACGAACCCATTGACCGTGAAGTTCATACTGTCGGTCATCTGCATGCAAGTGGCCATGGCCTTCAACTCCCTCTCCACCTTTTCCCTTTCCTGCTTGTTCACTCTTTCCTGAAAGTTTGTCGGTGTCGGAAGAGAGGAACTTGAGGAGGCCAAGGACGACGAGGAAGGATTGCGCGAACGTGTGAGAGAAACTCGTCCATCGAGAAAGTCCTGGAACTTGTTGAGATCGTCCTCAGTCTTTGTGTATGCGGGAGGGGCCTCGATGGGAGCAATCTTTTTGAACCGTCTGTACTCTGCGGTCACCTGAGCAAACGAGGAATCCATGCTCACCTCTCCCGCCGTATCGATCATGTTGGCCACCAGGTTCACTGATGGCACGGAAGAAGAAGAGGCAAAGGAACGTTTTCGTGACATTTTTTTTATTGATCAACGACGACCGCGTAATTGTCTGATTTTAAGGAGGAGAAGGCTTGATTGATTGCGTTGTAGCGGACCAGGTAATTGAGGAAAAAGCGGACCGACATGATGGCCATGATGGCCAGCACCGCTTGAATTTTCCAGTTGCCTCCCGTCAGCACGCTGTAGAGGGTTGTGCTGGTGAACCAGTCGTCCATGGCACCGACCAGTTTGGATTGTTGAATGTACAGATAGGATTTTTCGCAGTTTGTCTCGATCTCGTGGTATCGCGCTTTGTCCACAAATATGTTGGAGAGAACCTCGGCACGCTCGAATTCCCCTTGTTTAAAAAGGGCATCCCTGAGAAAGTTGTCGCAAAGGCCGCTCTGCGTGAGGTACTCTCGGTGCCTGTCGAATCGCTGTGATCGTTCATGGTAGCAATGCATGAACGAAGGAAGAAGAGCGAATAGAATTACAAAAACGCCCAGGGACGCCAGAATCACGGGCAGCCGTGTTGGTTGCACGAATTTCACTTCTGGAGGAGTCGTATAGAGATCTCCTACCGTACCTTGCTCATACTTTTCCATTCTTTCGGGTTACTGCAATTTTTTCATTTGCTTGATTGCTATTTAATGTGCATGTGACTTGATCCGCTGTTAACACAAATTCCATGGCAGACGGTGGTGATAAAGAATTGTTTGTATGTTTGTATGCGAGTGCACGACAGCACTCCATCGCTCTGACAGAGATGCGCCACGAGAGCCCAAAGGCTTTCGCCCGCTTGCGGAACAAAACCACACGAGACAATCGAACAGAAATCAAAATCACAGCAAACCCTCTCGGGCTCCTGCAAAACATGGAACAAAACGAACACAGAGGAGAGGGAAAGCACGATGTGATCAAAGAGCTGACCTGTGTGATCGGCCCCATTCACGATAGAGGAATTGCCCTGAAGATCAAGCAACAATGGGAAGGAAAGTCAAGGGGAACACACCCTCGTTGTGTGACGGCATGCCTTCTCGCTCGACAATACAATGTTCCCGTACGAATCAACTGGCACGCCTTTTACCAAATGGACCCTTTGGAGGTGACGATCATCGAGGAAGTGGATCCGGACAGCTCTCGGGTGACCAAGTTGACCCACTTTATCCACGACAAGGCCACTCACTCGTAACAGAACTGCTCTATGTCTTGCAAGGTTTTGGCCGAGTCGATGATTTCTGCAATGATCCCGTGCACGTTCTTAACGGACGGCATGCGCCCTTCGTTTCGATTGCTTCCCGTGGATCGTCTTGCACTATTGTTCCCCTTCTTATTCCGTGTGTTGCTACTGACAATCAGCCTCGAAGAAGAATGGCTCTTTGTCCGCTGGCGCTTTTTCCGGTTGCTCTTTTCCTGGTTGACGATGGAGGCTGGCGCTAAGACCAGCCCCTCAATTCGAGGAATGAAGTAGAACTCTCTGATCTCGTATTGGGAGAGGTTTACCGATTGAGCACCCTTGTATTCCGTGATGCGGCTAGGTTCTCCCGTACGCCGGTCCACTTTTAACTGTATTCGAAGACCATTGGCATGGTCCACACTGTGGCCTGCCATGATCACCAGAATTCCCCTTGCGCAGGTGTGGAAGCTCAAGTTATCTCGATTCACTCCCTCAAACCGAGAGAGCTTTTCCCACACCTCCAGCATGATGTCGACCACTCGCTCGCGTAAATCACGCTTGATCTGGTCCACGTCGTTGACGAAATAAACTCCACGATACGCAGGCTTTTCGTACTGGTTGAACAAAAAGAGAAGGTGCATAATGTCAAACGGCCTCTTGTCCTCCGCACACCTTTTTACATATTTGTCGGCTTGTTCCAGAAACGAGCGGTGCGCGTCTTTGATCACTTGTTTTTGATAGTCCACATAGTGGGAAGTCATCACTTGCTCGTCGTATACACTGTTGGCAGTTGCTCTCCACCGAGTGCGACACTTGGCCAGCTTGACCACCTGTTCGTGCGTGGCACCCTTTTGAAGCAGATCCATGCAATAGGCCGCATCTTTCTTGTCCTTGGTATACATTCGGACCAGACTCAGCGTGCTCTCGTGTTCCCTACTATTCAGCGTGTCGGTTTCGTTTCCACTTTGAAAGTACCTTTGGTAGGTAAACTCCCCTGCCACCCGAACATCAGGATCCTCTCGGGAACGGGCCAAGGACATGTGTCGGTTCTCCGTGATCACTCTCCCCGTGAGCGAGCATACCGTGCAGTCAGCGTCCATGGGGAGGGTCTGGTGTGTGCAATGATCTGCTCCGCACAAATGAGGTTTCAGCGTTCTCTGGCACACGTACACAATTCCCGTGGCTTGGTAAATTTGCCCATTGGGCATGCGGAACCGAAAGCCCTCCTGAAGGTTCCGGAACGCGCACGACCCACTGCATGCGTGTGAGGCGGCCAGCCTATCCCAGTATTGAAAACGGTCCACCCTCATCGCGTTTACGTTAAACTGGAACCCGTTTTCCTGGAGGTACTGTATGAAGCTGGATTCTCTCCAAAATTGAACCTCGGCTTCCACGTCGTTTTTTACCAGCGATTTTCCCTCTTTTCTATCTCGTTCTTCGACGATCGCTTTCATCGCCTCGAAAGCCTTCCAATCCTCATCGGTTGCCATTGATCTTTGGAGTTTTTTTCAAAAAAGTAAACGTAGAAAAAAAAACTTTATTTAGTTTGATTTTTTCTGCTTTCTAGCGAAGAGAACTTCTTCTTCACCATGCTGCTGTTTCGAGAGATCTCGGCCTTACTTCGGTCACTGTGGTTGGCGTAGCGAACGGATACATCACACTGTGAAGGCGCAGGCAAAAGACCTTCTTGTGCGATGAACGAGCTTCGTGCAATGTTCACATCGGTGTCAATGGCTGTGTGGCGGAGGCCGTGCTCCACGCTTGCTTGAATGTCAGAAGCGCCCAGTGTGATGAATTGTTGGGTGATCTCGATCAACATGTTCATCGCATCCTGACTGAATCGGACTGACTGGAACCCCTCGTCCTCCACGATGTCCCTTGCCGTGGACTGGATATGTCTGGCAATCGGTGCGGACACCGACTTCCATCGAGCATCGCCCAAGGATGTGTTTTGCAGGTTTTTGTTTGTGCGGATACGCACCTGATCTCGATTCACTTTCTTCTGTGGTTTTTTGGACGATTCCATTGGTGTTTTACCAGTCAAACTCCATTCACGCCTTTTGTTTATTTTTTCTCCTTTTTTTTCCGCTCAGCAGGGATAGAGAATGACGGAAGCGGTCTTGACCCGTTTGGCCCCCTTGGTCGTGGGCATGCCAGAGACCACGTAACACTGCACCGTGTCACCTCTCTTCTTCTTGTCGGCCAAAGGGCGGACCAAGTATAGTTTTTCGTTGGCACGTGGTAACTTCCCGTTCTTCCCCAAAATCACATTCCATCGTTCACTCCGTCCAGCGCCTCCAGACTCCTCGTACTTGAACAGGCGAGTGGGGTTGTCAACTTGTTCAACCCATCCTCCAATGTCCTCTAGTCGAACAAGAGCTTGCACCCATTCTGGTAGTTTTTGAAGTACTCGTTTTCGTGATTCCAGGGTTCTTTCCACCGCTTTTCGCCCGTACTCACGAGGGGGGCTGATGAATGTGGTGTCTGCTCGGTCCTGGAGGGTTGGCGTTAACCGTATGGTCCTTGGTCTGGCGGACAGTGTTCTTGGCCGATAGTATTCGTTGGCCGGATCGCCTCCCAACGTTCGGTAATTGCTCGGTCCGAGAAAAGCGTAGGGTCGTTTTCCAAACAACCTTTGTCGGTCGTCCTTGGGGCAAGCCCGATAAAGCTTACGGTAGTCTTGTTGAGACAGGCAAAGTGTGTATATAGACATTTAAAGGAGCAGAGAGAAGGTATGATGTAAAAGAAGATGAGCAGTGGTGAGAGTTCTTGGTTTTCGTATTTACCCACTTGGTTGGTTCAGGAGCACAAGGATGAGAGGGCTCGGCAGAGGGAAATGCAGTCGGACCTCCGTCAGAACCAGCGAGATTTAATGCGCCAAAAGGGCAGACTGGAAACGCAACAGAAAGAAATGAAGCGAGCGGCCGAACGACACATGAAGGCGGGGGACATGGGTAAGGCCAAGCGCCAGTACCAGAACATTGCACGTATTGACAGGGACATTCAACAGTTGGACAATTGCTTGAACGATGTGACTGCAATGAACAACTCGGCAATGATCGCGGGCTCCCAATTCAACATGATGAACGCGACCAAGAACATGACACGAGCCATGAGGAGTGGACCCGGTTTCAATCAACAGAGACAAACCATTCAAGAGTACTCGATGGCCAAAGAACAACACAAGATGACACAGGAGATGATGCAGGACATGATGTACCAGTCGGACTCGGATGAGGACGAAGAGGGCGAGAGCATCAACTCCCGGGCCGAGGAGATGATGAGACGGGCCCAGGACAAGATGAACTTGGAGAGCGGTAACGTGCCCATTGAGGGTGAAGAGTTTATTGGTTTGGCTGGAGCCCCACAAGTTCCCATGCAGGACCCCGCGGAAATGGTCAAGGAGGGGCAAAGTCCCCTTAAAAATCGCTCGAAACGGTCTTGAGCACAGCGCTCATGTCCACTGGTTCCCTCCGCTGTCGCTTTCGCGTAGAGGGAAAGGGTTTTTCTGCAAACGAAGAGCGGGCGTTCTCACGGCTCTTTCGTGTTCGTTCCATGACCACTCTCCGACTCTTCAATAAATCATCTCTCCTTCGCTTTAGGTCTTCTCGTTCTTCTTGCGCTCTCATGTACCCACATAGCTTCTGGCGGTATTGACGGACTTTTTTCGCGTGCTTTTTGTACTTGCTGACCAGGCTCTTGGCCTGTCGGGTGTAGGTTCGGTCACCGTAGAGCACACAGTCCCCAATGTGCTGTTCAATGTCGTTGAAGGGTACAGTCTCGTCGCAGAGGGGGCACTTGCGCGCCGCAATCCCATAGAACCTGTTCTGAAGGAGGGGACACCACTGAATGCCCCGAGGGTTCACCTTGCCCGCACACTGTTTGCATTCTGCGATCATCTGTTGTTCCTCAGTAGCGCCCTTGAGCAAGTTCAGCTTGCGAATGTACTCGTCCCTGCACTCACAACAAAACACCTGAAAGTGACAACCGTAATGGACCAACATCACTTGGTCACTGTCCACCTCTCCGCACTTGCCACACTTGAAGTTGTCAATGGGTTCCAGAGCGCACGAGCCACCCTCCTCTCCTTCTTCCTCTTCTTCTCCTTGCACTTGTTCCACTTCTTCATCCGAAGAAGTTTGTAGTTCCACTTCCTCGTCTGAGCTATGATCCCCCCCTCCTCCTCCTACTCTTGCAATATCTTCTGCTGACATAGACATTTCCAATCGAATTTTGTTTTTGTCGGTCGGGTCTTTTTTATCGGTTGGAGTTTTTTCTCGACCAACGAAAAAAACTGGTACGTCAAATTTTTGTCGAGGAAAAAAACAAAAAAAAATCAAAGTGATTGTGAAACAAAAACCCGGATGCTCGAATGAAATTTTATTGAAAATTGAAAATGGCCGAGAACGAGTTTGAGGGTTCCTACACGGACGAAGAAGGTTTGCCGAGTAGTTCGGATGAAGATAGTGTTCATTCGGATGAAGCGAGCCAGTCTTCTCATTCCGAAACGACAAGCTCTTTTTCTTCTCTGGCAAGCTCCTCGGTCAGTGTGAACCGCCTGCTCTCGGTGGACGATCTCCGTAAACAAGAAAGCCAGATGATCATTTTGGAGAGTATCCAACAGCACGTGCACGAGACCAGTGGACTGCAGTGGGTGTTCAAAGAGAACAAGAGAAGGGACCAGGACGAGGCGCTCTCACGCATTCGGTACATTCGCCTTCCTAGCGAGGACCTTAACCAAGTACTGGAGAACGAAACACTGGCACGAATGTTCCAAGAGAACCCCAGCTACGTTCCGATCTTTGACTTGTTCAGCGTGTTCATTCCTATCCAGGCCATGACTGGATCGGCAAAGTACCTGGCGGACTTTAACACCAATGTAAGCCATGGGCACAACATGGCAACCACCGTGGTGGCCCTTTGCAAAGCGTTCTCCGACAACTCTCAGGGGTTCACCAACTCGGTCAAGATGGGTGACATGTATGTGCGCGACGCCCCATCGATCTGCCGACTCTTTGACAAGCTCTACCCCAAGGGAAAGGTGCTCTTTGAGATGTTGGTGCATGACGCACCCGATCCTTACAACGAGCGGGCGTTCCTGAGTAACATCGAGGAGGTGTTTGAGCACGACAACGTGGCAGGGGTTCGCCTTTGGTTCCTGGTGACCGACCCCTGGTTTGATATCAACAAGGCCCTTCGTAAGATCATCAAGGAGAACTCCGATAACCTCGGAGAGACCCAGAGACTGCAAGAGCTCCACATTGAAGATGATCTCGCCGCACAACAGAGGGCCATGTTGTTCGACGACAATCCGCTCGCTTACGACAAGGCGGAAAAGCGAGTAAACGCCCAGGTGCGCGCTTACAACAAGAAACTGGATGAGAATGCCAAAGCCACCCAGAACACCTCTTACACAAGTACGGTGGACATCTACAAAACAATTGTGAACGCTGCTCTCTATCAAAACTTTGTCGTCTCTGAGTACTTGGGCATTCCAAAGATCGTGCCTGGTAGTGACCAGTGGGATAGCCTCAACACCCTCGGGAACGATCACTCGGTCGACGAACAGGTCATCCGTGTGCACGAGACCTTTGGTACCGGTAACGTCAATGTCGTCGAAAAAGTTCAAAGAGCAGGCGTGAGTTCCACACAAGACACGGACAGCAACTACTTGAGAGAATACGATGACGTTTCCTACGACCTTCCCGACATGACTCTCGAGGAATTTGTCGTTCCCCACCCCGAACTGTGCTTTTTGGGCAACCGGGGGCAGTTTGCGCCTTCCAACATCGAGAACATCCGCTTGCCTTGGAGCTTTGACATGGCTCAGGTGGTCATTGACTGTCTGTTGGACATGTCCAACAAGAAGAACGATGAATTGTACGTGGAAGCCGACCTGGAACGTGCACGGCGTATTCGCTCCATCCCCCAGCGGTTGCAGTTTCTTCGAAACCTCAATGGGCACAGAGAAGACCAGATTGCTCAGGAACCCAGCCTCCTTCGCCCTGATCACATCACTGGTTCCCGCTTTGAACCAGTGATCCTCGCAAACAAGCACTTTTCGTGCTACGGAAACATGGCCAAACGGTTCGGAGACTTTGATAGCCGGTACGGTGCCTCGAGTGACGTGGCCTCAATCGAAACGCCCTTGGAGAAGGCGCGAGATCAATACTTGGAACAAATTCGTGCTTACAACGACTTTGAGGCCAACATCGACCCCAACATGCGCCGGTTCATTCTCATGAACCTCATCCGCCACTCGGGCCGAAACCGTACCAGGGAAGTCCTCGAAGAAAACAAGGACAATACGATGGTGTTCAACGCTGCTGCGAGGAGATTGCGTACATACATGAGCGACAAGTTGCCCGTGTTTCATGAGGTGCCCATCATCGACCAAATTGGTGTAACCGGCTCCATCTTCGCCAGCGACCTTGTGACTCTCTCCAAGGTGTTTGGCATCAACAACACGGCGGTCATGCACGACATCCTTCAAGCTGCTTACCGTGCTTCTTCCGACAACGTATTCGAGGAGGTCATGGGCCTTCCCGGCATGATCATCCACTTTGCGACCGTGGGTGCCCCTGGCACCGGAAAGTCCTACGAAACCAAGCTCATCCTCATCACCCTTCTTCTGGCTGGTACCATGGAGGCTGCAGGCACCTTCTCCGATCGCGCTTACAACACGCCAAAGGCCTCGTGGGGTAACGTGGCGTTCACGGACGAATTGCCCGAGTACATGAACCCCTTTGACAAGAGCATCGAGCAAAAGCGGTCGATGATGAAGCAGATTCTATCGGATGGCACCACTTCACGCAAGGTGCTCACCATGCCCGACACGGCGACCAGCGGGCGGGAAAAGGTCATGGAACGGCGGTCTTACAACATCGTCACTAAGGTCCGCCAGGTGCAGATCATCAACTCGAACCTCTGGTACCAGTGCGGCGCCAACGGAGACACCTCTCTCACCGATCGGTTTCTGGTCAACACCATTCTCTCCTCGGCGTCCTCCACCCGTTCGGGAGATGGATTGGACATGATTCGTGCACAACTGCCTACCAGTTTCCAGAACACCCGTGCCAACATGGCCGTTCGCAACCAGCGCGTGCAAATGTTCCTCGACCGTCACGCTCTCATGGTCTGGCTGAACACCGCTGTGATTACGGGCAACATTCCCTTGCCCAACGTGGACATGTTCGTGGTGCTCTGGAACCACGTGATCGAGGACCTGGCCAACGTGTGCCCGAGCGTGCTCGATAAGTCGAGAAGACTGGGCGCCCAGCCCATGAGTATGGCCATTAACCGTGCCATGTACGACGCTGTGTGTATCGTAACCAACAGCATGGCTTCTCCCCTTCTCCACTATAACGAAGAAACAGGTGCCATGGACGTGCAGCCTTTCTCGATCGACATGGCGCCCATCTTTGCGCCCTACATGTTCCTCAGTCAGCGATCCGCGATCTGGATCATCACCAGACTGGTGAACGCATACGTGATGAACGAGCAGATCCACCAGACCGCAGAGATTCTCGCCAGCCACTTTTGCAACTACTTTACCCCCGAGAAGAGAGCCTTGTACGCCCGCTCGGAGAACGCCCCCTCCAACTTTGGCGAGGAGGTTCTTTACGACATCTCGGACGATGGGGAGACCATCAACATGGGCATGCTTCGCTTCCAAGCCACCGAGGAGCAGGTGATCAGCATCCTCTGCCACCAAAACGGCATGGGGCACACGCCCAACACGGCCAAGAATGCACTGCAAGAGTTGGAGAGCACCAAGATCACTTGCCCCAAAGTCGTGTACAACTTGGGCGATCCAGACCAGTCTCACGCAAACCAGGGACAGCGAGAAACCGTTCGCGTTCTCAAACGTTGTGAGGAGGCAGGATCCTTCAACAACGTCAAGACTTACACCTGGCATATTTCCATCTTCTACTTGGCCATGCTCTCGCCAGAGAGGGTCCTCCAACGGGTGATGAAGGCGATTACCGTAAAGGGCATTCGCCCAGGAAGAATGTTGCTCGGCAAGACTGCCAACAACAACAAGGCCTACTGGTCGTGCTACGACATCACCGAGCAAATGGCCAGCCAGGCCACGACCGAGATCTCCCTGAGTAAGAGAGGGACCATGAGCAGTGCAGAAAAACGGTTCTTCATGCCAGAGGCCAATCAGAGCCACACACGACACCGAAGAAACCAGACCCGCCAGCTGGCGCAAGCCTCCTCGGACGTACTGGTCGATCTGGCGCAGGCAGACGACGAGGCCCTCCGCTTCATCGAAAGCCAGCTGCACATCCACTGGCTGATGAAGGAGTTCTTCATGAATTTGAGCGAGGCAAAGAACTTCACCCACGCGATGACCGACCACCTCTCCCGCTATACCCAAAAGAGCCTGGTCGAGGAGAACGACCCCATTCTTCACATGAAGTACCCAGAAAACTTTATTCAGCACGAAAGACGGATGGCAAGAGAGGCCGCGGACCGAGCAGCGTCCTCGGAAATTGTCAAGAGTGTGGAAAGCGAGTTCCAGGAGGGTCTGGTCGAGCAATTGAGCGCAGTTCGCGCGCGAAAGAACCTGGACGGACAAACCACCAACCCCATCACCAACGACCAGATCGATGACCAGCAATTGGAACAGGCCATGCTGGAGGCAGAGCACATTCTATCCTTTGCCTCTTCCGCGCAAGCTCGATCGAACAAACGTACTCACTCCTCGACCACAACCAGTTCCTCTCTCGCTTCCATGGCCAAGCGCCAACGACAACAATCTCCCTTCCCCTCCTCTTCCTCTTCTTCTTCCTTCTCCTCGGCACACTAAAAAAATCAATAAAGAGAACAATAGGAAAAACCAATTGGCAAGAAAAAAAATGGAAGACGAACTCGAGAGAAAGGTCCCTTTGAATAGGCGGAAACCCCCCTCCAATGAGGAATTGCCAACCATACCCACTCTCCAGCCCATCTCTGGTAAGCAAAGCAAGCCCTCGAAAAAGGGAAAGGGGAAAAAGAACTCAAACTTGACAAAGAAGGCGCTCTCGCGCAAGTACGCGGAAAACCGGAAGGAAAAGCAAATACGGGACGCGGCCAAGGTTCTGGCCACGGTCGACATTCAGGTGGGAAGTAACCGACCCCTCCAACAGATTGTCAAGACCGCACAAACGTTTGTCAGCCAGGAACAGGAACGACTGTCGACCCTCAAGAGAGACTTGCAGAGCTTGCTTGCGCAGAAGCCCGATGTGGATGTGCGTATTGCCAACCCCACAAAGAACGGACCTCAGACCTACGAGCAAAAGCTGGCAGACTTTGCTTCCCGCCTGAAGAGCATGGAAGCCAAGATCACCAACATCAACCAGACAGTCAATGCAGAGGTCAAGCGATGTGAGAGCCTCTCCAACCAACTGGAATTGCTCAAACAAAGGGACATTGCCACTCGTTTCCAAGTGCGTAATGCCGCACAAAGGCTGTTTGATGATCCGGAAAGCTACGCACGCTTTCATGGGGGACCAGGAATCATAGATGGAACAAAAATTTAATAAAAAAACCCTCAAGATCAATCCAACTGAAGGGTGAATTCATTGGTCGCTTGCTGGCCAATCCTCTGGCTCACAAAGGTCATGTTGGTGCCAAGAATGCCAAGGAAGGCCTGATTGGCCATGTGTCTGTTGTAACGAAGCTTGTACTCTTCTTCACTTTCGTTACTCCCCATTTCGGAGTTCCTTTCAAACTGGAGGATCTCACGGGAAATGTCCCGGCGGAGACGGTCATCGCCCACCAAGCGAACATTGACTGGGGTTCTCCCTCTCCCCCCTCTCACTCTCCCTCCACCTCTCATCCTTTGAGGACGATTGCTCTCAAACTGAACTCTCCTTCGATACCGTCGTCGGCGAGCCTCCAACTCCCTCATCATGGGGATGATCAACTCCATATCCATCAGGCTATCGGGATTGGGAGGGTTCGCGTACACTCTCCTCCTTCCCCGATTCATCATTCCCCAGTCCCTGGGTGTGGACGAGTCTGCGCCAATTTTTTTCTGCATCAAGGGAGAAAAAATATAAAAAACTTGCAACTGAAAAAAATACACTCCTTTTCTTCTAGACTTTTGCTTACATGTCACCCACACCCCCAAACCAAGATAACCTCCAACCAACAATGTATCTCGAAGACCAATTGTACGCTGTATGGCTCCAGGAAAACGGAATTGATGTTCTGTCTGCAGGTCCAGCACCAACAGGCATTGAGGCCCAAGCAGAGGTATGGGGCCTATCTACCCTCTCTCCAACCTTGGCCAACCCCGAACAAGTATGGGGGCCCATCCACTTTTCAGATGGTATGCCCGAGTATGGTGAGTTGCCGTCACCCTTTTCCAACTAGGCAACAACGACCGAACAAGAAGCTTTTACTGGATATTAAAGATCGCGAGCAATTCTCCTCGCCAAAACTAAAAATCTCTTTAGCTCTTCTCCTACAAACCAATGTCTCTCGGATTACAAGCCGCAAAGAACGTGCTCGGTGGCGTTATGCTCCACGCACCCACCGATGTCACCTCCCCCGCCTCCAACCTCGCCCGTGAAAACCCATGGGCAGTCACCTTCGGCCAGCCTCGTGCTGATGTCGAGTTCCGCGCTCGCCCTTACTCCAACGTCAACAAGTCGACCTGGGTGATGCCTGAGGCCTACAAGGGACGATCCGAATTTATCGAAAACACCATGTTCTTGCTGGCACGCGCCAACAACTCTTTTGTCACCTCGGTGCTTCTGCCGATGGTCACCCGTGACGGCGCTCTGATGAGCAACTGGAACAAGTGGATCTTCCCCACCCAGATGCCCGACGTCATCGCCCCTCGTGGTACCCCACGATTGGTGCGATCTCGTCAGATCGAGGGATTCGATGTCATGACCCAGTACGGCCTGGGTATGACTCTGGAACATGGTTTCATGAAGAGCGATTTGGGCATGCAACACTACCGCATGCACATGCGTCAGATCAACCAGTCGGTCTCCGAAGGCCTCCAATTCCAAGGTATCTACAAGATCCTCACTTGCGAGGACTGGGCCAAGAAGTACCTGCTGGTCAACGGCGCGCCAGGACGTGTGGGCCAGATGGAGCGCGTGATGAAGCGCGAACTCAACCGCTGGGCCATCCTCCAGACCAACCGCAACGCCTGGTCTCTGCTGAACGACATGATCGATGCCGAGAACGACATCATCAACCCCAACGTGCGCCTGACCACCTACGTGATCGACAACTCCATCAAGTCGCTGATCAAGCACTCGTACGATCAGACCAATGTGGCCATCCGTGGACCCAAGGCTGCTCAGAACATCGACGATACCCTGGAGGGCTTCCGCGTGACCGACAACGGAGACACCGTGTTTGTCACCCGTGGCTATCTCACCGGAGACCAAGGAGCGGTCATCGCGCCTACCCGCCGACACACCTCGGTCGGTGAGTGCCACCAGACCAAGCCCTACCAGAAGCTGCGCGGAGAGTACTCCTCTCGCGCCATGTCGGCCATCCTCTACGATCAGACCAATGATGACTGGGCCACGATCACTCTGGAGGACATGTTGCTCAACTGCAAGCGGTTCAACCCGTCCAATGGACGTTTGTACAGCTTCGGTGACCCCGAGGCCATGAAGTACCCTCGCGACAACTTCTCGGTCGAGGAGCAGGCCCTGGACTTCCTCCACTACCGCAACGCCCAAGGCAACTTGGTCGCTGTCGAGTACTTTGGCCACATCAATGCCCACCACATGAGCGCCGATGACTACATGAAGGCGGGCGAGATCGCTGCCAAGGCCCTGGCCAAGCGTTTGGGGACCGACCTCTCGGACTTCATCCAGAAGACCCAGGACTTCTTGGGCGTGGTCAACATTGTGCGCAACTACCAGTACACTGCTGCCTACCAAGCCTTCTTGGATGCCACACTGGCGAACAAGGATAACACAACGGCGGAAATCATCACTTATGATGAGGGTGTGGGACAAGTGCGCGTGCTCAATGGCACCAACGCTTTCGGAAGTCTGCCTATCATCACTCTTGATGGTGCTCAGGGTAGACCTGCGCGTGGCGCCTTTGTGGTCCCCCCGACCCACGTGTTCAGCTACGGTGGCCTGAAGACCATTGAACAGGCATCCACACAGGGAGTCGCAGACACGTACAACAAGGCGATGATGGACAAGGTTGCTGATTTTGTTGGAATGGTGGATCGCGTGGTGCCCGTGCTCCAGCGGTTCTACCCCGACTCGATCTTCCTGAACCCCGAGTACGCTCTTCCCCACCATACCAACCCCACTGCACACGATGTGTTTGTGGAGAGCCTGGTCCACTCCGGCACTCCCTTCACTCAGTTGTACTTCAACCCGACCGAGGGTACAAATGCAGGTGCTGCCGATCAGGTGCGTTTGTTTGGCGCTCAGTTGGAGAGCGATATCCTGGAGGGCGTGGATCGTGCTCTTGCCGCAGAGAACGGCTTGGCCACTAACGCCGCAACTGGAGGAGCTACCAACATTGGCGGTCTCCTTGGCGGTGCTGATGACATGGGCGCCAAAACACAGCTCGAACGGTTTTTGTTCACCCTTACCGTTCCTCGAGATGATGTCAAGGCCGTCATGGAGAAAAAGGGAGATGTGGAGAGCGTGGTTCGTGGCCTGGTGGCACGCAAGGTCGTGCTCACCCTCCTTTCGGTGACCGAGAAAGACGAACTTACCAAGGTGATGAATCACATGAACTCGATTCTCAATTCTGCAGACTTGAAGCAGGCAGAAAATGAGGTCGGGAAGGTGATCGACATCCGCAGTTTGCTCGGAGACGAGGCTCGTATTGCTCGCTTTGCCGGAGACGTGCTCAGCTTCTTTGACCAGAACGCCGGTGTGCGCCGCAAGGCCATCCGAAGCAACCGGGCGGTCAAGAAGCGCATTGATGCGGCCATTGCATCCATTCCCGCGTATGTGCAGCGAACCAATGAACTGGTTGCTGCATTTGGTGGTGACGTGCTCGCGCTTGTGGCTGATGGTGGCGCGCTTGTGGCTGATGGTGGTTTGCAGCGATACCTTCGCATTGCTGCAGAGTCCCGCAACAGGCTCATCCTCACTCCCCTGTGCGTGCCTCACACCTTCATCGACAGCTATGTGAACAGTCTGGGTACACGTGTTGCTGGAGGCAAGGGTGTTGACGGTAAAGACATTGCTCAAGGAGCCATCACGGTTCTTCCTGCTTCGCCCTCAGACCCTCGCGAGGTCATGGACCTCCGCGATTTCCAGGCCAAGGTCAAGGTCTTCTCCCAAGTGGCCACGACCTCAAAGGCTGTTAACACGATCGGTTCCGCCTTTGCCCAGGCTGGCGTGGACTCCATCCACGCTTCCCCTCGTCACGCGAATACCATCCGCGAGGGCATTGAGCACAACAGTGCTTTCCGCTCGGTGGTCAACCGCCAGCGCATCTCCTCGGCCGATTATGAGAGCCACCAGCGATCGGTTGGTTCCCGCCTGGTCACTGGAGACGCCTCTCTCCGTGCGGACGACTTGGCTGTCACTGGAGGCGCTGCGATCGGCGCGGGCATGCACTCGAACCCCGCTGACTTCCAGAACCCCTACTTCCGCCGTCACCAGGAGAGCATGACTGGCAAGCGCAACCGTGATGCTGCCATTGGCACTGACCGTGCTCTGGGAGGAGGCTGGTCCGAGAACCGCTCGGCCTTGGCCGACACATCTCTCTGGGGAGGTTCTTCTCTCTTGGAGGAGGAGGAGCGCATGATGCAAGCCGCTCGCCTGGCCGCGGACAGCTCTCCCGCTTCCGCGAGCAACTCCATGATGGACAAGTTCCTCAACCGCCGTCTGACTGCCAACTTTGCTGGCTTGTATGCCGCGATCGCCCGTGCCTCCGACTTGGACGTGCACCGTTGGCTGTCTCTGATCTTCCTGGGCACTCCGGTGACCATGGCGGCCATGCAGGCGACGATCAAGTTCGATCTGCTCCATCCCTTCCGCTACTTGTTGGCCCGTCCTCACGCGCGCTACGAGACTTGCACTGTGGTGAAGATGCTGCCTGGTCTGGAGACTGGCCGAACCAACTTTGGCCACGTGATGGCCGAGGTGGGTGACGACCCGATCCAGCGCTGCCACACGGTCAATCTGACCTACTGGTCGAGCGCTCTGATCACGGAGCCCAAGAACATCAACATCAACCACAATTGTGCCGTGGTGGGCTACCACGGAGGCCTTGGCGCTGGTTTCTTCGACCGGGCTGCCTACAACCCCCAGCAGAACAAGTATGGACGTTCTCGCCACGACTCGATCTTTGCGATCGCGCTCCCTCTCCAGGAGCAGATTGAGGCCAACCCCCTCAACATCACGGGACGATTCGACTGGATCTCGGAGGACGGCCGCCAGATGGGCGACAGCAAGAGCGACCTGACCTACTCCACGGCCGCCTTCTACAACGGCTACTGGGGATGGCAGCAGTACCGCTGGAACTCGGACCTCACGCAGGCTGGTCCTGGTCCGCTGCAAACACACTTTTCGGTGCCCAACGCTTACTGCTACCCATCGATGACCAAGTACGACGACGGAACCTCCACCTCGAACTTGGGCCACTGGAAGAACCACACTGTCGGACCTGGCTGCGCCGGTCCTCGTATCGGACAGGGAAGCTTCCTGAACGCCCCTACTGTGGGCGAGGTGTACCGCAACAGCCAAGTGGGCAGCGTCTTCTAAGCGAGCGGACAATAAGTTTTCTCTCCTTGTCGGAAAATAACAGATGTGTAGAATAAACCAATCATAAACTAAAAACTAAAAACTTTGATGGCCACGACCCCTCGCGGTAAGGGCAAGCAGAGGAGGCGGAGGCCCAGAGCGGGTTCTGTTAACTACTGCATGTACAAAAACCCCATTACCGGAAAAACCGAGAAACTGCAAGCATTGGGAGGAAGCCATCGATTCTATGTGATCTCGGAGATCGAAGTGGTCTCTGAAAGCGGCATTTACAAGTGCTTTGACAAGCAAACTGGCCAATTGGTGTGCATCAAGTCCCAACGGTTCTCCACATTTACCTATCAAAACCAACCGTTCCACGAAACCGCGGCGATGGAGTACTGTAATAAGCGGGCCAGGGAAAGTGAACACCCTGGCGCCAAGCGTATTGTGAAGATCGTGGATAGTTACGTGGACGAGGAACTGGGCAACCATTACATCGTCACGCCGTTTGCTCTGTTTGGCGATGCGTTCATGTTTACGAGAGACATTCCGCGAGGCTCGCTGAACTATCGGACTCTGATTAGCGGGTTCATCTACGATATCCTGATGGCAGTGCACTTCATTCACTCGATTGGCGTGTACCATCGGGACATCAAGCTTGAGAACTTCCTGGTGTACTGGGACCGTGAGGAAGGGAGAGAGATGCTGAAGTTGTGCGACTTTGGCTTTGCGACAATGGGTCACCCCGAAGAGGAACGGGTACGAGCGATGGGCTCTCTCTTGTACTGTGCTCCCGAACTACTACTTCCCGCAAACTTCAATCGCAAGTACTTGCCAAGCGACGTGGACGTGTGGGCCATGTGCACCTGTTTGTTTGCGTTGATCCAAGATTGTTTTCCCTTTGTGGATTTCGACATTGAGGATGACCGAATAGACAAGGATGTGATCTTTGACCTGGCCTCTTCAATCATGGCCAACCTGTACAGTGGTCCTGTGAACCGGAAAGTGCGCTTGAACGTGTTCAAGGAAGACTACCAGGAATGGATGAAGTTCTTTGATGTCACGTTTCAGCATCCCAGTGTTCGGCCCACCATTGAAGAGATCGTCGAGATGAAGTGGCCCGCTAAACTGATCGAGGAACAGGAGAACAGACGGAAGAGAGATGCATTTGCCCTCATGATCAGCTCGCACAATGCCATGGGCGACCTTTTCTCGATGATGCCCGCATACACTTACGAGTCCCGTTCCACCGAGACCATGGCCATTTCCGTTCCCGCAAGTTCGAGTGACGAGGAGGAAGAAAAGTCTGGGTCGATGAGTAGTCGTCCCTCACGTAACACAACCTCCAACGAACCTGAAGAGGGAAGGCAGTCCTCCAGAAGCGCGTTCCACCATCTTGCCGATCGTATGCGCAAGGTCAAGTTCACCATGTCATTTCGAAAGTCAAAGCAAACAAAGTAAGAGAGAGTCAATACGATCATTAAAAGCAATCTAGGCAAACCTCACGACAAACAACTTCATGGCATCCTCTTCCGACAGTAGTTCCTGGGACGAACCTTCCAGTTCCTATACCTACACGGATAGTGGGGAGGATGAATACCTTTGCGAGGAGATTGGCGAGGAGATGTTTGATGACCTCGTGGATCCGGAGATGATTGGTCGGCTTTATAAAAAAAAGAGGAAAAAGTTGAAGAAGAAAGCCTCTGATGCCGTTTCTGGCCTAAAGAAGAAGAAAAAGAAATTAACCAAAGGAGCCTCTGACGCCGTTTCTAGCGTAAAGAAGAAGAAAAAGAAGTTGAAAAAAAGAGTGACTTCTGCACAGGATTCGGCCAAACAAAAGGTGTCTGGCTTCAAGCGTAAGGCCAAAGAGAAGGCAAGTGAGGCGGGTTCTGCGGTAAAGCGCAAGTTTAAAAGGCGAAAGAAGGGTGATCAAGATGGCGATGATCAAGGAGACGCTGACAGTTCTACTTCCAAAAGGAAAAAGAAGAAAGATACCGACAAGGAAGAAGGAGAGGAAACTGAAGACCAAAAAGCCAAGCGAAGGAAGAAAAAAGAAGGAGAGGAAAATGGAGAAGAAGATGAAGACGAGACCAAGCGAAAGAAGAAAGAGGGTGAAGATGAAGATGAAGACGATGAGGAAGCCAAGCGAAGGAAGAAGGAAGGAGAAGATGACGATGAAAAAGACTCGGAGAAGAAGGCACGGCCTGATATCGATACTCCCGATCTTCCTGATGCAGGAACCGGAACGGACGCGGGAGGACCTGGTCTCGCTGGGGCCGGAGTTGGTGGCGGTGATCTCGGTGCGGGTGGGGGAGCAGTCGCTCTTACTGCCGAAGAAGAGGCTCTTACTGAAGTGGAGCCCACCGACCCTGCTGAGGAGCAAAGGCGATTGGCAAGAGAAGCCCGTGCGCGCGATGAGGAAGAAAGGGCTTTCCGTGAGCAACTGTACCGAGAGCGCATTCGCTTGGAACAGGAACAAGCCAGACAATTGGCACAGAAACAAGCCGCTGAACGAGCTCTAGCAGAGGCAGATAGTCAGGCAGAAATCGCACAAGCCCAAGCACAGATTACCGAAGCCAATAGCCAACTGGAAACCCTCGAGGAAGAGGAGAATGTGATCGAGGAGAGTGCCAGAGAGGAAGGATTCGATCCCAATGACATTGATGGAGATGGTGTTTCCGATGAACGAGAAGCTCTTGTCACTATCCCTTCCGTGGACTCGGGCCCCTTCTATTCTGAGGACCCCAATGACCTCATTTTTCAACAAGTGGCGTACGACAGTGACCAAGACCCCGGAGAAATGGTCAGTAAGTTCGAACAAGAGGAACTGACCAAGGAACTCTCCGAGAGTGATCTGGAGGACGACTTTGAGGGAGGAGACGATCTCAACGATGAGGAGGAGGATAAGGCCGATTGGCAGTTGAAGCCCAACTCCCAAGTGCCCGATCCCAACAAAGGCAAACGTTCCTTCCTGGAGCGAGTGTCTGAGGAGCCTGATGGCCTGCTCAACGCCATTCGAGGAGGTGAGGAGAGCGTTCGCAAGGTGCCTGGCTCGGGCCAGCCTGCCAAGATCAATGTGGCCAACGACCCCCAACTCCTCGAGGCCTTGGCAAACACCTATCCCGATAGCAGGTTCTTCCGCTATAGCGACAATGCAGTCCGCGTGGACACCGGCCAAGAGCCCAAGGACAAGCCTACCTTTTCGTTTTCGGGCTTGCTGCGAAAGACGTTTACCAGAGACCAGAGTGACGCGGGAGATGGATCGCTCTCTGTGGCAGGAGACAACTTTGGCAACTGGAACGACCCCGCTCCCACTGTGGCAAGGACGACCAACCGCATTGGTGCTGGCGCTGACCAGTTGGTTGCCAGTTCGTCCTCATCGACAAAAACGCCCACTGGCTTACCTGTGGCACGTTTGTGGCCCAGTTCAGTACGAGCGCCTCGCTGGATTCCTGCCATGGGCATTGATGCTTACCAAGCCCTCGTACTGTTCTTTGTCGCCTTTGAACGATTCCATCGGGATCAAGACAACACCTCCAAGGAGGCCATTCTCTCGGTGATTCCCATGCAGTTCTGGCGAACCCTGGAAGCTGTACCCGGCATCTCTCAGGCACAGGCCAACGCGGCTTACGACTTTTTGAGGTTACTGGCCATCCTCATGGTCCGTTCGGTCATCAACCGAGAGAACCCCAAGTACAAGGCGTTGTACAAGAACGCCTCCATCCGTATATTGCGTGACTTCTCCTCCATCATCGGTCTGCAAGGCATTCCTCAGTTCAACAACTTGAAGGAGGGTAAGGACTTGCTCCTCCAAGAGTCCCTGCCCTTGCTCCGCCCTACGGGTGTTCCCCTTATTCGAGACAAGACGCCCACCTCCTGGACACTGGAGAGAGTGATGGAAGACTTGGGCAAGCGCCTTGATCACGTGATCATGATCAAGGAACCCCAAGTGGCCAAGGGTGAACTGGATCGTGCCGTCAGCATGCTGGACGGAGTGCGCACGACCACTTTTTACGAACGGTTGGGCCCGGTGAAGGGAGAGCAGTTTTTGGATCTGTTGGTCGGGTGGGCGCGCAACTTTGGCGAAGCCGTGCTCGATATCCAGGCGCCCGACAAGCGTACCATGGCCATGAGGGCGGCCAAACAGCTGTACCAATGGTTGGAGAAGGAGGACCAGCAGTTGGCCGGTCTCTGGCAAGCGTACATTCGCTACCTGACCAGCCACGTGCAGAGTAGACAAGGGGCCTCTCAATACGATAACCTGAGGTTGATCGGACGGACCCTTGACCCCTGGAGCGAGAGGAAGCCCTCGCTTCCCGCTCCCGCCCCTCCCTTGCAGATGGATCCAGCCAAACTCCCTTCTCCTCAAGAATACCAGAGAGCCCTTGACACCCTATCGGTGGCACATGACCGTGTGCCCAAGGACCGTTCCTCGGAAGACGTGGCCCGTTCCCTGGAGAAGAAGGAGACCACACTCACTCCTCCCGCCAAGCCCACTCCTCTCCACGTGGTCAAGGGAGACCGAAACGTACAAAAAGCAGTCGATCAGCAACGGGGACAGATGGATGCCCGCTGCTTCTTGGTGTATTGGTGTGTGAAGCATACTCGCTTTGGCCAGAGAGTGGCAATGACCCATCGCACGACCATGGATGCGTGGATATGGCTCCGCTTCGAGGCACCCTCTCGCATTTGGGATGGCCTTTGCTTCTCTCTTGTTTCTGGACAGGCAAACAGCTCTTCCTTGCCCAAACCCTCCTCGAAGGCCGTTTTGGCAGTCAAGGTGGCCCCTCTCCTTTGTGAAGGGTTTTCCACAAGCTCTTTGCGCACGGATCGAGTGTCCATGGAGGCTGAGTGTTGCAAGCAACCCGAAAAGTTCATGGAACGGGTGCGAGAGGCAGTGAAGGATGAGAGCGCCCTACGACAGGAGTTTGTGAATAATCTGTGCTCCGCCCGCTACCACTTGGTACACACCACCTGGGTGCTTCACTCTCCAGCGAACGCTAGCGACCACAAGAAGCAATTTGCCCACCGTAACCAACAATTACTCCAACTGATCGAAGGGTGCAAGGGCAACCGAGGGGAGCAAGTGTTCCTCAAACGTCTTTACCACCTGGTTCTGGTGAGGCACAAGCACGCGAGCGCTTCCCACTCCATCCTTGCTCTTCTCCACAAGAAGGCCCCCTGTCGCTATACCTTCTTCGACAACTCCTTCGAGGCCTGTTTTTGAGGAAAAATTGTGACGTACCAATTTTTCACCAAAATACAAAAAGTGAA
>Ga0180433_10001733_pt1 | contig 35820 bp, 51 predicted proteins | sample SS_ome_8_FD_132980 | JGI IMG/M metagenome (GOLD analysis project Ga0180433, IMG submission 132980) | Hypersaline lake sediment archaeal communities from the Salton Sea, California, USA - SS_1_D_1 metaG | ecosystem: Environmental > Aquatic > Non-marine Saline and Alkaline > Hypersaline >...
CTCCATCAACATAAAAATTTATAGTTCCGGCATTATAAGTCACAACTATTTTTGTTAATCTACCGGTAGGTAAATTTGAATTAGATTTTTCATAAGCAGTGGTATCTCCTACATAAAATCTTAATTCAGAAGTATTATTACTAAGACCCAAAAAATAACTAATATCATCATTTCCGTCCAATTTAGTAATAATAGTATTAAACCCCGTTGTCCCATCTATTCTAATCCAAATCTCAAAAGTTGCCGCTGTTGTAGGATTTAATCCAGCAATAGAGCCAAAACTAATTTTATCAGCCACTCCATCAAACCTTAAAAAATCCCCCGCTATTGATTTATAATAATCAGCTCCGGATATAGTTCCAGTAATTCCCTTACTTTGTATTGTGTTGTTAATGGGCTTCATATCAAAAGAAGCAATTAAACCCGTCTCTGAATCTATTGATTGAATATTTTTAAATGACTTACTTACAGATTTAGAAGAATATACAATACTATCTAATTCTGCAGTAATTTCTGAAATTTCACTATCAGTAAAAATTGTGTTTAATATCAAAACATACTGAAAATTAGCCTGTAGTTGAACAATCCCGCCTTCAGAACTACCAACTATAAATACTGGGTTGGATGAAAAAATTGCACCAGTTTCAGAAGTTACATCTCTTTCATTTATAAAAATTCCATTTTGAAAAAATCTTAATTTATGAGTGCTTATATTATAAGTAACAGCTATAGTCGTATAAACACCTTGTGGTAAATTAGTTGTACAAGTATCTTGCTCAATATTCGTCCCATCATCACTTAAAGCAGTAGTAATAACATTACCACTTGTATAAAGAGCATAACATTTCTTGTTTGAAGAATTATATTTGGTAATTATCGATCCCACGCTATCATTAATTGGTTTTATCTTAACAATCCAAGTAAAATTTCCAGCTAATCTTAAACTAGCAGAATCAGCTACACTAACATAGCCTGTTCCATTAATAGTGGTCATAGCCATACCATTCTTATCACTAGTAATATAAGCGCCACTCGCTAACGTTCCATTATTACCATAATCGCTTAAATCCCCAACATGTCCAGCTCTATAATCATGGTATAAAACAAGATTTTCACTATTTTTATATTTTGTTATTAAACTCATAAATCATTTACCTCTCTTAATATCCTATGCCTCGTATCAATTTCTTGCATAGGCGTAAGAGCAAAAGGATAAATTTCTGCCCGATAATGTTTGCCATCGAAGAACTGTCCTGCCCCTCCTGCTGTTGAGCCGATGGTGTAAACAGTCACAGCTGCACCTGTCCACGCATCCGGGTCATTCGAGAGTATCTCGTTGCCGTTTAGCCATGCAGATGTATCTTCTGTCTTTGCAGAAACAACAAGCACATTCCTTTGTCCTTTCTTCCAATAAGGAGAATATGAAGCAGAAGCAATATTTGCAATAACAGCGTCTCCACAGACAATCCTCAGTGTGTTGTTGTTGGCGTTGTCCCTCTTCTGTATGTATAACTTATTGCTCTCCACATCGAAAAGCCTCACGAACGCATCCACGTCATAATCGAAATCAGGAGAGAACTCAAGCACAAAAGAAATCCCTTTAGAGGAGTCTATTGTTTCTGACAGGCTTCCCTCGAAATAATCATCTGTGCCATCAAGGGAATAACCATGCTGTCCAGAAAGCTTAGTAGGATAAGTGCTACTCGTCGCACCATCCCCAAAAGTTGCATAATACCCTTTTCCACTCCTATCAAGTGTCCTAACATTCGTTGGATCATGCTCTGCAAGCCCCATCTTAAGGTTTAATATTGCCTTATTTTGATAGTTGAAGGTGCTGTTGTTGTAGTAATCCTCAGCTTCTTGGTCAGTTAGCTGAACATTGAAAATCTTTAACTGGCTAATCTTTCCATTAAATTTATCTCCGCCTACATTACCTGCTCCAACATATAAATTATCAGGGTCTTTAGCAGTCCAAGCATTTGCATATCCATCCATAATCTTCTGGCAATTAAGCCACATATTAGTATCACCTGTTGTGGAAACTATCACCATCCTATTTACTTGTCCTTTTCTCCAATATGGGCCATAAGTTCCAGAAACAACACTCCCCATAGCAACATTACCTAAATAAAGATAGATTCTGTTATCAGTAGCTTTATAAAGTAAAAACCTATGATTTAAAGTGCTATCAAAAAATACATACTGAGCATTATCGTCATAATCAAAATCTGGAATAAACTCAATAACACAGCTAAAATTACTAACATTAGTCAAAAGTCCGGAAGTTGAGTAAGTAATATAATCATTTGTGCCGTCAAAATCCGCACCCTGTTGATTAAAATCAATACTACCAGTAATAGAACCGTCATTCATACGAACAGCGTCAGCACTATCAAAATTTTCTGCGAAAATACAACCCCTTTGTCTTTCTGCAGGTAAAGAATTCCTAAAAAGTAGAGACATGAATTACATTACCTCTTTTATTTCTTCAGGGAGATTCCATTCATTATCTACTTCTCTTATTAAATCCACTATTTCATCATTTGTTAATGCATAAGATTTTTGAACAAATGTTATAATGTCACAATATTCTGTTGGAACTTTGACAAAATTCTTAATAGCATCTCTAACATTATCTTTTGTTTCATCACTAATAACTCTTAATACATTTTTTTCCTTATAATCTTTAGGATATAATTTCATTTTTCCCCCTTATAAAGCCGTTTTTCGTATATGATATTGAACAGCATTATTGGTGTCCGCCGTTATGCTCTTAATTCTAACTTTTTTAACATTTAAACTTGTATATTGTAAAATTCCACCTCTCCCTTGAAAATTAACATTATCAGTAGAAAATTGAGAGAGTTCTGTTCCCGCTCTTGTTATATCAATCCAATCAGGAGAAGATGCGTCATCATTTGTTGCTTCAACTGTCATAACAACTGTTCCGCTCACTACAAATCCAATACTTAAATTTTTTGATCCCCCCATAGATAACCCTGTTGAAGATGGATAATAATTAGTTGCAGCTGAAACTCCTGTAGTATCTGTTTCCTCTTCTTCAATATATTGCTCACTTAGTGGATTAACTTCTTCTGTTCTATTCGATGTTGATGCCCAAGTATAGCCAGCATTTACTTGTTCCCCATAAAGAGTTGTAACCGGCCTTACGGCATCCCCATCATCCATAGCATCAATTTGCCCATCACTTGCATGAAATAAAATAACCGTACCGCTAGTTCTTATTGGAAAATCTTCGACAGCATCCCAATGAGTATTTTCTATATCTACTTGAACAGCTCCCCCTGTATCTGTTTTAATTGCTTGTTTTGTAGTTCCCCCATCACTAGAACCATATACTAAGATGCTATCATCAACATATGATAAATCAACAGAAATAGAACCAGATACAATAGAATTTGTCTCTACTCTCCCATTAGAATCAGTTAATATTTTTCTATCAGTTGTACCGTCATTTCCATATATTAAAACATTATCGCTATCATGATTTAAATTAACTATAATTTCTGTCCCCGAAAGAACAAAATTAGCGCTAGTTTCTAATTTACCATCTGGTGTAGTTTGTAAAGGAATCCATTGTCCATCTGAATTGTTAACCTTAAGATTAGCGGATTTTGTTCCCGTCCCACTAACCATGGCATAAACAACTGCTGGAGGTCTTCCAAGACCATAATCAACCATTAAAATTTACCTCCCTTGATCTTTTTTTTATTTTTTTTAGATTTACTTAACCAATTATCTACTTTTTCTCCGAATTCGTTAAGAAATCCAAATTCATTAGTTTTTTTAGGATAATGTTCCGGTGCAAAATATTTTTTAGTCTCTTCCATAGGTTTTCTTTCCGCAATAAGCTCTCTTTTTATTTTACCCGTATCCGCATCAATAGTGACTCTAACTGGAAGCTTACTTGGAACAACTTGCTCTGATTGCGTATTTTTTGTTTTATTCTCATTCATGTTTATTTCATATTTTTTTAAAGTCATATTTAAACATCCCTAGCGTCTTTAAATTCTTCTAAAGTTTTTACGTATAAATAACCTTGCTTTACTGGATTTGTATCTCCATCTAATATTTCTGTTGAAAAATAATTATTATAATTTTTAATCACGTCATTATTACAATCATAAACAATATTTTTTACAAATGCCTTATTTGCATCTCTTGCCTCTTTATCTTTATAATAATTTAAGCATATACTTGTTGTTTCGTTTTTAACATAAATAATAATTTTAATTATTTTTACATATCCATTTTCATAAATATTTCCATAGCTATCTTCAAATTGTTTCTCAAGAGCCATATTTCACCTCATATAATTATTAAGTATCTGTTACAATTTATATTATTAATTAAGTTTCCCCTAAATATATTACTTTTAAATTAGCATTAACAAGCGTAAAATCAACATTACCTCCATCATCGTGTCTTACTCTAAAATCAACATCTTCGCTTGCACTATCCACATCAATTATTCCTGAAATTGTAGAACCGCAATTCTTATCAGCTGCTATCATTTCAGCATAACATTTCACTTGGTCTTGTATGTTTCCGTCTAAAAATATTGCTCCGTCAAATTGAACATTCGCAGTATCGCTTTGTCCTGTCATACTTAATATAACTAAATATCTTCCAGGATTAGTAACGGTAATCTTGTCATTAGCTGCATCTGCGGTACAATTTGAAGATTGCCCATTAGTTGTAAAAGCTGTTACTTTTGTATATCCAGCACCTGTTGCTATGGTTTGAGCTGCAGCTCCATCGGCTACATAAATTTCCGCAAAAGTTCCTGCTTCAGTTACCCTACCGCCAGCGTTCACGTAACCCGCCAGTTCTAAATTGCTGTCGGTATAAAACTGCGTTTCATCTTCCTGAAACTCTATATAAGCGTCATTACCACTTGCAAAAGTTATTCTTGGGTCAGCAGTATCATCAGTTCCCGCTATTGTTAAATCTCCATATATATTAAGAGCTAATGGATAGGTGGTATTCCCAAGTTCACAAGTATTACTTGCAGCAGTTGTGCTTCTGCCAATAGCCACCGCATTAGTGCTATCAGCCGCACAGTCAGCTTCGTGTCCAAGTAAAATATTATAAGTTCCAGTAGTAATTGTATCTCCTGCTTTATAGCCAATCGCAATATTACCATCACCAGTAGTTAAAAGTTTTAATGTTTCAGAACCTATACCTGTGTTTACCTCACCATCAGAGTTGCCGTCAGAACCATACAAAGATGAATATCCTATACCTACATTTCCACTACCTTCCTGAAATGCACCTGAATAAGTCCCAAAATACATATTATTTCCACCAGTAGTTATCCCAAGACCAGTATCGCGACCAATACATACATTATTGCTTCCGTCAGTAAGATAATAAAGAGAGTTTGTACCGAAAGCAAAGTTATTGTTTCCTGACTGTAAAGTGTATAAAGCATTAACTCCGATACCTACATTGTATTCTCCGTCTGAGTTTCCGTCAGAACCAAGCATTGAATAATAACCTATCCCTAAGTTATAATTTCCTTCCTGATATGCTCCACAATAACCTCCGATATAGACATTACCTATCTCTTCTGTGATATAAGCTCCTGCAACATAACCAATCGCTATATTGTAATCTCCAGTAGTAACTCCCTTCAAAGCTTCATAGCCAAGACCAACATTATGTATCCCATCAGAAGTTCCTGTTACTCCACGACCAGCCCCAAAGCCAACCATAACACAACCATTCCCAGTAAGATATTTTCCTGCTTCATATCCTATATAAACCTGATAGTCTTGTGTCGTGGTTTCAATACCTGTTTCATCACCTACATAAACATTATAAGTTGCTCCAGAAGCTGTTATATCTGCATTGTCTCCTATAAATATGCTTCCAGTAGCTCCACTTATTCTTCTTACTGTTTTAATTCCATCACACAATAAAGCCTCTCCAGAACCAATATTCAAGTCATCATTAAACTTAAAGTAATCCTCATCTTCCATCCAAGTAATAACGCCATCATTTGTTTCTCCATTAAAAGTAATTTTGGGGTCAATCCCTGCCGTTCCATCTCCTATAACTATATGAGGGCAAGCACCAACTGTAACAATTGCTCCATCACTACTTGCATTAGTGTTACTAATATAAAGTGCGTCACCCTCACCATCATTTAATATTTCTAAAACATTATCATCAAATCCAGTATGGTCTGCCCTAAACCGAACAAGTCCGTTTCCGTAAGATGCATTTGCATTACTATAAACATATAATCCTCTACCTTTTGTTCCATCCACTAATTTATTATTTGTATTGTTTACATAAATAGCACCATTAGTTGAATTTCTTGTTTGCGGTTCTACATAAATACTTTCAATATCTTCATTATTTTCTATATGAATTGGTCTTGTAGGAGTGCAGTTAAAACCTAAATATTCACCAGATGGAAAATATAAGTTCTTATTTAAAGAAAAACTATCTTCACTTTCATCCCAGCTAATTGTCGGGTCGCCAGTAACCCTAACTTTTAATATATCAATATCTCTATCACTATTAGGATTAACATAAATCGCAGCTCCAGGTGTAGCATTACGCATTTCTATATCTAATCCATCACCAGTTCCATACTGCCTTAAATAAGCTGTTCTGGTATCACAATTTTGATGACTTGCTAATTCTAAAGCATTTTTACTTGCCGCATTATGACCGAAAAATCCATAAACAACAAAGATGTCAATAGTAACGCTTTCATTCGTAAAGTTCGGATTAGCACCTGCGAACGTCTGAACCGTATAAGTATTAGTCTCGCTATCATAAGCTGTTGCTTGATACACCCCGTCTTTATTATCACTTGTTCCAGTCACTATAAAGAAATCATAAACTCCCCCCGTAATGTCATATCCTGATACATCAGTAGTTGGCGTTAATTGATTGCCATTTACGGTTGCAGTATCACCTTCTAAAACTGTTTTTTCTCCAGCAAAATCAATACTATAAGCATTACCAGCCATAACAAACCCTGCGGCATAAGTAGTCGGTTCTGATTTAATAAATAAAGCATTAGGAAAGGTCTTACCGTCAGAACTTTCGGAACTTCTAAGCTGTAATCTTGAAGATAACAAATCATTTTGATAAATAGATTGATTATTATTATTAATAAATCCATATCCGCTATCAATTGTTAAATTTCCAGAATTTACATCTATATTTCCACTAACATTTATTCCGGTTGACTCAATTTGTTGACCAAACGTGGTACCTGAAATTGCTACTTTATCAGATTGAGTATGAGGGTATATTTGACCTACGGAAGAATCTCTATCCCATAAATTTTCAACAGATATAGAATCATCTACGTATTTTTTTGTGGCCGCCTCTCTATCTTCGCTAGGATCATTAGCTAAATACACATTTTCAGAAAAAGTAGCGCTACTTCCAAATAAGGTACCAGAAATAATAAGATTTCCAGCTATGGAATCTCCTCGTCTTCTAACCCCCAAGCGTAAAGTTTCAAAGTTTTTTATATAATCAGAAGTAAACGTCATGTAACCACTCCAGTAGCATTAGTCAAGTTTCCATCATCATCATATGAATATGAAGTGGTTAAAGTGCTTCCCCCAATTTTTTCTACAGTAGCTGTTAATAAATTATCAGTCCAGGTACACTGTAATGAACTTCCCATAAAACCAAGATATGTTGGCAAAGGATTAACAGCACTATATTCAGTTAACATAGTGCCACTTACTCTTAATTCTCCAGAAGATTTTACTTCAACTCTATCATCTGTAATGGAATCTTTAATTTCAACAGCACCAATTTGCAAATCACTCACTGTTAAAGAGCCAGAAATTAATACATTTAATGGGTCTGTCCAACTAATTGGGGTACCACTAATATTTACTAAAGTTACTCTATCCGCTCCTGAAAAATCCTGCCATCGTTTTGTTGGTATATCAGAATAATAATCTCGAAACATTTATTCTATAAATCCTCGTTCTTTCATGGAATCAACTCTAGCTCCATGATAATTAGCATATTCATAAGGTTTGTGATATTTTAATCCTACAGGTGTTATTGATCCATCTTCGTTTTCTGTAAATGCATTTTCTTTTCCGCCCTTAATATAAACATTAACTAAAACATTTTGTCCAGAATAATTTCCAAAAGGTCTTGGAATAATAACCTCATTTTTGCCCTTTGTTTGAATATAAGTTCTATAAGGAGTTCCGGGTTGATCTGTACTTGGAAAATTACCATTAGCTACCTGCTCACTTATAACACTAGTTTGTCTAGCTCCCTCTTTAGTTGCAGGACCAAATTCATAATCAACATTAACCACTTGATAATCATCATTACTATCTATTCTAGTATTTCCTCGTGGAATTCCCCAAGACTTTATAGATGCCTGATCACTTAATTCTATATCAGAAGTTGGGGGAGACCATTTTATTCTATCCGTAGGAGATGGAAGCGGAGCCTCCGGCACTCCCTGATTAAAATCATATCTAGGATTATTTTCTTTATCGTCAATATTTTGAGTAGTTTCCCTACCCATAGGCCTAGTTATTGGGTCGGTATTATATTTAGCTCCAGGCTCTAAGAAAGCCATTAGCTTAATGCCTCAAAAATTTTCCAACTTCTACTAATAAATCTTGTGCTTCATTTGCGCCCCTAATATCTTCTTTTGTATATAACTCTTCCATCCTATCTTCTAATTTTGTTTCTAATTTACTTATTGCGTCATATAATTTATTTGATTTTTTTTCAACATTATCATTTAATTTTTCTATATAATCTAATTGCTCATCTAATATTTTTATTTGTTTATTATATTGTTTCTGCTTTTTCTTATCAACTTTACCATTTAAATCCATCTTATTAATTTTATCTTCAAGATTATATTTTATACTCGATAATCTATCTCCTTCTTTATCTAAATGATCAAATAATTTTATACACTCTTTATATGCGCCAATATAAGTTTTAACCTTATCTTTAATATTTTTAGGGTTTTTATAAATATATTTATTCCCTTCTTTACGTAAATATTTAACTGGTTTTTTTCTTAAATATAAGCGTGACTTTTCTATTCCTAATTTTTTAGGAGCTTTACGATAAGAAACATTGCCCCTATATTCAGTATTCGCATCAGAATTAACTAATTTTGGAAATTTAGATACTGGTTTTTGCCCCATATAATTAGCGGGTAAAATTCTTTCCCCTTCTAATTCTGTTATTTTAGTAGCGGGGGAAACATGGTCCTCACCTTTTCCATGTCTATAGCCAGCTCTCCATTCAGAACTTTCTGGATTTGGAATTATTTTATGCTCTTTATCAGTAAGTTTGTTATCTTTAATCTGTGAAGAAACTTCTCCCCCAGTCGAACTAGCCTCTAATTCTTTCTGTGCTTGTAAAGAATTTTTTAAAAGTGCAACTTTGAATTTTCTAGAATCTCTTTTTTGTAATTCATTTGGGGAAATTGATATATCTAAATCTTTAAAATCATCAAACCCCACATCTCGAGCAAAAGCATCTAAGTCTAAAACACCTATATCCCAGCGTTTCGCAAAATCATACCAATTACTATCTTTTTCAGGAAATTGATTACCTCTATATTGATTATCTACTATTTTGCCTCTTCCCTTCCCATGTCTCCTACCTAACTGCTGAGAATAAGGTTTTCCCCTACGAGGACCTGCCATATCCATTGGTTTAACCACTCCAAAATTTTTCTCTATTTCATAAACTTCATTAGTTTCACTTTTCTCTATTATAGCGGAAGTTCTTCCAGGGGATATGCTAAAAGATTTCCATTCTTTTTTTGTCATTTTTAATTTCCTCCAATTATCTAATTCCAGCCTCTTTAAGAGACCTAACAAGTCGTTTATTTTTCTTAGATTTTAAATATGGTTTTCTTGTCTTATCTTTTTTTGATCTAACAATTTGATGTATATCCGCTTTTCTTATATGAAACTCATATGAATTATCTTTATTAAATTTCCATTCTTTTATTGTCATTTTTATTTTCCCCTATTTAAGTCTTTTTGGAGCTCTAGAAATATTATTTGTATTTTTATTCATCATTTTTTCCATTCTCTCTAATCTATTTTTTAACATTTCATTTTCCTCTAATACTTTTAAAAGAATCTTATTTGGATTTTTTCTAGCATTTTCAATTTGCTCAGATTCTTCTAAGGACACTATTCTTCTTTTTGTTTCAGTTTCTGGAATATCTCTCTCTAAGCTCTTTGCTATCCTTTGTCTTTCCTTAATATCTTTTTCATAATCTTCTTTAAATCCAGGATAATTTTGCATAAAATTTGTATTTGTTACATTAGAATAAGTTTGATAAGTTCTCCCAGTCTCCGGATCAGTCCAAATATACATAGGTCCTTGAGTAGCTAGCTTCCCTCTAAATCCATTAATTTTGGGAGTTCCATAACTATCCCATGTATTTCCAAACATTCCGGGAGTTCCCACGGTTCCCATTCTTGGATTTCCACTGCCATCTAATCTATATCCAAGATTTCTTTCAAACATATCTTGTTTAATAAAAGCAGATATTACAACTTTATCAGTTAATCTTCTTGACCCCATTTTAATCACCTATTCCCTTAAAATTCCGCGTTCTTTTAAAATTTTCCAAGTACTAGACAAATAATAACCAACATTTTGAGAAACAACTCCCCCATTAATCTTTGGAGTTAAAGTTCCACCTTGTGGTAAAGATTCTGATAACGAACCTATTTCATCTCTTGGATTATAACGATTCATATTATTTCTTTCAAACTTAGAGTTATCTATTTCCCCTTCTTGTTTTCTCCAGTATACTCCATTTTCATCTTGATAAATATCTGGATAAGGTTCAGTAATTCCAATTTCTCCAGGAAGCACCGCATAACCTATAAAAGGATCTAAAATATCTCTAATTACTCCAACCATATCACTACGCGTTGAGGAATCATTCTTCCCAGGATAATAATCTTTTCCTGCTCTAATATAATAAGTATAGCTCATAAATACTCCTAAATTAAATATCCAAACAAATCAATAGCAATTGTTTGAGAAGTGCCGACTGATGCAGTGTTAACACTTACTTTTATTACATCTTCAGCTTGATAAATTGGTTTAGGATTATCTCCTGCATAATAATCAGGAGCATTAACTGCAGTATAATAATTTTCTTCTGTTAAATCAGCCACATATTCGTTATCAACCCAATCATCATAAGTTTCATTAGCTCCTAAAGATATTTCAGGCTCTGTTGATATTGATGTTGCTTCAGTACATCTCACAAAAACTTTAGTTATTACACATTGTTTACCCGTGGGTATTGTATATAAGGTTGTTACAGCTTCTACTTTTGCATCTATTTCTGCTGTTGCAAGTTTAACTATTTTTATAGGATTCCCCAATATAGAAGCCCCAGTACATTCTACTTGCTGTGCATATGTAGTTCCGGAAATTAAAACATTAGTTGTGGTAGAATTTTCCCTATCCATCACACTTTGCCACGTATCACTACTGCTTCCAGTTACATTCGTTAATCCAGATCCACATCCAATAAAAGTTCCGCTAACATCTCCACTAAATGTCCCACCGGAAGTTGGTATAGCACTAATTTGTGTTGTTGTTACGCTATGAGGATTATCTGTTCTACTTTCATGTGTGCCTTTTGCTATAAACTTATTTCTATTCCATACAGAAGAAGAAAGATTCCCTCCGGAAAGTTTAATATCATAATTCCCCTCATCAACAGAAGAATAATCATAGGCTCCTGAAGAATCAGTTGTTAAAGTATATAATGGATTAGTAGTCGTTCCAACAGTATAAAGTTCTACTGTTACTCCGACTAAAATGTTTCCATATTGATCAAGTACATAATTTTTTGCCATTTATTAATAATTTTTTTTAATAACTGCCCCGGGAATATTCTCCCAATCTCTATTTTTTCTTAATCTTAAATTTTCAGACCATATTTTTTCTAAAAAACTAACATCAACATTTAATTCTCTGCCCTTACCAATTAATGATATTAAATCTTTTGGAAGACACTTTTGTCCCGCTCCGCGATTAGATGTAACTTCAAAATAATTTAAATCTTTAAATCTATTATCTTTAGATACAAACTTAGCCACTTCAGGATAACTTATCTTTAAAGCTTCACAAATATCATAAATTATATTATTATGAATAACAATAGAAAAAAGTAAGGTATTCGACATATATTTTGTCATCTCTGCTGTTGTAAAATCTGTTCGATATATAGGAATCTTAGGAAATTGATCTTTATATAAAACAGTTAATCTATTCGCAACAGTAAAATTATTAGCCCCAATTATTGTTCTATCTGCATTCACAAAATCTTCTAGATAACTTGCTTCTTTTAAAAATTCGGGATTAAAACAAAATAAAACATCTGGATATTGTTCTGAATATTTTAAAGTTGTTCCCGGAACTACTGTTGATTTTATTATTACTATTTTATTTGTACCTTTTACATAATTAGTAATCTCTTTTAAATTCTCGTCTATTACACTTAAATCTATTTTTTGAATATTAAAATTTGCAGGACTTGGAAGACAAATAAAAATAAATTCTGATTCTTTGCAAACTTCTTCTAATGTATCACTTTCTTTAAACTTATCATAAGTTTTAATTTTATGTCCCTTTCTAAATCCATAAGCCAATGCTGAACCAACCACACCCATTCCAACTATTCCTATGTCACTCATAATTTTAACTCCCTTTCTAATCTCTTAATTTTATACCTCCGTAACAGGTAATTAGGGAGAAAGGTTACGGCTCCCTCCCATTTTTATTAATTTCTCCTATATTAGCCATTATTCTTTCCCCTCCACTAGTGAAATACTTTTCACCTTAAATTTATCTATAACCCTTACAATTCCTTCTCTATGTTCTTCTAAAACTTTGCTGTCTAATTCAATCTTCATCATCTGTTATTCTTTCAAGATGTACATCATAATCTCCAAATTTACCATGAAGTGGTGCAAGCTCTCTAGCTAATTCCTCGGGGTCCGCATCACCTTTGTAATATATTTTTATGTCTATATCAGAATCTTCTCTAGGCTCTCCTCTGGCATAAGAACCAGATATTTGCGCTTTAACAGGTTTTACTCCTTCAATACCTTCTGCTTGTTTTACTAAATCAGGATACTCTTTAGAAATGTTTGTTAAAACATTTTTTACATAGTTATTAAATTCAGGGTTGTCTGTTGCTTTAAATTTGCTCAATGCCACTTCTTCTAATGGCTTTTCTTTACCAATTTTGCCTCTACCTTTTCCTGCTTGTCTTTTTTGTTGACTCCAAGGTTTTCCAATTCTAAGTTTTTGTGCTTTATTTAAATCTATTGTATAAGTTTTTATTGTCATTTTATTTTACTGCGATTATTCCTACAAAATTATACCATTTGAAAAATATGTCGATCTTTTTGAACCCAGCTTTTTTTAACATTTCTATATTTTCTAAAAGAGTTAAGGGCATTAAAACTCCCCTTAATGATCTTTCTTTTTCTAAAATTTCTTTATCTGTAAATCCAATTTGTGATTTATAATCTTTATATAAGCTATTAAAGATATCTGTACTTGAATTACCTTCTCCTAATACTTTTTCTACAAATATAAACGCTCCCCCAATATGCAAAGAATTATATAATACATTTAAAATATTTTGCCTAACTAAAATTGGAACAAATTGTAATGTTAATACACATAATATTAAAGCCCATAAATCATTAGTCGCAAAATCAAAATCATTAACATCCCCACATTTTAATGTAATATGCTTTTCATAATCTTTAAGATTCTCTTTAGCTTTAATTATCATATCATTAGAGTTATCTATACCAGTAGCAATAAGTGTTTTATCATTATGACGTTTATATAAAGATTTTAATGTTGTGCCAATAGAACACCCCAAATCTAAAACAAAACTTCTATCATAACAAAAATAATCAGATATCTCTAAAATCATTTTTTGTATTTCATAATATGGAGGTATACTTTCACTTATGTGTTTATCAAACTTATCTGTTATTTCCCTATCAAATACCCAACTTTTAGTTTTCTTATTTACTTTCACCTTTATAATCATCCCCTATGGCTATAATTATACTTTTCTCTCTTATAGGTAAATCAATTGTTTTTATTTGATAAGTGCCAAAAAACTTACCCAAAATATCTATAAAATCACTTTCTTCAAATGAATACAAATGACAGCGATCATAAGTAAAATTTTCATTGGGAGTGGATATTAATATTTTTCCATGTGGTTTTAAAAATCTAAATGATTGAATTAAAAAATTAATTGGATCATTAATGTGTTCAATTATCTCTATCATAGTTATTATATCAAAATTAATATTAAAATCAATATCAGATAAATTTTTAATAATTTTTAAATTAACACTATCTCCAAATTTTTCTTTAATAAACTCAATAGACCAATTGCTAATGTCTACCCCATATAATTTAACATTTTTATATTTTTCTAAAATATAATAGAAAAAAGAACCATCCCCGCAACCAATATCCAGTATAGTGCTATTATCCCTTATCTGTGGAATAATTTCTTTATAAATTTGTGGTCTATTTAAGGGCCAACGACCTTTACTTTCATTTCTCCTTTCCCACTCTTCATCCCAAGTATCTTTATTATTTAAATCCCAAGGTTTATTATCTGAATTATGTTTTATAAGCTTCATTATTCTATTCTTTCCACTCTACTAATTCTAATTTTTCATCAGTCCACTTGCCCCACTTATCCCCTCTTTCAGCTCTTTTTGCCATGCTTGCTTTAGGATTAGCATGACCAAAATGTTTTACTCTAATATCTGTTCTTATACCAGGAAATTGATTTATATCATTGGGAGCAGATTGAACGTGCCAAACTTGCCCAGGGCCACCAAATTCATATTTATCCATGCATTTAGCATTCCATAATCTCATTACATCCATCATTCCGCCCTTCCAAATCCCATCATTCCTATAATGAGTCATGCTATTATAAAAATGATAAAGAGGAAATCTATACCAGCGAAAAGTAGGATGATTCATTAAATTATTTATTTCAATAAGCATCTTGTCTTCAAATATCTCATCATCGTGAGTTAATAATACCCAATCCGGATTATGCTTAAAAACTTCTTTCATTAGTCTCACTCTTATTTTATTCCCGCCAAAAGCGTCCCCATAAAAATGTGCTTCTACTTTAGAATTTTTTATAAGCTCTCGATACTCAGGCTCATTAATGCTCTCTATCATTAACACTATTTTTTCTGCTGGATATTTATTAAAATGTCTTATCCATTTTGATAAAAACCAACCATTACACTTTGTTACTGGAGCACATATTATTAATTTCATCCACTTCCCCTTAATTACCTATTAAATAATAATTTATTCATTCTATATAAATTATAGTTCCACTTCGTATTACACAATTATCTCCAATTATAACTGGTCTTAAAGAATTATCTTTTAAATAATGACAAGCCCAAACATCCTCATCTATTCTAGTATTTCTTCCAATTTTTAAATAACCACTTTCTATTAATTGTTCTAAGGAAGGTTTTTCTTCTTTTATCATTTCATTGCTTTTATTGCTAAACTATATTTATTATTGGGCCAAGGATTATTTTCTTTAAAAACATTATAGCAATAATCTAAAGTTATAATTTTAAAATTAGCCTGTTTTAGCAAATTTTCCATTCTTTCTTTAGTAAATAAATCTTTATGTACCTGATCTTCACTTGACGCACACCCTGTAATTGCTCCCATTACATTATTAAAAGCTAATCTTTCTGCTCTATATTCCTCTATAATAGCATTAAAATCCGGAAGCCACTCAATTCTCAAGATGCCACCCGGTTTCAATATTCTATACCATTCCTTTAAAGCTCTAGTTTGTTCATGCCGATAAAGATGCTCAAAGCTTGCGCTACAAAGTATAGTATCCACGCTATCATTATCAAAGGGTAATGGATCTGACATGTTTTGTGTAATATCTCCATGCCCCGGTCTAATATCAATCCCAATAAATCCTGGAAATTTTTGTACCCCACACCCCATATTTAAATTTACACTCACTGTTTAATTCCTCCTAACATTTATTAATATCAATCTAATATCTATTGAAATGCATCATATAAGCTTTAATCTCTAGGTCTATGTAAGGGGTTATAATTAATTAATGTTAAAAATGTCACCAGAAGTGATTAATTATATAAACACATTAGATTCTTTATATTTTTAATGTTAGCTTGAAAAACATCACTTTTTGCACTATAAACTCAGTGCAGGGAGCATTCTAGTGGATATATATGAGATATTATTTACGATAGCAACTGCAGTGGTATTGAGATTCGGGGCTAAAAATACACTCATTTAATTTAATAACTTTTTCTTCAGAGCACCCAGTTCTACACAATCCCCTATCTTTAATAAAATTTCTGCAAAGAGGCATATTTTTTTCCTTATCTTCTTGTTCTATTTTATTTGTCCAATTCTCAATATTGGTGGCTGGTAATTCACCATATTCTGTATTTATTATATATCCAGCCCCTCTTCCTGCTCGTCTTTTTTGCTGAGAATAAGGCTTCCCTATTCTAGGCCTTGCTTTTTTAAATTCTTTATTTTCCTCATACATTCTTTCTGAATATTCTCTTATACTTTCTTTTTCAGATTTATTTAAATCAACTATATATGTTCTTATTGCCATTTTTATAATTCCTTTATTGCTAAAACATGGTTATATGGCCTTTTATACATTTTAGTAACATATCCTATTTCTTTAAATTCTTCTTCTAACCATTGACTTCTATGCGCTCTTAATCCCCCCTGAAATTCTTCAAAACTTATAAGGCCCTTAGTTATTTGCTCATACCTAAATTTAGCAAATTCTTCTGACAAAGCATTTATGGGGGTAAAGTGAAAAACACATTTTTTAGCCATTTTTTCGCAATCTTTTAAAAGAGTAATTGAATCATTTTTACTTAAATGCTCTAATGAATCTAAGGTCATTACTGCATCAAATGAATTTTCTCTAAAATTATTTAAAGCATTTCTCATATCTAACTCTACAACGCAAGGATAAATAGTTTTTGCTATTCTTATTTCTTCTGTTCCAAGCTCTACTCCACACATTGTAAATTGCTTTGACATTTCTGACGTAACATAACAATTTCCGCATCCTAAATCTAAAATAGTTTTGCATTTTAATTTTTTGGCTATTTTTACTATATCTTCAATAAATTCTAACATATTACTCTTTTAATAATTTTTTTTCAGCTAAAAAATGATTAAAGGGCTCTCCATAATACTTAACTTTATATCCAAATTCCTCTAATTCTTCTTGAGTCCATTCACAACGATGCATTTGTAATCCTTTATTTACTTTTATTTTTTTTCTATTCACCATTTTAAGAGCATCTTTAGGAATAAAGTGAATAACATAATTTCTTGCGATTTTTTCACTATCTTGTAAAACTTTAACGCTATCTTCTTTAACTAGATGCTCCAAAGAATCTAAAGAAAAAACTAAATCAAATGATTTTTCCCCAAAATGCTCAAAAGCTTTTTTCATATCTAATTTGATTGCATTCCCATATATTTTTCTTGCCTGCTCCACTTCTTTTTCATTTAAATCTATTCCAACAACACTTAAGTGTGCAATTAAATCCGATGAAGATGCACAATGCCCGCAACCTAAGTCTAATGCTATCTTACAATTATAACTTCTAGCTCTATCTATTATGTCATTTATAAAATCTCTAGGCACTATTTAAAAATATCCTTCCCATACTTATTTCCAACTTTAAATTTATTAGCAAAATAATTTTTATTACGTATATAAGCTAATTGAAATAATTCAGCTTCTGAATTAACTTCTCCAAGCTTCCAATTATTTCCTCTACCTGAAGCTCCTTCGTTGTGTAAAATTACACTCTTAAATGTAGATTTTTTTTCTATTCCCGCTAAATTTAACCTATGCTCAAAATCCGTATCTTCCAGATAGCTCCAATAATTTTCATCAAAATATCCAACTTTATCTATTGTCCATTTTTGTAGCATAAAACAGCTCCAACAAAGTCCTGCCCACTCTTCATCTTTTAATTTAAAAGTAAATGGATCTTGATTAAAACAACGTTTAGTATCTATTGAAGTTGCCATCCCATAATTTGTTTTTTTAATAAATTGCAAAAGATTATCTATTGAATCTTTTCTAAATATAATATCGTTATTAGAAATTAAAAAATAATTACAACTGTTTTCTATAGCTTTTTTAATTCCTTGATTCCAAGCTTTTGCAACACCCTTATTTTTTTTATTCTTTATATAAATTATTTTCTTCAACATTATCTTTCCATTTTAAAAAAGATTGCCAACATTTTTTGCACAGCTTAACCCATCCCTTTTCATATGCAATCCTTTTCCAATCTCTATGTTCTATTTCAAATTGAGTAAAAAAATAATTACATCTATGACATTTTGGTTTATATTCCATGTTATCACATTTTTCCTTATGCTTTAAAAAATTTTTATACCCCCAAATATGTTCATCGCACTTAAGACATCTAAAACACCATTCATATTTTTTATTTATTTTTTTATTCATTTTAAAATTTAATAGGAAGGAGGGGGTACTCCATCCCTTGTTACGAATACCCCCTTAATTAACTTAAAACGGAAGGACTATATATGTATTAAAATCAGGAGCTATATAAACACTAGGATCCGCTCCGTTTGATGTATCAACTGAAAGAATTGTAGCGGCTACACCAACTTTAATATCTTTCGTGATAGATTTTTCAATAGCATATTTAGCGTTAACAATAACAGTAGAATCTTCCCCTTCATTTGCAGTACCAACTACGCCTACTCCTAAACAACCATAAAATACATCTGCTCCAACTAAATAATCTGTGCCTGTTTCCCCACTATTAGCTGCTCCAGAAATCTGAGTATAAAGATTAGGACCAAGATCAACCCTAAGACCTCCAGACAACACGCCTCTTGAGCCTATCCCTGAATAAAGGGATACTGCACCAAAAGCCGCTGATGTCATACCCAATACAAAAAGAGCAGTCAACAAAGCAATTATTTTTTTCAAAATTTTCACCTCCTTACATAATAAAATAAAATTTACTTACCCAATAGATTCTTTGATGACCCTTCAAGAGCCAAAATTGCAACTAATATGATTATTAATTGCCATACATTAGCTAAAATAACTTTAGCATTTATAAATAAAATATACAACAATACAAGAATTATTAAACTTTTAATATTCAAATTTGATATAATTATTCCATACAAATCATCTATAGCCTTAGGAATCTTCGATAAAACAGCTTCAATTGTTTTAATAGCATTGTTTATAAAGCTATCAATTATATCAACAACTTTTCTGAAATAAAACTTAATTATTTCTCCTATTTTCCCCAAAAATATCTTCCCCCTTTTATTTTGTATTAGTAAAAAATGTAGATACAATCAATATAAAAGCCCAAATTAAAACAAATATAAGCGCGCTTAAATCAAATTTATTCATTTTCAGATTTTTGTTTCTCCTCTTGAGTTAAATTAATTGTATCTCCATCAATATATTCAAAAGGGACATTTTTTTCTAAAGCTAATTTTCTAAAATATTGCTCTGTTCCATCAGACGATCCATTGTCTATAATTATTAACTCGAATGCTTCTGTACTTTGAATAGATTCAATGCAAGGTTGAGTCGCTTCCTTAAGACAATTATAACATGGTATTATTATTGACAAATCTGGCATTTTATCTCCTTAATCAAATTTCCACGGGGCTTTAATGTTATGTTTTTTTTCATAATATTCTCTATTTTTTCTTAATTTATCAAGACTATTACTTTTAACTAAACATTGAGTTAACCCATGCTTATGATTTACAAGTGCCGTTATTACAGATTTTCTTTCTATCGAAACTCTCCCCATTCTTTCTATATAATCTCTATCTTCCTCTCCCCCTAGGCCAAAATGCTCATCATAATAACCAATTTTATTAACCACGGATTGTTTAATTAAGAAGCAACTATTGCACAAAACATCAGAATAGTAACTAGTGATATGCCGTAATCCTCGCTCCTCATCCACTGCCGTAATATAACCATATTTAGTCTCTCTTGCCGCTTTAATTAAATTATCAATCGTAGATTCATAAAAAACTATATCATTATTTGTTATTAAAAAATACTTTTTATTATTTAATAAGGATATCTTAATACCTTGATTTATCGCCTTAGGATAACCCTTATTAAATTTATTTTTTATATATATTATTTTTGTGCAATTTTTTAACATTAAAATTCAAATATTTTATTATTCTTAATTCTAATTCTTTTTTGCTTTCCTCTTTCCGGATGTAAAGCGTAATAGGGTTGTCCCCAATATCTATATTTTTTATCAACACAAATTAATTTAGCCCAAAAATAATATAAAGCACTATCAGAATCATCTAGTACTCTACCAATATACCATAATTTATTGCTATCAACTTCAACTTTCGGAAATTGTTCTTTAACTAATTTAAGAAATTCATATAACTTTTTTTTATAAAAATCTTTTTTTAGCTGTAAATATCCTCCCCCATTAACAAAATTAAGAACATCAGCGTTATTTCTAGTTTTTACAATAGGCCAATTTTTAAATAATTTCTCTGCTTTTTTATTAATTATTATATTTTTTATAAATTCTCTTATTTTTTCCAGCATCTTTCTTTCTCCTTTCTTCCCAGTACGCAATCATTCTTTCACTTAACTTTCTTTTTCTTTCAAAATTATTTTCCCATGTTTTTTTAAAATATTGTGAATAAGCTTCTTTTGATAATTTTTTATATCTTTTTTTTATTAAATTTGAATAAAAAGATTTTCTACATTCTTTTGAACAAAATTTCTTTTCGCCATATCCTCTTTTAAATGTATTTACTTTAAAATATCTTTTACAAATACAACATTTAAATGTATTTATTTTACGCCTTCTATAAATATCTGGATTTTCTGCTTTAATTTGCTTTATGCTTAATCCTTCTTTTTTTAAAATTTGTCTTACATATTCTCTACTACATTTTAAAACTCTTGAGGCTTCTGCTAAATTTCTTCCACTTTTAACCAGCTTAATGGCTTCTTCTTTGGAAACATTCATTTACAATACACCTACTTTAATATTTTTTTTCATATATGGTATTCCCATAATTATCTCCAACTAAAAGAACATCTACTTTATCACTTATCTCATAATATTTATATACTATATTTACATCATCAGCATAGCTATTAAAAATCATTTCCATATATTTTTTATTTGATTTAACCTTGTTCAATCTAACAGCAAGGTCATTAATAACAATAATTAACCAAATTTTTATTTCATTATTATTTTTATCTGGAATTCTATAAATATCAATTCCCGATAAATATGTATTATAATTACTATCAAAACTAGAATCAACAACATACTTTTTAGCTAAAAAATCTACATAATCTCTATTAATGCTTTGTGATAAACATATATCACAATTTATAAAAATAGATAAAATAAACAAAACAATTAAACTTAAAACCTTACTTTTTAACACTCTCTTCCCCCTTACTTTTACTTATCTTCACTATTATCTCCGTTGGATTCCATATAATGTTTTCTTTTATTTTTTCATTAATTATTCTTCTTAATTCTAAATCACAGCCTAAACTTCTCATTTCTTCCCATTTTATGTGGATATCTTTAATTATTTTCTTTTTCATCATTATTTAAATTCAAACTTATATTTCTCAAATATCCACAGTAATTCACATGAAGGATTTTTATTAATATCATATCCCAAGCAACTATTCCCATTTCTACAATGACATTCTTTACAAAACACCTTAATTGAACTTATTACTTTATCTAACTCAACAGCCGCACTTGAATTTCTTATAATCTTGGTATTGTCTATAATTTTTTCTACACTATCATTAAGACTATTAAATGAAGCTAAGCTTTCATTCATTTTAAATCTCCATTCTTATAATTAAACTAAACCACATTAATACTATAATAACCCAAATAAATAAAGTCATCAAGTGAATTCTATTCATTTTTTCTTTTTCTTTTTTTTATTCTTTTTTTTAATTAAAGAATTAATAATTTTATTAATTATCCGTGAAATAATATTTTCTTTATTTTTTTTGCTCAAAAGAACACCTCTTTTATGTATCTATAACCTTTTTACCAACTCTATAGCTTTTATTAAACTTTCTTCTTTTCTTTACTTTCTCCTTATAAACACCTTCCTTTCTAAACTCGCAATTATTACACTCTTCCTCCGTAACTTTAGCTAATTTTGCGAGACAAAATAACTTTCCATCTGTTTTTCTTACTTTTCTGTGTTTACAACTTTTCATTAATATACCCCCCGTTTCTGGGTTTAATTAATCTATTACCATTGCTTGTGTATACATTATATCACATTTTTACTCATTTGTAAACAAGTATTTTTATAAGGAAGGTTTAGTAAAAATAGGTCCGTTATATCTATATCCCTTTATGGTATAATAAGTATATACTTCCTCATGCCATCTAGGATGACTTATTATAGCTTCTGGCCAAGGTCCAAAATAAGGAGTAGCTTGGTGCGCTCCATACGGGGGCCCAATCATTTCTTTCTCTATATCCTCTAGAGATCTTAAATGTCCCTCATCTATTAAAACCTTATATGCCCAATCTATATCTTCCTGCTTTACATCATTCCCATTTCTGCCCCGAACATGATACCCAATATATTTCAACCAATACATATAGGGATGCTTTCCGGTTTTAGCGGGGCAAAAATGATAACAGGTAATCCCACTTCCTCCACAAGATACGGGCTGCCCATTAGATTCTACCACAGTGCTTTGATTTATCATATGCCTGCCGGGCTTATACTTAAAAAATCTACATTCGCTTCCCATTGTGAACGACCACCTTAATAATCTAAAGAAATGTCTAAAATCTACACTTATTTGCCCATCCCCAAAATTTCCATTTTGCATTTTTTCTCTAATTTCTTTTATATCTTTTTCAAGATACATTTCGTTAGAACAAAATTCCCATATCCAATCAGGATTTCTTTCAGCCGCCAACGCATATCCTCTAGGCTTCATTTGATCAAAACTAGACCATTTATTAGAATGAATAAAAGTTACCTTAGGATTATCTTTAGTATATTTTTCTATAAATTCTTTTGTTTCATCTATAGAATTCCCCTGAGGAGTGCTAAAGAAAAAAGTAAAAGGAAAAGCCCCCATTAAAATTATCAACTCATCAACGGCCAATAAGCAACAGTCTATTTGTTCTTTAATAAATTCACGCTCATTAAGACAAAAAAGTACCCCAACTATTTTCATTAATCCTTCCTCCCTATATTCCACTTTAATAATTTTGTCTTTATTTTAATTCTATTTTTTTTAACAAATATTCTAAATTTAATCCAACTTATAAGGTCTAATAACATAGCATTCCCATTAAAAATAATCATATAAGCGTGTATTAAATTTAAATTATTATCTTTTGTAAAATAACTTTCTGGAAATTTTTTATCACGTTCCCACTTAATGGTATCAAATTCTTTTTTAAAATCTTTCCATTTAGCTTTACTTACGGCAGAATTATATTCTAAGGTCATTACCTTATGAATATTATAATCATTAAAAATAATAGATCCAAAATAACTAATAAAAGCAATTAGTATAATAAAAAATATAAATATTAAATATGGAGTAAAGATAATCATTTTTTATATTTCTTTAATAGAAACAACAATGTCATTCTCAATATTTTGTTTATATATTTTACCATTTTCTTTAAATATTTTAAATCCTTTTTTAAGTACTCCCCAGTTTTTATTTAAATTTCTCTTATATCCTATTAATCCCTTTTTAAATTGTTCTTGCTTCTTTTGCCATGTATTTTCACTTCTATTGTCTAACAAATATGGCATTGTTTGTCCAAAGGATTCATGTCCTTGATGATAAGATATACAACAATATGGCTCATAAATATCATCTAATATATTTTGTTTATCATACCCTGTTTTTTTAAGAATTTCTTTGTCTAAAAATCTATATTCCAACCCCATTTTTAACCATCTATCCGCCATATCATTATCTTCATATCCATAACTATTAAAATCTTCATCATACCCATTCATTCCTATCCAATGCTTCTTTTTTAAAGAAGCTAGAAAAACCAAAGGCCTCAGGCAAACCCTTCCTACATATGTTGATAATGTATCCTTTTTTTCGCGCAAAAATACTTCCCTATCGTTCTTCCAATCATAATCATCTATTGCAAGCATTAAATCACTACCATAAGGAATTGCATATGTTGTGGCAAAACAAATCAAATTATCTTGCAACTGATGAACATCAGTAAGTTTTTTTATACTTTCTTTATCATGAATTATCTCCGCATCACAACGAATTATTATTTCACCTTTAGAATTTTTAATGCCTATATTAGCACAAAATGCAGCATTAGTGTATGTGTTTTTTAAATCTCCCTTATCTCTATAAATATATATTAACGGTTCATTTTGTTTAATATATTTTAATGCTATTTCTTGAGTATTATCTTGACTTGAATCATCAACGCAAATTACTTCATACATATCTTTAGGATAATCTTGGCTAAAGATGCTATATAGCCCTCTATCTAGAAGAGCGCTTCTATTAAAAGAATTCATAATAACACTTGTCTTTATCATTATCTTCCCCTCTTTTTTTCCTTTTTTAATTTTTCAATTAATTCTTTTTTAGTCTCAGGATGCAATATTATCTTATGCTTATTTATTTCATAATAATCTAATGTAGAAATATTTCTTCCTTGTGCTTTCCCAGCCCCAATCCAATCACAAACCATTTCATTTAAAGCATCCTTGCTCATTTTAAAGGCTCTTAATTTATTCCCTTCGTTTGGTACGCACCACCATTGCCAATGATGATCATTTCTTTTTTGATGCAATAACCAAGCGAAATCAAAAGCTAAATCCCCGGTATCTGTAGGCTTAAAATATCCACTCTTATCTCTTAATGGCTGTTTCTTATAAAAAAAATCAACATAGGGAAAAAATTCACTAGGCCTAAATTTACTCATATCGTGAGTTATTCCTCGCCAAAATAACCCTATTTTAAAACATTCAACCAACACAAAATACTTATGCTTCAATATATATCCTAAATACACTAAATACTTTTTCATTTAATTCTCTATCCCTCCGGGATATCTCTCAAAAAGATAACCAAAACGATTACCGGAAATATGTCCTTCGTTATTATTGTATTTTATTGGTATAAAACCTTGCTTCATCATTTTATGAAGAAGTTTAGGGATAGACCAATATTTTTCATATCCAAATCTTTCGGGGTGTTCTTTACTATAATTGGCATTAAATTCATCTAATAAATTCGGCAAAGTTATACAAACATACTTTTTTGAAACTCTACACATCTCATCAATCGCTTTATCATGCTCAGGAATATGATCTAAAGAACTATAGGCAATAACAATATCAAAAAAATTATCTTCAAATAATATTTTAGTAGCATCCACTACTTCAAAATAAATATTAGAATAAAAAGTTTTAGGGTAAACTTTTTCAAAAGTACTTCGCATTTTGTCCACAATTTCTTTAGTAAAATCAGTTTCATAAAATTGTTTAAATTTCCAACCAATATTTATAGCATCAATTGGATACGATGCTCCTATATTTAACGCTTTCATTTCTTGCAGGGGTAAATTATCTAACAAAGCCCAATCACTTTGCTTATAGCCCATCATATATCCAGGAGAAATATGTATATTATAATCTCTATTCCATACCTTAGCTACATTTTCATATACTTCATGCAAATCTGTCATAACCTTCTCCTTATTCTAAATTAATATATTCTTTAGGGGGAGCAATTTTATCCTTCTCTTCCTCTGTCATTTCAAAATTCATCTTATCAACATACTCCATATTCTTTGCTAAATGCGCGGCCCAATTTATTTTTTTATCAGGATTCCCCTTGCCCGTGCCATCCCCGAGATGATTAACATAGGCCGTTTTAATTGCCATGCATTTAATATTTTCCTTTATCATTTTCCCATGAGCTAAATAATCTTCTGATTTTACTGGCCAAATTCTTTCATCAAATCCGCCAAACTTTTTCCAAATAGATTTTTTAATTAAAAAGCAACTCCAGCAAAGGCCCCACTCCACTTCATCTTTTAATTCTGCATTAAGATAATTTTCTTTAGCATCCACCGCTGTAATAACCCCAAAATCTGTATATTTTTCCGCAGCATTATAAAGATTTTGAATTGCATAAGGATTAAATTCTATATCATTATTTACCTCAATACAATAATCAGCCCCTAACTCCCATGCCTTTTCTATCCCGGAATTCCATCCCGAAGCACATCCTTTATTTTTTACATTTATTATAGAATGAAATCCATAACATTTTTTATGGGTAAGCTTCCCATTAAAATATTCAACTGTGCCGTCTGTAGACCCATTATCTACCCAAATAAAACTAAATGGAATATCTATATTGCTCTCATTAATGCTATTTATTAATTTTTGAGTTAAATTTAAACAATTAAAGGTTAATGTTGCGATTGCCAATTTCATAATATGTTTATCCTCGATTTATCAATGCGTTGATATTTGCCCGCCCCAATATCAATATCAAGATTTTTCCAAATCCATACCCACATTGTAGTCCCAGGAACTCCATATTGCCAAGATAAATCTGTTAAACTTTCTATTTTATTTTTCCACCAATTTTCTGAATAAACTGAAATATGAGATGCATCTACTTTATCTTGATCACTAATGTCCCCTTGATCTTTATTTTCACCTATATAAAAATGAAAAAACACATGATTACTAACTCGTGTACTTTCTTTAATAACAGAGTTTATTTGTTCTTCGGTTAGATGCTCTAGTAAATCATATCCAAAAATTAAATCTAAGGAGTCTGAATTAAATGGAATTTTTTCACAGCTTCTACAAAGTAAATATGGCTTAACCTCTTCATGCGCTTTATTTATTGCATATTCGGAAATATCCATTCCTCTTGCTTCTATCCCTAAGCGCCTTAAGGCTAAAACTTTTCTTCCAGTGGCGCAACCTAGCTCTAAAACTTTTTTATTTTGATTTAATTTAAACCTATCTATTAACCATAAGATAGAATTATATTCTAAATCCTTCTCTGTAATTTCATTGCCATATCCGGAATACGCTTTTTTTAAAGAAGAAAGCCCACCCTCAAAATATTCTTTATCATAAAAATCTGATCCAAATGGTTCTATTCTTTTTTTCATTAACACTACCCTCTTATATTATAACATAAAATAAATAAAAATATATTACTTTTTTATTTTATATTGCCCGTTAACAAACTCCCAATTACAAATTTTACACAGTTCTTCTACATGCTCTAATGTTAAGACATAATAGTCTTCAGGATTAACAGGAATAGGTCTATATATATTTTTAATTGTAGGGAAATTATCAAAAGAGTCTTTTTTCTTTTTGAAAGTAGCATAAAAAGTATTTTCTTTTAATTCTTCTTTAATTAATTCAAAATTAAAACGATAGTCGTGCAATTTATCTTGCTTTGTAAAATGATTGGCCGTTCCCTCCCCCCATTCTGATAAATGATTGGGATGATCCCATGACCAATGCTCAGGGAATGAAGGGCTAATTATTTCAAAAATTCCATTTGGCTTAAGCACCCTATATACTTCTTCAAAAGTATATATAATCGGGCGATGTATTAAAAACTTAAAATCGCACTGCAACCTCTTATTCATATATGAAGTAGGAATATAGCAAACCTTAGGCAAGTGCTCCATAAAATGGGAAGCAATAATTTTATCAGCATAATTATCAGAGAATGGTAATGCTTCAAACCCCACTTGCAATACTATCTCAGGTTTTGTTTCTTCTAAATCATTAATATCTATTCCTATTAAAGTACCAACTTTTCTGCCTGCGGCATTTGGATCTAATCCCAACCTACCAACTCCAAATTCAATTTGTATAGGCCTATCCTTAGGATATTTTGTCATTATCTAATATCTACCCATCCTTTCTTATCGGCATCCCACATATAACCGCATTGATGACACATTTTTATAAGTCTTTCATAGGTTAATTTAAAATAATTTTCTGGTTTTATAGAAGCTGGTCTCCAAATATATGATGGAGGATTTGGTATAAATATTTCTTCATTATTTTTTTTCAAAATCGCTTTAAACTCATTCCCATTACGTTGATTAGTTACAACATCAAAGTTAAATCTCATATCATATATTTGACAATCATACTGAAAATAAGGTTGAATGCAACTCGTGTCCCATTCACTTAAATGAGTTGGATCCCCACAAGAAGCTCCAGTATAAGAGGCGGGGTTATACATATGAAATTCTCCCCCAACTTTTAAAACTCTATAAACTTCTTCTATGGTATAAATTATGGGGCGATGAACTCTCCAGTCAAAAACTTGCTGAGTATCAAAAACATCAAATACTGGAAAATAAGAAGCTCTTGGTAAATGCTCCATCATGTTTACAGCCACTACTTTATCTACTGAATTATCTGGCAAAGGAAATGCCTCAAACCCAATCATCATTTGTACTTCTGGCTGCACATAATCATTCCCACACATATCGAAAGCTATAGTTGTCCCTAAAGTTCTACTTCTTCCTGGCCCAAGTTCTAATTGAACTGGAATCTCTTTCATCTCTTCTTCTGTAAAATCTCTTATCTTAATTGCCATTAAAACAACCCTTGATTTTTTTTCGTCTGAAAATATTCCAAATTCTTCCCCAGCGCTCCTGCCCAATTAAAATTTTTAAATTCATGCCCTTCATCTAAATGTTTTCCAGTGCCATTCCCTTCATGCCATACTGAAGCCATCATGTCTGTCCCCTTAGGAATTTGAGCTAAATCCATTCTATAATGATAATCTGTATCTTCTCCTCTTGCTGGCCAATAATTTTCATCAAAATATCCAATAGCTCTTATTGTTTTTTTAGATAACATAAAACAACTCCAACAAACTCCTTCCCACATTCTATCTTCCATTTCCACAGTTAAATAATCATCACCATAATCTCTAGCAGATACAAGCCCATACTCTCCCTTTTCTATAGTTTTATATAATCTATTTATACATCCAGCTCTAAATTTAATATCATTATTAACAATAAAAAAATACTCCATGCTATTATTCTTTTCTGCCCATTGAATACCCTGATTCCAACTTCTAGCAACTCCATAATTAGAAGGATTTTTTATCACAGTTACAGAACGTGGCCAAGAAAAATCTTCTACATTAATATTCCCCAATCTATCATTATAATCGGAACCGTCTTCCCCATTCATTATTTGAATAAGACTATTATATTTAAAATAATTTTTTAAATTTTCAATGGTATTATCTGTAGATGCATTATCTATAATAATTAAAGAATAAGGATATTCTATTTTAGCATCATTTATTAAACTATTTAAAAAAGTTTTAGTCATCTCCCAACAATTCATCACTGGAACTATAATTGCCAACTTTTCACTATTAATCATTTTTTGTTCTCGCTCCCTTTTTTGTAAATATCTTTCCGTTTCACTTATATCAATATTATAAAAAGATGTTAATTTCGCCTTAGTTTCCTCATAAACTTCTTTAATTTTATCTTTCCAATCTAGTTTAGAGTTAAACCACCAAATTGGATGAGTTAAAACATATAACCCATCACTAGAGTTTAAATGATTGCATAAACATCCTTTTCTCCATCTATGTCCACTATCCGAAATATACATTTTTTTTGAAAAGAGAGATAAATGATATGCATTATATATTTTTTTTCTAAAATCTTTTACGTGAGCTAATCTAAAATTTTCTTTAAATCGAGTAAAATCATGAAAAGAAAAACTTCTTATTTCCCTCTTTATAATTCTTTCTAAAAAAACAACATCTTTATAAAATTCATATCCTATTTGAAAATGAAGCCCAATCTCATGTCCCAAATCTTTAATAGAATTTAAATAAGACATCTGCTGTCTACTTAAAATATTAAAATATGGGCTATGAAGTCTAACATGATAAGACGCTCTTATCCCCATCTTATGTTCAATGTTAGCTATTTCAAATGCCTTTCTTAAAGAATAATCAACATCATGCCTTAATATTAGCGGGGTTTTAACATTTTTATCAAAAAACTCTTCTATTGTTATAATATTATACCCAATATTAATAGCTTTTTGTAAAGTTTCCTTATAATGTTTAATTGAAAACTCACAAATAGACTTCGTCATAAAATCTTACCATCCTTAATCCATACTTAATCTTTTTTGGAATAATTTTTTCTCTATTAATAATTCTTGTAAACAAATTAAACCAATTTTCTGTAGCATTCATAGACAAAAGCAACCCCCCACTTATTCTGGGATTGATTTCTGTAAACCATATTTTATTTTTTTTATCTTCTATACATTGAATATTTATTGGCCCAACAAATTTTATCTTACTAATAATTTTTTTCACTTGTTTTATTATTTCTTTATGCTCTACTGTTAATCCTTCAAAAATTATGCCGCTCTCTACTCTTTCTCTCCGCCTAGGAACTATATAAATTGCTTCCCCCTTTCTATTGCATAAAACATCTACTGTATATTCTATTCCATCTATATACTGTTGAATTATTGCTTCTTCTCCAAAAACAACTTTTCTACTTCCTCTTCCAAACCTAGGTTTTAATATCTTATAAAAAGTTAAAATTTTCGAAAAAGGATTAACTTTCTCCAATTGCGTTAATGGAGTTTTTATATTATTATTTTCAAACCATTGATATGTTTTCCATTTATCAATAAAAATATCAATAGTTCTTTTAGGAGAAATTAAAACAAAAGTACCTCTTATATCATTCCATAAGGGTAACGCTTCTTGTAATAATGGAATTACTATATCTATCTTTTCCTCTTTTATAATTTTATTAATCTCTTTTAAAAATCTTTCTTTATCCCGAATCCTTGAAACTTTATAAAAATTATCCGCCAATACCGCCGCTGGCTTATCAGATTCGCAATCTGTAACAATTACTTTAAATCCAACCTCATGAGCATATTTAATATATCCACCTATAGTAGGAGGAGAACAATCAATCAATAACTTCATCTTGACCTTCATTTAATTTTTTAAATAATATTCTTTGAGCATCTCTTTTTATTCCTTCTTCCCAAGTCTCATTCTCAACCCATTTTAAAACTTCTATATTATTTTCATATTTAGATTCATAAACGCTATAAGCTTTACCTCTTATATCACATTTTTCTTTCCATTTACCTTTTTTAGAGTGTCCATAATGTTTTATTCTTAACTTCATTGCTTTTCCAGGAAATTGTTGAATATTATTGGGGAATGAACTCCCATGCCACACTCTATTTCCAAAATCATAAGTGTTTAAAACATTCTTTATAATTTTTATACAATTAGAAGTTCTTCCAATTCCCCAAGTTCCATCTATTCTACAATAATTATCATTCCAAAAATGATAAACTTTAAATCCATACCAAAAATTATTTAAATCATTTAACATTTTAGGAAGCTCTTCCTTTAATTTATCTTCATATACCTCATCAGAAGTAGCAAACCAAACCCACTCAGGCTGAAAATCTAAACATTCATAAAGTAACTTAGCCCAACATCTTGTTTCATACCAATGAAAACCTATGGGTTTAATAATAACATTATTCTCTCTACACAAATCATAAACTTTTTGGCCAACATCTCCCTTAAAAGTATCTACCAGCACAATAATGTTATCACTAAATTGCTTTACATATTTTATCCACGTAGGAAAAAACCACTCATTAACCTTATCTAAAAGAGTCCCAATTGCCAACTTACACTTATGCTTTTGTGGTTTAGCTAGATAAACACTTCCAGGCGTTTGCAAAAATATCTCTACATCATCTACTATTTTATATCCAATAGTTAATTTTAAATCTGATTCTTCTGTATATTCATTTAAATCTGATTTTATAACTCTACTGCAGCAATTTATCCTAGATATTTTGCTAGCTTTAGTAAAATCAATAATTTTTTCATCAGTATCAACATAAAAAGCTACACCTTTTTTTACCAGCTTATCTGCTTTCCACTCTTCTATATCAATTGGGAAATTACTAACTTTAACATCTAAAAAAGAACCTGTAGATAATTTTAAAGAAACATTTTTAGTTACTATAATTTTTACCATCTATATATTACTTTTTGTCAGCAAGAAGTATTTTTTATTTTTAAGCATTATATAGGCCTTTTCAAAATATTTAAACTCCCTTGAGCGAACAAACCTATTAAAACTTGGATCATCTAATTTTAAATCTGCATTTTTATTTTTTAACGAATCTCGCTTATAATATTTAGCATGCTCATTAGATTGAATTATACTTTTAACTTTATTTTTATTTCTAGCGCAATGTATAATATTGGGCAATTCTCTTTTAAACATATTTAAAGCAGCAACTTGAGCTCTATTATATAAATCTTCAGCGGTATCCGCTTCCCTTATTTCTACATCATCTCTTTTAATTATTGGTCCCTCGTCAATTTTTTCATTTACATAATGAAGAGTTACCCCATACAATAATTCATTATTTTCTATAGCATGCGAGTAAGAATTACATCCTCTATAAAATGGTAAAGGAGCTGGGTGCAAATTAATCACCCCATATTTGCAATTTTCTATTTGTTCTTTTTTAAAGATAGGAGCATAAAGTATTGAAAAACACAAATCTAAATTTAAATCTTTTATATCTTTAAAGGATATTTTAGGAATTCCCATTAAATCCACGAAGTCTTCATCTTTAACATCATTCCACCAAACTTTTTCTGTTCTTCTAGGAATATCTGCCGCAACTACATTAAGATTATAAGATAATAATTCTTTTAAACACTCTATCCCCAACCATCTCGCCCCACAAAAAGCTATTCTCAAATTATCTTTAGATTTTTTATTTTTAGATTTACTTATTATACTAACCTTAGGATTCCCAGCATGTGACCAAAATTTAGTTTCATTATCTAAAAAATAATTTGACAATAATTGTACATATTCCTCTTTAGTAAATTCCCAATTATGTTCTGGACTATGACAAAAATGCTCATTGGGAACACTTCCGATAAACACGCCATCGTTTTTTAAAACTCTGCTGCATTCGCTAATAAGCCATCTTGGACTTTCCATGTGCTCTATAATTTCTTGCGCCACAACAACATCAAAAAAATTACCTTTAAATGGAATACCTTGCTTAACATCACACCAATAATAAGGAATTTCAGGAGCAACCTCTCGAGCCATTCTTATTCCATCTTCAGAAATATCTATTCCTACAATTTTACAACTAGGCTTATTTTTTTTTAGCAATCTAGAAAATGTCCCCGTTGCCGATCCAACATCTAACACTAAGCTCCCATTCGGGATCATATCAATAACCATATTGAACCTAGTAAACTTCTCTTGTTGTCCCCAATCTCTCCACACTTTACCCCAATATTCTTTTGTATTTATATCAATTTTATTTGATCTTTTCATTATATTTGTATTATGATTGAAATATTTTTAACGAAGGTAATTCTATTGCTGATAATTTACCCCCAAAAACGCATCCAGTATCTACATTTATTCTTTTATCAGATATAAATACCTTTTTTATAGGAGTATGCCCATGCACAATAATCTTATCCCATTTATAATTACTATTTAAAAAGCTATCTCTTACCCATAATAAATCATCCATATCATCTTCATTTATTTCTTCTAAGGGTTTATCAGGAACTCCTGCGTGAACAATAAAGTATTCTTTATTTTCATAGCATGTCACTAAGTTACTGAAAAAATCTAAATGTTCTTGTGGAATTCCACCCTTATAAGATAATGATGTCTTATTAGCGCCATTGCATGGTAATAAATAATCACTATCTTTTTGTGGATTATTTAAATAATCTAAAAGCATTGCTTCATGATTTCCCATAAGAGCAATCACTTTACAATGCTTCTTTAAATTAATTATAGTATTTACAACCGCTTTGGGATCTTTTCCCCTATCTATATAATCTCCAACAAAAATCAAAACATCATTTAATTTCGGAGATATTTTATCCAATAATTTTGTTAAATGATCAATTTGTCCATGAATATCTCCAACAACAAACAATTAATTTACCTTCTTTCGTATAATATTTTTTTTATTTTTTCTAAATTTTTCTTTTATATTAATTTTAGGAATATACTTATTCTGCTTTAATATTTTAACATAAAGTTCTTCTTTTTTAAATCTTTTTTTTTACTTTTCATTAAGCTATTCCCAAACACAAGGAGCTTTTTTATTAAAAAGTGGTAATTTATAATCAACCCATTCTTGTGGCCCCTTGGCTTTAGCCCATTGTATCATTCTTTTAACTCCCACCCTTAAATCAATATTTTGTTTAAAGCCCAATATTTCTACTGATTTATCATAAGTACAATATGCATCTGGAACTTCTCTTATTCTATCTGGTAAAAATCTAATTAAATTTTTATATGGATAAATATCTTTAGTTTCAAAAAATTCTTCCAATACAATTTTAGCTAATTCATTTAAAGTGTATTCTTTAATTCCGCCTAAGTTTATTATTTGTTGATTACAATTATCTAGCATTCCACTTAAAGCAAGATATGGAGTTACATCATCAATATAGCTAAAAGCTCTTGTATGAGTGCCGTCTCCATAAATATTTATATTCTCTTCTCTCATTAAAGAATTAATCCATATACCAATTACATTTCTATATTTATCAGATAAACTTTGCTTAGGTCCATATACATTATGCGGTCGAATAATTGTATAATTAAAATCATGAACATACGCTAAATCTTCTGTTATTTCTTCCATACAAGATTTACAAGATCCATAAATATCCACTGGCTTTCTTTTTAACTTTTCACTAAATGGAGGTTTTTGTTTTCCATATACTGCCATTGAGCTTGTTAATATAATCTTTTTTAACCCATTTTTAATAGCTGGCTCTATTAAATTAACATAAGCCATTATATTTCTTTCAACCATATTTATTGGATCAAAATGAGATGCCCCTTCCCTAGCAGTAGCAGCTAAATGATAAATTATTTCAGGCTTAATCTCATTAATGTATTGATATGTTTTTTCCTTATCTTTTAAATCTAATTTTTTAAAAAAACATTTTTCTGATACATTTTCTATATATCCCCCACTTAAATCATCCACCCCGTGCACTTCTAACCCTTCTTTAATAAGAGATTCCACTAAATGGGATCCCATAAATCCTGCTGCCCCAGTTATTAAAATTTTCATGCCTTTAGTCATTTCCCTCTCGCCTTATTTAATAGTTAACTATTATTTTCTTGGTCTTGCTTCGTTAACAATTATTTCTCTTTCAGACCATTTATACCCATTCATAGATTTTATAACATTTTGCACATTTTCTTCTTTTATATCAACAAATCCAAATCCTCTTGATCTGTTTGTTAATTTGTCAGTTATTACCCTTGCAGAAATAACACTTCCAAATTCAGAAAATTTATTTTTTAAGTCAGCATCCGTAACCGCCCAGGGTAGATTTCCGACAAATAAACTCTTCACCATTATATATTCTCGCCTCCAATGTTTTTTATTAGTCCTTAATTATTTTATTCCATGTAAAACTATATTATATCCCTCAATAATACCCTCTATACGTTTTAA
>Ga0180433_10001735_pt1 | contig 35756 bp, 42 predicted proteins | sample SS_ome_8_FD_132980 | JGI IMG/M metagenome (GOLD analysis project Ga0180433, IMG submission 132980) | Hypersaline lake sediment archaeal communities from the Salton Sea, California, USA - SS_1_D_1 metaG | ecosystem: Environmental > Aquatic > Non-marine Saline and Alkaline > Hypersaline >...
AACGTAATATCAGCCGGTTGATGGAGCTACTTTTGGAGTCACTTTCCGGTGATTCCGGCCCAAATCGGAACTCCCGGCGGGCAAAGTGACTCCAAAAGTGACTCCAAACCAGGACCTTTTTCGTGACGCCGCGTAAATGGTCAGGCAACTGTTAAATAATCCTTAATAGTTCAAATAGGAAGGCCGCCGCCCCCAGCCCGGGCCCAGGGACGACGGCAGTGGTGGGCGGGGTGCGCCCGGTTAGCACTTGCCGAGGCCGTGGCATAGAAACGCCAAGAGGCCCCAGCCAACCGCATAGAAAAATCCCATGATTTCCTCCCTACTCCAGGGGTACCGGCATCACCGAAGTGGCGGCGCTTGTTTCACCAGCCCCCAGGTTCAGGCCCCCGGCACCGTTGCCGGAGACCTCTTGGTCAACCCGTGTCGTATCGCCTGCGTTTTTGACCGACTGAGTGAACATCCCATACATGGCCGCCCACATGGGCAGGCTGGGGATCATCTTGCCCAGGCCCTGTTCAATGGGGCTGGGCCGGGCCTGCTCCAGCACCACCGGGCGGTGCCGGGCCAGCCAAAAGGCCAGGCCCATGGCCGCTGCGGTGCGCGCCCCCGGCTCGGGTGATTTGAGGGCCTCGCCCAATGCGGCCAGCACCTGACCGTTGGTCTTTGCGGCGGCGCGGGCGGCGGCCGCCTGGCCCCGCGCATAGTCGGGGTAATATTGGGTAGCGCAGCCGCTAGCCGCGATCATCAAGGTCATCATCAGGATAGCGATAGCCGGTTTCACCGCCATAAACTCCATCCAATCTGTCGGCCCCCGAACCGTCCTGGTCCGGGAGCATGGCCATCGAACCATGGAAATGGTCTCCAAGCCATTGGGTCAGCCTAGCCAGCCAGCTACTCAAGGTCCGGCTCGGGCGCGGTTCCCAGGTCCACGCCCACGAACTCGGCCAGAAACTCGCAAGCAACGTTGTCCCAGGGGTTGGGGGTGGCTTCGGCCTTGGCGTACCACTCCCGTAAAAGGTTTTCGAGTAGGTCTTTGATCATGGGGCTTACCCGCCCCAAAATCATTTTGACAAAGAACTCTTTCATTTCGCACCATCCTTGTTGGGGGTTTTGGTAACCAGGGAATACAAAGCCATTGCGCGGGCAATCCAGCCGCGCAAGAAAACCCGTTTTTCTTTTTGCCGCGCAAGGACGGAATACCGCTTGACGCGCAACAGAATAAGTTCCTGTGCCATCATCCAAGCCGGGTGGGCCTCGCACCACCCCGTGATTGCCCGGCGCGTCAGCGGGCCTAAACGTCCGTCAACGGCCAAGTGCCCGCCGTCCGGCAGTTGATTAAAGGCTTGTTGGATAAACTGAACCGCCCGCCGCCGCCCCATGTTCACGGCGGTATCAAATACGATGGTGGCCACCACCGCCGGGAAATGATCCAGGTTCAACCGGTCCCAATAATCGAGTCGGTAAATTTGCTTGGCCTTGTAGGGGGTCAAGCCCGCGACATCGACGTTGGGATAAGCCCGGCGGGAAATGCCAAAGTTGGTTTCACCGCCGGGGTCATTCGGGTGGTTCACGTATCCGCCCTCATGGTGCAAGACGAATTCAACCGCCGCCGGAAATGCGCTTTCAGCCATCACCCGCCCCCGTGCCCGTTCACGCGGCCTTTAAGGTGGGAAGTTTGCTCGACAAGTGCGGTCACCCGTGAATGTAATTCGTTCTCGTTTTCTTCGCGCTTTTGCTGGCACCTATTGTGATCATCCCGCAACCCGGCCAAGCCCTCTTTTAGGTACTTCAGGTCTTTACGGAGAAGAACTACCCCAAGCAGCAATGTCACCACGGCAGGCCCGCCGGAAGTAGCCAGTTGAATTAAATTTGTTTCGCTCATTTGTTCACCTGTAATTATTTTTCAACCGCCACCGCACCCGCTTTGTCATAATCCGCCTTGGCCGCGCTGGGACAGGATGTAATCCCGCATGAGGCATATCATCGTCCAGTACCCCTTCAGCACGGTCCTAGCCGAGTCCAAGTCCACGACAGTGGCGTCGATAAAATCGTGGCCTTGGGCCTCGGTCCAGGTTGCGTATAAGGGAACTTCTCCCAAGGCGGTCTTGGCCGCCCGCGCCGGGTCCCCTGCCTTGATTGCCCCACCCTCGATATCCGCCATTGTTATGCCTCCACAGCGGTGATTTCGATGCCGCCCGCATCGTTGTACGTAACTTGATCATTGACTCGGATCGTCAATGTTGTCGGCTCGCTGGCCGTTACCGGGTATGCCTGGCTTTGACCATCGGACAGCGGGATTGCGTGGGTCGAAGATCCTGCCCCGTCGGTCAATTCAACATCGATTGAGGCCGGCAGGGGCTCAACCCCGCTCACCTCCACTTGAGCAATGGCCTGGTCCACGCCGTCAGCGGTGATGGCCAGCTTGTCGGCGCTCAGGGTGGCGCGGGGAATCTCGGTGACCACCTCCCCATCGACCGCACGCAGCAGTGAGGCGTAAATCCCGGACTTGGGGTTGATGGGGATCACTGCCGACCGGCCGTCGATTTCAACGAGGTAATAATCTTCTCCATAAATCTTTCGGATATTTGTGATTTTCATTTACAGCCTCGCATCTAGAGAGAAAATGCCGTTTTGGGCTGACACGCATCCGTTGCCCGCGCTCAATCCACTAAATCCGTCAATCGCGATGCGGCATCCGGCCGACGTGAGCGTTGACGAGATAATCGCGCTCCCCGATCCGTAACTGCTCCCCGGCGCATAAATGCGGGGTGTCGTGTCTAGTAGGGTTGCAACAGGAGTGGAATACATATCGATCAATCCGGTATTTAGATATATGGTATCGGCGGCGGTCACGATCCCGGCAACAAACCCGATTTCTCGATAGAACAGGAGGCAACGGGCAAGCTCACGCTGATAATCACAAACATAATCAGCGGCCAGGTCGCCCGACACGAGGGTAAGGTCGGAAACCCTAAAATCCGTGGCGGCCGGGATATCAGCGCCCACATCAAAGATGATTTGAACCTCAAGACCCTGGGCGGCCTCGGTCGGCAGTGCCGTCAGTGTTCCCTCAAGCGTGTCATAGGTGGAGGCGGCAAGGGCCGTGATGGAATCCCAGGTGGCTATTTCGGTGACCGATGAAAAATCATCGACTGAGTTGGCATAAAACAGTTTTGCAGTTACACCAACGGCGCTGGCGAACGTGTGGATCGCCTTCGCTTTCAGGGAAACATTCAGCCCTCTCAGGTCTTTACAGAACTCAGAAGGCACTCGTGACTTGAAGATGATTTGCTGAGTGCCGCCACTGGCCTGTACGCCATCGGCCTCAGCAGCAAAGCCGCCCCGAGGGGTGCCGGTGCTCGACCTGGATGCCGTCCCGGCCGTTACGGTCCCGAAATCGGCGTTTATGATCCATGAGTCTGCGGACGAATAAACATCTGTCCCGGCGGCCAAGTTGCCAGCCGCCCCCTGTGCGATGACGGCCCCTCCGTTGATCACTCGCGATCCGTTTGCGAGGTCGAGAACGGTTCCATCAACGTAGCTTTTCGGGGTGGCCTCGGCATCGGCAGAGGGGGTGGCGATACTTAAGGTAGCGCCGGTCAAGTTCTGCACCCCCGTGACCGTGTTGCCGCCGGTCAGGGCCGCCGCGCCCAGGGTTGTCAGGGCTGCAGCGGCGTCGGCGTCATCGAGCAAGGTCTGGATGAAGGCCGACACCCCCAAGGTGGCCAGGAAGGTCGCAGCGTCGGCGTCATCGAGGAGGGTCTCGACAAAGGCGGTCACGGTAGCCAGATCGAGATCCGCCGGCGTTTTGTTCTCCAGTTCATCACCGGCCGCGTTCCATCCAAGGAGTCTGCCGGCCACTGGCGCCGGGATCTCCGTGGAGGCTCCAGACTCATCGGAGACCGCCAGGCGCAGGGTGCGGTCGGAGGCCTCCTTCAGCTGCAGGACGTTCTGGGCCACCTTGTCAAAGGTTTCTTCCAGGGCCTCCATGTTCAGCTGGCCCTGTTGCTTGTAGTCATCAAGCTGGGTATAGGGACGGTCGGAGACAATAGTAAGCGTCTTGCCCACGGCCGGCGCGGTGGCCATGGTCACCGTGAACTGGCTCTGCCCCACCCCGCTGATGGTGTAGTCGCTGTTAAGGACCTGGTCGGTCTCAACCCCGGTGGCGTCATCGGTGATGATCACCCTGGGGTCGGAGTCGGCATGGGCGGTCCAGGTGCCGGTGAAGCCGGTCTGGACGCCGTCCCCGCTGTAGTGAACCTTGATGGTCTCGCTAGGCACGGTCATGGATTCACCTCTCTATCTGAACCCTCCGCCCCGCTGGATCACTTCGGTGGGCGGCAGGATATAGGTCTGGTTGTTCTCCCTCTTGAGCCGGCGCTCCCTGCGGCGCAGGGTGCCGGGCGACATCATCTCCTCCAGGTGATAGAGCACCATGTAGTCCATGGCGGCCTTGGTGTACCAAAGGTTGACCATCGGCGTGTTGTACCAGGCGGTGCGGAAGACCTTGGCGGCGGAGAGCTTGCCTTGGATGATGCCGGCCCAGATGGCGGCCACGTCCCCGATGGGCCCGCTGACCACCGGCCCGGCCACGGTCTCGGCCAGGCTCCCGCCGAAGCGGTTGTACTGGCCAAAGAGGAAATCGCCGTATATCCCCCCGCCGCCGCCCTGGGTGAAGGCCGCTATCCAGGTGGACAACGCGGCGGGGTCACGCGGGGACTTGCCCTTGGTGAAGTCCTTGGCGGTCATGGCCATGTACCCGAAGGCGGTGGTGGCCGCGATCATGAAGGCGATGTCCCGGAGGGTGTCCGGGTTGGTCCGGGCCTGCCGGAAGGTCCGGTTTTGGTCGAAGAGCGCCCGGCCCCAGACCCGCTCCATGTAGTTCACGGGGAAGCTCTTGAACTGCCAGATGAGGCGCAGGATCTCGCCGGCCGCGGTGCCCGGGGCCTTGCCTCGGAGCATCATGGCCCGGCTGCGGTCGCTGGAGGTGATCACCGCATACTCGGCCTCGTCGGCGAAGTACATCATCAGGTCGGTTTCCAGCGACTGGCGGGCCTCGGCCACCATGCGCTCCCGCCGGCGCACAAAGCGGTCTTCCATGGCCTCGGTCCACTGCTTGGCCTTGCCCCTGATCCGTTGTTTGGCGCGGGCCAACTCGGGCCTGAGATAGCCTTCAAACACCGGGTCGGGCATCTCTCGGACCAGTTCGGGCATAACATAGGCCTTGCCGTCGATCTCTGTGACGGCCCGCCGGAAGATCTTCCATTTGGCCCCGTCGATGCCGTGCACCTCAAGCGCGTGCTTCAACCCGTCGGACAGCTCGTGCCAGGCCTTTCCCGCGTTCTGCCCCAGGTAGTGGGAGTGCATCTGGGTCACGCCGGCCTTGAGGTTGTCGGTCCACTGGGTGAGAAAGGTCATGCGGTGAAACATGTTCTGCATGGTGGAGAGCGCACCCGGGAGGCCGTCGGCGATGTCGAACCGGCCATGGGCCGAGCCCAGAATACCCTCGCAGAAGGCCCCGACCAGGGAGGCGTCCCGCTTTTTCTTGGTGCCCAGCATGGCCTTGAAGGCGTCCCTCCAGGCCTCGGTGGCCGAGCGGCCCTGAAAACGCAGGTTCCGGGCGGCGATGGGCAGGTCGGCTAGGGCGCTGATGGTGGCCGAGCCCAGTTTGGTCATGGCGATCCAGGCCCGGGCCCCGCCCATCACCTTGGCCACGGTGAGGTTGTGGGGCGTCAGGGTGTCCCCGCGCACCTCGGCCAGGGCGTGCACGATTTTGCCGCTGCGGGCCCGCCAGTCGGCCTTCATCTTGCGCAGTGCATTGCGCTTGGCCACCGGGTCCATGTCGGCCTTGTTGATCTCCTCGATCATCTGGGCATGCTTGGACTTGATCATCACCTCGGGGTTGGTGCCGAACTGCTCGATGAGGGCCAGGGCCCGGGTCTCGCGCTCGATGTGGTTCATCACCCCAGCCACCACGTCGCCCCGGCCGAACTCGGCATGGTAGGATAGCCAATCGTCGGCTGATCGGAAGTGCAGCACCCGGTGATGGGTCAGCTTGTTGGAGAGGTTTCCGGGCCCGGTGAACTGCCCGGTGCGGGCGGCCATGGGAGCATGCACCCGGCCGGTGGTGATGTTTTCGTACACCTCGCCCAACACCCTGCGCATGACCGCATCCTTGGCCCCGGAGAGGGGCATGTCGGCGAAGTCCGGACCCCACGCCCCGGGGTCGAAGTCCAGGTCGTTGAGATAGGGGAAGGTGCGATCCAGATCCAGGCGGGGGAGGACCTGGTCTATCCACTGGTCCCGGCCCACCCGGAGGACCTTTTCGGAGTGGTGGGACTGGGGCGACCAGCCGTGAACCTTGCCGATCCCTACCCCGTGCCTGTTGAGCCTGGTGCGGATCTCTTCCACCGAGGCGAAGAGCAGGTCGGCCAGCTGCTTGGCGTCCTCGTTGCCGGTGATGCCCGGCATGCCATCCGGCCGGTTCTGGTACATCTCGCGTACGATGTCATCGTTGAACCGCTTGGCGGCCGCCCTGCCCTCCCTGGTGGTCAGGGCCTTCACCCCGAACAGCAGGCGGCGCAGATCCTTGCGCTGGGCAAAGAACTGGTGGATGGGGGCCAGGTACTGGGCGGCCAGGGCCACCCGCTTGGAGCTGGCGCTCACCCTTCCGCCGGCCACCCCGTGGGCCGTGCCCACAACGTCGGACAGGAGGGCCTCATCGGGCCGCAAGCCGGCCTGGATCTTCTCGGCCACCGAGGCGTCGAGCCGGCGCCGGGCGATGATGTTGTCGGCGGTGCGCACCTTCTGCCGGACAGCGTCGGCCATCTCCTTGTCGGCCTGTTCCTGAGCGGCGGCCATGAGCAGCTCGGCATCATCAAGGGAGCGCTCCGCCCCCCGAAGCCGGGCATCCTTGCGCCGGGCCTCGATGCGCTCCAGCATGGCCTGGGCCTCCTCGCGGGAGAGGCCGGCGGCCCTGCGCACCGATTCAACACATGCCTTGATGCTCATCACTCACCCTTCACGGTCAAGCACTGGGCGGCCGCCTTCCAGGCCTCGGAGCGCTTCTCCGCTTCCTCAACAGCCCGGTTGGCGGTGTCCCATTCCTCGGCCTCGTCCAGCCAGACCCGGTTGCCCGATGCGTCCTCGATCTGGACGGATTCCAATTGATCCGTGGTTTTAAGGTCTTCCACGACCTCAAAGTTGAAGGAGTTGCCGTCGGGGTCCACCCCCATCTCGGCCAGGTTGTCTTCCAGGTTGGGGGTGCGCCGCATGGCCTCCAGGTCCGGGGCCTTGGGCATGGGGACCTCCTCGAGGGGCAGGGTCCGGAAGTCCAGTTCGTCGGACAAGGTGGTTGCCGGCTTGACAACGCTCCAATTCCGCCCTAACCTATACTCGTGAGGAGAAAAAGCCATGTCCGAGTCGGATAGATTCATTGAAGAGGGCGGCTTCCCGTACGTCTGGGCATCAGACGGGCGGATCTTCTTGATCCAGGACGGCAAGAGGGTCGAGATCTCCGATCCCGACTCCCGAACCAAGATCAAGTCCAAGTCGCGCCTGATCTCAGAGACCACCGCCTTGAAGCTGTCGGCCGAGAGGGCAAGGTCCGCCGCCATAATCGCCGCGTCATAGCCCTTCCTCGCAAGCCCCATCAGCTCTGTCTGCAGTGCGTTGAGCCGTCCCCGTAGGTTTGCGGGTGCACGGTCCAAAACCTCGTCTATCTTTCTGGTGACCTCGTAAATCTTGTGGCCCACCGTCTCCTTGAAGGCCATGACCTGAGGCAGGTTTACCTGCAGTTCCACCACGTGGCCGGCCGGGGTGAGGAAGTTCACGCTCAGGTCCCGGTAGCCGTCCATGGCCGGAGAGGTGAACCTGTCATCCACCAGTGAAGTGCGCCAGGGATGGTTGGCCAGGGCCTCCTGGTAGGCCCGCACCTGACCCATGTTCTCGGCCACGATGGTGCCGGCGGCATAGTCGGTGATGCCTTCCGGGCCGATGCCGCGCCGCGCCATTTTCTCCCGGGCGCTGCCCATGGTCTTCACGCGGGGGTGACCCAGCAACTTGCCGCCAAGCCGGCCGGTCAGCTTCTTCATGGCTCGGGCCAGATCGTCGGCCGCCTCGGTGGCCTCGATGAGCAGCTGCCCCACATGGCGGGCTCCCCGGGGCTGGTAGAGATCCACCACCAGCACCGAGGCCCCTTCCGCCCCCTCGGCCCGGAGCGCGGCCAGGCGCTTGTTGCCGTCCAGCACCCGGAGGGAGCCGTCGCCCAGGTCCACCGCCCGGAGGGGCGGCATGCTCTCCACGAGCACGGCCTCGCCGGCGTCGGCCGGCTGAAGGGGCTTGGCGTCTTCCCTGCCGATCAGGTCATCGAGGAGGACCGTCTTTGCCCCGTCCACCGGCTCGAAGCGGGACCAGACCTCGGCATTAACGCGGCCCAGGGGCATCTGCACCACCCCACGCAAGACAGGCCCCACATCGACCGGGTCACCCCCCAGGTGGTCGTCAACCGCCTTGATGTGGGCCTGGGCGGCCACCCCTCGCCGCCGGGCCACCAGGCCGGCCCCGGCCCCGAACAGGGCGCCGATGGCCCCGGAGAGCATCAGGTCCCAGGCCGAGTCCTCCCAGGTGGGGTCAAGGCCCAGCTCGGCCTGGCGGGAAAAGACCAGGGGTTGAACAACGGCTGTGGCCGCCACGTTCTCGGCCGCCCCCAGCAGGGCCCGGGTTACCACCGGCCGCCGAGCCACGGCGGCGGCGATCTTGGGGATCTTGCTGGCCGGGCCGGCCAGGGGCACGAAGTTGATGGGATCCGGCAGGGAGCCGAGCATGCCGGCGGCAAAACCCAGGGCCCCCCGGAACACACCCCCGGGGCTGCGGGCTATGAGGCTTTGGCGGTAGACCGTGCGGACATGCTCCTCGGCCCGGATCTGGGCCACCCGCCGGGTGAGCTTGGGATCATATTTCATGCCCTCCCGGAACCAGGGGCTGGCCCGCCATTCGTCCTCGCTCAGGGGGCGGTCCTCCGGTTCACTGATGCCGGGGTAGAAGGTCAGGCCGGTCTGCTGCCGGTACAGGTAGCGGCGAAAGCCCACGGCCGGGCTGTCCGGCCGGTCCACCCAGGTGCGGGCGTAATCCTCCCGCTTCTTGGCCATGATCGGCTGCAACATGGTGTAGGCGAAGCCCTCGCCGAGCTGCGCACCGAGCAGTTCCCCCAGCGAGGTCTTGCGCTCGGTCACGGCGGTGGCGTAGTCATCCTCGTTCATCATCTGCACGTCGGGGGCCAGCAGCTCGTTCATGGCATCACCCCCAGCAGATAGGGGTCATCGGCGCTGGCCGGCCCGCCCGTTTGGGCGGCCATGGCCTCGAGCTGGTCCTTGGTGATGGTGAACGGGCGGCCCTGGGCGTCGGTATAGGCCTTGCCGTACTGGTGGTGGACCAGGACGAACCGGTCCCCGTAGTTGACCCAGACCCCCTGCTCCACGGCCATCTGGATGAGCTCCTGGAGGTGGCTGGAAACCGGGGCGGCGCTCACCGGCTGGCCGTAGCGCTTGCGGTAGGCCGCCTTCCAGTCCTTCACGTCGGGCCCCACCACGCCCCGGAGCTCGGCCTCGTGGCGGGTCATCAAATGTTCCTTGACCTTGTACCGGGCCGACCGGAACCCGGTCTCGGCCACATCGGGATCCACCTTGGACGGCAGGATCACCACGGCCAGGTCCTCGTCAACCAGGGTGTTGCGCGAGTTGCCAACCACTGCGGCGGCCCTCTCCGCTGCTTCACCCTCGCCGGCGCCGGCGGCGGCAAAGGCCAGGGCCGACTTGTAGATGAGATCCTGCCAGGCGTTGAGCTGCTGAAGGGCCTCCGGGCCTCCCAGGGTCGCACTCGCCTGCAGGTACGAGCCGTAGGGCGTCTCGCCGAAGGCCTCGGCCACCTTTGCCTTCACCCCGGACTTGACCGACGGCTCCACCTTGAACTGGGCCTCGCTCATCCCCGCCAGCAGGACCAGCCTCTGGGCGGTCTGCCGCTGGTGGGGGGTGTCCAGGAGGCTGGCGGCCAGTCCATACTGCACCGGCAGCTTCAGCTCCTTGAGCACCCCCAGGAAGTAGTCTCCATAGCGCTGCTGGGCCTGCACCAGCCACTGGAAGCTTTCCTGGGGCTTGGCCTTCAGGAACGATTCCCGTAGCTCCATGGCCTCTTCCTTGGGCAGGTGGCGGCGCAGGCCCGGGGCGATGCCCAGGCGGTCCTGCTCGGCCAGGCTGGCCTTGATCATGGCCTGGGTCTGGGCGTTCTTATCGTCCGGGGGCACCAGGCCCTCGGCCACCGAGGCGGCCAGTTCCAGCTTGGCGGCCGGCATGGCGGCCAGGGCGGGATCCTCGCGGGCGGCGGTGATCTGCCGCTGCACCTCCACCAGGGCCTTCTGGTATATGGCCTGCTTGTCCTTGAAGTCGTCGTCATCGGCCTTGGGCTTGAGGATGCGCTCAACGGCCAGGGCCCGCTCCTGCAGGGGAAGCTCCCCTACCTCCTCCATCACCGCCCACACCTGGGCCGCCTGCTTGCTGGTCTTGTTGAACTCCTCCAGGGCCTCGGGCTTGCCGGCCAACAGGGCGCGGATCTTGTCCCCGTCCCGCTCCTGGCCGGTGGCGGTGATCCGGGCCAGCTCGTCGGGGATCATCCCGGCCGCCCGGCGGATCCGGCCGTTCACCACCCTTTCGGCCTCTGCCCTCCGGCTCCTGGACTCGGCCAGGGCCCTGCGGTCCATCATCCCCTGCGCCGTGGGGGAGAGGTACTTGTACAGGGAGTTGACCCCGTTGGCGGCCTGTGGATCCTTGCGGGCCTTCAGCACCGAGTCGGGCGATACCTGGATCATGCGGTCCAGGCGGCCGGCGGCAACCTCGGCATAGGCCTCGCGCAGGGTGGCCGCCCCGGTGGCGGCGCTGATGGTGTTGGAGGCCACCGCGGCCTGGACCCGGGCCTTCATCTCCCCCAGCAGCTGGGTAAAGTGGCCCAGGCTGGCAGCGTTCACCGCCGCCCCCTGCAGGTCGGCCATCTGGTCGCCCAGGGCGGCCCGGTGCTCGTCGGCCTGGATGCGCCGGCTGCGCTCGGCCACCGCGGTGTAGCCGTGAATGGCCGAACGCTGGAACCGTTCCCGGAATCGGTCGGCGGCGATGGGGCCCAGCCCCTGAACTCCCCGCTCCTCGATCTCCCTGACCAGCTTCTCCCACTCGGGCATGAACTGCTGGTAGTCGCGGCGGCCGGCGAACTCCTGGCGCTTCTTGGCCATGACCGCCTCGGCCGTGGACAGGGCCCGGCCCAGCTTGGTCACCTCCTCGCGCTCGACCATCTCCATGCCGAAGTTGTGCACCTTTTCAGCCTGCCTGGAGATCTCCCCCCAGGCCGCGGCCGTGCGGCCCACGGAGCGGTTGATGTCCGCGTAGGTCTCCCGGGCTGCCGACAGGCCGGCCTGGACACCCTCCACCGCCCGCAGTGCACTCTTGGCCCCGGCCGCCGCCTGGTCGGGATCCACCCGCACCCCGGGTGCACCGGGGTTGTTGGCCAGCGGCAGGCTGGACCTACCGGAGAGGGTGGCCTGGTGGGTCACTTGGGGAACGCGCGGCATGTCTTACCCCCTCAGCATGGAATAGCGGCCGATGCCGGTGAGCAGGGAGGCCCCGGCCGTGAACAGGCTGGCCACCCCCTGCATGGACTGGGCCGTGGCGGAATAGCTCATGGCCGAGGACTGCAGGCTGAACAGGTCGGACTGGATCTCGGCCATGAGGGCGGAGACCTCCCCCGAAAACAGGTAGGTCTGGGCCGCGTTGGTGTCGAGCACCGACTGGGCCATGGCCTTGGCCGCCCCCACCTCCCCGGACCAGCGGCTGAATTCGGCCATATTCAGCAGCTTGGTGGTCTTAACCAGGCCCTCGTACTCCATGGCCGCGGCCTCGAGGGCCAGGTCGTGCTCCGTGTCCGCGTACACGTCCAGGGCGCTGCCGGTCCTCGGGTTGACTCCGGCGTGGGAGAAGGTCATGAACTGCCGGTCCAGGATCTGGCCGCCGGCCTCCTCCAGCTTGAACACCTCCCAGGCCGTGGCCACCTCGACCGCCTCGGCGTCCGCCTCGTAGACCTGGGCGTTGTACTCGCCGATCTGCTCGGACAGCTCGGCCTCCCACTCGGCCATCTTGGCGTTGTACTCCATGGCCTTGGCCTGAAGGCCGGCCATGGCCTGGGCGTATTCCCCCTGCAGCTTGGCGGCCGAGGCCTGCTGCTCCAGGAGGGCCTGCTGGGCGTAGATGGACTGCATGCCCGGGCCGAAAAGGAGGCTGGCCTGGGTCAGCAGCCCCAGGGTGCCGAGGACGGTGCCGCCCAGGGCCCAGAGGGATCCGCTGGAGGCGGTGTTGGCTCCCGCAGTGGTTGCCAGCTTGGCGATATTGCTGATATCAGCCATTATCCGATCTCCGTGATCTGGTCGAAGGAGATGGAGGTGATGGTCAAGGGCAAGGGGTCAGGCTGTTTGAATATGATCGTGGTCCCCCTCTCGTAGGCCCCCTCGATGCTCACCTGGTAGAACCCGCTCATCGGCTGCAGGGGGCCGTCCACCGGGCTGGTCTCGTCCCGCATGACCAGGTCCTCCGGATGCTCGTCGTCGTCAGAGGTCCAGACCTGGCAGCCCACCGTGTCCTGGAACTGCACGGTGGCCGAGTTGATGCGCTGGATGAGGCCCAGGGTGTCACCCCGGGGGTTGCCCTTGCCCAGGGGAAGGGTCTCGGCCAGGGGGGTGAAGGGCAGGCCCACCTGCGCCTTGGCGGTGGGGTAGTCCATGGCGATGGTCCCGGAGCTCACCACCCGCTGGGAAAGGGGCGAACCGTCCGCCAGCACGGCCACGGTCTGGCCCTCGAGGTGATCCAGGCCTGACAGTTGGGTGGTGGCCAGGGCCTCGGCCAGGCCGTCGCTGGTGTAGGGGGTGAAGCCGGTACCGTCGATGCTCTGGTGGAGGAATCCGCCGGCAGTGTAGGGGGTGAAGCCGGTCCCATCGACGCCCGAAAGCTCGAAGGTGTCATCGGTTTTGTTGGCCACCGTGTAGACGTTGCCGTTGAGCTCGGTCATGCCGGCCACGTCCTCGATGTAGACCGAGTCTCCGTCGGCCAGGCCATGGGCCGGCGCGGTTATCACCACAGGATCGGCCTGGGTGGCCCCGGTCATGGCGATGGTGTCGGTATCGAACAAAGAGAAGTAATCGGTGGCCACATCGCCGATGAGATAGTCATTTATGTTGAGATCGGTCATGCCTTCGACCTGGGAGGTGCGCACCCAATCGCCGTCGCTGAAGCCGTGCGCGGTGGCGGTGACCACCACCGGGTTGGCGGCCGTGGCCCCGCTGATGTCGGCCGGGTCATGGTAGGTGAGCCCGGAATCCACGTAGAAGGCATCCTCGATGTCGTCGGAGACCTCGCCGTATTGGGCCTCGATGAACTCCACGAACCGGCCGTTCAGGCGGTTGACCACCAGCCAGACCTCGTCCTGGTAGGTCCCGGGGATGACGCAGACGCTCTCCACCGTGCCCTCGGTCTCGTGCAGGGACCAGCCGATGACATCTTCGTCCCGGTAATAGGTGCAGGTGAGGAGATCTCCCTCGTCGGTCTGGAGCCAGATGAGCCGGTCGGGGTAGGCCTGGAAGGCAAACTCCCCCAGGCCCACCTTGGTGAGGTGCGGGGCCAGCCGGGACAGGTCGGCCGGATTGTAGGCCTCATTGGCCCAGTCATAGCCATAGTCCATCATCCGCTTGCCGTGCCGGCGGACAAAGACCACCGCCCGGTCGATCAGCTCGGCCCGCTGGTTCTCCGAGCCCTCGGAGGAGTGCCGGCGATGCAGCTGCGGGTTATTGGGGGAGAGGGACGACTCCAGGCTGGGAGATCCCACCACCCACTCGCCGCCCAGGGTGCCGAACACCAGGTTGCGCGAGGGGCATACCCACTGGATGGGGTTGGCCTTCTGGTCGGCCAGTTCGTAGGAGAGGGCGTCGGTGTCGGCGACATTGCCCTGGGAGTCGGAAGGGGCCATGTTCTCGTAGTCGGCGGTCACCGACCCCCAATATTTCATGGGGTCCTCGTCGGTGTAGCCCAGGATGAGCCGCTGGTCGAAGAAGGCCACCTTGGCCGGCCAGCCGCGGTGCTCCCCCCATGCCCCGATGCGGAAGGGCCCGCTCTTGGTGTGGTCGGCCAGGTCGCCGTAGTCCAGCCCGGCCTCCCCCATCACGTCGGCGGTGACCACCGTGGAGCTGCTGTAGGCCGTGATCTTGAACCAGTACCAATCCCCGGAGGTGTCGTTCCACCGCACCAGGGCCCCGACCATGTCGGAGGTGAAGACGGCCGAGTCGGCCGTGAGGGTCACAGATCCGGTGATCCCCGAGGGGTCCAGCTCGTTGGTGTCGGGCTCCGGGTCCAGGTAGGGCCCGTCTATCCAGTCCACCACCGACAGGGTCCAGGAGGTGTGGCCGGTCCTGCTGAGCTTGCGAGGGGCATAGTCCGGATGGGTGAAGTACATGACATCGGCCGACTGGGCGAAGTCCAGCTCCCAGATCTCGTCCTCGTCCCAGGGGGTGGCGATCTCGTAGGGTGAGGCCCCGTTGACGATGATCCCCTGGTCCTTGTAGAACCGCATGGTGTAGTGCCCCAGCTCCAGGATGTAGGCCTGGATGTTGGAGAACTCGAAGCCGATGAGGCGGTGCCGCCGGGAGGAGGCCTTCACCTCGTAGACCATGCGGGAGCCGGCCCGGGCGGTGATGCCTCCGTGCGGGAAGGGGTAAATATTCCTTAACCGTTTGAAACCGTTGTAATAATTCTGGAAGTCCACCCGGCCATACATGCGCGGGGACAGCTCCCCGGCCGTCCCGTTGGTCTGTATGAGGTTGGCCCGCGGCATCAGGAGGTCTCCGCATAACGGACCGTGCCCGAGGTTCGCCGGGAATTGAGCCAGTCGTCCTCATGCTCCAGCCGCTCGGGGTAACCCTCCTGCGCGTCCATGGCGCGGGCCCGGGCAAGCTTCAGCTCCCGTTCCTTGATGAGCCCTTCCACGAAGCTGGCCGAGGGTTTGAGGGCATAGGCCAGTTCCACGGCCAGTGCCAGGCCAAGAGCATCGACGAAGTAGGGGGGCATGAGGGTGGTGTCGGTGATCTTGGCCAGGTACAGGGCGTAGACCTCGCTCAGGTCGGTAACCACGGTGCGCCCTTCCACCCGCCAGTCGGAGATGGTGTCGTCTATGCCGATCACCCGGAGGCAGTCGGCCGGCAGCTGGTAGGCGTAGCTGTAGTCGAAGGTGGGGGCGGCGGAGAGCCGGGCCAGGCGGTCCCGCTTTTGGGCGAAATTCCAGGGGTGGGCGCTTACCAGGGCATCGCGCACCATGGGATAACGCAGAAAGCAGAGCCGGGCCTCCCGGTTGCCGGAGGCCGACAAGGCGCTGATGGTCTTGTCTCCTACGCGGATCAAAGCGGCATTGCAGATATCAACCTCGCTGGCCATGGCGGCTCACCCCTTTTGGTTTGGCGCCGGGGGGTGGAGTGACGGCCCCGCCTCCCGGCGCCGATGGCAAAGAAGGGGGCGTTAGCCCCAGGTAAACGCGATAAAGGCCTTGATGGTGCCGGTGATGGCGGCGCCGGCCGTGGTCAGGACGAGGGCGCACTCCTCGCTGGTCTTGTAGGGCATGTTGTCGATGACGCCTCCCTGCCCCAGAACGATGTCGCCGGCGGCCGCGGTGCTCTCGGCGGCCGCGTAGCGGTCATCGTCCTCGTCGGCCGAGTCGTTGTCGCCCACCTTGATGGTGCTGCTGGCTCCCAGGGCGTCGTGCACGATGCGCGACCCCGGCAGGACCACCGCGCCTTTGGGCAGCGGCCCCAGATGGATCACCGTGCCGATGGCCGCGGCTGCGGCCTCGTAGGTGTCGTAGAGGAAGTGCACCTGGCCCTTGTGGTAGACCCGGTCCAGCTGGTCGGACCCCTCGATCTGGCTGTTGACCAGCGCGTTGTAGTTGGTTCCGTAAACATCAGCCATGGTTAACTGCTCCTGTTCCGGAGGGCTAGATAGCCGTCAGGCTCCTAGGCCTCGCTGCAAAGAATCTCCACCACGTCGGTCTCGGCCATGCGGGTGGCGCCGATGGTCATGTCGTAGCTCACCTGCTTGGGCACGCCGGCCAGGTCGGCCCGGCTGGTCACCTGGCCGGCGGCGTCCTGGCCGAGGGCCAACAGGATGCCGTTCTTCTGCCAGGCGATGACCCGACGGTAGCTGGACGAGTCAACCCCCAACCGCTCGGAGCGGTGGAAGGTGAAGCCCAGGAACTCGTTCACCTTGCCCTGGACCAGGGCCTTGACGGTGTTGTAGTCGCTGCTGGTCACCTGGGTGGTGGAAAGCAGGTCGGTGAACTGCTTGGAGGCCATGCAGATATGGCGGTCCTCCTCGTCCACCTCGTGGCCGTCCAGGATCTCCTTGGCCGCCAAAAGCTTGGCGATGGTCATGCCGTCCGGGCCACTGCCCACGGCCACCTGGTTGCTGGAGGTGTCGAAGCTGGTGGAGGTGCCGCCGCTCTTGCCGGTGAAGGCGGTGGCAAAGGCCGCGCGGATGATCTCGTCATCCATGGCCCGGCCCATGGCCCAGGCCGCGCCCTTGGCGTACTTGGAGGTGGGGTCGGTGAGAACCTTGTTCAGGTCCTGCTTGTCCACCAATTCGGCCCAGTCGTAGTCCTCGCCGAGGACCATGCGCCGGGAATGCGGCACGTTGGCCAGCGGCATGGACGCATAGCGGGAAGTCCGCTTCTGGGCGCTGGTGGCGCCGATCTGGTCAAAGAAGCCGTTTTCACCCTTCAGCGGCTCTACCCGCACCACGGAGCGCAGGCGGGAGCCCTTCTGCTGGGCGAGCATCTGGACGTTGGCGGAATACTGCTTCACCATCGCGGTGGTAATGTTTACTGACATTTGAGCCTCTCCTCAAAAAGACGTTGTCTCTCTTCGGGAAGGCTCCCCGGCTTATCCCATTCACCGGACCCGCGTTGGTTTTTGGCGCCGGACCTGCTATGGCTACCCGGCAGGAAGGTTGTTGAGGCGCCGGACCCCCTGGGCGGGGGCTGCCCGGCTTTGATTAACGGCTGAGAACCTTTCTCCGGACCGCTTCCACCTTTTCAGGGGTGAGGTCCAGCTCCTCGGCGATCTCCTGGTCCTGGGCCACCACGTGTTTGATGGCCAGCAGGCCCTGGTTCAGTGCATCGCGGCGCATCATGGCGTTGATCTGCTCCAGGCGGCGGGAGGTCTTGTTCTCCACGCGCTTCTCCTGGGCCGCCTGGCGCATGGTCTGCCCGGCCTCTTCCGGCTCCTCGGCCGGAGGGGTGTCCTGCTCCGGCGGCTCCCCGCCGATGGCCGTCGGGGGAGGGCTGGGCAAGGGGTGACCCTTGAGCAGCTGCAGGAGCTGGGCCTTGGTCCGGGCGGACGAGGGAGGGTTCACCCCGTTGCGCCGGCGGTACTCCTGGACCAGCTCCGCGTTGGTCATCTCGTCGATGCTCTTGGGCAGATCCTCATCAGGCATTGGCCGCCTCCGATGTTACCTCCGCCACCTCGGCCGGACGGTCGCCGTAGGCGTCCTTGTACAGCTGCTGCATGTACGCCACCGCGTCGTCGTGGCCGACCTTGTCGGAGTGGTGATAGGGATGGTCCCTGTCGTTGGAGATCCGCGCGATCTCCCGCCTGGCCTCGTCGGCGCTCTTGCCTGGGGCCTTGCGCGTGGCCGGGGTGAGCAGGCCGGAGTCTTCCGACAGGCCGTTGTGCCATTCGACCAGGCGCTGGATGAAGGGGGCGCTGTTGCCCAGGGTGGCCACCACCATGCCCTGGGTCTGCTTGTCCAGGGGCTTGAGGAAGGAGGCGAAGACCTTGTTGGCCGCCTCCAGGTTCTTCTGGGTGTCCGGGCCCCAGGCCTGCTCCAGGTTGGTCATGCACTCCTGGTGCGCGGCGGCCGACTGCTCCATCCCGCGCTGGTAGCGCTCCATCTGGCCGTTGATCATGGCCTTGGACAGGACTTCCACCTGGTGGTTGGAGAGCCGGGCGTCGTTGAAGGCCGGCTTCATCATGTCGAAGACCTCGTGGTCGGTGGACATGCCCTCCGGCCATTCGACCTTTTCCAGGAAGCCCATGTCGTAGCCGTCGGCCTCGCCGGGCCAGCCCAGGGCCTTGTAGGCCTCGTCGAATACCTCGGGCGGGCTGTCGGCCGTAGGGCGGGGCATCTTGTCCACCCCGATGAGCTTCTGGGCGCCCTTGTGGCTCTTGAGCAGGTTTTTGAACCCATCGGCCCCCTCCTCGTAGGGGGCGAAGGTGGGGTCGGTCTGGAACTCCTCGGGCATGGCCGCCCGCCAGTTGAAATCACCATCCCCCTCGGGAGGGGCGGGCGGCGGATCACCGCCGGGCGGATCCGCGACCGGAGGAGGATCTGCCACCGGCGGGTCGGCCGGGGGCGGGTCACCGGTTACTGCGGCGGGGACAACGGGATCATCAGACATGGTCACTCCTTATTCCGCGAACCTTGGCAGGGGACGCGGGTGTTGGGCCGCCTTGATCCGGCTGATGATGTGGTTGATCACATCCAGCTGGGCGGCCTGGTAAATGGTGTGCTCCACATCCCCCCGAACATAGACCGGCTGGTCCTTGTGGCACTTTTTGCAGAGGTCTTTCAATACCATTTCCCCCTCCTCTGACAGAAAAGTGGCCGCATAGGCTCTGTTTAGCGCATTATGTGCTCCTTCTTCACTCATTCTTCGATTATCTCCGATAATCTCCAATTTTGTCTGTTTTACGTGAAACACCCCATATCTGTCAAGCGGCCAGCATGTTCATGTCAATGCCCTGCTGCTGCTGGGCGGACACGATGTCCTTGGCCGCGGCTCCGGCGGTCCTGGCCAGCTCGGCCTGCTGCTGGTGCTCCTGGGCCTGCAGCTCGCGGGCTTGACCCTCGGCCCGCACCTTGCGCATCTGGTCGCGCTCCTCTTCCGAGCGCAGGAGGTGCTCGACGTTGTACTGCTCGGCCGGTTCACGGGAGACCTTGTCCAGGTCGTAGTTGTCCAGGAGGGCCTGGTTCAGCTGGGCCAGGGGCAGGACCGACTGCAGGGCCCGCTGGGTGTTGGCCGCGTGGATCATCTTCTGGGCCTGGGTGATGGGGCTGGTGAACTCGGCCAGGATCATCTGGCCTTCAGCCTCGGGCGGCGGCTGCGGGATCTTGCCCTGCCGCCAGAGGAGGCCAAAGGCACGGTTCACCGTGGGAGCCAGGTACTCCACCGTCTGGCGGCCCAGCATGGGGCCCAGCACCCGGCGTTGCCGGTCATCCCGCAGGGAGGACTCGAAGGCGGTCATCTGGCGCTCACCGGGCAGGTCCAGGACGTCCCGGTAAAAGGCGCTGTTGATCTTGGACTCCAGCCACTGAACCATGTCCAGGCCAATCTTGGGCTGGCCGCCGGGCATCTGCTGGACCTTCAGGTCCGGCCGGGAAGCGTCGTAGTAGTTCAGCCGGTTGGATCCCGTCTTCACCGGCCGGAGCACCCCATCATCGGGGATCAGCAGGGAGGGATCCACCGTCTTCTCGGCCCCCCGGATGGTGGAGGTCATCACCCGCATGAGCATGCGGATGTCCGGCAGGGCGAACATGGCCGGGGAGCGGCCGTAGATCTCGCCGGATGCCTTTATCCAGCGAGGGGTGGCCCAGGGCCACTCCTCATACCCGCCCTCGTGCACCAGCCGGCGGTCGGTGGAATCCCACACCACCGAGGCGATGGGCATGTTCAACTTGTCCATCCGGCCAATGGAGCGCTCGGTGCGCGGGAAGAAGGCATGGAAGAAGGTGTGGAGCGACTCCGGCTCGTGCACCGAGGCCTTTTTGATGGCCTCCGGGACCTTGTCGAACCCGAACATGGACACCGCATTGCGGGCTGAGATCTCCATCTCGTAGAAGAGCATGTCGATCACCCCGTGCTCGTTCTCCACCAGGTACACCTCGCTGATGTGCCGGGCGTAGAAGCGCAGGCCCTCCCCGTCCTCGCCGTCGGTGGTGAACTGGCAGCCGGTGCCCACCGAGCCCTCGTCCAGCACGATCTCATGGAACTGGGTCTCGTGGTTGGAGTCGTTGAACTCCCCGAACATCACCTCGCCCACCTCGCGGAGCCAGATCTTCATGCGGTGCTCCTCGCTACGCCGGCGGTCGGCCACCTTGAGGCGCAGCCAGTCCACCTGGGGGTTGATGAGCAGCCCCTGCAGGTTGCCGGCCAGGTGGATGTTGGCCTGGGCCGGGGTGGAGTTGAGCACCTCGTCCATGTTGAGGGTGCCGGGCGTCATGCCCTTGAGGCGGTGGGCCTTGTGGGGCTGCAGGTAGTCCAGCAGCTCCTGCCACAGCGGCTCCCAATAAGCCCGCCGGGTCTTCTCGGCCTCTACCCGGGCATGCAGGCGGTCCAAATCTTCCCGGCTGATCATGGCTATCTCCTAACTCCCCAGCACGGTCTTGAGGGTGGACGCCGGCTGGGGGATCCCCAGCGACCCGGTGAGGACCGTGCTCTGGGCCGGCCGCTTCTTGGTGGTCTGGGCCTTGGTCTTGGTCTCGCCCTGGGCCTGTGAGCTGACCTGGGCCGCCGGCTGCTGGACCTGGGCCGTGGCGGGCATGGCGGACGTAGTGGTTGCCTTGGTGGTTGCCTTGGCGGTGGAGGCCTGCACCCCCATGATCTGGTCGTAGAGGTCGGGGCGGTGCTGCTTGACAAAGAGCAAAACGTCCTCGTTGGACGCCCCCTCCTTGGAGACCTGGATAAAGGGCAGGTGCTTGTTGATGTCGGCCGAGTAGAAGTCCGTGGGGTCGTACTGGTCGTTGGGCATCTGCAGATGGGTGTAGAAGACGGCCTGGCCGTCCTGGTTCAGGCCGTTGTAGGTGATCACCCGGCCAGGCTGGTCTCCGGTGCCCGGAATGTACGTTTTGGGGGCCCGCTCGGCCCCTCCGGTGAACATCGACAGCATGTTATGCACCTCCCAGCTTGGTTTTCAGCACCGTGGCCGGGCTGTCATCGCCCAAGGGGCTGGACAGGACCGTCTTGGTGCCCTCCAGGGCCCGGAGCTTGCGCCGCTTGTCCTTGGCCTCGATGGCGGCCAGGCGCTCGGGCGACAGCTCCTCGGGTACCTCGGCCTCCTGCACCGTCGGGAAGTTGATGTCCGGGAACTCCGGGAAGGTGATCTCCGGCATGGAGATGCTGGAGCCGCTCTGCTGGTACTTGCTCCAGTCGATCTCCGGGGTCTTGGGCATGAGGCCCAGGTCGTTGCCGAGCACCGGGACCCCGATGGAGTCCGCGCCCATGCCAATCAGGGTTCCGGCAGTGGCTCCGACCGCCGTGGCGGTGCCGGTCGTGGCTATGGCGGCCGGCAGCATCTCAGGGGCGAATACTGCCATCGCCCCCATGGTCAGGGCGCCCAGCATGGTCCCTACGTTGCACATGATCAACCTCCCCTATTCGGCAGGTACTTGAATAGCCACATATCGCCATCCGGGGCGCAGGCCTCCAGGGTGGCCTCGAGATCGAAGCCCAGGGCCTCCATCCAGCCCTTGACCTTGGGTCCTTCGGAGACCGGAACGAAGGAGTGCACCCGGCGGATGTCCAGGTTGTCGGCCTGCTCCACCAACCACTCCCGGATGACCGGGGTGAGGCCGTTGCCGCCTTCGGCCAGGCGGGCCTTGTCCAGCAGGAACCAGGTGGAGAGCACCCCATCGAAGTGGGGGACCAGGCCGCCGGCCGCAACCGGCCGTCCGTCGATCATCCCCACCGCGAAGGGGCCGTGCAGGCTCAGCTGGGTGTAGAGCTTTTCCGCATTGGCCGCCTGTAGATGGTCCCCCTTGGTGATGATCTCGATGAGTTCGATCAGTTCGGGCGTGGCCCCGAAACGCACCTCAACCTTGCTCATGCCGCCGCCTCTCTCGGCAGATCGGGCGGGAACGCATGCCCGCCGTCAGCCGTCCATTTGTGGGTGACCGCCCCGACCATGAAGGCGTCGGCCGGGTGGGAGGCCCAGTCGTGGGCCGGGGTGGCCATGTAGCTGCCTATGGCCTGGTTCCACTGCTTGCGGTAGTTGTCCAGGGCCACCACCCCGCGCTCGGTATGCTCCTCGTCGAACCAGGACCTGGCCAGAATCTTGCGGGCCGCCTCGATCTGGTCGTGCTTGGGGGTGTTGGGCATGATGGTGATGGGGTAGATCCCCAGCTCGGCCGCGGTGTCCTTCAGCCTCTTTCCGGTGGCCAGGTTGCGGTTGCGGCCGTCATGAGGCCAGAAATGCTTGCCGTAGTTGAAGCCCCGATCGCGGGCCTTGTCCCTCAACACATCGGCGTAGTGGGAGAGCCCCACGTCCTTGGCCTCGTAGTAGTCCACCCAGTGCACCGACCGGCCGAGGGTCTGGTAGAACCAAATGGCGGTGTGATCGTCTATGCCCAGGTCCCAGTTGGTGTGCACCGGCGCCCCGGGCTCGGGCGGCAGCTTGCAGATCCGGCCGGACTCCCGGACCTGGGCCATCTCAAAGGCGAAGTAGGCGCCCTTGATGGCGGCGGTGAAGGCCTCCTCGGGGATGGAAGGGTGCTCCTTGAACATGCGGGAGCCCAGGGTCCGCTCCATGGCCGTGTACCAGGCCTTTTGAGCGTCATCCAGCTCGATGCCTTGCTTCTTGAGCTTGTTGAAATACTGGTGCAGCCGGGCCGGGATCACCACCGCGTCTGGGTTCAGGCGGTAGGCCGGCTTCTGCCACCAGGCCCGGAAGAAGAACTTGAAGGCCAAGGGGTTGAGCTTTATTCCCCGCCGGTGGTCATCCATGGCCGCTTTCGCCAGGTCGTAGAACTGGCCGGCCGAGCCCTCGGCTGTTGACTCCACGAATATTTTGCCAGTGGCCGGCACGGTGGGGAAGGCTCCGTCCACCACCTCCCGCGCCTTGGCCGGGTACATCATGGCCAGCTTGCCCATCTCGGAGACGTGGAGGAACTGCAGGGTGCCGCTGCGGAATGAGGTGCTGACGTAGATTATCGAGCCGTTGGAGAACTCCAGCTCACCCTTGCGCTCGGTGCGGCCCTTGAGCAGCTTGCGCAGCTCGATGGGCAGCCGGTCATAGGCGTAGCGTATCTTGCGCTCGAAGATCTTGGTGGCATCTTCCTTGGTGTGGGCGATGATGCCCACGGTCTGGTTTGAGTTGAACGTGGCCCAGTCCAGCCCATCAATGTCAATTCCGGTGGTGTAGCCGATCTGCCGGGCCTTCAGGACCAGCTTGCGGGGGTGGGGATCACGGAACAACTCGGCTTGTGCGGCGTTGGGCTTGTAGGTGACCTCGTGGCCGTCCTCGTCTACGATCTTGTACAGGTGATTGAGCCGGAGCCACCTATCGGAGAGGAACTCCTTCAGCCGGCGGGGATCCAGGTCAGCCATCGGACTTGCCCCCGTCGATCTGGGCCAGGATGCCGGCCAGGGTGTTGAGGGTGGTGTCCTCCACCGAGTGCTCGGCCCGGTCGCGCCACTTGGCTATGTTCTTGAGGGCGAAGATAGCGCCGGCGGTCTGTAAATCTCCGTTGAGCATGCCCAGGACGATCTTGCACTCCAGGGCCTCCTTGGCAAAGGCGTGGGCCTCGGCAAACTCGGGGTTGGTGTAGGTGCCGTCGTCTTCCAGGGCGGTGGCCCACTCGTGGCAGCGCTGATAGGTGTATCCGCGCTCAATGGCGAACTGCTTGATATACAGGCGTTTCTGGGCGGATTTGCCCTTGGTGGTGACCCACTTGGTGAGCGCGACGGCTTCGGCCTTGACAAAGGCCTCGGTATATTTCTTTGGCCGGCCCATGCCACCTCCAGTGTCCGGTTTCGAGACACTTTCAGGTCAATAGTGTCGAAAACCAACCAGATTGTCAAGTCGGTGGCTTTTAAGGGGTCCGGATAATCATTTGCGATAACGCCTAATCAGCCCGATCACGACGCCTGCCACGGCGGCCAGGCCGAAGCCCCAGGCGTACTCCTTGCCGTTTACGATGAGGTCGAAGAGGTTCATGGTGCCGCCTTGGCCTTGCCTTTGAGGTCTGCGTTCTCAGCCCCCAGCTTGTTGATGAGCTCGGCCTGGTCGAGCATATTGGCCTCGCGCCAGGCGCACTCTCGCCGGAGCTCCTTGATCAGACGCCACGGGTTGAGCAGGTGTTTAATCTTCAACGGTCGGTAGGTCATCGGGTTAACTCCTTTGGTTCAAAAGCGATGTTCCAGGCCCACGGGTTTGGATCCCAGCCGTAGCCGCGCTTGGCGTTGATGGAGTCCCAGAGGTCCCGGAACGCTTCAACGGGGGACGGGTGATCCTCTACGGCGGGTGCATAGGCGGCCAGGTCGATACCCTCCGACCATGCGTCTTGTGGGCTGATCTCCTGGATCCGCCCGGGGTAGGGGTCCTTGGTCATGGCGGGCTGGGCCCGGGACCAGACGCGGGGCATGTAGCGCGGCGGCAACGCCTTGACCTTGTAGGGCTGGCCGTCCGCCTTGGCCCAAGCCACATGCCGACCGTCCACCAACACGGGGTGATCGTCGGCCCTGAAGTAGGCCAGGCCGTCCTCGCCTCGGTAGGTCGGCTCGGTGATGACCAGCCGGATCCCGGCCCGGCGGCCGTAGGGGCAGTCTCCACCCCACCCGCAGTTCCACCCGTCGGCGTCAAAGGCCTCCCACCAGGCGGTCACCCCCTTGCGGATCTCCACGGTGGAGGCCGGTGGCTGGGGTATGATCACCCGGCGGGTCTGGCTCTTGATGCCGTCGAGGTAGGCCTTCATCATGGCCAAGCTGAAAGGTAGAGCTCTCATCAGCCCTACTCCCACCCGGGGATGAGCCCGGCCTCGCCCATGGTGGTGGCCACCCGGATGAAGCCCTTGAGGTGGGTCTTGATCTGGCACTCGTCATCCAGGTCCAGGGCGGTCTTGATATCCTCAACTTCTCCCTGGAGCAGCCGTCCGAACACGGTGGCGGTGTCCACCGGTGCGGGCATGGGCTCCACGTTGCCCGGTTTCGCGTTTACCTTGGTCCCTGCCATCTCTTCCGTTCCCTTCCTGGCGGCGGCTTTCTTCGCCGCGTTCCTCATCCTGGTTTCCGCTGCCTTGCGGCCGCTGTCGGTCATGCAGGCCCTGCACTTGCCCATGTAGTAGCCGGCCTTGGTCTTTACCTGGGGGCCTCGTCCGCACTTGCAAGGCGGGGCCTCTTCCTTGGGCTCGACGGCATACTTTTCATGGTCGAGCTCGTGCTTGGGTTCCGGATTCGGCTGAACCGGAGGTGGAGCAGGTGCCTTGCGGCCGTGGTTGGGGTTCGCCCGAGGCGGTAGGCCCTCATCAAGGGGCACAGCGTCCTCGCAGCCGATGCAGGCCCGGAGCGCGTACTCCGCTCCCCACTTGCCCGATTTCTCTCTCTTGAGTGCCCGCCGCTGCCTGTCTACACACCCGGCCCGGGTCATCTTCACCGCGCCCGGGCCCTGCCGGGTACATATGAAATCTGCCCTGTCCATGAGATCGTCCATGTGTAGATCCTCCTCTCGGGTTAGAACGGCAGATCGTCATCCGGCGGGGCCGAGGCCGGGGCCTGCTGCCCATAGCCTCCTTGCTGCGCCGGCGGGGCGTAGCCGCCCTGTCCGCCCTGGTTCTTCTTGCTGGGCCAGATCCGGGCCACGTCGAACACCACCTCGGTGATGTAGTGGTCCTGGCCGTCCTTCTGGTATTTCCGGGTGCGGATCTCGCCCCAGAGTTTGATCAAATCCCCGGTTTGAGCCTTGGCGATGTACTCGGCCATGGTTCCCCAAACGGTGACGTTGTGGCCCTGGGTGTATTCTTGGCCGTTCGCCCCCTTTTTCGAGGTCAGAACCCGGCAGTTGCAGACGGCGCTGTTGTTGACGGCTTTCAGTTCCGGATCCTTGGCCAGCCGGCCGCAGAGGAGGGCGATGTTGGTGTCAGCCATTGGTACCTCCGTCGATGGGCATGGGGAGCTGTCCGCCGGGGAACACCCACAGCCAGTAAAAATTAAATTGATCGATTAGCTGGTCCTCGGCCGGGAAGTATTGCACCGCCCAGGTGTTGGGACCGAAGACCTCGTTCTTGACCCGCTGAAGGGTAGCCCAGGAGATGGGGGTATCGTCCCACTTTTGGACCATGGCCCGGATCGCCAGGCCGGCGTCCGTCAAGGCCTCGTCTGCCACCTGGACTACGACCTTGTTGTTGGCATAAATCCGGGTGCACCACGGCGGCTGGGCCATCCTCTGCTCTGCGGTCATCTCCTCAAAACGCAGGAGTTTGATCGGCTCCCAAGGGCCTTTCATCCGGCGCCGGGCTGCGCTTTTTCTGATCGCGTTCTGCCTAGCCATTCGATCCCCCTTCACATGTCAAAGCTGCCGGCCACGCGGCCGACCATCTCGTCGATCGGTACAAGCTTCTTCATCGCCCGCTCGGCGTACATGCCGGCCGGCAAGGTGAAGCCCTTGTCAAGAAACCCCTTCAGGTTGCCCAGGGCCGGGTGGTCACCGGCGCACAGCCGGCGGGTCGCGGCGCAACGGTCGCAGAAGGCTATGGCCTCGTAGGGCGGGAAGCCCTCCCGCTCCACCGGCTTGACCAGGAACAGGTAGCCGTTGAGGCATCCAGGAGCGTCGCACTGGATCTTCTCCTCACGGGCCCGGCGGTTGGGGTTGGCATCCAGCCATTGGCCCCACCAAAACCTGGTTGCCTTGGGCACGTTCCGAGGCATGCTGTCCTGCTTTTCCATGATCTTGTCGCGGATCCAGTCCAGGGCCTCGGCCGGAACCCAGTGGACCATGCGGTACCAGAGCTCGATCCGCCGCTCGGAAAAGGTACGGGTCATGCCGAAGTAGTCGGCCAGGTCCTGGCAGTAGTCGGCCCATTCGATCATGGTCATGACTCAGCCCTCCCTTTTCTCCTGAAGGCCTCGAAGGGATCCGCCGCGTCCTCCACTTCGTCCTCCCACCTCCGTTGATTCAGCCAGGTAGCTGGATGGGGCCGATACCTCCCCTCGTCGCGCTGCCAGTCGTCGGACGCAGCCTGTCGCTTTGTCGCCTCGATCATCGTGGCGAGAAGCCGCTCGTCCGGGTCGATCGCCCTGAAAGCCTTCTCTGCGGCCCCCTTGCCCACCCGCTTGGGGTAGGCGCTCCAAAACCGGTCGAACCTGTCGCGCTGGGCCTTGGTCAGGGGGTCTTTGGTTTTGGCCTTTGAAGGCGATGCTTTTGTGGCAGTCACACCCCCCCCGCAGGGGGGGCTAGGGGGGGTCTTAGAGGGTACTTTAGTACCCGAAGATGAAGATGAAGATGAAGAAGGGACCGTTACTTCAGCGTTACGCGCCTCTTCTGCTGCCTTTTTCTCGCGGTATCTTTGCACCCTTTTATTTGTGTTTTCGCGCTCTTGCTGTTCTCGGTACATCCGCCGATTCCTGACCGTTACTTCGCTGTTACAATCCGTTACATTTGCGTTACATGTAACGCTGGCGAACCCTAATGACTGCGCTTCGGAAATGAACAAATCGAACTCCTTCGGAGTCGCATTTAGAAGCCGGGCAAGGGCCCCAACCGAGGCTTTCAGTTCCCCCCGCACGGGGGCCTCCCACATGTAGCAAAGGGCGTTGATCCAGATGCCCCGGCTGCTGGCGCTGGCCGCCTGCAATGCCGGATCGCTCAGCCAGTCGCGGACGTAAAACTGAAATGCAGGCTGCTTACCCATGGCCTAATACAGTGCTCCCGGGCCGGCCTTGATCTGGCCGTCCTCGGCCGGCGGCTCGAACCGATCCTTCAGCCCCAGATAGCACTCCAGATGCCCCCGCAGTATCCAGTGCCAGCCATCCCAGGCACAAATTTCATCTGCCTCATCCCGGGTAGGAAGCTCTTTGAGATCATCCCAGCACCGATCACCCAAAATGGCCTCGCGCCACTTTTTTAGAGGCGGCATCGCCGCCCAGTATTGCCGCCAAAACGGCAGCAACCCAGTGGATATCCACTCACCCGAGATGGCGAATTGGAACGAAAAAACGTACTCGCCGGCCCCGATAAACCCGCCGGCCTCGATGGACCAGCCGGCCTCGATGAACCCGCCGGCCTTGATGAACCCGCCGGCCTCGATGAACCCGCCGGCCTTGATGGACCCGCCGGCCTTGATGGACCAGCCGGCCTTGATGGACCAGCCGGCCTTGATGAACTCGCCGGCCTTGATGAACTCGCCGGCCTTGATGGACCCGCCGCCCTTGATGGACCAGCCCGCCTCGATGAACCCACCGGCCTCGATGAACCGGCCGGCCTTCATGAACCCGCCGGCCTCGATGAACCCGCCGGCCTTGATGGCCCCGCCGGCCTTGATGGACCAGCCGGCCTCGATGAACCCGCCGGCCTCGATGAACCCGCCGGCCCCGATAAACCCGCCGGCCTTGATGGACCCGCCGGCCTCGATGAACCCGCCGGCCTCGATGAACTCGCCGGCCTCGATGGACAGGGAGCCCTTCACAGTCAAGGACGTTTTTATGTTGAAAGAACACCCAATTTCCAGGTGCCCGTCGATTACATATCGCCCCTCATCCTCGCGATAATATTTGTCCAGGTCTTCTGGTTTGTTTATTTGAACCTTTTCCATCGTCGTTCCCCTTCAGTTTGTGGAGCACAAAACCCGGTTTCATGCGACACAAACGTTTTTGCTTATCGTCCGTGCTACTCAAAAGTTGGCAGCGGGCCGGTCCCTTCCCGGCCAGGAGATCAGCCGGCAATTATGTAGTCCGGCAATATACTCAGGGACTTCTCCCCGCCAGCCCTCTAACTGGTCCAGCGCTGCCGAGGTTCATGCGGCCATCTCCTTGACCACCTGCCGCCAGAGGGTCTCGACCTCTTCCATGGTGATGAACTTGGTGGTTAGGCCGATATGCTTGGCGTAGGCGATCTCGGCCAGGACGCCCTCGCTCTTGTCCCAGCCGTCGATCTGCAGGATCATCAACCCGCACGAGCCCTTGATCTTGGCCTTGTTGGTCTGCCACCAGGTCGCGTGGTCGGTCCGGATCCCTAACACCACCTTGCTGAGAGCATGGCCCTCGACTATTGGGCTATGGGTGGGGGTGCCGCTGAGGCAGAGAGCCGCAGCCGCCAGGGCCGCGCACCTGAACCGTTCCTCCCGCTCCCTGGGCCAGCGGCTGGTGTACGGGCTGGCCAGGTACCAGTAACCTTGCTTATCCACCGGCCGCCTCCTTCCCGCGCAAAGGGACCACCTTGTCGCTCTTGGCCTCGAGCTCGGCCTCCCAGGCCTTGTCGGGATCCTCGCCGGCCTCCTCGGCCTCGGCCCGGATCCACTCTTCCCACTCCGCCTCAAGCCGCTCCTGGTTGAGCTCGGCCAGGGTCTTGGTGGGCTCGAACTCTAGTCCCTGTTGGCGCTCGTTTGGGGTCATGGGCCGGGAGGAGATCACCTCGGCGGTGTCCAGTCGAACGATGTAGACTATGCCCTCGTTGTAGTTGAAGACCTGCTCACACTTGACCTCGCGGGGAAGCGTGCCGCGCCTTAGAACCTTTCGGCACTCGATCATAATGTCGTTCTGCTCGGAGATGCTGCCCGCGATCTGCTTGGATACGGCCTTCTTCTCTTCCTCGAGCTCGTTGACGCGATCCATGGCCTTGAGCAGATTTTGAAGATGTTCATGCCGCTCCTTGTCGGTCAGGACGACCGGGAGCTCCTTGAAAAGTTCATGCCTGGTTATCATTCCTTGGCCTCCCGGCTAACCGAGATCACGGTGTCCGGCACTGGAGCCCAGACCAGCCGCCGCGCGGGTTCCCGCCTTGGGGGGGATTACAATATCTTGTGGCCCTGTGAGCTCGGGCGGCCACAACATGTTGGGGTTCGCCATCATTGAGCGGCCCTGGCGGCATCGAACTCGGCCATGTGGATCCTCGGCGTAGAATTTGTTGGCAAAGATCTGGACAACCCGGCTGTCGTCTACATAGACAAGCTCGTTGCAAACGTCCTTGATGAACTTCACCAGGTTGTCCAGGTCGGGTTTCTTGGTGTGGTGGATCTCACCGGCCAGCATGGCCGCCCGGGCCTTCTTCGACGTGCTCTTGGGGATCGGCATGCCAAAGCGAAGGGCCAGCATTACCGGGCAGTCCAGAGGCTTCCAAAGCCATTGCTCCTTAAGGTCGTGAAGGAGCCGGCCCTCCTCGGTCTCCTGGGTGTTGATCGAGGCGATGTAGGTCTTGCCCCCCTTGCCCGGGCGCCGTGCGAACTTCGGCCGCTTTTTGGCTATGGGCTTGCCCCACACGGTCATGTTGACGGTGGAAAGGGCGGACCCCGGCCCTTTGACGGCGCAAGGGGGGGCGCACCGCTCCGGGCCGGGATCCGCAAGGTTGAGAGGGTGGTTGGGGGGATTAGGACTCATCGGACGCACCGTCCAGGGGGAGGCTGCCGTCCGTCTTTTTCTTGCCGCCGGCCTTGGGCTTCGCCGATTCCTGCTTGGCCTTCAGGTCCTGCTTGAGCTTCTCGGCCTGGTCCTTGGTGGCCGAGCCGGTCACGTCAAACCAGTCATCGCGCTTTGACATGCCGTCACGCAGGGAGTTGTAGATCTTCCGAAGATCCACGAGCTCGGACCCGGAGAGGGCCTGTAGGTTGTGGCCCAGGCGCTCCTCGATCATGCCCGTGTCCACACCGTAGGTCTTGAAGGCCTCCACGATCTTGAGGGCCCGGTCGGCCAAGGGCTCATCAGAGGCGCCGGCCAGGGTTTGGTCGATCTGCTCCATGGCCTTGTCAACAACGTGGCCGGGAATAACGGCCAGGATGCATGCCCGGAGCCGTCGGCTACCCTGGTTGGCGGTGAGCTCGTAGATATCGCGTGGATCTCCGCCGCTCAGGTCGGTGTTGCCGTGCTGCTTGCTGTAGCGCACATGGGGAACCTGGAAAGTGCGGGTGATCCGGGTGTTGGTCTCCAGGTCCCATGCGTATGCCATCATCTCGGAGTAGCCGCGGGCCCGGGTGAGCTCGATGATCCCGGCGTCGATGTTCCCCCATTTCTGGGCCAGGACCTCGGCCAGCCGGATAGAGGGCCCCTGGATCCTGGTGCCGCCCCGCGGGTAAGAGTAAATGGCCGACTCCGCTAGGCGTCGGCGTTGGCATTCGTTGATGATCGCGGACATTGCCGCTGTCTCGTGCCGTGGGAATTGCTTGGCCATGACCATAGAGGCCTGGACCTCGGTCATGGCCCGGGACTGCTCAACGGCAACATTGGCGGCCGGGGGTTGGTGACCACTCTCGGCCGGCATGATTTCCCCGTTCTGGGGCACCGGAACGTTACTCATCGGACCCTCCCTTCAGGACAAAGGGGCGGAAGCTCTTGAAGGGCTTGCCCTGCTTCATGAACTGGTTCAGGTTGATCTCGGGGTGGGCGGCCTGGAGGGCCTTCTTGTCCAGGGACTTCCGGCCGGCCTGCTCCTTCCAGTGGATCCGCAGCCCGGCGCCCTCGGCCACCTGGGCCCCGGCCTGGTCCATGAGGTCCTGAAGCGAGGCCTTGCCCTGGTCCTCCAGGGCCTTGCCGCCCTCGATGATCTGACGGGCGTCCACCAGGAGCTCGGCGGCCTCGGCCCACTCCGGGCTGTCCATGGTGATGATCTCGCCGATCTTTGCCGGGGGGAGATCCGGCAGGGCGGGGGGGCGGTCGATCTCAGGAGGCCGGCCGGCCTTGATGTTGTTCTCCCAGAAGTTGTGGCCGGCCTCCTGGATCATTTCGATGATGTCGGGGTCGCGTTCCACCGTGACCTCGAGGAACTCCCACCGCTCGGCGTTGAAGATGATGAAGAGGACAGCATCCAGGCCGGTCACGAAAAGGTAATGCTGGCCCTGGATCTGATAGGTGGGCGAGACTCCCTGGGTCTTGATCTTGGAAAATGCCGAGAGGCCAGGGACCTTGATCTCGGCCAGGGTCTTGGTTCCCATTACCACCCGGTCCAGGTTGGCCTGGGCCCAGGGGTGCTCACTGTGCCGCAGGATCCCCACCGGCAGCCCGGCGTGTCCGCGCTGTAGCTTCTTGCCGGTGGCCCGCTGGTACTCATCGGCCGCGATGGGCTCGAGCACCGTGCCGCGCCGCATGGCCGGGGTCTCGGTCTCGGCCGGAAGGTCCTGGGTCTTTTCAAGGTAAACATCAAGGGCGGTTTTCCACGGGCTCACGCCCATGATGGCCGGCATATCCGATCCGCCCAGGCCGCTCTTGCGGGCCTTCAACCATTCCTCTCTGTTCGACTCACTGGTGATCTTGTATGCAAGTTCTGCCATTTATAAGCTCCCTTGCCCGACTGCCATCGGAAGGTCCACCTTCCGCTGCTTGGGCTTTACATGCCGCTGGGCTTCCTCGAGGAGGGCCAGGTCGTCGAGCAGATCCTGCCCAACTCCATCCCGGTCCCCTCCCTTGGCCCGCCGCAGTTCATCCATCACCGTCTTGTCCCACTCGGAGAGCTGGCGCTCGGTGAGAAGAACGTGAACGCTGAAGCCGATCACCGGGCAGGTGTCCATGACGCTGCACCCTTCGGGGCATTTAACGTCTTCGTGGTTTTGGTGATAGCCGCACCTGGTGTCGCAGGTCCCGCCAGGAAACGGCAGGCCGTGACTCATCCGATGCTCACGGCAGATCGAGAAAACGGCGCCATCTTCGGCTACCGAAACGGCACTTTCTTGGTCCATGCTTCCCTCCCGGGTCGGGCGGGGTGAGGTGCGCCAACACAGCTCGGTTCCCGCAAGACCCTTTGGTTAATAAATCAAACCCCTACTGCACGTGCAGTTGTTTCTCCGATTAAAAAAAAATCAAGGCTCAAGCCAAACCCATTCGCAATCCTGAGAACTGTCCGCAGGTTGGGATATCCTTCATGCTTTTCCAGTTGTTGGACTTGCTGAGGCTTCATCCCCACTATCTCACCGAATTCCTTATGTGATAGGCCCCGTTCGGTCCGCAGACGCTTGATAGCGTGTCTGTCGAATTCCAGCATTGGGTCTCCCTCCTCGTTGAAGGCAGTCTATTTGCAACCGCACGTGCAGTCAACAAAAAAATTCATTGCAATTGCAGGAAACTTGTTTTTATAATTAAATCACTCCCATAAAAGGATATGAATCGTGGGCTATGATTTGAGATGGGTGCCGGGGTGTCTCGCGGCACTAAAAAGAGAGGTGGGGTCCTGGGCTGCTCTCGGCCGCAGGGTGGGAACTACGGGATATGCTCTCAGCAGGAATGCACGAGGCGAGGTTGAGATGTCGGCGGACACGTGGGAAAAGCTCTTTACTGCTTTTCCTAACTATGTCCCCAAACCCCCGTGGGTGAATCTCGCCGATGGATCTAAAACCGCTAATGGTACACATCGTGCAGGTGTTTCCCCCGAAGCGACAACGGAACCAGTTGGGTCTTTGCAAGAGGTGGTCGTTTTTGACGCCAATTGCGGGGAAGGGGGAATTATGTGGACAGATGGCGGCAACGCCTGCACCGGATGCGTGGTCCTGAAGCTGAAGGCCGACGGCACGGGGACGGGCACCGACAAATATGGATATTTCACCGGCCAGGCAGGAACCTACAGGGGGACATGGGAATATGCGGGCGGAAAACTCTACCTGCAGATGACCAATTTTTACGACGTGACGACAGCCAGGATGCCCTCCTTCGATATCCTTAATCTCATAGGCGACGGGGGCAACATCAATGTCTACGTCAGGCAATAGCTTGACTCGCCTACAAACATGTAGTAGTTTTTAATTCGCCAACACAACTCGGTTCCCGCAAGGCCCAATCCCCTCTTTTGGGAGATTGGGTTTTGCATGCCTGGACCGAGCACCCCCCTCAAGGCGATTAGATCCGACTGCGTTGCCTGTATGGGTGGCAACGTCCAGCTGCCCGCCGAGTGCACCGCCAGGGGTTGCGCCCTCTGGCCTTACCGGATGGGCAAGCGGCCGGCCACTGGCGCCCACCGCCCATTGGGAGCTGTTCATGCGCACTGCATCTCTTGCGTCGGATCCGCGCAGGAGGCCCGCAGCTGCACCGGCGAGATGATCGACGGGACCACCTGTGTGCTGCACCCCTACCGCAATGGGACCAATCCCCGGCGTCGTGGCGTGGGCAGGGCTGGAGGAAACCCCAATCTCACGGGGCAAGCAGGACGCAAGAAGGCCCCCGAACCGGCCAGGGGGGTATGATGGTACCCCCCGCACCCGAAACGGAGGTCTTGACTCCCAAGGAGGTGGCTTCTATCCTGAAGCTGCATCCCGACACAATTACGAAGTTGATGAGGGCCGGCCAGCTGCCGGCGGCCAGGATTGGTGGCTCGTGGAGAACCACCAGGGGGGCCATTGATGAGTACCTGGAAAACCAAATACGGGTGGCGCACAAAATTCCAACACAACCAGGAGTGGGTGTACGGCCCGGGCTACTTCACGAGCAAGCGGGCGGCCAACGCATGGAAGAAGGACGAAAAGGCCCGGCTGAAGGAAGCCGACCAGGCCGAGCCCACTTCCCCCGGCCTGTATGACCTGGCCCAGCTCTACCTGGACGAGGCCCAGGTCCGCTATTCTCACAACACCTATGTTGAGAAATGCTCCTGCCTCGAGCGATTGAGCGCCGCAGTTGGCGACGTTAAGCCGGCAGAAGTTACCCCAGCCGACATCACCGCCCTGCTGGTGTCCCGGGCCCGGGAGGCATCCCCCAACGTCAGCAACCGCGACCGCAAGAACCTGAAGGCCTTCTTCCGGTGGATGCATCGCACCCACGGCCTGGCCCACGACCCCACCGCCCTGATAGACAAGCTGCCCCATGAGAAGAAGACCCGCCGGGTGGTCCCTATCCAGGACATCCTGTCGGTGATCATGGCCGCGCCCATGCCCGAGCGGGCCCTGATCGCTGCATACTGGCACACAGGGGCTCGGCGGGGGGAGGTGTTGCGCTGGACCTGGGCCGACGACGTATCCCTCGAGGGACGATGGGTGCGGCTCGGCACCAGGAAGAAGGCGGACGGGTCAATGAGCTATGAGAAGCTCTGGATGAACCAGGACCTCTTCAACCTCTTGACCGATCTCTGGCGCAACCACCGCGACCCCGTCAGCCCCTACCTCTTCCCCGACTACTACCAACCCAACACCCGCGGCCAAAACCTGAGGGGTGAGCAGCGGGCACACCGCCTCTTGGTCGGCTACACCAAACACTGGAAGACCAAGAAAGGTGAGGAGCGCGAGAAGCGCCACCCGGGCCTCTGCGAGAAGGCCGGGGTTCCGATCTTCGGCTATCACGACATTCGCCACACCGTGGCCGCCTACTTGAACGATGTCCACAAGGTGGGGATCAAGAAGGTCCAGCGGGTGCTGAGGCACCGCCGGCAGACCACCACGGAGATCTACCTGGAAGGCGACTACACCACCACCCAGAGCGCCCTGGAGCTGCTCGAGGCCCAAAACTTGGGCACCTTGGACGAAAAAGTGACTCCAAAAGTGACTCCAAGCAATAAAAAAGGGCTAACCATAATCGGTTAACCCTTTGAATATACTTGGCGTCCCCAACGGGATTTGAACCCGTGTCGCTGGCGTGAAAGGCTGCCGTCCTGGATTCCCTAACCTGCGGGAATCACTCCAACCAACGTAATATCAGCCGGTTGATGGAGCTACTTTTGGAGTCACTTTCCGGTGATTCCGGCCCAAATCGGAACTCCCGGCGGGCAAAGTGACTCCAAAAGTGACTCCAAACCAGGACCTTTTTCG
>Ga0180433_10001736_pt1 | contig 35754 bp, 33 predicted proteins | sample SS_ome_8_FD_132980 | JGI IMG/M metagenome (GOLD analysis project Ga0180433, IMG submission 132980) | Hypersaline lake sediment archaeal communities from the Salton Sea, California, USA - SS_1_D_1 metaG | ecosystem: Environmental > Aquatic > Non-marine Saline and Alkaline > Hypersaline >...
CTGGGCAGCGGCAAGGTTCTGCTGCATTTCCGCAAGGAAGCCCCTGAGCTGCCTTATCTCCGCTTCGCGCGAGGCATCCCTTATCCTGCCCCTGAACTGCGCGCCGTTCCTTCTTCCCTTTTCCCCGATTACAACCCCTGGCCTTGCTGAAACCATGTTTACCCCGCTATGTATTGTGCACAGCAATATTTAAAAAAGGTGTGGTTTAACACATATAATTAGAATATTTATAGGTGAAAACACATGAAAGAGCTCGATAAATTGGATAAAGATATATTATTTAACCTGATAAAGGATGCGAAAATCCCGCACAGGGAGCTTGCGAAGAAGCTGAAGGTGCACACCAACACCCTGATGCAGAGGATAAAGAAAATGGAGAAAGGCGGGGTGATAAAGAAGTACATGGCCGCGGCGGACTACAAGAAGCTGGGGTACGACCTGCACGTGGTCGTCATGGTGCGCGTCAATAAGGGCAGGGTTGGGGACCTTCCCCAGCTGAAGGAGCTTTGGGAAATCCCGGAGGTGCAGGCAGTGTATGCGTGCACCGGGGATTACGACGTAATCGTAGTGGCGTACGTGAAGGACAGGGACGGGCTGAGCGCGCTGCTGAGGCGGATAGAGGACAACAAATGGGTATATAGGACGAACACGCACCTCGTGCTTTACGCCTACAAGACTCCGGACGAGTACAACCCGCTGGAAACGGAGAAGAAAAAGAGATAGCTACTCGCCCGCCACCGCAGTAGGCGGCGGCGTGAAGCCCTCGGGGAGCTCCTCTGCGGAAGTTGCGGGGGCTTTTTTCGGTGTGGACGCGGAGCCGGACTTCCCGGTGCTCCCTGCAACTGCGGTGGGCGGGGGTACGAAGCCCCCTTCCCCGGAAGAGCTGCCATAACCTTCTGAACCACTGCCTCCGGCATTGGGCTTCTTTTTCGCCTTTTTGCCATGGTAATCCGGAAGCTGCCATGGCTCTATCCTGAGTGGCCCGGCTTCAGCTGCCGGTTGCTTGATAATTTTTATTGTTGGCGGCTTCTGCCCCTCAGGTGCCTGCTTTTTCCCGAAGTGCTCCTCAATCCATTCCTCATTTGTCTGTTCCAGCGCGCCCCCTCCCTTGGCTTCGGGCGGAGAAATGGGCGCTGACATGGATTTGGCCGGAGCCTCCTCCTTTGCTTCCGGATTAGGCGCCTGCGTGCCGACAAGCGCGGAATGTGCCTTCCCACACGTGGCCTTTACGCGGTCCCAGTTCACCGCAACCGAGGTCCCGCTTAGCAAAAGCGCGGCAGATGCGAAAACAAGTGCAACAGCTGATTTCCTGCCTGCAGATTTTGATTCGCTCCCGTTCCCCTTTCCTGCATTATAGTGGACCTTCATTTGCTTATCCCCTAAATACTATTGTTTGAAACTGTTTAAAAGTGTATTTAAGCGCCTAAAGAGTGCCTTTCCTGCCCTTCTTCAGCGCGGCCGCAGTGAGCTTTTTCGCGTTCTTCTTCTCGTAGGCAAGTTCCGCATTTATCTTTGAGGGGTTGAAGTAGCCCCACTGCTTCAGCGCCTGCGCAAGCTCGGGGTGCGCCTTCGCGTACTTCGGCGCGGGAACGCCTTCCATCACAGCATCAACCGCCTGGCGCATGGACATCGCACCCCTGCGGGTGCCCCCGGGGTGGCCGTGCACGCCGGCGCCCGCCTGGATGTTTACATCTTTGCCCTGCAGGGCAACCAATGCGTCCACCTTGCCGGCATCCACGCCGCCGGAGGCAATCGCGAGCATCGGGCTGATGTGCTTCCCGAACTGCATTTCGAGGGAGCCAAAGTACATCTTCTCTTTCAGGCCCTGCTCTTCCGCAATGTCGCGGAGGCGGCGTATCATGAGGGCGGTGCCCTCCATCTTGCCCACTCCGGTGCCAATGTGCATCTGGTCTATTCCGAGGAGGCGGTAGAACTTTTCATATATCTGGAAATTCACCCCGAAGCTGCCGCGGTTTGCGGCGGCAAAGCCCGCGCGGTGGCCGTGGGTTGCGAATTTGTACTGGCGGGTGAGGGAGAGCACGTCCTGCAGGGCGCTCATGCCCATTACGTATACGTCAAGCATTACCAGTATGTTTTTCTGGAGGCCAAGCTCCCGGAGGTATTCAAGGCGCTCGACCATGCGGTAGAATCGGTCGGTTATGTTGCAGGAATAGAGGTGGCGCTGGCCGGTTTCGCCTTCTGCCTTTTCGATTGCCTTCACGGTTTCGTGCAGGCGGTCCTTCCACCTGCAGAAATCCTGGTCGACGAGGTTCTCATCGTCCTTTACCAGGTCGAGGCCGCCTGCGAAGGATTCGTATGCGACATTGGCCCATTCCTTCGGGGCGAGGCCGACTTTCGGCTTCACTATGGTGCCTACGTGGGGGCGCCGGGACTTCTGCGTGCCCGCGAGCTTCCTTATGCCTTCCACGCCCGCATAGGGGCCCCTGAACTGCTTCTGGTATTTGGAGGGGAAGGAGATGTCGAAAACGTAGAGCTCTTCCAGTTCCTTCAGGCCGAATATGTTGCCGAGCACCGAGGCCTGGAACTGCATCACGTTCTTGGCGTCGAAATGCTCGAGGGGGTAGGCGATGCGCATGAAGCCGCTGTTCTTCGTCACCTTGTCTATGCGGAACACGCGGGCGCGGTAGTGCTTCCAGACGAAGTCGTTCATTGTCTGGAGCTTGGTCCAGGAGCCGACGCTGCTTTCCGCGGCAATCGCTTCCGCGGTCTTCTCTATGGGCATGGAGCCCTTTGCCCAGAAGAGCACCACGAAATCCGTGTCCTCTTTCGGCCTGTATTTTGGGTCGTAATAGCCGTATCCGCCGTAGACCATGTCTGCACCGCTAGGATAAAGCAGTTGCGCATAAAAAGGTTTTCACTTCAATTGATTTGCATGAGGAGGCTTTTCTGGGAAGACCCTTACATGAAGAGCTGCAGGGCGAAAGTGAAAAAGGTCGATGGGAAGGGGGTTGAGCTGGAAAGTACCTGCTTCTTTGCGTTTTCCGGGGGGCAGCAGTCTGATTCGGGGAGCATCGGCGGCATCCCGGTGGAGAGGGCGGAGAAGAAGGGGGAAACAATAGCATATACATTGGAACGTGAGCCGGAATTCGGTGCAGGGGACGAGGTTGAAGTTGAGGTAGACTGGGGGAAGAGGGGGAGGATAATGAGGCTGCACTCCGCCGCGCACATTGTATGGTTCATTGCCGAGAAGAGGCTGTCTACCAGGAAATTGATCGGGTCCAATGTTACCGAGGAAAAGGCGAGGATTGACTACGAATACCCCGAGTCAATTGGGCCGCTCCTTCCGGGGATTGAGGAAGAGGCGAATGCGTTTGTTTCCGAATCCCATCCCATCAGGACCCATGCGGATGATGCGGACCCGATGAGGAGGTGGTGGGAGTGCGGGGGATTCAGGTGCCCGTGCGGGGGAACGCACCCGCGGGACGCGAAGGAGATAGGTAAGATAAAATTGAAGAGGAAGAACATAGGCGCGGGGAAGGAGAGGATTGAGATTACGCTTGCGTGATACTATGAAAATATTGGCTGTATTGGCGCTTTGGCTGCTCCTGCTGGGCGGCTGCGCGATGGAAGGGGGAAATGCGGCATCCGGAGGTGCAGGGGATGGCGCTTCGGGGGCCGGCGGCTCCGGGGATGGAGGTTCCGGCAGTTCTGATTCCGGAGGCGGGGGCGCGGGGGCCGCAGTTGAGGAATCCCCTGGGAATGTGCTGGGGCCGGAGGACGCGCCCATCTACGTAAGGCATTCCCAGTTCTGGCCCGAGGTGCTCACCGTGGAGCCGGGGACTACAGTTGTGTGGATAAACGAGGATGACGAGCCATGCAGCATTGTGAGCGACCCGCAGAAGGGGCTTGAGGAAGGCGGGCTCTTCCAGAGCGGCAGCCTCGACATGGGGGACACGTATTCGGTTACTTTCAAAGAAAGCGGGGAATACGACTACCATTGCGGGACAAACGGCGAGATGTTCGGGAAGGTGCTTGTGGAGAATTAGCTTACTTCAGCTTTTCCAGCATCACCGCCGGGCAGATGCGAGTAACCCCTTTTATTTTCTTCAATTTCTTCGTGAAGCGGGTGAGCTCCTTCGAGTCCCTGAACCAGCATTCCATCATGAGCATGTGGTCCCCGCTCGAAGAGTGGAGGCTCATCACTTCCTTCATCTTGCCGACTTTCTCCGCAACTTCCAGGAGGGCCTCCGGCTTTGCATCTATCCCTATCAGCGCGTCTACCTCATAGCCGATTTTCCTGGGGTCGGCATCCACGGTATAGCCGCGGATGGTGCCGTCCTCCTCCAGCTTGCGCAGGCGCTTGCGCACCGCAGTCTCGCTCACTCCAAGCCGATGGGCGATTTCGACTGCCGGGGTGCGCGAGTTTTTTTGCAATATTTTCAGAAGGTTTAGGTTTGATATTCGAACCATATAGTAATATTATTCAAACATAGATTTTTAAAGCTATAGGTACAATAGTTGATGCAATATTCTAGGTGATTCAAATGGGAAAAACAGCACAGGAAATAGCGGATTTGAATGTGGAAGAGCTCGTTACGGAGCTGAACAAGGCGCTGTGTGATGAGTGGCTTGCATACCTTCAGTACACCAATGCCGCAAAGATTGTGAAGGGGAGGATGTTCCCCAAGGTCGTGGGCGAGCTTGAGGCAATTGCGAAGGAAGAGCTGGAGCATGCGGATGAGCTCATTGACAGGATAACGAAGCTCGGCGGGAAGCCCATCGTGGACCCGAAAGAATACCTTGAGAAGACCAACTGCGGGTACGAGATCCCCACTGAAGAGGTGCCGAAGGTGCTCAAGGACGCGATAAAAGGCGAGGGCTGCGCAATCCGGGTGTACAACAAGATAATGAAGATGACTGCGGGCAAGGACGCGGTGACCTACCAGCTCATGCTCCACATCATGGAGGAGGAGATGGACCACGAGCAGAGGTTCGAGGACATACTTGATTCCCTGGGGGAATAAGATGACCGAGAAACTGCAGATATACAAGTGCAACGTTTGCGGCAACATTGTTGAAGTGCTGCACGCGGGGAAAGGGGAGCTCGTGTGCTGCGGCCAGCCCATGGAGCTTCAGGCGGAGAAAACCGAGGAGGAAGGGGACGAGAAGCATGTGCCCGTAATCGAGAAGACGGAAACGGGCGTGACGGTGAAGGTCGGCTCGGTGCCGCATCCCATGGAAGAGGCGCATTACATAGAATGGGTGCAGGTGATTGCGGACGGGAAGGCCTACAGGAAGTTCCTTAAGCCGGGAGAGCTGCCCGAGGCGGAATTTGAGATAAAAGCAGAGAACGTCACTGCGCGGGAATACTGCAACGTGCACGGATTGTGGAAAGGCTAGGCCTTTCCTCTCATTTTGTTTTCTCCAGGTTGTTAGTGCAGGTTTTTACCATATGCGCCGGAATAGCGAGCCGCTAGGAAGGCGAAGTGGACCTAAGGGTTTTGCGCTGCTGCTTTTGCCCGGAGTATGACTAAGACAAAAGCGGCATGCGGAACATTTATAACTAATCCCTGCAAATTGCGGAGCATGAAGGCAATTGTTCTCATTATGGACGGGCTGGGCGATTTGCCCAATGCAAAAGGCCAGACGCCGCTCTCCGCCGCAAGCAAGCCGAACATGGACGAGCTTGCGGGGCAGGGGCAGGCGGGGCTGTACTCTTCCATTGCGCGCGGGGTAATACCGGGGAGCGACACTTCGCATTTGAACATATTCGGGTATGACTACAGGGAGTATTACCCTGGCAGGGGGCCGCTTGAGGCGCTGGGCGCGGGTATTGAACTGAAGCCCGGGGACATTGCCTTCAGGGCGAATTTTGCCTCTGTGAAAGGCGGGAAGATTATTGACAGGCGGGCGGGCAGGCTGCCCACCGCAACCTCTCGGAAGCTCGCAAGGTACGTGGAGAAGAGCAGGATTGACGGGGTGACCGTGCAGTTCATGAATACGGTAGAGCACCGCGGGGTGCTGCTTTTCCGCGGGAAAGGGCTTGGCGCGGAGGTTTCGGGGACGGACCCGCACGTGCTCGGGCCGCTCGGGGTTTCCAAGCCGCTTGCGCCCGGTGCAAAGAACAAGAAAACCGCAGACGTGCTGAACAAGTTCACCAAGTCCGCGATGAAGAAGCTGGAGGGCGCGGGCGAAACAAGGGGGAGCAGGGTGCCTGCGAACGCGATTATTGCACGGGGCGCCGGGGCCTATGCAGTTGTGCCCTCGATGGAAGACAGGTACAGGATAAGCGCAGCTTGCGTTGGCGGGGGCGCGCTGTATAAGGGCGTCGCGAAGTACGTGGGCATGGACGTGCTTGAGGTCGAGGGGGCCACGGGCGACAAGAAGACCAACCTCAAGGCAAAGGCGGATGCGGCGGCAGCGGCGCTCAAGGACCATGATTATGTGTTCGTGCACGTGAAGGCGACGGACAATTTCTCCCACGACGGGAACTTTGGCGGGAAGAAGGAAATAATCGAGAAAGTGGATGAGCTGCTCGTTTCGAAGCTCATGGAAGAGGAGGCAGTATTTGTCATAACGGGAGACCATTCGACGCCCGTGGAGAGGAGGAGCCATTCCGGGCACCCTACGCCGCTGCTTATCTCGGGGAGGGGCGTGAGGAAGGACACCGTCTCCAGGTTTGACGAGATGGCATGCATGAGCGGAGGGCTGTGCCACGTAGTCGGCACGGAGCTCATGGACATAGTGCTCAACGAGATGAACAAGGCGAAGATGATTGGAACCTGATTTTAAGAAATCGGAGCCCGCGGAAAGCGGGCACAACATAAAAGAAAAGACAGGCGGCCCGGGAAGGCCCGGGCCATGCTCGCAAAGGGAACCTAAGTGGTTTCCTCTACAACCAGCGAAATGACGTTCGCCTGTGCCTGGTGCTTGATTGACTTGTCGATGTCATCCGCGTAGTTATACCACACGATGAGCCTGCCCCTGAATTCCTGGTTCGGACTCATCTCGATGACGTCGCCTTCGCTGTCAACGCACTCGAGGCCCTCGACAACGGTTGAGGAGCCGGTGAACACCGTCTCATCGTGCGAAGTCGCGTCGCTGTAGGAAATGTCGGAAGACGGAGAGCTGGTGCACATCACGCTGTCAATCTCCACGGTCTGTCCGAGCCTGTTCCATACGCGGACGTTCATGTTCAGGTCCCCATGGGTATCAACATACAGCTGGGGGTTCGGCTCGCTGCAACTAAATCCTTGCTGCTGGAAAAGGCAGATCTCAGGAGCCCTGAATGGGTTGAGGTAGATAAGTGCTGCGATAACAATGACTATCGCGAGCAGAGCCCACCCGTAGGTCATCAGGTATTCCATGGCCGCCTGTCCTTTCATGGTCTTCATGTTTTACACCTCATATGAGCATTGACGCAAAGTAACTCTCCAGCACGGACGACACCACGAAATAGATGATGTACGCCAGCACCAGCATGAAGGGGAAGTACTTCAGCCCCTGCATCTTCGAGCCTGCCTGTATCACTCCGAGCAGTAGCGAGGAGATGAGGCAGGTGAGGAAGAGCGTCGCGACGCTGAACCAGAAGAACTCCTCCGTGGTGATCAGCGGAGCGCTGGGCTGCACGAAGAACGTGTAGGGCACATTCCCCTCCACCGGCGCGCCCGCGGGCATATATGAGAATGCCACGAACAGCACGCCTATGAGCTTGTTCGAGACCGCGAACAGGAACGGAGTCCCCACCGCAGCCGCGAATATGAGGAAGATGATGTAGATGAGGAGCGTTGAGGAGATGTCCTTCTTCTGGATTGCCACTTCCCTTGCGTCCTCCGCAGTAATCTCTAGGATTTCCGCGACTTCGCCTCCCGTGGCCATCGCCTGCTTGATGAGCAGGATGGTCCTGCGCAGTATCTTCGAGTTGAAGCGCGCGGAAAGGCGGTCAAGCGCCTTCTCAAAGGGCTCTCCGGAGAATGCGCTCTTGATTACATTCCTGATTTCGATTGAGAGGATGCCGAACTCCGGCTTTGCGGCGTACCACATCGCCTGGTCTATCGTCATTCCGGAGCGGACATTCCCGGACATGAGGCCGAGGAAGTCGGGGAGCACGGCCTCGACGGCCATCCTCCGCGCCTCAATCTGGAGCAGGAGCAGCACCCACACGAGGGTGGCGCTCGCAAGGAACACCGCCGCCAGAGCAAGCACGAATGTGAAGATTATGTTGGCCCATTCCGGCAGGAAGACCGTGGGGCCGAGCACCGAGAGCAGGAACGAAGGCAGCACCTGGTAGTGGAGCCCAAGGAAGAACACAACGAGGGTGAGCAGGATGTTCACTACCAGCAGGAAGCCTACGAAGCTTTCCGCAGGGGCGGTAATGCCCGCATTCCTGAGCGTCCTTTCCGTGCTCCTTATCCTTTCCCTTGACAGAAGCCTGCCGACCGTTTCATAAAATCCCATGAGCACTCCCATTTCAATCCCTCATATCGCGTACCTCGGCCTGGAGCTCTCCACCATGGAGAGGAACAGGAACTGCACTACTGCTATCAGTATGAACGCCAGCACGAGCAGGGAGCCGGACATGCCGAACCTGCCTGCGCCGAGCAGCGAGAACAGGATTATCGCGAACGCCATCCCCAGCGAGGGGAAGATGATGCCAAAAATCATGTAGAACATCACCAGCGGGTTGAGCTTCTGGCCGTATGCCTTCAGCGCGATGATCTGCTCGCGGAATATCTGGTTGAGTATCACCTCGAGCGCCTCTGCGACATCTGCTCCTGAGGAGAGCGAGTTGGCAATCTGGAGGATTACGCGGTTGAAGTCCGGGGAAGGCGAAGTCTGGATTACCTCGCGCATCGCCTGCGACATCGGCACGCCGAGCGTGACCTTCTCAACTATCTTGTTGAATTCCTCGGAAACCGCCCCATAACCGCGGGACACGCCCACGAGGGCATCGAAGAGGGGCATGCCCGACTTGAGCGCAATCAGGAGATGCCTGCCCGCGAACACGAGCTCGTAGTCGATGTCCCTCCTGCGCTTCAGCACCCTGACCGAGGGGTACATCATGAAATACCCGAAGGAAAGGAGCAGGTACAGGAAGAACAGGGGGATGAGGAACATCATGTTGATGAACAGCATATTGAAGAACACAAACGTCACGATTGTGAGCGCGATTGCGGTGAAGATGGACGAGACCACGACCTTGTCGAGGAAGTCCTCGGAAGTCTGCTGGATGTCCCCGACAACCAGCTTCTTCTTCAGGTCAGGGAAGTAGGGGAACAGCTTTTCCGAAATGAAACGGACCGGCTTTGCCGCCTTCCTCCTTGACCTTACTGGAACGGCAACCGGAGAGACTTTCTTTTTCTCGGCCATTTTTCACCATCTCCTATTTGTTTTTACCACCAAAATATTTATTAATGACAGATGCCGGCAGCCCGGCCTTTTTCGCCAGCGTGCGGCGCGCATTTGAGAGCGCTTCCAGGCGGGAGAGCTCGCCGCGCGAGTATTTTGCGTACATGCGCGGGTCTTCCTTCTGCAGCGCGATGAGCAGTTCCTCGTCGGTTTTCTCGGAAATCTCCATAACCTTGCGCGTCTTCTCGTCCAGCCTGCCCTTCCCGAGCGCCTCCTGCTTCGCGAGCAGGGAGGCCATCTGGCTGTCGAGCGCTTCCCCCATCCCGGAAAAGGCTTCCGCATAATCGGCCTGGATGGAGGAGAGGCGCTTCCTGAGCTTCGCAGACTTTGATTCGGGCACGAGCGCTTCCAGCTCCGCGGAGTGCTTCTTCAGCAGGTAGCTTTGGTAGGACTGGGTGAGCGCCTGCAGCTGGCCTTTAAGCTCGCCCAAGCGCTGGGAAAACTGGGGGTATGCCTGCTCCGCCTTCCCGAGGGCAACCTGCTCTGCGAGCGTGGACTTGAGGGGGACAAGCGAGGACTGGTATGCATTTTCGATGCCCTTCTTCGCCTCGGAGAGCTCATATTCCTGCTCCTTTTCAAGTATGCCTGCAAAGTCGGCCTTCTTGGCCCTGCCGCCTCCGGGCGCGGAAAGCATGTTCTTGAGCGAAACGATTTCCTTCTTCAGCTCTTCCCTCCTGCCCACGGATTTTTCCTTGAAAAGCTCGCGGGTGAGCTCGAGCATGCGCTTCTTCACTTCGGTCTTGTCCGCGGCGGCGGGCCTCCTGCCCTTCTTCGCGCCATACTGCGCCCTGAGGCGCCCCATTGTTTTCGCCGCGGCTTCCTCCGGGGAAGCTGAAAGCTCGGGCGGGATTGGGATTTCAACCGGGGGAAACGCAACGCCCGGCGACGGCTTGGGCTCGATGGGCCTTGTTTCGGCTTTCTCCTCCGAAGGCGGGGGCGGCGGGGGCGCTGCAGGAGGGGCGGCGGTTTCCCCGCCCGGCTTTTCGAATTCTATCTCAAACTCCGGCTTCGCCTCTTTTGGCTTTTCCGCCTCCTCCTCAATTTCCTCGAATTCGACAGGGAGCTCTTTCTTCACTTCCGGGGCCTTCGGGGGGACTGCCGGCATTGCGGGCTCCTCTTCTTCCGGAATTTCCTCGAATTCCGGCTCTTCCCTTTTCCGGGGAACGGGTGCTTCTTCCTTCTTGGGGATTGCTTCTTTTTCCTCTTTCTCCGGGGCCGGGATTTCCTTTTCCGGCTTGGGGAGCTCTTTCTTTTCTGGGGGCTTTGCCTCCTCGGGGGCAGGCATCGCTTCCGGAGCGGGCATCTCCTCCGCGGGCTTTTCGCCCTCTGGCAGCAGGAGCTCCTCAAAGCGGGAAGCGCCTATCACCTTCTCTATGCGGTTGTATCCTGCCAGCGCCTCAAGGTAAGACATCTGCGTAATTGAAGGGGGCGAAACGGTCAGCGCCTGCCTGAGCTTCTGGGGTGCAGGGCCGCTGGGGGTCTCGTAACCAAGGGATTTTGACTCGACCTTGGCGACTTCCTCCTGCGCCTCGCGGAAATCCATCAGCTCTCCTCAGAAAGTCCACTTCTCATTCTTCTTTACCGATTCAAGCACTTCTTCCGGGTTCGCGTAGTAGTGGGAAACCAGGGCGCCGACCTCATTCACAGCTTCGTAGCCGTGGTCGACCATCCAGTTGAGCACTCCCACCTTTTCCCTGACGTCTGCATCTATTTCCTTGGGCGTCATGCCGGAATAGAGGTTGAGCAGGTCCGCGATGCGGTCGAGGTTGCCAACCTTGTTGGTCTTGTCGGTCTTGGAGTCCCACCGGTAGATTGTGTTGAACTCGCCGCGCTTGAGCATCTCGGAGAACTCCAGCGTGCGCCGGATGTTGAGGCGCCTGTGCCTGTACTGCACGATAACTCCTGAAAGGGCGTCGAGCATTTCCTCCGGGATGTTGAGGGGCGGGTTGGTGAGCCTCGAGATTGTCTCTTCCGTGTTGTCCGCGTGCAGGGTTGCATATACTGCGTGGCCGGTGTGCATTGCCTCGAACAGGATTTCAGCCTCACGCTGCCTCCTTATTTCACCGACGATTATCCTGTCCGGCCTCTGCCTCAGGGCATTCACCATGAGGTCAAGCATCGTTATCTCGCCCTTGCCCTCGGGGTTCGCCTCGCGGGTGACCATGGGCACCCAGTGCAGGAAGGACGGAAGGGTGAGCTCCCTCGTGTCTTCAATTGAAACGATGCGCTGGCTTGCCGGGATGAGCCCGGAGAGCGCGTTCAGGAAAGACGTCTTGCCCGAACCGGTGCCGCCTGAGATTACGAGCGAGAGCTCGTTCTGCACGCAGGTCCAGATGAGCGCCGCGACATCGGGCGTGATGGACTCGGTGCGGATGAGGTTGGTGATGGTCCACGGGTTCTTGGAGAACTTCCTGATTGTGAGGGTGTTCCCGAACGAGGAAACGGGCGAGAGCGTCGCATTTACACGGTCGCCGGAGGCGAGATGCGCATCGAGGGTGGGGGACAGTATGTTTATCTGCCTGCCGACTTTCCTCGCGACGAGCGAAGAGTAGTCGTATATCTGCTCCTCGTCCTTCATGCGTATGTTGGTCTTGCACCAGCCATACCTCTTGTGGTATATCCATACCGGGTCCTTTGCGTTGTTGACAACGATTTCCTCGAGGTATTCATCGTGGAGCGGCGTCTCCAGCTCGCCAAGGCCAAGGGTGCCCTGCACGAGGTAGGATGCGAGGATCTTCATCTTCTCTTCGGTAAGCTGCGGGAAGTTGGCCTGCAGCACCTGCATTGCCGCATCCTCGAATTTCTTCTTCACTACCGGCGCCTTTTTCGGGTCGAGGATATCGGTGATGTCCAGCTTCACGCGCGTGATGAGCTCGCCGCGGAGCTTGGTTTCAAGTAGCAGCTTGGTCCCTCCGGCAATCCCGGGGATTGAGACGGTGTAGTAGGGGACGAAATCGTCCTTCTGCACGATGGAGACTTCCACCGGGATGTTCTCGCTGAGGAAGGAATATGATTCCAGCACCTTCTCCTTGCCCCTCTTCATGGGGTCGTAGACTTCGGGCTGCCCCTCGACGGCCTCAAGGGCCTCCCCGGCGTCCTCGGGCTCGTCCTCAAATTCAGACATAAGCTTGCTCTTCCTTTCTTCCATGCTTTCTTCCTTCTTCGAAGAATTTTTTCCGGATTTCTTTTCGGCCATCAGCTCACCAGACCCATTCTATTCTATATCCCATAACTTTTTAATCAAATCCTTCAGCTCCGCCCTCTTTCTCTCGAAGTCCTTTTGCTCTGTTGACGTGAGTTTTACCCTGCTTGCCCTGCCCTCGGGGACGGGGACGCCTTCCGGAAGCCCGCCCTTCTCCGCGGGGGCTGCGGGCGCCGCACCCGGGGGGGGGCCCTCTGGCTCGCGCAGGTGTATGAGCTCCGCCTCTCGGGAGAGCAGCCGTATGTTCTTCTGCACGCGCGTGGCGCGGGCGTTGAGGTCGCCGATTATCTCGCGTATCCGCTTCAGCTCGTCGCGCTTGCGCATGAGCTCCTCGAGCAGCACGATTGCCTTCTTAGTGCTGTCGCTCTCCAGCTCCCTGGAGAGGGAGTCTATCTTCTGCGTTGTTTCCGCCTCCAGTGCGGAAAGCCTGTCCAGCAGGGAGCGTATCTCGCCCTTTATCTTCTCAAGCTGGGACAGGTAGCCATCCAGGGACAGCTTGGATTTTGCCTTTATCTTCTGGAACGTGGTGTATGTTGCCTTTTCCTCCTCAAGCGTGTCGAATATCTCGCCCGCGCTCTCGCTCATCTGCTTCCTGAGGTCGTCAACCTCTTCCTTGAGCGTGGAGAGCTCCGAGATGAGGTCGCCGAGCTCCAGCGTGCTGCCCGAAACCCCGGAAATCGCGGCCTCGAATTTCCTGAAGTCGGAATCAAGCATGCGCTCGGACTTTTCTATTTCGGAAAGCTTGGACTCCAGCTCCGCGGTTGTGGGTATCTTGTCCGAGATTTCCTTTGCGACCGATATCGCGTCCTCGTAATGCTCCATCAGCTCCATGTCGTCCTGGAGGTGCTTCTCCATGTCCGGGATTTCGGCCTTCAGGGACTGGAGCTTCGAGTATGCGGAGTCCACCTTTGTGCGCAGGGTCGTCGCGCGCCTGTTCACTTCGGTCACGAGATCCTGCGCGGTAGCGAGCACCTCCGCGTTCTTCTTGAAATCGCCAATGGTTGCCTTGAGGGCGGCGGACTCCGCCTTCATTTTCGTGAATTCGCCCGCGAGCTTTTCGAAATCCTTGGATAGCGAGCCCACTTCCACGCCCGGCTTCGCCTTGCCCCCCTTTAGCACCGGCTCCGCCTTTTTCAGCACTTCCTTCACTTTTTTGTCGAGGGCGTCAACGCGGCCCTTCATCTCGGAAACGTTTTCCATCTTCTCCAGGACGTCGGTCTTCCCGAACATCTTCCGGTATTCGCCGAGCTCGGCCTCGAGCAGGGTGACCGAGTCGTTGATGTCCTTCACCTTTTCAGTGGTGTCGGAGATTTTTTTCAGGGAGCTCTGCGCGATGTCCGCACGCATTTCCTGTATGTTCCTGAGCTGCTCGGAAAGGATTTCCAGCTTCTTGAACGAGTCCTCAAAATGGGCGTACAGGCGGGTGACCGCCTCGGCCTGCTTGTCGAGCTCCTCCTTCCCCACCTTCTGCGTCCTGTCGAGGAGCTTGAGCTCCTTTTCGACAACCTCCTTCTTTGCCTTGAACTGCTTTTTCTCCTCCTTTATCTCTTCGGGGGTTGCCGCGGCCCAGACAAGGTAGACATCGGTGAGCCGGTATTCAACTTTTATGATGCCCTGGTCTTCCAGGACGGATACCCAGTCCTCGAGCGTTCCCTGCGGGATGTTGAGGAGTTTCGACGCCATCCCGATTTCGATGCGCTTCTTTTCCTTCAGAAGGCGAATTAGCGCATCCACTCCTGTACTGATGAGCAGCTCATCGAACTCCATGGCGTATATGTTAAAGGTATGCTTAATAAAGATTTTGGAAAAGAATAAGTGAGAAGACACGGCGGGGAGCTAATGGCAGGCGGCAATTCGGAAAAAACGGTAAAAAAAATGGAAGAAGGCTCTTTGCAGAAGTTCAAGAACCAGAACCGCATGCTGAAGAAATTCGGGAAGGACGGGCTCAGGGTTTACAAGGCGGTTTTCAAGAAAGGCACTACTGTTTCTGCGATTGCGGAGAAGACCGGGCTTGCGAAGGCGCGAATCAACGAGATACTGGATTTCATGCGCGACGGCGGCATGGCGGAGTACGAGGGTGATGAGAAGGCTGCGCCCCCCAAGGCTCCGGAAGCGAAGGGGAGGCTCCCGGCCCCCAGGCCCCCCGAGGAAGAGGGGGAGCCTGCGGAAGAGCCGCTTGAGGAGAAGCCGGAGGAAGAAGAGGCTCCTGAGGAGGAGGCGCCCGGGCCCGAAGAGATTCCGGAAGCCCCGAAAAAGCCGAAGAGGAAGGGGCTGATAGTGCCCATAGGCGAGGAGGGGCAGGAACTTGGCAGGAAGAAGCCGGAGGAGGAGCCCGAGGAAGAGAAGCCTGGGGAAGAGGAGGCGCCTGCCGCGGAGGAGGCCGAAGAAGCTCCGGAAGAAGAAGAGCCGGCTGGGGAGGAGGCGCCAAAGGAAGAGGGGCCCGCTGAAGAAGCTGCAGAAAAAGAGGCGCCTGAGGAAGGGGAGCCGGAAGAAGTTTCGGTTGAGGAGGAAGAGGAGGAGGTTCCCGAGGAAGTGGAAGAGGAAGAGCCTGAGGAAGAGGAGGAAAGCGGGGAGCTCACGCCTTCAGAGCTGATGATACAGAAGAAGTATGGGAACGTCGGGATAAAGGTCTACAACCTTATTGACGGGCAGCGCACCGCGGAAGAGATAATGGAGGAGACTGGAATCACCGAGAGCGAACTCATAGAGATGCTGGACTTCATGGAGAAGGAGGGCATCATCCGCCTTGAGCACCCGGAGAAGAAGAGGGGCGCGGTTACCGAGGAGAAAAGGTCGCTGTTCGCACCGCTCGTGGAAGAGGAGTCGAAGCTGGAGCAGCCCATTTCCAAGCTTGAGGGCCATGGCGTGGACGTGCCTTCAAAAGTCAAGGCAAACATCTTTTCGGAAATACAGCTCAAGGCAAAGATAATGGTGAAGCTGGGCAAGAAGGGCGTCGAGGCGTACGAGCTGATGGACGGGAAGAACGACGTTGTCGACATTGCCTACAAATCCGGTGTGCCCCTGTATTTTGTATACACCCTGATTGACCTGCTGAAGAAAGTGCAGGCGGTTGAGCTGAAGCCCATGAGCAGGGACCAGATACGCGCAAAATACGGGGAGGACGGGTATTCGGTCTACAAGAAGTACGGGCGCGACGGGGTGATGCTGTACCAGCTCATAGGGAAGGAGCTGAACCTTAAGCAGATGGCCGAGCTCACCTCCATGGACAATGAAAAGGTCGTGGAGATGTTCATGTTCATACACAAGCTGCTCGGGATTGACCTGCCAATTGATGCGGATATCCTGTATCAGCGCCTTGGCGTGGAGAAGAAAAAAAAGGAAGAGCCCTAGGCCCGGGAAAGCGATATTTCCTCTATTCTTTCCATGACCGCATCTTTTTTGAGCTTCTTTTTCCCCGGCTTCAGCCGGAGCAGGGAAACCAGCTCTTTTTTGCCTGGGCCGAAAGAGACAACGAGCATGTGCTTCGGGCTTTTTGCGCCGAATGAGGAGAAGGCGCTCCGTATGTCCGTTTTGCCTGAGAGCCATAGCAGGAACTCTACCGTGCGGGACCTGGAAATTGCGCGCTTTTCTTCGGTTGACTTTTTGGCGAGGCGGGCTGCGAGCAGAAGCTCCTCTTCAGAGCGCACTTTGGACGCGTCAAGCAGCAGCACGGGCTTCTTTCCAAGCTTTTCGAGCGCCTCTTTCAGCGGGAGGGCCGAAGATGCGGGGAAGGCGAGCATAGCATTATAAAACTATGTTAGGAATAAAACCTTTACCGTTTTTTGCGGTGAAAATTATGGATCAGTATCACGAACCGAGAAAGAAAAAGGTATCCTCGGGAACCGGGGGCCGCAGGCGCAAGGGCAGGGACAAGAAGCTCGCGCACATGGGCGGCACCTTTACTGCCACCAAGGTCGCGGACAAGGATGTCCGTGTGAAGAAGAGGGGCCGCGGCGGAAAGGTCCGCGAGAAGCTCAAGAAAGCGGCCTACGTGAACGTCATGGCGGAAGGCAAGGCGAAGAAAGTGAAAATCATAGGAGTTGTGGAATCGCACAACCCCCACTACGCGAGGCAGAACATAATCACCAAGGGCGCAATCCTGAACACCGAGGCGGGCAAGGTCCGCGTGACCAACCGCGTTGGGCAGGATGGCTCTGTTAACGGAGTGCTGGTGAAGTAGGGGAAAATTCTGAAGTTTTTGATGTTGTTCAGCGCTTAGAACCTGATTTACGCTCCCTCCGGCCGGGGCGGCCTGCATTGCGCGGGCTCCCCGGCCAACCCCCCCTTTTTTTCCTATTCAAGCTTTTTGAAAAGCACCTTCGGCTCACCGAGCTGGTGACCCGCGGGGAGCGGCTTCCCGAGGTTTTCCCATTTCCTTTCTTCCAAATTGAGGTTTAGCTGCCGGGAAATGCCTTCGCTCTTGCTTGGGAGGTATGGCTCGATAAGTATGCTGAGGTCTTTTGCCTGGGAGAGGATTGTGCTGAGCACCGTGCCTGCGCGCGCCTTGTCCTCTTTTATGAGCACCCACGGGGCGGTGTCCTGGAAATACTTGTTTGCGTTCTTTGCAAATGCCATTGTGAACTGCAGGGCGTCCCTTATCTCAAGGGCGTCCGATTTTGATTTGATTTTTGAGATTGTTTCCCCCTGCCCTTCAAGGAATTTCTTGTCTTCTTCCGTAGGGGCGCCCTGCTCCGGGACTTTCCCCCCAAAATTCTTGCCCGTGAAGACCATTGCCCTGTTCACGAGGTTGCCGAGGTTTGCAAGGAGCTCGTTGTTGTTCTTTTCTATGAGGGCCTTTTCGGAGAAGTCGCCGTCATCGAAAGTCGGGGCTTCGCTGAGCAGGCAGTAGCGCACCTCATCCGCGCCGTACTTTTCAATGAGCTTGAGCGGGTCCACTATGTTGCCCAGGGACTTGCTCATCTTCTGGCCTTCCACCGTAATGTAGCCATGGACGAATATCGTCTTTGGGAGCTTGAGGCCTGCTGAGAGGAGCATTGCGGGCCAATAGATTGCGTGGAAGCGCAATATTCCTTTCCCGATTACGTGCACGTTTGCAGGCCAGTATTTGCTGAACTCTTCTTCGTTTGTGCCGTAGCCGATTCCGGTAAGGTAAGTGTCCAGCGCATCGAACCACACGTACATTATCTGGGACGGGTCCCCCGGGACCGGGATGCCCCAGCCCTTTGCCCGCTCCACTGAGCGGGAGATGCTGAAGTCGTTCAGGCCGCCCCTGATGAAGCTGAGCATCTCGTTTTTTCTTGATTCCGGGAGAATGAGTAGCTCGTCGCTCTCTATTAGTTCTTCCAATTTTTTTGCGTATTTTGAGAGCTTGAAGAAGTAGTTTTCCTCCTCAACTATTTCGGGCTTTGTCTTGTGCTCGGGGCATACGCCTTCGGGGAGCTCGCTCTCTTCGTAGAAGGACTCGCAGCCCACGCAGTAGAGGCCGCGGTATTTCTTCTTGTAGATGTCCCCGGACCTGTTGCACAGCTCCCAGAAGCGGTGCACGCCCGGGGAGTGCTTTTCCTTGTCGGAAGTGTACTGGAAGGAGGTGTAGGAGAGGCCGATTTCGTCCGCGAGCTTCCTGAATGCCGCGGCATTGTTTTTGCAGAGCTCTGCGGTGGTGATGCCGAGCTTTTCAGCTGCGTGCACGTTCTTGAGGCTGTTTTCATCTGAGCCGGTTACCAATGCGACGTCCTTTCCCAAGAGGCGCTGGTAGCGGGCGAGCGCGTCGGTCTGCACGAACTCCAGCGCGTGGCCTATGTGCGGCGCCGCATTGACGTAAGGGATTGCAGTAGTGATGTAATATGTTTCTATTTTTATCACCGTTATTGGGGGAATTGGGGGAGAAGAAAATAAAAATCAGGCGGATTTCCGCCTTGCCTGCCTTGCCTAGTCCCTAATGTGCGCACCTTCAGAACTTGTCCCTGCTTCCGCGCCCGAGCTTCGGGCTGCCTTCCTTCGCGAGGAGGACTATTGATACTATGATGAATGCAGTGGCAGCGGCTGCCAGGGGCGCATCATCCATGTCGAGCTTTGGCAACTGCTCCGCCTTTGCGGCATATCCCTGCACGTCCTTTGGCCCTGCCTGTGCATCTTCGGGGAGCAGGAGCGGAGCCGCAACCAGCGGGGCGGCAAGCATCCCTGCGCGCATCCCCTTCGATTCATCGAATTTGTCTGAAACAAACTTGGCCATGGCATGGGAGGCGAAATACGCCAAGCCGAGCGCGGCGATGAGGGTTGACGGGTCATGGCCTGGGGCGCGTGCACTTTCCCGCCCGCATTCCGCTGCAATGCCTTCGTTTTCCCCTGCAGATAATGAAGATTCCCCCTTTGAGTATGATTTGCGCTTCGCGGGCTTCTGCATCTCCTTCTTGAGGTCCACTGACTTAACCAGCGTCGCAGGGATGAATGGTGGCGCGGCAAAAGCACGGAGCCACCTGGCACCCCTTTCGGAATCCTCCCTACCATGGGGCTTGCCCCCGGGGCGGCGGTGGGGCTGCGTAGCCCTGGAGCCAGCTGCAATCTGTAGCCTGCGGTTGTGCATGAGGAGGGAAGTGTGCAGAAATGCTTAAATATGCTTGGGGCTGGGGAAAAAGAAACAAAAAGAAAATTAGGAAAAGGAAGGGCTCAGCCGCAGGAGCCGGCAGTGGTAGTGGTGGCCGTGGTGGCACCGGAAAGGTCCACGGTGCAGCCATCCGGCTCTTCCACGTACGCATCGCAGATTGCGTCCCTGAAGGTCTCGGCCGTCCTCTGCCCGGAGTAGTCAACGCCGTTGATTACGATGCTGGGGGAGCCGAACTTCTGGTAAGTGAAGGTGAGTTCCTTCTGCTCCGCGAGAATTTCGAACTGCCTCTCATCAAAGCCCGCTTGGATGTCCTCAACGCTGAGGTTCTGGGCCTCCGCAACGGCCTTCCAGCAGGTCTCGATTGTGCTGAGGTCGCACTGGGCGTTCGCCGCCTTCACGTAGTCGGACCAGGCGCCCTGGCCGTAGAGGTCGTAGATGACCAGCTCGCGCACGCCTTGGTCAAGCTCGGGCATGCCGTGCATCGAGCAGTAGGTCTCATTCTCATCCGCGATGCAGTAGTCGGTGTTCTCCGCGTTGTAGCCTGGGTTGATGGATTCGTCGTAGATTATGTAGATTGGCTTCACCGTGAAGGTGTCGCCGAGCGCATCAACGACCGGCTCCATCGCGTCCTCGGCAAGGTTGCCGTAGGGGCAGTAGCTCATCACGAACAGCATTACGGTGGGGCTCTCGGTTTGCGGGTAGCCAACTTCCGCCGCCTGCTGCTGCATCTCGGCCTGCGCTTTCGCGGCGTTTATCTGCTCTATAACCGCATCAAGCTCCATCATGCTGCCGAGCATGTACTGGTAATCATATGTGACATAAATCGGCATTACCTCTCCGTCAACTTCGTAATTGAGGGTTGCGTAGTAGCCATTGTCCTCATAGCCGACGAACGTGGCGGCGGTCTCGGTTCCGGTCTGGAGGTAGTACGAGTCGGCAATTGCCTGCCCGAGCTCGCTGATTTTCGCCTCATTGACCGTGAACGCAGGCTGCTGCGCCCCTTCGCCACCGGCGGGCGCTTCCGCCCCCTCGCCCGCGGGCGCTGCGGCCGGCGGGAACACTGCATATGCGACGATAAGGCCGATTACGAAGCCGGCGACCAGCAATAGGTACGGCATCGCATTTGCATCAACCTTGGCGCCCTCTTTCTTCTGTTCCTTGGTCATTTTTTCACCAATTAAAGCATAGAATGCGCTTTTCGGATTTACTAAGGGTGTATATAGTATATAAAGGTAAGGGTTTTTGTTAGGCGTCAGCCCTTCCAGCCCTTCCCCCTCATCGCTTCTTCGACGCGCTCGCGCGCAATGCCCATCGCGGCCGCGCGGGAGTCGTTGTCCTCCCCGAGGCGCTCCATCATGAGCTTGGTGTTGTGGGTGATCTTCTCGGTGACCACTTCGAACATCTTCTTCTCGTCCCAGCCCTCGGTCTCGCAGTAGGAGCTGATTACGCCGCCCGCGTTCGCGAGGAAGTCGGGGATTATGAGCACGCCCTTGCCCATGAGCACCTTCTCAACCTCGTAGGTCATGGGGATGTTGGCCGCTTCGGGAACGTACTTTGCCTTCACGCCGTTCACGTTGCCCATTGTGATTACGTCCGGGCGGGCGCCGGGCACCAGGATGTCTACGGGCAGGGTGAACAGGTCCTTGCCATCGAGCACCTTGCCCTTGCCGTGCGCGGTGACTGTGCGCTTTTCCTGCTTTGTCTTGAACAGCTCTTCATAGTCGAGGCCGGCCTCGTCGTAAATCGTGCCCTTGGAATCCGAAACCGCAACCACCTTCGCGCCCCATTCGGTCAGGAACTTCATCGTGAAGGTGCCCACGTTGCCGAAGCCCTCGATTGCAACAGTCATGCCTTCGAGGGGCTTGCCCTGGTGCTCGATTGCGACTTTGGTTGCGAGGGCGACTCCGTAGCCGGTTGAGCCGAGCTCGTGCGGGAGGCCGCCCATTGAGGCGGGCTTGCCCGTGGCCACCCCCGGGTTGCCGAGCTCCTCCGCCATCTGGCCCATTTCAACCTCGGTCATGTTCATGTCCGGGCCCGCGATGTATAGGCCTGGCATGTACTGCTTTATTTTTTGCGCGAAAGCGCGGACAAAGGCCTCCTTGTGCGGGCTTTTGGGATCGCCCATTATGCCGCTCTTCGCGCCGCCGAAGGGAAGGCCCGCGAGGGCGTTCTTCCAGGTCATTGCGCGCGCAAGGCCCATCACCTCTTCGGTGGTGATGTCCGGGACGAAGCGTATCCCGCCTTTCCCTAGGCCGAGGGCAGTGTTGTCTATCACGGTTATGCCCTTCATGCCGGTATTCTGGTCGTATACTTCTATCACATACTCCGGTCCGATTTCGTCTCGCTTGTACATGTATTTTCACCTAACTAGCCGGTTGCGCTTAATTCCCGGAAAAGATTATTAAAGGTTGGGCAAATGAATATTTTTTTGTATATATCAAAAAATAGATATAGTTAGATTTTTAAATATATCCGAAAATAGATATCACGATGGAAAAACTGCATGAAATGATGCTGAAGCTCAAGATGCCCGAAGGCCAAAGGGACCCCGGGAAGATGATGATGAAGGGCCTCGGGAAGCTGTTCGTGCTGTTCATGCTAAGGAAGAAGCCGATGCACGGTTATGCGATAATCAAGCTGCTGAATGAGGAGCACCTGTACGTCGCCACCCCCGGGCGGGTCTACCCGTGGCTCAGGGACCTCGAAGAGGCGGAGCTCGTGGCCGGCAAAAGCATAAAAGGCGACAAGAGGATGAGCAAGGAATACAAAATCACCGAGAAGGGCAGGAAGCTCCTGGAGGCATCCAGGGCATGGTTCGGAAGCGGAGTGAAAGGGGAATTTTTCAGGTACATGGTGAAATGAGATGGCAAAGAAGGAAGTGCTGAAGCTGGAGGGCGTATGGAAGACATATGCCATGGGGGGCTCGAAAGTGCACGCGCTCAGGGACTTCTCCATGCAGGTATACCAGAATGATTACATTTCCGTGCTCGGCCCCAGCGGCAGCGGGAAGAGCACGCTGCTGCACATGATGGGCCTGCTGGACGTGCCCACCGAGGGGAAGGTATTCATAGACGGCATTGACGCTTCGGAGATGAGCGAGGACAGGAGGGCGGGGCTCAGGGGGAAGAAAATCGGGTTCGTTTTCCAGGTTTTCAACCTGGTGCCTTCGCTCACCGCGCTTGAGAACGTGGCGCTGCCGCTGATGATTGCGGGCGTGGACAGGGGGAAAAGGGAGGCAAAGGCCGAGAAGGTGCTCAGGGACCTCGGGATGGGTGACCGGCTTGGCCACCTGCCCAGCGAGCTGAGCGGCGGGCAAAGGCAGAGGGTTGCGATAGGCAGGGCGCTTGCGAACGACCCCGAGCTCATACTTGCTGACGAGCCGACCGGAAACCTGGACACGAAGACCGGGGACGAGGTGGAGAGGATATTCGATGAGCTGCACAAGGCGGGGAAGACCATCGTGGCGGTCACGCACGACGTGGATATTGCAAGGCGCGCGCAGAGGACGATAAGGATAAGGGACGGGATGCTTTACAAGAAAGAGGAAAACCACAGGAAAAGGAGATGAATGGGATGAAGATGTTGAATGCGCTTCTGGCGCTTCTGGCAGTTGGGTGTGTATTTGCAGGGCTTTCGATTTCGGATTATTCGGTTTCCCCGGAAACGGTCGAGCCCGGGGATTACGGCGTGATTACGCTGACCATTTCCAACCCCTCGGCTACGGGTGCGGTGGACACGGTGAGCATCACCGTTTCTTCGGCCACGCAGCTTGGGATAAACAGGGTATTCTCCGTGGGGGACCTTGAGGCAGGGTCTTCCACGATACTCTCCGTGCCCTTCCAGGCAGGGGAGGGGATACCCAGCAGGATATATACCGTAAACATACAGGCAAGGGGCATTTCGGAAATAGAGTATTACAGCGAAACGAGCGGAAACTTCAAGACCAAGACCGAGACGGTGGAGAAGATTGCCACCATACCCGTGGAGGTGGTGGAGAAGCCGGTGCTGAGCATCTCCCTGAGCCAGGACAATATCGAAGACATAACTCCGGAAACGTTCACTATTACGAATGCCGGAGGGCCGGCAAAGAAGGTGAAGCTCAGCCTGGGCGGCGACTTCGGGTTCACGAACGTCGACCAGCTCATTGTCGGGGATGTGGCGGATTCTGTTGGCGCTGAGGCGACAATAGATGCGAGGGGAGCGAGCGAAGGCGCATCAAAGCTTGAGATAACATTGGTTTACCAGGATGAAATCGGGAACGAATACACTGAAACCAAGGAAATACCCGTCACCGTGAAGAAGACTGAGGGGAACTTTGTCTTCAGCCAGGAGAGCCCGATAGTTACCGGCCAGTACGAGACCATCACCTTCACCATCAGCAACGAGGGGAAGGGCGTGGAGGACATCACGTTCCATTTTTCAGGGGACGAGGTCAGGCTGCGCGGCATGAACGAGGTGCGCGTGGGCGACCTGGGGCAGGGCGATAGCAGGCAGGTTTTCGTGCCCGTGGTCGCGGACCTCACGCCCGGCACGAACAACGTGGAGGTTGTTATCGAATGGGTTGAGAGCGGCGAGGACCGCCTCGGGACGATTACCGTGCCCATCGAGGTCACTTCGGACTCGGAGGTCGGCGTCTACCTTGAGGCAAAGCCCACCCCTCTTTACCCCGGGATGGAGCACACGCTTTCGGTGACTGTTTCCAACCTGGGCTCCTACAACATTGAGGGCGTCACGGTTGACGTTTCCAGCGATGCGATGGAGCTGCTCACCATACAGCCGGAGCAGTACATCGGCGGGCTGAACACCGACGATTTCAGTTCGGTGCAGTACAAGGTAAAGGTGACTGCAACGGAAGCGGGGACCTACCCGATAGACGTGAACGTGAAGTACAAGGACGCGTCCGGAAGGTGGGTGACTGACAGCCAGCAGCTTACCGTGCTGGTCGCGCCAATGGCTTCGGACGGCGGTTCCGGCATTGAGATGTTCGCCCTCCTCATCATAGTGGTGGCAGTGCTGTACTGGTACTTCAGGATGAGGAAAAAGAAATGAAGACGCAGGACATGCTCAGGTATTCCTGGAGGAACCTGACGCACAGGAGGCTGCGCACGTGGCTTACAGTGCTGGGCATAGTGGCCGGCATAGCCGCGGTGATAGTGCTGGTGGGGCTGGCGGATGGGCTCAGGGCAAGCATAATAGGCGAGCTTGACCTGTTCGGCGCCCAGACCATAATCATCACCCCGATGGGCACCAGCGGGGGCGCGAGCACCGCTTTCCTGTCGACTGCGGGGAAGCTTTTCGAGAAGGACGCGGACAAGGTCGCATCCGTGGACGGCGTGGAATACGTGTCCAGGATGGTCCGCGGGCTCGTTGACATTAAGTACCGAAAGGACTCGATAACCAGTTCCGTATACGGGATAGACCCGGACACTTTTCAATATACCATAGGAAGCCTTGAGGTGGAAGAGGGGCGCTGGCTGGAAAACGGGGACAGGCACGTGGCAGTCATCGGGCACAGCATCGCCATGGATTCATTCGACGAGGAAGTGCGCGTAAACAGCGTGCTGGAGTTTAGGGGGGAGAAATACCGCATAGTCGGCATACTTGCGGAGAGCGGGGCGTCATTCGCGCCAGTGGACGATTTCATATTCGTGAGCTACCAGGATGGCAGGGACCTCGCCGGCAGCCAGCTCGCCCCGCGCGAGCTTAACTCCATAAGGGTGAAATCCGCGGACGAATACGATGTGGAGGAGGTCGCCGAGGATATTGAATGGGTCCTCGCGGCCGCGCACAAGGTGCCGCTGGACGACAAGGACTTCGGGGTCGTCACTGCGCAGTATATCACGGAGCAGATTGACTCCATAATCGGGATGCTTACGCTTTTCCTGGGGGCGGTTTCCGGGATTGCGCTGGTTGTCGGAGGAATAGGGATCTCCAATACCATGTTCATGAGCGTGATGGAAAGGACAAAGGAGATAGGCGTGCTGAAGGCGATAGGCGCCAACAGCAGGCAGATAGAGCAGCTGTTCATGGTGGAGGCGGCGATGATAGGGCTGGCAGGCGGGGTGAGCGGCGTGCTGGTCGGCATCGGCGTGCTTTCGCTCCTCCCGCTCGTGGGGCTGCATACCCAGGTTTCCCTGCTCATGGTCGCAGTGTCGTTCATTGTTGCGATGGGCGTTGGGCTGGTAGCCGGGACCTTCCCGGCGAGGCAGGGGGCAAAGGTGCCCGCGATGAATGCGCTGAGGTATGAATGATGAAGTTCTCCGACATGGTGGCTTACAGCCTGCAGAACATCCGGATGCGCGGGCTCCGCTCATGGCTTACCATCATAGGCGTCATCATCGGGATTGCAACGATAGTCACGCTCATGGGCATAGGCGACGGGGTGAAAGTGGATATAGAAAGCCAGATGGAGGCATTCGGCTCGGACATGATAGTGGTTTACCCGGTTGCGATGGACGAGGGGTTTACCTCCTCCGCAGCCTCATTCGGGACGGGTAAAACCACCGGCAAGCTCTACGAATCGGATATTGAGTACATCAAGCGGGTGCCCGCGGTGGACAAAGTGGTGAGGATGAACTACGGGCAGGCGAGCCTGGGATTCAGGGACGAGGAAATAGGGGGGTTTGTTTACGGGGTGGACGAAGGGATTTTTGAAGTGTATTCCGATTATTTGGAGATTGAGAGCGGCCGGTATTTCCAGGCCGGGGAAAAGAAGGTGGTCGTGCTTGCGAATGACGCGGCAAACGAGCTGTTTGACGACCCGCTCAAGGTGAACAGCAAGCTGAAGGTAAAGAACGAGACCTACCGCGTGGTGGGGGTGCTTAAGAAAATCGGCACTTCGCTTTCCGCGCAGGACGATTCGGCAATTTACATACCTTACGAGCAGGGGGTGGAAGTTTTCTCCGAGCAGCTTGCGGAGGGCGAGGTCTTCGGCTTCATGGTGACGATACGGGAAGGGTTTGACGTGGATGCGGCCGGGGAGGACATAGAGCAAAAGCTTGCGGACGCACACCGCACCACCGTGGAGGATGCTGACTTCAGCGTGATTACGCCCACAATGCTTAACGACATGGTGGGGCAGGTAATCGGCCTTCTCACCGCCTTCCTGTTCGCGATTTCACTGGTTTCTGCCATCGTCGGGGGCATCGGGATCTCCAATACCATGTTCATGAACGTGCTTGAGAGGACAAGGGAGATAGGGGTGATGAAATCAATAGGGGCGAGAGAGAGGGAGATACTGCTTCTGTTCATTGTGGAGAGCGCAATAATCGGGCTTGCAGGGGGCATCCTGGGGCTCCTCCTGGGGATAGGGGCGATGGTGCTCGCGGGGAATTTTGGCGTGCCTTATATAATTACCCCGGGGGCAATTGTATTCGCGCTTCTTTTTGCTGCGGGCGTGGGGGCTGTTGCGGGGCTGATACCTGCGAGGAACGCTTCGGTCATCCCTGCGGTCGAGTCGCTCAGGTACTGAAGAGAAGGATTATCCCGATTGCGGCGCCTGCAAGGAAATACCCGAGGTCCCCGCGGCTCCCCCTCGGGAGCATGTGCCTGATTGCGATGTAGAGCACCGCGCCGGTCACGAATGCCAATAGCAGGTAGAATGCACCAGTTTCGAAAAGGAGGAGCTGCGCGATTATTGCCCCGAGGAGCGGCGCGAAATGGGAGAGGAGCCTGATGGGCGCGGGGGTGCTAAAGCGCCTGTGGTGCGCCTCATAGGCAAGGGTTGCGGAGAACGTGTGGAGGGCGAAGGGGATTAATGCGAAGTAGAGGGGGCGGCTTATGTCAAGGAGTATTGCGAGGGCAAACCCTGCGAATACCGAATCCAGCACCGTGCCCGCGAACTGCAGTTCGTCAAGCTCCTTTTCCCTCTTGCTCTTGTCCTTCACGTGCTGGTAGAGGTATTTGCTCAGGGCATGGTAGGAAATGAAGCCGAGGAAGAGGGCAAGGAGCACGGTTTTGCCGAGCGCAACGTGCGCCTGGAACATCGTTTCAAGGGATTCCAGGAAAATGTAGGAGAGGAACAGCCCCGCGCTCAGGCTTGTGATCTGCACATGCCTGCCGCTGGCGAATTTCTCGAACCTCGGCCCTATGATGTGGATGAGGGAAAGCAGGAAACCTGCGGCAATGGGGACGAGCCAGTCTTCCATTGGCTATGGATTGCAGGAAACGCTTATATGCCTAACCTGCTGCGGACCTCTTCCAGCAGGGGAGCGACCTCGCTTTCTTTGTACGCGTATTTCACGTGGGCAATGGGCTTTTCCGTGCTTATTGAGAGGGAGAGGTCTATGGGCGTTCCGGTGACCACCATTTCCGCTTCGGAGGAATTGATTGTCTCTTCCAGCTCCTTCATCTGCTTTTCGCCGTAGCCCATTGCGGGGAGGATGTTTTTCATGTGCGGATATTTAGCGTAGGTTTGCAGGATGCTGCCTTTTGCATGGGGCTTCGGGTCGATGATTTCCGCGCCTTCGCGCTCCGCAACCAGGTAGCCGGCTCCGTAGTCCATGCCGCCGTGGGTTACTGTTGGGCCGTCTTCCACCACTATTACCTTCTTCCCCCCGATGTCTGCGTCGATTGCCAGCTCGAGGTCGGCCTTGAACACTTTTGCCTTGGGGTTTGCCTGCTTTGCATTTTCCTCAATTTCTTTTGCGCCTTCGGGGTTCTGAGAGTGCTTGCTTATTAGTATTATATCTGCCATGCGAAAGTTCACTTCTCCCGGATAGTATTCCATTCCATGGCCTGCGCGCAGGGCATCGGCAACCGTAATCATGAGGTCCGGCCGATAGAATGGAAAGTCGTTGTTGCCCCCGTCCCAGAGGATGAAGTCCGCTTCCTTTTCCGCCCCCGTGAGTATTTTCTGATAATCTACGCCCGCGAAGAGGGCTGCGCCGTTCTTTATGTGGCCTTCGTATTCCTCTCTTTCTTCTATTGTGCATTCATGCTTATCGAGGTCTTCCAGCTTTTCGAATTTCTGCACTGCCTGCTTTTCCAAATCGCCGTAGGGCATGGGGTGGCGGATTACCGCGAGCTTCTTGCCGAAGGTTTTCGTGAGGAGCTTGGAGAGCGGGCTCTTGCCTGCGCCCGTGCGCGTGGCGCACACTGCGAGCACTTTCTTGCTGCTCTTTATCATTGTGTCGTTGGGGCCGAGGAGAAGGAAGGATGCGCCGGCGGCCATTGCCCTTGAGGCGGTGTGCATCAGGTGGGCATAGGAAACATCGGAATAGGAGAAGGCCGCGGCATCAATCTTGTTTTCCTCTATTATCTTTTCGAGGTCTTCTTCCGGGTGGATTGGGATTCCCGCGGGGTACTGGGCGCCTGCGAGCGATGCAGGGTAAGTTCTTTCCGCTATGCCGGGGATCTGGGCCGCGGTGAAGCATACCACTTCGTATTGCTCGTTGCCCCGGAAGAAGGTGTTGAAGTTATGGAAGTCCCGGCCCGCCGCCCCGAGGATTATTGCCTTCCTTTTCATGGGTGCAGGATGGCATTTCAGCATTAAAAACCTTTCAAGGCAAGGATTTTGCAATGGAGATGAAAAAGACTCTCTTACTTGCAGCCATATACGGCTCAATGATGGGGGCGCTCTCGCTGGCTTTGCCGCTTTTCCTTGATGCACAGGGATATTCAATCGCATCCATAGGATGGATTTTCGGCGCGGCGGTGCTCATCTCCGGGCTGCTGGGGATAGGGCTGGGGGCGCTGAGCGACAAATTCGGGAGAAAGCCGCTGATTGCCTTATACAACCTGCTTACCGTGGCTGCGACAGCGATAATAGCCGGGGTGGGCGGGGCATATGCATTCATTGCCGGGAAGTCTCTTGGGAATTTTGCGAGTGCGGGGCTGTGGAACGCGCTGCTTTCACGCATGAGCGACATATCGAAGAAGAACGAGAGGGCGCTCTATTTTGGGAAGTACCTGGGGGTTTTCGCGCTTTCCTTTGCGCTGGTGCAGCTGCTTGCGGGCGAGGTTATTGAGCGGTTCGGGTTCACGTTCCTGTTCATTGCGGTAATCGTGGTTGCGCTGCTGGGGGTAGCCGTTACCCTGCTGTTCAATGAGGTGGGGAGGCGGAGGGAAACACACCACTTTTCGCTTGAGGTGCTTAAGAGCAGGAACGGGAAGGTACACGCGCTTGCGTCATTCATGAACGGGATAGGGACCAGCGCGGTATATTCATATGTGCTTTACATCTTCCTTGCGGAGAGGTACCTGTTCTCCCCTGCGCAGATAGGGCTTTTCATTGCCGCGACGTTCAGCCTGTGGGGGATTGCATCTTATTTCACCGGCAAGTTTGTTGACCGGCTCGGAATGAGGCAGAGCTACCTGTACGGAGGGCTGATAAACGGGGCGTGCTGGCTCGGGGCGGCGGCGTTTCTGGGGGACTTCTGGCTGTTCTTCGCATTCATTGCGCTGGAGAACTTCACCTTTCCGCTCATGAACCTTGCCGGGACAAAGCTCGCATCGGTAATACCAAAGGAGGAAAACGTAGGCAGGGACATTTCTGTGTTCGGGTACGCGCACTCCCTTGGGGTGCTGGTTTCGGTTTCCCTTGCGGGCATGATTGCGGAAATAGATTATGCGTATGTTTTCCTTGGGAGAGCCGGCGCGTTCATAATTGCAGGGCTGGTCGTATGGTACGGGATTACGCTCAGGGACTAGTTGAAGCCGGCGAGCGTCGTCTGCGCGTGGCCGTTCACTTTTATGAAGGGGAGGGCGCGGCGGAGGTTAACGCCGTGCTTCTTCAATTGGGTGCAAGTCCTTAGCGGCTCCTTCGCTTCTGAAAGCTTCTGGGCGGTCCTGGGCCCTATGCCCGGGATGCGGATGAGGTCATCGTAGGAGAGGCCGTTCAGCTCCTGGCGCTTCTCCCCGAAGAAGGCGCGCGCGATTGTTACCTTGGGGTCTGCATTGGGGAGGAAGTCCTCCTCCATTGCGGAGAACACCTCGCGCTCGGAGAACCTGTATTCGCGGTATAGCCAGTCCAGCTGGTACAATCGGTGGCCCCGCCACCTGGGCGCGGGGTTTCCGCGCTCAAGCGGGGTGCCTTCCAGGGGTGAAAACGGTGAATAGTACATGCGCCTGATCTCCATGTGCCTGTATTCCAGTATTGCTGTGCGGAAGACTTCACGGTCGGTTTCGCCCAGGGCGCCCACGATCAATTGGGTGGTATGGCTAGCAGCAGTGCGGGGGTGGCGCGCAGCGCCTTTGGCCCCGTTTTCAGGGGGCAATCCCGCATTGCTGGTCCGACCCTTCCTCTTGAGGATTTCCCTGATCCAGCCCTGCCTCTTGAGTATGTCATTCTTGAAGTCCTTTGTGGATGAAAGCTCGGAAAGGTGAGATGGGGAGATGCTCTCGAGGTTTATCGAGAGGCGGTCGGCAAGCCGGGCGGCCCTTTCAACCTGGTCCCTCTCAGCCCCGGGCAGTATCTTGAGGTGCACGTAGCCCCCAAAGAAGTAGCGGTGGCGCAATATGGCCACTGCCTCGAGCATCTCCTCCATGTTTTTCACCGGGTCCTCTATCGAGGAGCTGAGGAACAGGCCCTGAACGAGCCCCTTCCTCCAGAATAAGTGAAATACCTGCGCAAGCTCCGCGGGCTTGTAGGACGCGGGCTGCCTGCGGCTGCTGCACTTTGAGTTCATGCAGTACCTGCAGTCCATCTTGCAGTGGTTCGTGAGGAGCGTCTTGAAGAGGTTGCAGTTGCCCCTCGGGGTGGTGGCCTTGTATATGGGCACGCTGGAGCTGCCCAGCGGGATGTGGGTGGCCGCATCGCAGTTCTCCATGTCGAAGAAGGCGCTTCCCGAGAGGGAAGAGACCTTCTGGGGGGAAACCATGGATTTAGCGCGGGAATGAGGCTTTTAAAGAAAATGAGGGTGCATTTCCGGTGGCTCAGCCGGAGATTTCGTAGTCGGGATTCCTGGGCTCGCGGGGGTTGGGCAGGGTGGAGCAGAGCTCTTTTATCGTGCGGTTCTGCTCTTTTATCGCTGCCTCCATGAGTTTGCGCCCCTCCTTGGTCTGGGGCGGCTTCTGGTCGTGCACGCGCGAGATTTCATCCCGCACCACGGTGGCAAGGGCCTGGAGCTTCTTTACCTTCTTGCGGGAATATCTCCAGCGCACAATGGACAGGCGAGCGCCAAACTGCCATTCGTCAAATGCGCGCAGCCATGGCGCAGCGAACTTCGCGGTTGTGCGGTTGGCCGCGAAAAAGCCCGCGAACGCGGCGCCTGCGGTGATTATGAGGGCGACCGGCTGGGAGACATATTGGTTGATTGCAAGGTAGACTGCGCCCCACAAGGAGCCGAATATGCCTATGCCTGCGACTTTTGCGGCGGCCTTGTGGGCCACAGTTGCGAGCTTGGGGAGCTCATCCCATGTTTCCTTTACGCGGCGCCTGAACCTGCGCTTGAGCGTGAGGGAAGCGGTATTGTACTGGTCGAGGAGGAGTATGAGTTGGTCTATTGCGGACTTGAGGCTCTTCATGAGATCCTCGTGGAAGGGCTTCTCCATCTCCGGGAGCCCGGAGCCTGCAGGGAGCATCCTGCCCATTATTATGTCTTCGTAGGTTTCAGTGGCGATGCGGTCGGTGTCCTGCACTATTGGCACAGGGGTGCGGCCGCTTCCGCTCTTTGCGAACTTTTTTTCTATGCGGTGGTAATCAGCGGTGGCGGGCAGGGAAAGTGCCTTGGGCGGCTCCAGCTGGAGTGCCCGGAACTGCTCGGACTTGGTCCGCTCCCTCTTCGGCTGCCGCGCCTTCTCGGGGGCGGCGAGTTTTGCTCCCACGGTCCCACCAGTTATATATAGTGTATTAAGCAGTTTATAAAGCCCCATGGATTTGCAAAAATAGGGAAAACGGGCAAGGCGGAGGTGACCGGTTGTGATTGAGACGGCAACCAGTAGTGTTCGCCTGCCCGTGGAAGAGGATTATGGGGGCAAGTAAATATAAAGGCTGGAGCTCTCCGACGTAAGGCATTATCCGAATAGCGGCTATTCGGTGGGGCTTCAGACGGGAAGACGGTAGCCGTCGGAGGGGTTTTTGCGAAACATTTAAAAATGGCAGAAAAGTCAAAGCAGGAAGTTTATCAGGAAATAGGTGGGGATGAAGGTGAAAAATGTAAATGCCCACACCTTGCCATCCCAGGACTTGATGTCTGCGCCGGGCATGGGCTTGAACGGCAGTATTTCGGTCACCGCGATTGCCGAGGCGACGCACATGTAGGCCTGGAGCCAAGGGTGGGGCCAGAGGAAATTGATGGCGAATATTATGAGGGCGACCGCCATCGCCATGCCCAGCACTGCGAGCTTCATCTTCGCGGAATGGGGCCTCTTCTCCTCCGGAACCTCGTCCACCTCGAAGCCGGGCGTTTGGAGGGTGAAGCCGCAGAGCGCCGTTGCCCAGCAGAGCGCGCTGCCGGTCTTCCAGACCACGTATTCCGAGTCGGTGCCGTGGCGCCTGTCCAATATCCAGCGGGTGAGGGAGCGGAGGTAGTATAGGATTGCGACGAAGATTACGGAGGCGATGCCCATGAGGAGAATGTCCCAACTAAGCCCGGTGAACAGGTAGGCGACGCCCATCCCATAGACGAAGGCGCCCATGAATACCGAGAATATTTCCTGGTAGCGCACCCTTACCCCGAACAGCTGTATGCCCGGGGCCTCGGGCTCGGGCTTCCCCTTGGTCGGCTTTTCCTTGGACTTGAAGATGCCCGCGAGATAGATGCGGATGACCGGGATTGCGGCAAGGCCGAGGACCGATAGCAGGAACGCAGCGGGGGCGACCGCCCAGTGGGGCAGAAAAGAGGCGAGGGGGGAGCTGTAGAGCCCCTCCTTGCGCACGTTCATGTAGCCCCGCTTGTCGGAAACTATGAGGAATTCCGCGCCGGAGGGGAGCTCCCCGCTGCGGAGTATCATGCCTTCATCGAGAACCTGCTCGTCCGTTGCAAGGCCCTGCTTTTCGAGTTCCGCCGCGAACTCGTTCTGGGACGGGCCGCCTATCACTAGAATGAAGTTCTCGCCCACAAGAAGCTTTTCCGCCTCTTCCGGGCCGGGCACCTTGCGGAATGCGGAGAAAACGGCATCGCGCTGGGCAAGGCTGGCGACAAGCGCCTTTTCAAGGATGGAAACATCCTCGCCCATCACGAGGTAGCCGCGGGAGGAGACGACGCCCCGCAGGGTGGGCTCTGGGAAGCTGTGCACGATTGCGCGCTCTACGGCGGCAATCTTTTCCATGGATTCCGGGCTTAGTTTTACCGGTGCCCCTTCTGCCCGGAGGAGCTCGCTCTGGGCCGGCTCCGGAGCAAGTGCGTGTTCTTGCTGCACCTGCTGCAGCTTTTCAGGGGCTTCGGGCGGCACGGCAGCCGAAGCAATGAAGCTGAAAAGCAGCAAACAAAGCAAAAGCGAGCGCATACGATAAATAAGAGATGGGGAAAACTTAAAGAGGATTGCTCTACTGGAGAAGCTCCCCTTTCACCCGCTTGCCGTCCGCGGTGAGGAGGAAGAGCTCCCTGAAGACGGTCGCGAGATGGGGGTAGACCACTCCGTTAGTCCCCTTTATGTCGTCATCGTAGATGGAGACCCAGTTCTGGGGCGGCCTCTCGCTCTCGAACGCCTTCCTGTGGCGGTCGGTCTCGATTATCCTGCACATCACAATTGCCTGCGCCGCGAGGTCGTGCTCGTCTCCGTTCGCCGCCTCGATGCCCCTGTTCTTCTCGCTAAATGAAATCCTCTCCAGCACGGAAAGGGTTTCCTGGGGGATGGGCTCGGGGTTTCCGCTTTCCCTGCAGCGTGCGTTCATGCCCTCGAGCAGGCTCCTGGAGACGAGATGCATGTTGATTATGTCGTCCGCGACGTCCTCGCCCTGCTCCTGGTTCACGTAGTAAATCTTGCGGCCCATGAGGCGGGCGGTCGCTTCGGTGCGTAGGAACGCGTCGAACTGCTCCCTGTCGTCGAACATCTTCATGAGGCCGAACTCCGCGGAGAGCGCGGGCAGGATGACGTCTTTTGCGAGGTAGTCCTTGAGCTTCTCCTCGTTGATGTTGCCCTCGCCGTCGAATACGCCGAGATCCACGAGCTTGCCCTGCAGCTGGGTGAGGTACTGGTCGGGCTGGCGGCCCCAGTTCTTCTGCATGTGCTCGAGCGTATAGAGCATTACTCCGGCCGCCCTGGTGGCAACGTTGTAGGCGAAGGCGGGTGCGCCCGTCATCTGCATGGTGTACATCACGTACGCGGAAGCGAGCGGGTTGAAGTTGGTCTTCGTGGGGATGCCGTACGCCTTTGCAACGTCGTCGACGAACTGCTCTATCGCGCAAAGCTTCATGTCGTCGGCGTTCTTCTCCGCGCCGGTCATCTGCTCCCTCTCCTCCGCAGGGAGCCTGTGGAGATAAAGCGATTCGAAGCGGGAGGTGGGCGGCGCAGACATCCTGTCGCTCCTGAAGGTGCGGTAGTCCACCAGGATGTACAGCTCGTTCAGCTGCTCCTCGTCGTAGCCCTTGAACTTCGGCCTCTTGGAGTACTGCTCCTTCGCGAATTCCCTCTCGACGTCGAATTTCACCTGCTGGACGCCATCGAGGTATTCCCCTTCGGTGACAATCTTGCCCTTGAGGCCTTCCACGGCCGCCTTCTCAAACTCGCGCATGTAGAGTTCCTTCTGGGAAAGGAAGGGCGGCTCTTCTTTCTCCATGTCGGCGTCCTTTATGTTCGGCCTCTCGAATATGTCGAAGAGCAGGTAGTTCAGCCTCGCCGCAGTGTAGAGCAGCTCAAGCTTCTGCATCAGCTCCGCCTTGTTCTTCGGGCTGGAGTGCATGAGGGGCTCAAGCCCTTCTTCGGTCTTCCGGAGAAGGGCCTTTATGCTCTCCCCTGGGTCTATCCTCTCGAGTATGAAGAACGGGTTGAGGTGCTTCCTTGCCTCCTTGGAGACGATTATCTGGCCCTCCTGCGGAACCCCGGAAATGCGCGCCGCGAAGTTCATCACGTCGCAGACCGCGAGCGGCTGGAGGTCGTTCTTGTTGATGACTATGTTGCCGAGGGAGGGGTCGCTGAGCGCGAGCGCGCTCCTCACGTTTATCTTGGTCGAGCGGGAGTGGCCGTAATGCTCAAGCTCGTAGTCCACGATTTCGTTGTGCAGGCGGAAGAACGCACGCACGGTCACCAGGAACCTCGCGGCGTCGGTCGCGCAAGCTACCATGTTGCCTTCGGGCGCTATGTTCACTCCTGATAGGGCGTCGCCCACCAGCACGTCCTTCATGGTGCGGAAGGGGATGCTCGCCGCGCGGAGGTAGAGGTGCATCCAGTCGGTGACCGCGGAAAGCTCCTTCGCGCCCTTTCCGCGGGCCATCTTGGTTGAGTTGGACTGGTCGATGAAGGTGACTGCCCCGGGGAATTCCAGGAGCGTGTGCTTCTGCTCAGTGTGCTCCACCACGCTGCGCTCGGCCGTGGGGTCGCAGCAGCTTATGAACAGCTCGAGGCGGTACCTGAGCTCGTCTAGCGGAGTGTCCACCTTGCCCCTGAGGAACCTGGGGATGTCCTCCCTGCTCCAGTTGGAGGGGGTCCTTGAGAACGGGCTCCTTGCAAGCCACTTGAGGAAATGCTCCCTCTGGTTTTCCGGGCACTTCGCGAGCTCGGAATTGATTGCATTCTC